>Ga0065721_10005564_pt1 | contig 18273 bp, 7 predicted proteins | sample Mesricmetagenome_FD_59108 | JGI IMG/M metagenome (GOLD analysis project Ga0065721, IMG submission 59108) | Mesophilic microbial community from rice straw/compost enrichment Sample: eDNA_1 v2 (version 2) | ecosystem: Engineered > Solid waste > Grass > Composting > Bioreactor | place: USA: Davis... | reverse complement strand
CCGGGCGTTGGGTCGGTCGCCGAAAGCCACGGCGGCAGCGCTGCGGGCGGCGGTGATGCGGGCCAGCACGCGCATCTCCTCCCCCAGGTCGCGCTTGACGTTTTCCCGGTCGAAGGAGATGAAGTTGGCCACGGTGACGAACATGGCGGAAGCCATGCCTATGGCAATGATGAGCGAAATCTTGCGCTGGATCGGCAGATCCCGGTAGCGCCATCGGGACCTGGTGGCCGGGTGGCGGGTCATGGATTGGGACGGGTATTGCGCTTGATTACCCTGGCCAGTGCCAGCAGATCCGAATCCAGGAACAGACCGTTGAGCAGGGCGTTTTCAATGTTCACGTCAAACTGCACCCGGTCGCGGGTACGCAATATATTGATGATGCCTCCCTTGTCGGCAAAACCCTGGCGGTCACCGATGCTGAGCACGTAGATGTAGCGGATCTCCTGCCAAAAGGTGGGCAGGCGCACCCGCTCATCCCAGCCCACGTAGAGAATATGGCAGCCGGCGCGTATCTCCTCGATTTCGCTGGCTTTCTGCACCACCAGGGGGCGGCCGCCGATGCGAGTGCCGGAGAAGGTGTAGAGATAGGGCGCGAAGTCCACCAGACCGAACAGGCAGATTTTGATGGGGGCCTCGGGTCCGGCAAAAGCGTCCTCGGGCCATTCGACGAAGTTGGCGAAGTTGTAGACGAACTGCGCCCGCACCTGCTGCTCAGCTTCACGCCGCATCTGTTCCGCCGCCGGCTGGGCGGTGACCACCGCCGCCAGCAGCAGAGCCAGAAGACCGACCGGCACGCTCAATCTCATCTAGGGTTCTCCGTTTTCGGGGGCATCTCCCCGCCCACCAGCCAGTGGGACAGGAAGGCTTTGAGTGCCGCATCCACACGGCAGCGGTGACGATTCTTCTGGTCCAGCTCGTCACAGGTGCCAAACACCTGGTCGAACTGCTGTGACACTTTGGGTCCGGAGGCGTCTCCGCCGTCCAGTACCGGCACCTGCCCGTCCAGATCGTCGATCTGATCGCGCACATCACCGAGATCCGGTGCCGACACATCCGAGACTATAGTCAGGGTGCGACCGGCGCGCACGGTTTCGCCGGATATTTGCGCCCGCAGGGCACCGTTTTCCCAGACTTCCCCGGTGATGGGATCACCCGGGTTGTCATAGGCCACCACCTGGCTGCCGGCCCCCTGAACCCACTGGCGCCGCGCCCCAGGCGCAGTACCTGCGGGCTTGGTGTCGATCAATATATCGCCGCCGACCGAACGCAGACTGCCGCCCGCGCCCAGGGTGATGGTGCGGTCCGCGGCGCTGGCATCCAGCAGACGCAGGCGCAGGGACTCGTTGCCAGCCGGACCTGCCGCATCCGTGTCCACCGTATTGCTGGACACCAGATTCACGCCCGGATCTATGATCAGATTGCCCGCCGCCAGGCTCAGGTCTATGACGCCGGTGCGCACGCCGTCGGCTACGAGATCCGCCGCATTCACATCGGCCGCGACTGTCAGATCGCCGCTGCCCAGGGCCAGGAGGAAGTTGCCATTTTCCATGGACACTGCCTGGCCGTCGCCATTGATGTCATCCAGGGTCAGGCCATCCTGCGCCGCCACCGTCAGGGAGGCGCCGCGCATCAGCACATCCAGCACATCGGCATCCAGGTTCCAGGTGCTGTCACCGGCAGCATTGGACAGACGCACTGCCACCCGAGGCGCGGCCAGAATCAGATTGCGGTCGCTATCGCGCAGGTCCACCGCGTCCACATTCAAGCGCTGCGACGCCGTCAGACCGCTGTCGGGAATGATCAGGTCGCCGTTGACCGTCAGGTTCACCTGGGAGACGCCGGGCGCGGAGAAGCGGGCCAGCTCCAGGTTGCGGTCATTGGTGAGGGTGAACGCACCTGTGCCGCCGTAGGTCACCCCCAGGCGGGCGAGTTGGGTATTGAGATCGACGGCTGTGCCACTGCCCAGCGTCAGATCAGCGCTCTGCCCCGCCAGCTGGATCGCACCGCCATCGGCGTCGCGCAACCCATCGGCCACCAGTCGCAGGTCGCCATCGAATGTCAGACCCGCCGCCGTCAGCACCAGATCACCGTCCAGATCCAGATCCAGCAGTCCATCCACCGCCACTGTGTTCGCGCCCAGATTCAGGTCGCCGTCGCTGGTGATACGCACATCGCCACCACTGGAGAGCGCGGACACAAGCGCGCCGTCCTGCAGCTGGAGTTCCAGGGCGGCATCTGTGTCCTGACTCAGGGCCAGAGAGCCGGTCTGCAGATTCAGCCGGGTGGGCTGACTGCTGCTGCGCAGACGCAGATCCACACTGGCGGCGCTCCAGAGGGCGGCGGACTCCCCATCGCTGTCGAGCAGTTGGCCGGCATCCACACTCAAGTCGCCTGCCACCCGCAGACCGTTGGATGAGGTGGTCAATGTGCCGTTGGGCGCAGTGATCAACTGCAGGTCGCCGCCCAGGTCATTGTCCAGCAGCGACAGATCACCGCCGGAGGTGAGGGCCACATTGCCGGCGGCGGACAGGTCTTGCACCACCAGATCATCAGCGGCGCTGAGCGTGAGAGCGCCATCGGTAGTCAGATGGGTCACGGTCAGCGCGCCCGCATCCTGCAGGGTCAGATGGCCGCCGCCGGCGAGGGTCAGCGCCAGGCTGTCTAGCGCCGTGTTCCAGGTGGTGGCCCCCTGCTGGTTGCGCAGATGGGCCGTCAGCTGGGTCGCCGCCAAATCTAGGGTGGAATCGCTGTCGCGCACCCGGGCGACATCCAGAGCCAGAGCGCCCGTATGGATCAGGCCCGCATCCGGGATCACCAGGTCGCCATTGCCGGTGGTGATCAGGGTAAGCGTGCCATCCACATCCGGTGAATCCATAAGCACCAGGTCGGCATCTGTGGTGCTGAAGCTGGCGTTGCCGCCCGTGGTGACGGAAGTGAGAATCAGACCGTCCGTATCCGCCAGAGTAAAGTTGCCAGTTCCGGCGATGGACAATGCCAGGGTGTCGAAACTGGTATTCCAGGTCTGGGCCGTATTGCCGCCGCGCAGGGTGATATCCGCGTCGGTTGCGCCCAGGATGATGTCATCGGCCACCAGGTTGTCGGCATGAACGGTGAGAGTACCTGTGTGCCGCAGGCCCGCCGTGGGCAGGACTATATCGCCGGAGTTGTTGGTGGTCAGGCTCAAGCCCCCGGCCACGGTAGGCGCATCTGTGAAGATCAGATCCGCACCCGTAGTGCTGAAGCTGGCATCGCCACCTATATCACCGGCGCCTACAGTCAGCGTGCCGCTCTGGGTGGAGAAGGTGGCGCTGCCGCCAGTGGTCACAGATGTCAGGGTCAGGCCGTCGGTATCGGTCAGCAGAAAATCGCCGTCGCCCGCAATATCCAACACCAACTCATTGAAACTGGTTGTCCAGTTTCGCGCTTGGGAGCCGGTGTTGCGCAAGGTGATATTGGCGCTGTTTGCGGTCAGGGTCAGGTCGGCATCGCCGTCCCGCAGATCGTCCGCATCCACCGTTAAAACACCGCCGACGATAAGACCAGTGTCAGACACAATCACAGCGCCGGTGCCTGTGGTGGTCAGGGTCAGATCGCCCGCAACGGTCGGGGCATTGGCCAATACCAAGTCGCCATCGGTGGCGCTGAATGAGGCGTCGCCGCCAATAGTGCCGGCCCCCAGGGTCAAGCTGCCGCCTTCTGTGGCAAAAGTGGCGCTGCCGCCGGTAGTCGCCGAGGTGACGGTGAGGTCGCCAGTGTTGGTCAGGTTGAAGTCGCCAGTGCCAGCGATATCCAGCACCAGCTCTTCGAAGCTAGTGGTCCAGTCTCGCGCCTGGGTGTCTTCGTTGCGCAAGGTGATATTGGCGTTAGTGGCGGCCAAGGTCAGTTCACCGCCGTCGCTATCGCGCAGATCATCGGCATCCACCGTCAGATCGCCGCCAATGGTCAGGCCATCTTCCGACAGGATTACATCGCCCGTACCGACAGTGGTCAGGCTCAAGTTGTCGGTCACGCTGGGCGCAGTCACCAGCTCCACATTGCCGTTATTAGCGGTCAATGCGGCACTTCCGCCGATAGTGCCGGCGTTCAAAGTCAGGTCGCCGTTGCTGGTGAAACTGGCGGTGCCGCCAGTGGTAGTCAGGCTCAGCGCCAGCGCGCCGGTGTTGTTCAGGCTGAAGTCACCAGTGCCGGTGAGCGACAGTACCAGGTCATTAAAAGTCGTCGACCAATTGCGATCCGGGGCCCCAACACGCAACGTGATATCGGCGTTATTGGCAGCCAGGGTCAGTTCACCGCCATCGCTATCGCGCAGATCATCGGCGTCCACGGTTAAGTTGCCCCCGACGCTAAGACCGGCGTTGGGCACAATCACGTCACCGGATGCGACCGTCGTCAGACTTAAATCGCCGGTAATGGTCGGAGCACTGGTCATGACCACGTCGCCGTTGGTGGCGGTAAAGGCCGCGTTGCCGCCGATGGCGCCGCCACCCAGCGTCAGATCGCCATTTGTACTGAAGCTGGCGTTGCCACCGGTGGTCACCGAGGTCAGCGTGAGATCACCGGTGTTGGTCAACTCGAAGTCGCCAGTGCCAGTGATATCGAGTACCAGCTCGTCGAAGGTCGTGGTCCAAGTTCGCGCCTGAGAGCCCGCAGCGCTCAATGTGATATTGGCGGTGGCAGCCTCCAGTGTCACATCCGCGTCGCTATCACGCAGGTCTTCTGCATCTATGGTGAGATCGCCACTGACGGTCAGCCCTGTGTCATCCACAATCACCGCGCCGGAATTCGCCGTCAGGCTGAGATCACCTGAAAAGGTGGGCGCATTGATAAATTCCAGGTCGCCATCGGCTGCGGTGAACGATGCATTGCCGCCGATAGTGCCGGTACCCAAAGTCAGACCGCCGCTCTGGGTGGCAATGCTGGCGTTGCCGCCGGTGGTGATGGAAGAAAGGATCAGAGCGTTGTCGTTGGTGAGATTGAGGTCACCAGTGCCGGTGATAGCCACCACCAGTTCATCGAAATCTGTGCTCCAAGTTCTGGCTTGAGCACCGCCATTGCGCAAGGTGATATTGGCGGTGGTGGCGGACAGCCTCAGGTCGGCATCGCTGTCACGCAGGTTATCTGCGGTAATGGTCAGCTCGTCCGTATGTTGCAGTCCCCCATTAGGGATCACCACATCGCCAGACCCCACCGTCGCCAAAGTAAGGGCGCCATCCACATCGGGAGTGGAGTTCAGTACCAAATCAGCTCCGGTGGTACGGAAGCTGGCGTTGCCACCGGTGGAGACAGCGGTAAGGGTCAGACCATCGGTATCCGTCAGGTCGAAGTCCCCTGCGCCAGCGATCTGCAACGCGAGTTGCGTAAAACTCGTATTCCAGGTCTGCGCCTGGCCGCCGTCCCGCAGGGTGATATCGGCGTTGGTAGCGCCGAGGGTGATAGTGGAGTCGTCGCTGTTGCGGATATTTCTCGCCACGATAATCAGCCCGCCACCGTGCATCAGGTCGTCGTCATCAATTACCAAGTCACCGGAAGTCGTGGTGGTCAGGCTTAAGACGCCATCGACATCTGGGGCCGTCAGCAGCACCAAGTCAGCACCCGTAGTCCCGATAGTGGCATTGCCGCCAACGCCGAGTCCGGTGAGGGTTAAGCCGTCTTCGTCGGTGAGCTGAATATCAGCAGTACCGCCCATCTCCAGCGCCAGACTGCCCAATTGGGTGGTCCAGGTGTGATTGCCACCAGGATTGCGCAAACGTATATCGGCTGAAGTGGCTTCCAAGGAGAGCGTACGGTTGGTATCGAGCAAGTCGTTGGCATCGATAACCAGATTGCCTACATGAGCAAAGCGGGCGTCCGGCACTACAACATTGCCGGCGCCGGTGGTGCGCAGAGCCAGATCGCCCGCGACCTGCAGCTGGGTGGTGAGAACCAGATCTGCCCCCGTAGTCGTAAAGCTGGCACTGCCGCCGGTGTCTACAGAGGTGAGGGTAAGACCGTCCGTATCGGTTAGTTCAAAATTTCCCGTACCGGCGATGTCGAGCACGAGCTGATTGAAGCTGGTGCTCCAGGATCGTGCGCCAGTGGCATTACGCAGGGTGATATCGGCGTTAGCGCCGCCGAGGGAGACGTTGGAACTCGCATTGCTATCGCGCACGTCGTCGGCTGATATGGTCAGATTGCCAGTGACATTCAGGCCGGCCGTGGACAGCACCAGATTGCCGCCGGAATTCAGAGTGAGCTGGCCGCTGCTTACTGGCGTGGTATCTGTGATGGTGAGATCTGAGCCATTCGCTGTACTAAGGGTCAGATTGCCGTCGCTGCTCAGATTGAAGATGGACAGCGCGTTTGCATCCGCCACCTGCACTGTCTGGGTCGACCCACCGGATAACTGCAACGCCAGGGTATTGAAGTCGACATTCAACGTGGATGCCACCGCACCTGTCAGCGTCAGGTCCGCGTTGTTGGCGGTCAGGCTAACCGTCGCACTCGAGTTTGAGTCCACAATACGCGTGGCGTTGACTGTCAGGTTGCCCGTGGTATTCCAACCCCCGATAGCGGGCACAATCAATTGGCCATTGGCCACTGAGAAAGTCGCGTTGCCGGTAATGGTGGGATTGGACTCGCTCAAGGTGAGATCACCGGTCGGCAGATGGATATTGAGATCGCCGATGATATCGAGACCGATCAGGTTCAGCGACTGACTGTTGGACAAAAACGCGCCGCCATTGGTGGTGGTCAGATCCAGCGTGGTCACAGAGGCTTCCAGACTGTCCGTCAGGGAACCTATGCTGGTACCGGCAAACAGAACAGCATCGGTGGCGGAAATATTCACGTCGCTGCCGTTGGCGTCGGTGATGGCTGCGCCGGCTTCAATGGTCACAGTTCCACCGGTCACACTCCCCAGCGCCACATTGCCGCCAGCGACTATCTCGACGTCACCGGCACCTACATTGACTTGGCTGGTGGCTCCAAATATCACACTGCCGTTGATGGCCTGCAGGAAGGTGATGCCGGAGCCGTCTGTATCCACAATATCGGCATTGATCAGCAGATCGCGACCGGCGCCCAAGGTGAGTGATCCCGCCGCGTTACTGAGATTGAGGGTTTCACCCACCTCCAAATCCGCACCTGCGCCGGTGTTGATAACGAGGTTACCAACCTGGGGAATGACCGTTCCCAAGGTCAGCTCATCCACATTGTTGACGGTGATGGTGCTAGACGAGGTATTGGTGATATTGATCCGGTCAATGTCCGATAGGAATACCAAATTGCCGCCCGCGGCATTTGTATCAATGGTCAATTCCGTTGCATTGACACTTAGGGTTCTACCGCCAAAACCATCGGTGTTATAGGCAACTATATCCGGCGCACTCAGCGTCAAAGCGTCTGATGCGGTAAAACCACTTTCAGGCAGGACAATAATATTGTCTGATGAAAGTTCGACGTGGGTGCCCTGCACAGAAGCACCCATCCACAATTGTCGGGGCGAGTCCACCACGGCGGTAGTTGCAGCAGACAATTGATTGACCACCACTATGCTGGCCGGGGTAATACCTTCACCACCAGCATACAGATCTATACCACCCGCACTGCTTGTGGCTTGGATATAGTTCACGTCGAGGGAAAGACCTTCTATGCCATCGCGGGCAGAGAGAACCACTCCGCCGTCAGCATGCAACGTCTTTGCATCCCACAAAGTTTCGCCGTTCTCAATGATTTTGCCGTTGTTGACCGTCACGCGTATCGCGTCTGCCGCAGATGCCGCAGACGCCAACCCGGTAATAAGGGCATCACCGTTTTGTACCGTAATATCAAGTTTTCCCAAGCCACTATTAACGACAGCGCCATTGGCGATTTCGATACCATTGCCTGCAATGAATGTAAGGTTGAGTCCGTCCCCAGTCCCTGGGGTGCCATCATAGATTCCGCCGTTTGCGGTAAAGATAATCTGGTTGTCTGATATCAGTGTTATGGAACGACCCGTTCCGAGGTCATTCATATCAAATACCGCATCAAAAGTTATAGTGCCCGTCACTCCAGTATTTGACGGAGACATATAATTAGTGGCAATACGCACATTACCGTGGTTGACCAGCTGATTGCGCAGTGACGTCACACTGATCGTCGAGGCATTCTGTCCGCTATTGGGAAACCAGTTATTGGGATTGCCCCCGGTAAAGTCCGAGTTGAAATCCCCACCCGCGTTATCGATGGTGATATCGGTAGGATCGATATACCAAAGTCCGCCCTCACCATTGCTGGCACCTGTGTTCACATTACCGGCAACATTGATAAATTCGAGGCCGGACACCTCCACAAAACCGCCATCCCCTGCAATTTCGCCCCCGCGAGCGTTGATATTGGAATCTTCGGTAAACCAAGTGGATTTTTCCGCGATTATGACCACATCACCCGCATCGCCAACCTGATCGGCACTGGCGTCGATCAAGCTGCCGGAATGCATGGCAATTGCGTTTGTGGCGAGCAGAGAAATTTCACCGCCTTCACCTGTCCCTGCCGCCTTCGCAGTAATTTGGCCGGATTGATTGATGGTTTCCGCAGCCAGGGTAATTCCACCACCGGAACCCGCCGCAGCAGAGGCATCTACAGTCCCGCTATTGACTATGCCCGCACCGCTCAGCAGATGAATCTCACCGCCTTCGCCGGTGGCGCGCACGGCGCGGATCAAACCGCTGTTATTGATGGCGGCGTCGTAGGCCAGTTTGGCTTTGTCGCTGGACAGAATCAGCGCAACTTCGCCTGCAGTCAGGGTGCCCTCATTGACTACCTGACCGAGCAGATCGGCGTCCTCCACCAGAATCGGAATTTCACTGCCGGGGGTGTGCAGCAGCGCCTGGCGGCTGGACTGCAAAACTATGTCGCCATTGGGGACGTTGATCTCGCCGCGGTTGATGACTTCCGGAGCCAAGAGCACCACGCGGCCATCGGCGTTGATGCGGCCCTGGTTTTCCACACGCCCGCTGGCTGAGCCGCTGAAAGCATCGCGTCCGGCGAGAAAATCCTGGTCGGACATATCCAGCGTGGTGACCACCAAGCTGCCCACATTGATCTGAGCGCCGTTACCGAACAGCACCCCGTTGGGGTTGATCAGGTACACCTGGCCGTTGGCGTTGAGGGCGCCGTGGATTTCGGAGAGATTGCTGCCGAGCACGCGGTTGAGGGCCACTGCGTCGCTGCCGGGCTGATGGAAGTTGACCGATTGCTGACTGTCGATATCGAAGCTTTGGAAATTGAGAATGGCGCGCTGGCTGTTCTGCTGTATATCCATGGCACCGCCGTTGATGGAGATGCTGGCGTCGCCCGCCACCACCTGCCCGCCCTGGGGCAGCGCCTGAACCGAACCCGACAGCGCCGCCAGCACGGCGACGCAAAGGCGGCGGCGCAGAAAGCCGTTGGCTCCGTTACTGGAGACGGATTTCGAAGAGTATCTGGTCATCATCAGCCACCTTAACCCCGTCAATCGTGCCGCTGGACGACTTGGCGGCCACCAACTGGGCGCTGAATCTGCGCCCCCAGAATAGATTCAAACCCAGCCCCACACCGGAGAAGTCCGCATCCTGCTTGCCGCCGCTAATGAGTTCCTTGCGCCCGTTGGCGTACTCCCCGAACAGGAAGGGCTCCAGGCGCAGACGCTCGCCGCCGATCAGGTTGGGCAGGCGCCATTCCAGCGCCAGTAGACCCGCGCTGTCCGCGTTGAACAGTCCCGGTCCATAGCCGCGCACGCCATAGGAACCGGTGAGACTGAAACCCTCGATGCTGGGCAGGGACGTATCGCTGTACTGGCCGCGGGCACTGAACTGCAGCAGGCTGCGCCAGCGCTTCTGCCCCATCCCCTGTACATAGAGCAACCCGAGATCCATCTTGGTGAATTCCTCATCGGACAGTCCCTCTATCTCGTACTCACCGCGCCCCAGCTCGAACAAAGTGTTCAGTACCGATCCTCCGGAGGCCGAACGCAGATTCTTGCTCCACTGCAGGGTCAGGGCACGGCTGGTTTCATCGGACACGGATATGTCATCGGCCTCTAGGTTGTTGCTCTTCTCATAAACGCCCACACGCCAACTGCTGCGCCGGTCCGGGTGATGGCGATTCACCCAAGTGAAGCCGGTGCGCAGGGTGGTGGCATCACCCTTGAGGCCCAGAGCGGCAAACCTGTCCCCCACCTCGAACTGGTTGTTGCTGGCGCTCAGATCCCAGATATAGTCCAGGCCACCGAACGGCAGCTGATAGGTGAGACTGCCATAGGTATTAGCGACATCATCCACCGTGCGCAATACGGCAAGAGACAGGCGGTCGTGGTGTCCGGTGAGCTGGTATTCGGTGTACTGCAACACTACCCGCTGTTCGCCACTGGAGGGGCTGCCGTAATTGTCCGCCCGCAGACCCCAGGCGCGCTTGTCGGTGGGGTCCACCCGCAGATTCAGTATGGCCTCGCCGCTCTTGCTGCCCCGGGAGTAGAAAGCGAACACCCGGAATCCGCCCTGGGCTTTGAGCGCCTGCACCCGCTCCTCCACTTGGGGGCCGTAGAGCACATCCCCCAATAGAGGAAGAAAGGGTTTGGAGAAGCGCTGATCGGGCCAAGGGGTCTGGTTGATGACCTGCACACCGCCCAATGTGCCCTCCTGCACCCGCATTTCCACCACGCCGCCCTCCACTCGCTGGGGTGGCAGATAAACCGTATGGAAAACAAAGCCGCGTCCGCGCAGAAAGAGCGTGAGGGCATCCGCCACCTGATGCAGCTGGTCCACGGTCATGGTGTCGGGAAAGCGGGCGCGCTCCAGGGCCAGCTGGCGCTTGATCTCCTCCAGGTCCGGTGCCTGGGGATGCTGCCGGCTCACGCCCTTGAGCGCGAAGGAATCCACGCGCAGGCGGAAATCCTCCTGCACGGGATTCAGGTTCTGAGCCCCGGCGGCCAAATGCAGATTGAGGCCCACCAGAAGCAGCAGTAGTCGCGGAAACCAACCATCAATCCAAGGTTGCATCTGTTGTATTTAGAGTTATGGGTTTGGAGGAAGACAGACTCTAATGAAAAAATCTCAGGGTCCTTAAGGCCTCTTAAATATTATTTTTAAATATAGACCACACCCGCCCCCCGGCGGATGGCGCCCCCAAATAAAGTCGGAAGGGGAACTGAAGAGGCGCATTGCGGCTGCGCGACACCCGATTGCGCCCCAGAAAGGCGCATGGAGCCTGTGAACGCGCGGCGCCAGCATAAGTCAAAACACCGCCAAACCCAAGCCTGCCGGACATTTGCCAAGACCGCCCGGCTCAACCATCCTTAACAGGCCTCTACCCTCCGCAAGGCGGTCTATGCACCTGAATATTTCACCCATGATAATGACGCATCGCTTTAGAATTCCGGCCCCATGAAAGTACTCATAGTTGATGACCATGGATTGTTCCGCCACGGGCTCGAGATGCTGCTGTCCGGCCAGGGGCTGTTCGAACAGGTTTTGCACGCTGCCACCGGCCAGGAAGCCCTGCGCATACAGGAGGCCCACGGGGATCTGGATCTGGTGCTATTGGATTACAACCTGGGCACGGATCACGGCCTGGATGTGCTGCAGCAGCTCAAGCAACGCGACCCCGCACTGCCGATCGCCATGATTTCCGGGCGCGACGATCCCCAGGTGATCCTCAGCGCCCTGGGCAGCGGCGCCAGCGGCTTCATCCAGAAGAACCTCGAACCCGACGACATAATTGCCGCCGTCCAGATGGTGCTGGAGGGCGGTATCTATGTGCCCGCCACCATCATCGACGGCGGCCAACCCTCCTCTCCCCAGGAGCGCAAACAGACGCGTCAGAAGCAACTGCAACATCTGGCGGAAATCGCGCGCAGGGTGATCCGGGAGAAAAATCTGGATGTGCGCGAACAGGCGAACATAGAAAGCGAGATGACCTCCGCCCTCAATCGCCTGGTGATGGAACTGCAGCAGGACCGCACGCGCCTGGAGGTGCTGGCCTTCCAGGACGACCTCACTGGCGTGGCCAACCGCCGCCTCTTCCTCGAACGCCTGGAACAGGCCCTGCGCAACTGCCGGCGCAACAAGACCCATATGGCGCTGGTGTATCTGGATCTGGACCACTTCAAGCGCATCAACGACAACCTGGGACACCAGGCCGGCGACATTCTGCTCAAGGAGACGGCCCAGCGCCTGATGCGCTCCGTGCGCGAGGTGGACACAGTCGCGCGTCTGGGCGGCGATGAATTCACCCTGATCCTGGTGGATGTGCAATCGGAAGAGGGTCTGCGCAGCCAGCTGACCCGTCTGCGCAACACACTGAAAAAGCCGGTTCAGGTGGACAACGGACAGGAGTGCAGTCCTTCGGCCAGCATAGGCGCCGCCATCAGCGACGGTTCGGAGACCGCCGCAGATCTTATGAAGCGCGCCGATGAAAGCCTCTACAACGTCAAGGCCGCCGGCCGCGACAACTTCGTGGTGGCGCCGGTCAAGGCGGGTTAGAACATTCAGTGTTACGACCTGAAGGCTCTTTCAGCCTTATCTTCCCTCCCATTTGATCCATATATAAATCATTAAGACCGCTTATGTTCCATATATGAATCATTTTGTAATCCATCCCAGCAAAATCTAACCAGATTGATTCATATATGTCCTGCCATTTAGTGACTCGGGGCTATGCCCCAGCCTAACGGCTGTCCTGCCATTTTGTCGCTCTTCGGGCGCTGAAACAAAAAACCCCCGCCTTTCGGCGAGGGTTTTTATGTTTGGCGCACCCGGAGAGACTCGAACTCCCGACCAAGTGGTTCGAAGCCACCTACTCTATCCAACTGAGCTACGGGTGCATGGTCGTTTCAGCTGGGCTGAAAGAGGCGCACATGATAGCAGGCGCGCAGTTTTAGGCAAGAGCGATATTGGCCCGCGTGTTCAGGGGACTATGGAGGTCACCAGGGTTCGGTACACCTCTTTATTCAGCACTATGCTGACGAATTCCGCATAGGACGGCGTCAGCAGAAAGGCGCCTATGACCCCCGCCGCCATAAGGCCGGATGTCTTCACGTTTTTGTAATCGAACAGCTTGAAGGCACTGCCGAATGAACGCTTGATGGTCACGTTCATAAAGTCCACGCCGAACAGCTCATCCAGCAGCAGATGCACGCAATAGCCAAATCCCAGAAACAGCGCCATGAACCAGCTGAGAGTGCTGCTGGCGCCCAGAAAAGCGCCGCCGGCCGCGGCCAGGAACATGAACAAAAGTGCGGCGAGCAGCGAGTGGAAAATGCCTCTGTGAACGGTGAAGCGCGCAAACACTGTGCGCACGCCGAATTGCACCAACACGTATACCAGCGTGCAGGCGGCCCATACCCACAACAGTGGCCACTCCTGTATCCAGGCCACCGCAGTAAACCCGCAGGCAATGACGCTGAAGGCGCCGAATAAAATGCCCAGACTGTGGGAATTGTCCGAATCTATATCCGGCAATATGCCGCCCAGGGTCCCCATCACCCAGCACAAAAAGGCTTCGCCCTCGGACAGGTGTCCGGAGGTATAAAACATCGAACAGGCCAGCCCGCTGCCGATGCTGGCCACCTGCAAGTGAGTTTTGAAATTCGCCATTGCCGACCCCGATTTTGCAAAGGGCGGCATTCTAGCCGTCTAAATTACGGGGGCAAAGGGAGGGATCTTTGCATTGGCGCCTATACCCGCATATGCCACCTGCGCTTTATGATAAGCGCCCTTCCCGCCACTCACAGGTATGGACATGATAAGCAGTAATTCCCCTTGGCAGACCGGCCACGGCGAGCTGGCCAAACTCACCCTCACCACACCCACAGGTGCCAGCGCCGAGATCTACAGCTACGGCGCACATCTCACTTCATGGAAAACCTCGACAGGAAAGGAATGGATGTTCCTCAGCCGCCAGGCGCAATTCGAGCCGGGCAAGGCCATACGCGGCGGTGTGCCGGTGATATTTCCTCAATTCAGCGGTTTCGGTCGGGGTCGGCGCCACGGCTTTGCGCGCAATGTGGCATGGCGACAGGAGGGTGATATCAGCGGATCCCAGTGCCGTCTGGTGCTGGAGGCGAATGACCAAACCCTGGCGCTTTGGCCCCACAAATTCCGCGCGGAATTTGTGCCCCATCTGGCGGACAACCAGCTGGAAATGAGCCTCGCCATCCACAACACCGATGACAAGCCCTTCACTTTCAGCGCCGCCCTGCACACCTATTTTTATGTGAGCAATCTGCACCAGGCGCAATTGCGCGGATTACAGGGCCTCAACTATTGGGATAACAACGGCAGCGATTTTCACCGCGACCGATTTGTGTTCGATCAAGACACACTGGAATTTCCCGATGCCATAGACCGGGTGTTTTTTGCCAATGCAAATCCGCTGCAACTGGTGGATGGCGAGCACACTTTGACCATCGAAAATCCCGGCTTCCGCGAAGTGGTGGTGTGGAATCCGGGCGCCGAGGCAACCCAAAAACTCGACGACATGGCGGATGAGGAATATCTGCAGATGCTGTGCGTAGAAGCGGCGATCATAGATCAGCCGGTCACCCTTATGCCTGGAGAGCGCTGGCGCGGCGCTCAGGTGCTCCGCGCCTGAGGATTTATGGATAAATCAGTTGCGCATCCGCGTGTATATCCGCACTGGATACACCGACCATCACTTTGAAAATTCCCGGCTCCACCCGCCAATCGCCGCGGGTGGTATCCCAGAACGCCAGATCTTTTTGCCGCAGCACCAATGTGAGGCTGCGGGATTCACCCGGCTGCAGAAATACTTTCTGAAATCCTTTCAATTCCTTCGCCGGGCGCGGCACGCTGGCCTCCACATCCTGCAGATACAACTGCACCACTTCTGCACCCGCCAGAGGGCCTATATTTTTGACCGTGACAGTGATGGGAATTTCCTGTTGATCCGCTTTTACCTGCGCCGGCACCTGCAGATCCGATAATTCAAAACGGGTGTAGGACAGGCCGTGACCGAAGGGAAATTCCGGTGCAATGTTTTGCTGCTCAAACCAGCGATAGCCGATAAAAACCCCCTCTTTGTAGAGAGAGGTCTGCGCGTTGTAATCCGCCAGAGCAATGGGTGCTGTATCGGTGAGTTTTTGTGGCAAGGTGATGGGCATTTTGCCGCTGGGAGTCACCTCGCCCAGCAGCACGCGGGCAAAGGCGTGACCGGCTTCCATGCCCGCATACCAACCCCAGAGCAGAGCCTTGCTGTTTTTCGCCCAGGGCATTTCCACTGCGGAGCCGGCGATCATCACCACCACGGTTTTGGGATTGGCGGCGATCAGATTCGCGATTACCTCATCCTGATCGCCGGGCAATGCCATATTGGGGCGGTCGCGATCCTCGCGATCGTATTCGTGGTTCAAGCCGGCAAAATAAATCACCGCATCTGCATCCGCCGCCACTGACACATAGTCGTAGGTGGCATCTTCGATATATTGGATTTCCACTGTTTCATCCAGCGCTGCCCGCAATCCCTGCAGCGGTGTGATTTCGTATTCGGACTTCACCTGGGAGGAACCGCCGCCGCGCCCGTGCACTGCATCCGCATTGGGACCCATCACCAGAATTTTGCGCAGGGCGTTTTTCTGCAGCGGCAGAATATTGTCTTCATTTTTCAGCAGCACCACGCCCTGCTCGGCTATGGACAGAGCGGCGGCGCGGTGCTCCGCGGTATTGCGCGCGCCGGTCTGCCTCTGGGGATCCATCATGCCCACGCGCAATTGCAGGCGCAGAATACGCCGCACCTTGTCATCCAGCACGCTTAAGGGAATTTCGCCCTTCTTCACCGCATCGCGCAGCGGCCGCGCGAAAAAATAATCCTCGTAATCCACTTTTTCCGTGCCCATTTCCAGATCCAATCCATTGAGTGCAGCCTCGCGGGTGTTGATGTCCACATTCCAGTCCGTCATCAATACACCATCGAATTGCCATTCGCCTTTGAGAATCTGTTTCACCAGCAGCGGACTCTGATTGGCGTTGGCGCCGTGCACCCGGTTGTAGGCACCCATCACCGAATAGACACCGCCCTCCTTCACCGCCGCCTCGAAAGCCGGCAAATAGACTTCGCGCAACGTGCGTTCATCCGGTCTGGCGTCCACGCCTGTGCGATTCAGTTCCTGGGAATTGAGGGCATAGTGTTTGACGCAGGCGGCCACATCCTGGGCCTGGATCGCGCGTATTTCCGGCACCACCATACGCGCCGCCAGAAAGGGATCCTCGCCGAAATATTCAAAATTGCGGCCGTAGAGGGGCAGGCGCGCCAGGTTGACGCCTGGGCCGAGAATAATGTCCTTGTTGCGGTGGCGCGCCTCGCGGCCGAGCACTGTGCCGTGCAGATGCGCCACTTGCGGATCCCAGCTCGCCGCCACTGCCGTCAAGGTCGGCAGATAGGTGGCGAAATCCGTATCCCAATTGGCGGAATCCCAGCTGTGGCGGGAGATCTCCTCGCGCACGCCGTGGGGGCCGTCGCTGAGCACCATTTCGCGAATGCCCAGACGCGGCACACCCGCCACACTGAATTTGCTGTTGGCATGCACCAGAGCGATTTTTTCTTCGAGCTTCAATCTGCCCAGCAGACGCTCCACTTCGTTTTCCACCTGCGCCGGCGCACTGCGGTCAATGGTCTCGGGCGTTCGCGCGCAATCCAATAAAGCCAGCGCTACGGCGATAAATAAAAAAATATTGCGGGATTTCATGGTGGAGGATTCTGTGCCCTTGGCTTTTTTATTGAATTTTCTTGGAGTGTGTCGCAGGCCCCCGCGGACTGTCCGCAGGGGCCTGGCGTGTTTACGCCTGCGGAGGCGTTGTCGTCTTCTTGGGTGCCTGATACCAATAGCCCTTCACGCCCAGATTGCGCCAGGCCCAGGGCAGCCAGCGCATCAGCGCAAAAGCCAGCCACAGGGACCACAGCAGCATAGCGACGCGGTACACCCACAAAGGCAGACTGATGACCCAGGCAGTAGGCAGGGCGCCGGCGCTCTGGTCCTGGTACCACTGCAGATAGGTGGCGCCGGAGCCATTGCCCGTGACCATCATGTCCGGGCGCGACAGCAGGGAAACGGGAATACTGCTGAAGAGCGCGCCGAGCACGATCACCGACAGCAGGAACAGCCCCACCTGCGTCAGATTGAAGCGGCTGCTGTCCGGCTCCCGCTCCCGTCTGCCGCGAAAATGCAGGGCGACGAACCAGGCGGCGATCAGCGCCAGCACATAGAGATTAAATGTGGCCACACCCAGACTGAGCAGTACCCATTCATAGGCTTTCAGCGGCGTCAGCCCGCTGCGTGCCAGTACCACTGCCAGCACCAGCACCACCAGCAACACCCCCCAGAACAGCAGCGCCGGCCCCAATGCCGGCCCGCCCACCAGCAGCAGCCAGCGGTCCGCCGGCAGTTGCAGGGTCAATCGCAGGTTGGTGGCGGGCATGCCCAGATCCAGGGCGGGCGTCTCCGTCCTCAAGCCGCCGGCATTGTCGCTCTGCCAGTCCAGTTGCAGGTTGTGGCTGCCGGGGTTGACCGGAATCTTCAGCTGGTTGTCGCTGTGGCTGATGGGCGTTTCGCGACCGTCCACCAGTACCCGCTGCAGCTGCGCCCCCTCGGGCAGACGCAGGTTGTAGTGCTCACCCTGAGTGGCGCGCAACTGCAATTGCAGGCTGAGATTGTCGGCGCGTTTGCCGAGGTTTTGCGTGAGTCTCACGGCATCCAGGCTCAGCTGGGCGCCCTCCACCGCCGTGGGCCGGCTGATGCTGATATCAATGGACTCGCCGGGCCAAGGCATCCAGGTGTTTTGGCGGCCCGCCACCTGGGGCAGCCCTTTCACCGCCGCGTGCCAACTGGGCGAGATATCCAGCATCCACACCTCCGCCCAGGGCTGGCTCTGCGCCGCCACCAGGGTCATGTCGGCAAAGGGTCTGAGGCTGGACTGCCAGCTGAAACTGCTCTGCGAAGGCGTCAGGCGCACATCCATACGCCCATCGCTCACCTGCCCGCTGTTGGGCGCCTCGCCCGGCAGCAGCGGCACTTGCAAATGAACAGCACCCTCTTCAGGAGCAACGCGGCTTACAACGGTAGTGACCGACCACTCCAGACCCACGCTGATGCGGCGACTGACGGTGACATAGGGTGGCACAGGATCAGGCAGCAGGCGTTGGCTCTCCTCCTGGGCGGCCTGCACCTGTTCCCGCTGCAACTGCAACAGCTGGCTCAGCTGCTGGGGGTTGGGCTCGCCGGAGAGGCGCCACTGGCGCAGGCGGGTTCTCACGTTGTGCAGC
>Ga0065721_10050724_pt1 | contig 18275 bp, 10 predicted proteins | sample Mesricmetagenome_FD_59108 | JGI IMG/M metagenome (GOLD analysis project Ga0065721, IMG submission 59108) | Mesophilic microbial community from rice straw/compost enrichment Sample: eDNA_1 v2 (version 2) | ecosystem: Engineered > Solid waste > Grass > Composting > Bioreactor | place: USA: Davis... | reverse complement strand
CACGCCCTTTGCATCAAAGGCCTCGCGGTAGTGCGGCACGTTCTCGTAGGCGTGCTCCAGCGTGCGGCGCAGGCGTTGCAGCTGCAGCGCCTGGATCTCGTCGCGGCTGGCCAGCTCGATGGGCTCCAGGTCGCCAGGGGCGGGTTGCTTCACGGGCATGGCTTGTCTCCTCTCGTGATGGCAGGTTTTCAGGCCTTGACCGCGGGCCGGCCCTTGGCGGTGTAGGAGCGGCCGCGGAACACCGCGATGCGCTCGCCGCGCTGGTTCTCCACCGTCACGTCGTAGACGCCGGTGCGCCCGGCACGCGACACCTCGGCACAGCGCGCGGTCAGCACGTCGCCCAGGCGGCCCGGGGCGACGAAATCGATGCTGAAGCCCGAGGCCACGGTCAGCTCGTCATAGGAGTTGCAGCCGTAGGCGAAGGCCGTGTCGGCCAGCGTGGCGATGAGCCCGCCATGGCAGATGGCGTGGCCGTTGAGCATGTGCTCGCGCACCGTCATGGTCAGCGTGGCGCTGCCCGGCCCGATGGCCGTGACTTCCATGCCCAGCGCCTGCGCGGCGCGGTCCTCGGCGAACATGCCGGCGCGAACGCGCTCGGCGACTTGCTGCGGCGTCGCAGTCATTGAACCTCCGGTAAAGCTTCAGCGGTCGGTGAAGACGGGGGCGCGCTTGGCGCCGAAGGCGGCCACGCCTTCCTGGTAGTCGTGCGCGAAACCCAGCTCGCGCTGCAGCTTCGCTTCGGCCGTGAGCGCATGCGGCAGGCTCAGCTGCTGCGCCTCGTCCATGGCCTGCCGCGTGGCCACCAGCGCCTTGGTCGGCATGCCCGCCAACCGCTGGGCCAGCGCCTGCGCCTGCTCCATCAGCGCCGCGTCGTCCACGCAGCGCCAGATCAACCCGATGCGCTCGGCCTCCTCCGCCGGCAGCTTGTCGCCCAGCAGCGCCAGCCCCAGCGCGCGGGCACGGCCCACCAGCCGCGGCAACAGCCAGGTGCCGCCGCTGTCGGGCACCAGCCCGATCTTGGAGAAGGCCTGGATGAAGCTGGCCGAGCGCGCCGCCAGCACGATGTCGCCGCACAGCGCCAGGTTGGCGCCCGCGCCGGCAGCCGCGCCGTTGACGGCCACCACCACCGGCACCGGCATGCTGCGCAGCCGCCGCACCAGCGGACCGTAGTAGCGCTCGATGGCCACGCCCAGGTCCTTGGGCGGCTGGGCGGGATCGGGGCTCACCAGCGGGTCCGACAAATCCTGCCCGGCGCAGAAGGCCCGCCCCGCGCCGGTGAGCAGCACGCAACGCACGCTCCGGTCCGCGGCGGCGTTCTCCAACTCCGCCCGCAGCAGCGAGTGCATCTCGCCGTTGAAGCTGTTGAGCGCAGCCGGCCGGTTCAGCGTCAGCGTGCGCACGGCGCCGCTCTGGGACTTCAGGATCAGGGACTCGGGCACCTTGGCAACTCCTGCATTCAAGCTCGGTCGGCTGTCCTCGTTGTTGGCAATCATTTACCGACCGTTCGGTAGATGATAGGTCGTGGGGCGGCCTTGAGCCAGATCAGGCGCACCCGGACAAACCCTGGTTCAAGCCATGACTACGGGAAAAACCTGAGCGGCGGCATGCGCATTCCTGCCGGCACGCCATGTGCACCAACCGGGTTTTGCAGCGCCTGCGGCCACCGTCGCGGGAAGATGGGCCGAGGGTCGCGGCCGCCGGCCGCGCGCCCTCGATGACAAGCAACGATGGAGACAGCGGATGAGCAACGCTTCCACGCCCGACAACGGCCAATGGTTCGCCGATTTGCTGAAATCCCAGCAAGCGGCGCTGGGCCCCTTCGCCGCGGACCAGGCCTTCGCGCCCTGGATGCAGGCCGCCACGGCCTTCACGTCCTGGCAGCAGGAGACGCTCAGGCAGATGACGTCCTTCTGGCCGATGTCCATGGCCGCGGCCATTCCCGGCTTCCCCAGCGCGGTCAACGTGGCGGCCGACAAGCGCTTCTCCGCCGAGGCCTGGACCAGGCACCCGGGCTTCGAGATGCTTTCCAAGGCCTACCTCGCGCAGACGCAGGCGCTGCGCCAGGCGCTGGAGTCCGCGCCCATGGACGAGCGCAGCAAGTCGCAGTGGGGCTTCCTGCTGCGCCAGGTCGTCGATGCGCTGAGCCCCGCCAACTGCCTGCTCACCAATCCCGAGGCGCTGCAGACGGCGGTGGACACCGGCGGGCGCAGCCTGATCGAGGGCGCGCGGCTGTTCATGGAAGACTTTGCCAAGGGCCGCGTCTCCATGACCGACGAGAAGGCCTTCGAGGTCGGCAAGAACGTGGCGCTGAGCCCGGGCAGCGTGGTGTTCGAGAACGAGCTGTTCCAGCTGCTGCAGTACGCGCCGAGCACGGAGAACGTGAAGCGCACGCCGTTGCTGATCGTGCCGCCGTGCATCAACAAGTTCTACATCCTGGACCTGCAGCCCGAGAACTCGCTGGTGGCCTACGCGGTGTCGCAGGGCCACACGGTGTTCCTCGTGTCGTGGCGCAACATCGACGCCTCGCTGGGCCATCTCACCTGGGACGACTACGAGCGCCAGGGCGTGATGACGGCCATCGACGTGGCGCGCGAGATCGCCGGCAGCGAGCAGGTCAACACCCTGGGCTTCTGCATCGGCGGCTCGCTGCTGGCCTGCACGCTGGCGGTGATGGCGGCCCAGGGCACGCTCGACAAGGTCGCCAGCATGACGCTGCTGACCACGCTCCTGGACTTCAGCGACACCGGCGAGCTGGGGCTGATGATCACGCCGCAGTCCATGGCGCTGCGCGAGGCCAGCATCGGCAAGAACGGCGTGCTGCACGGACGGGAGCTGGCGCACATGTTCGCCGCGCTGCGCGCCAACGACCTGATCTGGCCCTACGTGGTCAACGGCTACCTGCAGGGCAAGGCGCCGCCGCCCTTCGACCTGCTGTACTGGAATGCCGACGACTCCAACCTGCCCGGCCCCATGGCCTGCTTCTTCATGCGCCGCGGCTACCTGGAGAACAAGATCCGCCAGCCCGGCGGCACGGTGCAGTGCGGCGTGCCGGTGGACCTGCGCCAGGTCACGGTGCCGGCCTTCCTGTACGCCTCGCGCGAGGACCACATCGTGCCGTGGAAGAGCGCCTATGCCAGCACGCAGCTCCTGGGCGGTCCGCGCACCTTCGTGCTCGGCGCCAGCGGCCACATTGCCGGCGTGATCAACCCGCCGGCCAAGAAGAAGCGCAGCTACTGGGAGCTGCCGCCGGCCGACGCCGACGATGCCGCGCCCGCCCCCGAGGCCGAGCAGTTGCCGGCGCTGGACCCGGACCCCGAGCACTGGTTCAAGCAGGCGCAGCAGTACCCGGGCAGCTGGTGGACCACGTGGAGCGAGTGGCTGGCGCGGCAGGGCGGCGATGACGAGGTGCCGGCGCGCAAGGCGCTGGGCAGCAAGAAGTTCAAGCCCATCGAGCCGGCGCCGGGGCGGTATGTGAAGGCGAAGGCGACCTGAGAAAAGGCGGTGCACGGGCGCGTGGCGCCCCTCAGCCCGTGGTCCGCTCGGCTTCGCGTGCTTCGTGCCGCACCGGCAAGCAGACTCGGAAGCGCGTACCTTCGCCCAACCGGCTGTCCACCTCGATGCGGCCGCCGTGGCGGCTCACGATGCCATAGGACACCGACAGGCCCAGCCCCGTGCCCTTGCCTACCGGCTTGGTGGTGAAGAAGGGATCGAAGATGCGTCTCAGATGTTCCGGCGCGATGCTGCAGCCGTTGTCGGCGATCTCGACAAAGACCTCGTCCGGGCTCAGGCACCCGGTCGTGACGACGATGCGGCCGCGCGACTCGCGCCCGGTCACCGCATGCGCGGCGTTGATCAGCAGATTCATGAACACCTGGTTCAGCTGCGAGGCCAGGCAATGCACCTGGGGGATCTCACCGTAGCGGCGCTCCACATCGGCCACGTACTTGATCTCGTTGTGCACGATGTTGAGCGTTGAATCCAGACCCTTGTGCAGATCGGCCCAGACCCATTCCTGCTCTCCGGCGTGCGAGAAGTCCTTCAGGTCCTGGACGATCTGGCGCACGCGCTGCACGCCCGTGCTGGACTCGCGCAACAACTCCTGCACATCCTCGCGCAGGTAGGCGTAGTCGTGTTCCTCCATCAGCATGCGCAGGGCTGCAGCGTCCGACGGTGGCAAGGCGCTCAAACGGGCCTCGAACGCGGCGACGATCGCCAACAGCGACTGCACATAGGTCTGCAAACTCGTGAGATTGGAGCCGACGTAGCCGATCGGGTTGTTGATCTCATGTGCCACGCCGGCCGCGAGCTGACCGATCGAGGCCATCTTCTCGGCTTGCACGAGCTGGCTTTGCGTCTTCTCAAGGCGGCGGATCAGCGCCTGCTGCTCATCGGCCTGCCGCTGGCGCTCGGCCAGTTCGGCTCGCAGACGATCGTTGCGATCGTTGAGCTCGCGCGACATCAGGTTGAGTGATCGCTCGATCATCGCGCGATCGGTGTCAGCGTCTTCGTAGGCCTGGCTGATGGCGGCGAGCAGGTTTTCCAGCCCTGCAGGCGTCGCCTCGATCGAGCCGAAGGCGCGCCTGAGCTGGCGCTGCAGCAATTTGTGCGATGAGGCCGGGGTGGCCCCGGTGGACGGATCGGTGTTCATGCTTCGGCGAAGGTGGCGATCTCGGCGCCGTCGCTGCCAGGCGCAATGGTCACCTCGACGCTTTCGACGGTGCGACTTTCAAAGTGCGCCGCAGTGACCACGAGCGTGTCGTCGTGGACGGTCGTTCCCGCCACCTCGCCCGCGGTCGAGCAACCCACGCAGGTGGCGTGCGGGAACGCCACGCGCAGCGCGCTCGTTGGCTCGTCGCGTTGCAGCAAGGCGCCGCCGCCGAAGACAAACACCAACTGTGCCGGCGAGTCACCTGCCGGCAGAGCAGGCGCCCAGCCGGCAGCGCGGGTCCATAGGTACTGGCCGATGTGCATGAGGTCTCCGTTGCGCAAGGGCCCGACGTTCGAGGCCGGGGATCGTGCAGTTATCGGCTGGTTCGGGGTGGAATCGAGGCGTGCGAGTCCCACTCCCGTGGCGAACTTCACGCCCGGGCGCCACGACGCCTCAACCCGCCTCCAGACAGGCCGAAGAGTTCTACAGCGGGTGGTGTTCCGAATGCCTGCTGCAACTGTGCAGACGCCAGGCATCCGGATGCGTCCGTCCCGCGCCCAGTTGTGTTCTATCCATGCGCGCGGCCGCCTGCTGCGACGCGCGGCAAGGCCGAAACCTGTTGTCCAAGCTCGTTCCATCGCCATGCAAGCGCCTATCCCTCCCGAGACGACGGCCACCCACGACGTGGCCTTGTTGGGCGACGACGCGCGTGTGCTGATCGAGCATTCGCAGGCCGCTCACTTCGTGATCCAGGACGAGCGCATCGTCTATGCCAACCCGATGTTCGCGACACTGATCGGCTGGCCGCGAGAGGAGCTGATCGGCCAGCCCCATCACGTCGCCACGCCGCCCGAGCATCTGGAGCGCACGCGCGAGACCATTGCGCGCCGCTTCGCAGGCAAGGTGGGGCGCCCCGGCCAGATGCCGATGGTGCGCCGCGACGGCAGCCGTTTCGACGCGCGCGTCTTTGCCACCCTGGTGTCCTTCGGTGGACGGCGGGCGGTGCTGGTCACCTTGGACGACATCACCGAGCTGACCGATGCCCTGCAGCGGGCGAGCTGGAATGCGCAGATGCTGGAGTGCACCGAGACGCTATGCCGCTCGGGGTCCTTCGAAATCACGCTGCCCGAGGGTCTGGTCAAGCTGTCCAGCGGGTTGCAGCAGTTGTTGGGCCTGGCAGCCGATGCGCCCGTGTGCAGCGTCGACGCGCTGGACTGGGTGCCGCCCGACGAGCGCGACTTCGTCGCGGGCATCTGGCGCAGTGCCGAACCCGGCGAGCCGTTCGACTTCCAGCATCGCGTGCTCACGACGCAGGGCCAACGCCTGACCGTGCTGCACCGCGGCCGCGTCGAGCAGAACGAGACTGGCAGGCGGCGCGGCATCGCGCTGCTGCAGGACATCACCGCGCAGCGCGACGCCGAGCAGCGCGTGCAGGAGCTGGTGACGCACGACGAGGTGACTGGCCTGCCCAACTGCGCCGCCTTCCTCGACAAGGTCGACGCCGCTATCGTCGCGGCGGGTTGGGACGAGCACATCGTCATGCTGCTCGCGATCGATGTGCCGCGCATCTCGGAGCTGCGCGACAAGATGGGCTTCGGCGCCGGGGACGCCCTGGCCATGACCTTGGCGGAGCGACTGCAGCAGGCCGCCAGCGAAGGCGAGATGGTGGCGCGCCTGGGCAGCCATGAGTTCGCACTGATGGTCGAGCTGCCGGCCGGCACCGCCGAGGCGCGTTCCATCGTGCTGGCGCGCGCCCACCGCATACGCCAGATCCTGGAGGCCCCGGTTTGCATCCACACCACCGAAACCTTCGCGCGCTGCATCATCGGCGTCGCGAGTTTCCCGGAAGACGCACAGCGACCCGCGGAGTTGCTGGAGCTTGCGCAGACCGCGCGTCTGCGGGCGACGCAGGATGCCCAGGTCGTTCTCTACAAACCCGAGTCCAACGCGCGCGCGCTGCACGAGATGCGTGTCGAGGCCCTGCTGCGGCAGGCCATCGTAGACGACGAACTGGAGCTTCACTATCAGCCGCAGGTGGATCTGTCCGACGGGCGCATCGCCGGCGCGGAAGCCCTGCTGCGCTGGACCTCGCCCGCCCTGGGCGTCGTGTCACCGGGCGAATTCGTCGCGGTGGCCGAGCGCACCGGGCTCATCGGACCGCTGGGTGATTGGGTCCTGCGTCGGGCATGCCAGCAAATCGCCCGCTGGCGCGCCGAGGGCGTGCCGCCGGTGCGCATCGGGGTCAACTTCTCGCCGATGCAACTGCAGCGCCGCGACCTGGCGCAGCACGTTCAGGCGATCCTCCTGGAGACCGGCGCCGACCCGGCATTGCTCGGGGTCGAGATCACCGAAAGCTCGGTGATGGTCGACGTGGCCCATGCGGCCGCCGTGCTGCGCGAGATCAAGGCACTCGGGGTCGAGGTCGCGCTGGACGACTTCGGCACCGGCTATTCCAGCCTGAGTTGCCTTCGCAGCCTTCCGATCGACGTGGTGAAGATCGACCGCTCCTTCGTGCACGACGTGACGGCCGCGCCCGCGGACGTGTCGGTCACGCGCGCCATCATCACGATGGCCCATGGGCTGCAGCTCAAGGTCCTGGCTGAAGGGGTGGAAAGCGATGGGCAGCTCAGCCTGCTGGCGGCCAACCGCTGCGACTTGATCCAGGGTTTTCGATTCAGCGCGGCGCTGCCGCCCGATGCCTTCGCCGCGCTGCTGCGCGAGGGACGCCGCCTGCCCGAACGGTTCGTGACCCGGGTGCGCAGCACGCGCACGCTGCTGCTGGTTGACGACGAGACGAACATCCTCTCCTCGCTCAAGCGCCTGCTGCGCCGTGACGGCTACACGATCGTCACGGCGGCCAGCGCGGCCGAAGGGTTGCAGCGCCTGGCCGAATGCGAGGTGGACGTCATCGTTTCCGATCAGCGCATGCCTGGCCTGACCGGCGTGGAGTTCCTGCGCCGAGCCAAGGACTTGTACCCGAACACGATCCGCATGGTGCTGTCGGGCTACACCGAGCTGCAGTCGATCATTGACGCGATCAACGAGGGGGCGATCTACAAGTTCCTCACCAAGCCCTGGGACGATGGCCTGCTGCGGGGCCACGTGGCCGAGGCCTTCCGTCAGAAGGAGATGGCCGACGAGAACCAGCGCCTGGCGCGCCAAGTGGAGGCGGCCAACGCGGACTACCAGGCGCTGAACCAGCGTCTCGAGGCGCTGCTGGTGCAGCAGCGCAGCGAAGCCGAGTTGCTGGGGTTGGTGGCCTCCAGCGCGCGCGATGCGCTGGAGGCCTTTCCTGGGGCAGTGATCATCATCGATGGCGACGGCACGCTGGCATTCGTCAACGCCGAGGCCCGGGAACTGCTGCCCGGCGTCGCCGCCGAACTCGGCGCACCCGCCGTCGACGTCTTGCCGGAGTGCATGACGCGGACGGGCTGGGACACGCGCGGCGCCGGCTTCGTCTTGGATCTCGGTGGCAGGCGTCACCGCGCGCTGCACCGCACCCTGCAGCGGGACGGCCAGATGCCAAGCCACATCCTGCTGCTGACTCCCGAAATCGCGTTGGAGGCCTACTGAATGATTGCAACCGTGTGCGAAGGGACCCTACCGGGCTCTGCCGACGGACAAGGTCGTGGCGACAGGCCCGTGATCGAAGACGCGCAGGCCGCCGCTGCTCTGGCCCGTCTGTTCCGGCGCTCGCTGGCCCAGGGTACGGTGAACCCGCTGCTGCCGCTGTTGCGCCAATACCGAGGCGTGTCGTCTCCCCTGGTCGTGCCGGAATGGACGCACACGGGGAGCCGGGAGAAGGCCCCGCAGGTGCCGGTTTCACTGGGCGAATTGCAGCGCGCAGTGATCGCGTTGCCCAGTCTGCCGCAGGCCGTGCAGGACGCTTTGGCAGCTTTGCGGGATGAGAGGACCAGCGCCGCAGCCATTGCCGAGCGCATCGAGCACGACCAGGCCATGGTTGCGCGCACGCTGCGGGCGGCCAACACCGCCTTCTATGGCGCGCCGGGGCGCGTGGCGACCATTCGCGCGGCCATAGCCATCCTGGGACTGCGTGCCGTGTCCGCGCTGCTGACGGCGGCAGCCGTCTCCGCCCGGTTCCCGGCGGAGACGAAGAGTCCCCTGAACTTCAGGCGGTTCTGGCGCCACGCCATGACCACCGCGATCGTTGCGCGCGAGCTGGCGCCAGCGGTCCGGCTCGATGCCGATGTGGCCTTCACCGCCGCCTTGTTGCACGACGTGGGCGTGCTGGCGCTCGCGACGTCGTTCCCCGCCGCCTATGGTGTCGTGCAGCAGTACGCGGACCACGCCGACGTGCCGCTGTGGCGGGCCGAGCGTCTGGTGATGGGGCTCGATCACGGCGTCGCAGGTGAACTGCTCGCCCAACGATGGCGCCTGCCAGCCGTCATCACCAGTTCCATCGCCGCGCATCACGCACCGCCTGCGCCGAGCGGTCCGGGAGCTGCAACGTTGACCGAGCTGGTGCATATCGCCGACGCGCTGGCACATGGCATCGGCCCCGAGGAGGACACGCACGAGGTCGTTCCGGAAGTCACCGTCGAGATCTGGTCCCATCTGAACATCAGCGCCGAGAACTGCCTGGATGCGCTGCGGTCCAGCAGCGCGGCAGCCGATGCCCTGTGCGAGGCGCTCGCATCATGAACACCGCCGAGCCGCCCGCGCCGCCTGCCGCGGCCGGGGTTTCGACCGCACCGGCGCCCGCCGTGCTGTGCGTCGACGACGAGCCGAACATTCTTTCGGCGCTCAGGCGCGCGCTGCGTACCGACGGCTGGCGCGTGCTGACCGCCGGCAGCGGGGCCGAGGCGCTGCAGGTGCTGGCCACGGAGGCCGTTGACATCGTCCTCTCGGACATGCGCATGCCCGAGATGGACGGCGCCGTGCTGCTGGAGCAGGTGCACGCACGCTGGCCCGAGACCATGCGCCTGCTGCTCACGGGGCATGCCGACACCGGTGCGGCCATCGCGGCCATCAACCGAGGTCGAATCTTTCGTTATCTGGCCAAGCCCTGGGACGACGTCGAGCTGCGCTCGACCCTGCGCCAAGGCTTGCAGATGCTTGAACTCGAGCGTGAGCGCCGGCGCCTGGAGGCGCTGACGTCATGCCAAAACGCGCAGCTGCGACAGGCCAACGAGACGCTCGAGCAACGCGTACAGGAGCGCACCGCAGCGCTGGCCAAAGCCAACGACGCGCTCAAGCGCAGCTATCTCACGGGCATCAAGGTGTTCTCGGGCCTGATCGAGATGCGCGGCGGTCGCGTGGCTGGGCACGGCAGGCGGACCGCCGACCTGGCGCGCAAGCTGTCGCAGGCGATGGATCGCCCCGACGACGAGGTGCAGCAGAACTTCGTGGCGGCGCTGCTGCACGACATCGGTCTGATTGGAGTGCCCGATGCGCTGCTGGCCAAACCTGCCGCAAGGTGCTCGGCCGAGGAGTCCGCGCAGTTCCAGCGGCACGCCGAACTGGGCGAACAGGCCCTGATGCCGCTGGAGGACATGCAGCCGGTAGCAACGCTCATCCGCGCCCACCACGAACGTTTCGACGGTCAGGGCTTCCCGGACGGACGCAGCGGCTCGTCCATCCCGCTGGGCGCACGCATCCTCGCGGTGGTCGACGCCTTTGACGAACTACAGCACGGGCATGTGGTCGAGTCGCCGGTGACGCTGCAGGAGGCACGTGTCTTGATCCGCCACGGCCGCGGCAAGCAGTTCGACCCCGAAGTGGTGGATGTCTTCCTGCACATCACCGAGCCCGAACGCCCGCGGCCCAATCCTGAGCTGCTGCTGGGCACGCAACTGCTCGAACCCGCGATGGTGCTGGCCCGCGACCTGGTGTCGCCCACCGGCGTGCTGATGCTGGCTGCGGGGCACGTACTCACCACCTCGCTGATCCAGCGTATCCGCGAATTCGACCACCGCACCGGCGGCAACTTGGTCGTTCACATCAAGCCCCGAGAGGGCCGGTGATTCCAGTTCGCGTTTGCCTGTGAAGTCATTCCGTCATGCCCGCGAAGGCGGGCATCCACGCTGGCCGGGATGCCGCCCGGCGTTCGTGGACACCCGCTCCCCGCCTGCGCGGGGACAGGCTCCGCGGGTGTGACGGGGTTCTTTAAGTCGGCATCAAGAACTGGTATCAACCCTCGGACTTCAGGCCAGGGAAATCCTCCTCGAAGAACTCCCCGGCCTCGCGCACGCCGCGCTGGCGGCGATCCGCCTCCAGCCGGCGCAGCTCCACGCGGCGCAGCTTGCCCGAGATGGTCTTGGGCAGCTCGGTGAGGAACTCGATGCGGCGCACGCGCTTGTAGGGCGCGAGCTGGCGGCGAGCCCAGCTCAGCACGTCCAGCGCCAGCGCCGCGTCGGCCTCGCGGCCCTGCGCCAGCGTGATGAAGGCCTTGGGCACCGCCAGCCGCACCGGGTCCGGGCTGGGCACCACGGCCACCTCGGTCACGGCCGGGTGCTCCATCAGCACGCTCTCCAGCTCGAAGGGGCTGATGCGGTAGTCCGAGGCCTTGAACACGTCATCGGCGCGCCCGACGAAGGTGAGATAGCCCTCGGCGTCGCGCATGGCGACGTCTCCGGTGTGGTAGTAGCCGTCGCGCATCACTTCGGCGGTCTTTTCCGCGCTGTCCTCGTAGCCCGCCATCAGGCCCAGCGGGCGCGGATCGAGCTTCAGGCACACCTCGCCCTCGGTGCTCTCGTTGCCGTCGATGTCCAGCAGCGCCACCTGGTAGCCCGGCAGCGGCCGGCCCATCGAGCCGGGCTTGAGCGGCTGCCCCGGCGCGTTGCCGACCTGGGCCGTGGTTTCCGTCTGGCCGTAGCCGTCGCGCAGCGTCAGGCCCCAGGCCTCGCGCACCTGCTCGATGATCTCCGGGTTCAGCGGCTCGCCCGCGCCGATGACCTCGCGCAGCTTGAGCCGGCTGCGCCAGGCCGCCATGTCCTCCTGGATCACCATGCGCCACACCGTGGGCGGCGCGCACAGCGTGGTCACGCCGTGGCGCTCCAGCACGGCCAGCAGCGCCGCCGCGCTGAAGCGCGCCACGTTGTGGATGAAGACGCAGGCGCCCGCGTTCCAGGGCGCGAAGAAGCAGCTCCACGCATGCTTGGCCCAGCCGGGCGAGGAGATGTTGAGGTGCACGTCCCCCGGCTGCAGCCCGATCCAGTACATGGTGGAGAGATGCCCCACCGGGTAGCTCTGGTGCGTGTGCAGCACCAGCTTGGGCTTGGAGGTGGTGCCGGAGGTGAAGTAGAGCAGCAGCGGGTCGCTGGCGGCCGTGGGGCCGTCCGGCTCGAAGTGGGCGCTCTCCTCCCGCGACAACGCGAAGTCGATCCAGCCCGGCTGCGCGGCGCCCACGCAGATGCGCGTGCAACCGTCGGCCAGCCCTTCGAACTTGGCGCTCAGCGCGCTGCCGGCCACCACGTGGCGCACGTGGCCGCGCTCCAGCCGATCGCGCAGGTCGTCGGGGGTGAGCAGCGCCGTGGCCGGGATCACCACCGCGCCGAGCTTGAAGGCGCCGAGCATGAGCTCCCACAGCGCCACCTCGTTGCCCAGCATCAGCAGGATGCGGTCCCCGCGCTTGACGCCGTGCCGGCGCAGGAAGTTGGCCACCCGCGCCGAGCACTCCGACATCTGGCGGAACGAGCGCTTCAGCTCGCCGCCGTGCTCGTCCACGATCCACAGCGCGGGCGCGTCGTTGTCGCGCGCCATGGCGTCGAAGTAGTCGAGGGCCCAGTTGAACTGCTCCAGCACGGGCCAGCGGAAATCGCGCGCGGCCGTCGCCTGGTCGGTGCGAAGGGCCAGCAGTTGGTCGCGGGCGGCCAGAAAGGCCTGGCGTGCCGCCGTGGCGCGGGTGTTGTCCATGTCGATGTCTCCTGCTTGTCTGATGTTCCGCGCCGGGCCGGCCCGCGGGGCAGGCTCCAGCCCGGCAATGCGCGTCCGCCCTGCTGTGGGCAGGTTCCCGGTGGGCGGACACGGCGCCCGCGTGACTCTAGGAACGCGGGCGCCGGGGGACGATAGCCAAAGCGGTCAAAGTGCGTGGCGGCTATTGCCACTCACCGACGGGCCGTCCTCACGCCGCGTCCTCACGGCCTGAACACCACGTCCACCCAGTAGTTCGTCCCCTGGTAGCTCGATGACGGGAACAGCACCGAGGCGCCGCCGTAGGCGTACACGCCGTTGCCACCGCTCTCCCCGTCGCGCAGCAGGCGGATCGGCCCGCTGTCCACGCCCGCGTCGCTGAAGAAGCCGTTGTCGCCCGCGTAATGGCCGTTGGGCGCGCGGTACGAAGCCACGTAGGTGGTGCCGGCCGTCACGGGCACGGGTGAGCTGAAGTTCGCCTGCTGCCAGCCGCTGGCCGTCTCGTTGACGAAGGTGGCGGTCGCCAGCAACGTGCCGTCGGCGCGCCACAGCGCGCCCACGTGCGTGCCGGTGTTGCCGCTGCCCTTGTAGAAGCGGATGGCGGTGACGAAGCCGTTGCGGTTCACCCGGAACTTCACGCCCACGTTGACCGTGGCGCCGTCCGGGTCGCTGGGCGTGGTGGGCGTGTCCGCCGCGGAGAAGGCCGTGCACGGGCAGACCATGGGCGTCACCGTGAGGCTGCGGCTCGCCGGCGTGCCCTGCAGGTTGCCGCTGTCGTCCACCGCGCGGCTGCGCAGGGTGACGGTGCCGGTGGTCTTGGGCGTCCAGGCGTAGGTCCAGCTGCCGCGCCCGTTGGCCGGGTGCCAGGTGGCGCCGTTGTCGGTGGACACCTCCACGCCGCCCACCACGCCGCCGCTGTCGCGGGCGGTGCCGCGAATCGTCACTGCCTGCCCGGCCGGGACGCTGGCGCCGGCCGCCGGGGCCGTGATAGCCGACGTGGGCCGCGTCACGTCGGTGGAGGCCGTGGCCGCCACCAGCGGGGACTGCAGCGTCGCGGGCTGCACGCCCATGTCGGCGAACAGGTTCACCGTGGCCTGCCGCATGCGGCGGTCCGCCGGCGTGCCGGCGTTGTCGTGGGTGGGGTCCAGGCCCCAGGACCACTGGATCGTGCCCGCGCCGAACACCCACGCGCGGCTGGCGTGCCGGTAGAGCGTGAGGCGGTGCGTGACGGTGCCCGTGCCGTAGGTCGAGCCGTGGTCCAGCAGCGCGCCGCCGGTGGTCAGCGTGGTCTGCGACAGCCGGATCAGCCCCGGCGGGCGCGCGCCGTTGTCCAGGTCCGCGTCCCACTCGTAGCCCAGCACGCCCGTGGGCAGCGTGGCCGTCGTGCCGGCGGCCAGCGTGGCGACGCTGGTGTTGCGCCAGAAACGCATCTTGCCGTCGGCCGCCGGCACCTGGATGGCGTAGGAGCGGCCGGTGTCGTTGTTCATGAAGATCGTGCCCGTGAGCGCGTTCTCCGGCCGCCCGCCGTCGGCCGGCGGCGAGAGGCGCGGGTCGCGCCAGGTGCCGGTCCACGCCGGGCTCGGGTCGATCTTGGCGTTGGCGTGCGTCTCCTTGTAGGACACCAGCGTGCGGTAAGGCGTGTTGCTGCCGTCGATGCTGTTTTCCCAGCGCGTCTTCCAGAACACCTCGTTGCCGCTGAAGAAGGCCAAGTGCATGCCGGCGTTGCGCGCGGCCTCGACGTTGGCGCGCTGCGCGCCGGACCAGTACTCGTCGTGTCCCACCGACAGGAACACCTTGGCGCGCAGCAGCCGGGCGCCGGCGCGGTCGGTGTCGATGCCGCTGATGTAGCTGAGGTCGTAACCATTGGCCTCCAGCCAGCGCACCATGGGGACCTCGGCATGGAAGAGCCAATCCTGGCCGCCGGCCACGGCGCGGGTGTTGAACGGGCGGTTGTAGCTGACCTTGTAGGCGCGGCCCGCGCCGGTGCCGATGCCTCCGGTGTAGAGACTGCTGCCGCCGTAGCTGTTGTAGGCCTGCCAGGTGGTGTCGGAGGTCTGGAACAGCATGTCGTGCGTGCCGGCGTCGTCGCGCACCACGAACACGATGTGGCTGGCGCCGCCGGTGTCCGCGCGCACCAGGCGTGCGATGTAGATGCCCGAGACCGCGCCGGCCGGCACCTTCCAGGAGCCCGAGACCGCCCAGTTGCCGCAGTCGATGAGCCCGGTGGAGGCCTGCGTCAGGCAGTTGGGCTGGTTCTGCGGCAGCGTGGCCGAGGGGTTCACGGTGGCGACCTTGCGCGCGCCGCGCCCGCCGTACCAGCCCAGGCGGTAGATGTCGAAGCGGTAGTTGCGGGCCGGGGTCTTGACCTTGAAGCGGATGGTGCCGCCGCGATTGACGCTCATCTCCGTGGCGAAGCCCTGGATGCTGGCGTCGCCGGTGCCGCTGACCTGCCATTGCGACGGCGGGCTTCCGGGTTTGCAGTTCTCCGCGACGATGGCGTTGGCCGGCGCGGCGCAGGTGTCCGCCGCGGCCACGGCTCCGGCGGCGACCCCGGCATCGAGGCGCTCGCCGGAGCGCGCGGCCACGGACTGGAGCAGCGTCGGATCGATCGTGGCGGCCTTCGCCACGGCCGGGGCCGGAGCGGGCGGCTCGGCCGCCCTGGGCGCCGCGGTGGCGGTCGCGGTGTTCGGGGTGAAGACGACATCCACCCAGTAGTTGGTGGCGAGGTAGCTTTGCGTCGGGAAGCGGGAGGCGCTGCCGTAGGCATACACCCCGTTGCCGCCGCTCACGCCGTCCTGCAGCAGGTGCACCACGCTCTGGTTCACGCCGGTGCCGGCAAAGAAATTGTTGTCGGCGGCGTAGCGGCCGTTGGGCGCGAAGTACGAGGCCACGTACACCGTGTTGGCCGCCACCGGCACCGGCGTGGCGAAGTTCACCTGCTGCCAGCCGCTGGCCGTTTCGTTGACGAACTGGGCCGATGCGAGCCGCGTGCCGCCGCTGCTCCAGAGGTTGCCGATGTGCGGGCCGGTGTTGCCCGTGCCCTTGTAGAAGCGGATGCCGGTGATGAATCCGGCGATGTCCACGCGGAACTTCACGCCCACTTCCACCGCGCCCGGGTCGTTGGCCGCGGGCGTCGTCGGCACCGTGGCGGGGCTCCAGCCGCTGCAGGGGCAGTCCGCGCCGGGGCCCGCGCCGGTGGTGAAGGACCACGACATGGTTGCGGCCAGCGGGTTGCCCGCGGCGTCCTCGATGCGCGGCTCGGTGGCGCCGCCGCGCAGCCGGGCGGTGTAGCGCGTGGACGGCCGCAGCGCGCCGGTGGGCCGCAGCGTCGCGGTACGGGTGGCGGCGTCCCAGCGCACCGTCGCCGGCAGCGTCGTGCCGGCGGGGTCGCGCAGCAGGAAGGTGTTGGCCTTGACGGTGGCCGGGTCCAGCGCCTCGCCGAAGGTGGCCGTGACGGTGATGGCCGTGTTCACGCCCGTGGCGCCCGCGGCCGGCATGGTCGCCTTCACGACCGGCCCGGCGCTGTCCGCACCGTAGGTGGCGACGTAGCTGCCGGCGGCGGTGTTGAAGAAGGCGTACTCCACGCCCTTGATGGCTTTCACCGTGAAGGGCACGGTGGTGGTGCCGCGCCGCAGGGTGCCGAGCACGCCGCTGACCGAGCGCAGCGGCACCATGCCTTGCAGCCCGCGCGCGTTGGGGTCGCGCGACACGCTGAAGCGCAGCACGCTGCCGTTCCAGCTCAGGCCGCTGAAGGCGGAGGCGTTGCGGGCATCGAGCCAGGTGAGCATCTGCCGCGCGGACACCACCGGCACCCCGCGCGCCAGGGCCGAGGCCACCACCGTTTCCGACTCCACCGTGATGGCCTGGTCGGTGTGGGCGTTGACGGTGTAGGCGCCGTAGTAGCCCTCGGCACCGAGGGCGCGGTCCAGCAGCGTGTCCACCGTGGCGGGATAGGCCTGGCCCGATTCGTCGGTCATCTGCGTGGCGGCCTGGTACACGTCGACGAAGGTGCCGTTCAGGCGCATGAAGCGCTGGGGCATGGCCGAGCCGGTGAAGATGCCCGCCACGTTCCTCACCCAGCCCGCGGGCCAGTAGTAGTAGCTCGTGTCCAGCCGCATGCCGTGCTTGGCCTGCACCTCGGCACCGCTGCTCCAGTCGCTCCAGACGATGCAGTGGTGCCGCTGCGTGGCCGGTGCCGGCAGCCCGGCGTACTTGGCGCGGAAGGCGGCGAGCTGTTCGGTGTAGGTGCTGTCCAGCGACAGCGCGGTGTAGTCGTCGCAGCGGGTGCTGACGTGCAGGCTCACCTCGAAGCCCTCGGCGGCGTACTGCGCGGCCTCGGCGGGGCCGAGCGCCGTGTCGGTGTAGACGTAGGAGGTGCCGCGCGCACACTGCCAGTCCGCCACCGAGCAGCCCGCGGGGCTCAGGGCGCGCAGGCGGTCGAAGCGCCCGCGTGTGCCGCCGTTGGCGTGGTCGTCGCCGGTCATGATGACCACCGCCTTGTGGCCGTGCGGGAAGTACCAGAAGCGCGGCAGCGGCTTGCGCGCCAGGCTCATGTGCGTGATCAGGTTGGCCAGCAGCCGCTGCTGCTCGTCGGCCTGCGGGATCGCCACCTTGCTCAGGTCCACCCAGTCGGGCTTGGGGTCCGCGGCGGCGTTGCCGTAGAACTTGTCGTCCGAGCGGATGGGCGCCAGCCCGTCGCGCTCCTGCGCGGCCCACGCGGGGTTGCCCTGGCGCGTGTGGACCACCGAGGTAGCCAGGTCGTAGGCGAAGGCCGCGGCCTTGCCCGCGCCCACGCTGCGCAGCGTCACCGCCGGGTTGGCGGTGGCCTTGGTGGCGCTGCTGTAGAGCGTGGCCAGCGCCGCGGCACCGTTGAGGGTGTAACGGCGTGCGGCGCCGTGGTACTGCATGGTCTGGGGGACGATGCCGTTGCCCACGGCATGGCCGGTGTTGACCAGCAGGTAGCCCTCGGACAGCGTGTTGCCGCCGCCGGAGAGGCCCAGCAGCGGCGCCAGCTTGGGCACGGGCGCCATGGCGATGAGGTTGCCGCCGGCCCGGACCCAGTTCGTCAGCCGGTTGACCTGCGCATCGGTGAGCGAGGTCTTGGCCAGGATCACCACGTCGTGGGCGGCCAGCGTGGCGGCGCTGATGGACGCGACGTCCGCCACGGTGAAGGCATTGAAGCCCTCGTTGCGCAGGATCTCGGCGTAGTAATTGCCGAAATTCGCGTTGGCCGAGGTCAGCACCAGGATCGGGCCGCCCGGTCCCTGTGCCGGGTTGGCGGCCTGTGCCGGCCGCATCCACGTGGCGAGAAACACCATCCAGGCCAGGCACAACAGGAGGAAGAAGACGAGCTGCGTACCACGTGCGCGCGCTGCACCGCCGCCATGAGCCATGCCGACCTCCTTCTTCACGCCTTGCGCGGCGTCCCCATTTCCGGTCAGCGCCGGCAGGCGGTATGCCGATCCGGCGTTGCCGGGGTAGCGCGATCGCGCGCCCTCGCAGACGCACGGCTCCTCACATCCGGGGGGCCCCGCAGCCGATGGCAATGGGCGCTGGCGCACGCCCGGCCCCGCGGGCCGGGACACGGGCTTGCTCCGGCCAGCGCCTGGACGCGCCGCGGGCCGGTCTAGGAGGCTGTCGGACTTCTCGGTACATCTGGGGCGCTGCTGACATCCTGGACAATGGCCGCAGTCCTGCCGAGGTTTCGAGCCGATGAGCCGTTTTGTCCCTGTTGACAGAGATACCGCGTACCTGC
>Ga0065721_10050723_pt1 | contig 18287 bp, 15 predicted proteins | sample Mesricmetagenome_FD_59108 | JGI IMG/M metagenome (GOLD analysis project Ga0065721, IMG submission 59108) | Mesophilic microbial community from rice straw/compost enrichment Sample: eDNA_1 v2 (version 2) | ecosystem: Engineered > Solid waste > Grass > Composting > Bioreactor | place: USA: Davis... | reverse complement strand
ACCGTTGGCGTCTATCGTCACGTCCTGCATGCCGATCTGCTTCAGCTCATCCGCCAGTAAACGGCCCAGCGTTAATTGGCCTTCCGTCGTCGGACAGGTTTGGCTGCTCTCATCGGACTGAGTATCTACTTGCGCGTATGTTTTAAACCGCTCGATAATCTCGCTTTTCACGCTATCGCTCATCTCCTTAAAGGTCATTTTACCAAAGTTTCGGGCGAGGATAAAATGGCGCCGTCCGGTGCTGTCCTTGCCTTGCGTGCCCGGCTTTCCGGCGCTTCTTCGGCAGCGGGAAGGAAGGCTAAGGCCATTATCCCCTTGGCTCAGGGCAGCGGCGACCCTTTGCAAAAGTATGGCCACTATCCCCGTAACTCAGGACAGAGATGTCCCCGGTGCAAATGTAAGGCCACTATCCCCGTAACTCAAGACAGAGAACGTCCTAGTGCAACGTGAGGCCACTATCCCCGTAACTCAGGACAGAGATGTCCCCGGTGCAAACGTACGGCCACTATCCCCGTAACTCAGGACAGAGACGTCCCCAGTGCAAACGTAAGGCCACTATCCCCGCAACTCAAGACAGAGACGTCCCCAATGCAAATGTACGGCCAATATCCCTGTAACTCAGGACAGAGATGTCCCCAGTGCAAATGTAAGGCCACTATCCCTTCGGCTCAGGGGCAGGCACGCCTTGAACAAACTGAGCGAAAGGGATAATGGCCATAGACGTTACAGGAGATATGTTGCTGCTTCTTGGATAGAGGAGGCAAGGGTGAACCTGCTTCTTATTGAATACGTGTGGCCACTAACCCCTGAGCTCAGGGCAGGGGGCGAACCCTGTGTGTCCTGAGCGAAAGGGATAATGGCCATAGCGCGGGCGACGGAGATAGGGATGGGGTACGTCGATCCATATGATCGTCAGTCATGAGAGTCTAGAATCTCGCGGACGGCGCGCATTCTCGAGGCGGAGAGCGGGTTTTCGAAGCTTCCGCCCTCGCGGACGGCCGAACCGAAATGGACTTCCGGGACTCCGGTTTCTCGCAGGACGGATTCGAGCGTCTCCGGCGTAAGTCCGTGCCCGGCGAGGATGAGCGGACCCGTGCCCGCCGACGAAGCGGCGTTCAGCTCGCGGAGCCGAGGAAGCGCCCGGGGAGCGGGGGCTAACCCGCCGGAGGTAAGCACGCGACGGATTTGCGGATATGCGGCCAGCGCCTTCAAGGCTTCGAGCTGGTCCGCAAGCTCGTCGAAGGCGCGATGAAACGTGACGTCAAGGGTGCCTGCGGCCGAGAGGAGCTTCTCCAGGGCGGCGAAGTCGACGGAGCCTTCGTTCGTGAGCGCGCCGAGCACGATTCCGGCGGCGCCGGCTTGGCGGACGGACTCGATGTCCCGAAGCATGACGCCCAGGTCGTCCTCGCCGTAGACGAAAGATTGGCTATGCGGACGGATCATGACGTTGACGGGGATGGAGGAGGCCGCGACGGCGGCTTCGATCAAGCCCAAGCTCGGCGTCAGGCCTCCTTCGGCAATGCCCGTTACGAGCTCGATTCGATCCGCTCCGTATCGGTTGGCCGCGCGAACGTCGGCCGTGTTCACGGCAATGACTTCCAACAATTTCATTTCGAAGCACTCTCCTTCAAGCGGCCGGCGCGAGCGGCGACGTAATCGGTAAGCAAACGAACTCCGAAGCCCGTTGCGCCGGCCGTCTCGCAGCCGCGATCGTTAGGCGATTGCACGGTGTTCGCCATGTCGATATGAGCCCAGCCGACGCCTTCTCCGACGAACCGCCTCAGAAACAATCCTGCCGCAACGGCACCGCCGTACGGGCTGGAGCTGATGTTGCTAAGATCGGCATAGTCGCTCCGCAGCAATTCCTCGTCGTCGTCGACGAGCGGCATCGGCCAGACCCGGTCGCCGCACTTTTCTCCGATCGCGCGCAACGCCTCCGTTATGCCGTCATCGCCCCATACGCCGGCGACCCTCAGCCCGAGGGCGTGCCCGACGCTGCCGGTCAACGTGGCGATGTCGATGATCTCCGCGGCGCCCAGCCGCCTCGCATGAAGCAGGGCGTCGGCGAGAATAAGCCTGCCTTCCGCGTCGGTATTGCCGACCTGCACGGTCAATCCGTTCGAGTAGCGGATAACGGAAGAAGGGAGCAAGGCTCCCGGTCCCGGGACGTTGTCGGCCACCGCGATCAACGCGACGACGTTGGCCGCAACCCCGCCGCGCGCCAACGCCTCCATTGCTCCGGCGACGGCTGCCGCCCCGCCCATATCGAAGCGGGCTTCGCTGAGATCCCGTCCCGTCTTCATGTTCATGCCGCCCATGTCGAACGTCATTCCCTTGCCGACTAAGGCGAGCAGCGGCTGGGAAGGGTCGGAGGCGTACGTCAGCTCGACGAGTGCGGGAGACTGAGGGCTGCCTTGCCCGACGGCCAACAGCCCGTTGAGGCCTAACCGCTCCAGTTCTCCGCCGCGACGGTAGATCCGTACCCGGATCTCCGGCCGATCCTCGAATACCCGTTGGATCTCTTCGACCAGATGCTCGGGCGTCATGACGTTGGCGGGTTCGTTGCACCAGTCGCGGGCGAGCATGACGCTCTCCGCCCGCAGGCTCGCTCTCCGGACAATCGCAGCGAATCTCTCCTTTTCGCTAGAACCGCCGATCGCTAGAGTCATAGACAGCAGAGCAGGGGGACTCGGACTCTTCTTGTACCGATCGAAGACGTAGGAGCCGAGAAGCCATCCTTCCGCCCACGCCTCGACGCAATTTTCCTCCGATAATCCGAGTCCGTTCGCCGCGACGCCCAGATCGACGAACGCGTTGGCATAGCCCTCCCGGCGGACGACTCTCGAAGCCGCTCCGGCCGCATGTCGCAGCCGTTCGGCGTTCAGGACGTCCGCCGCGCCGAGTCCGACGATCGCCGAATGGCGGCCGCCGGGAGGTCCGTACAGCAGCGTCGTTCTGCCGAGCGAACAGGCGCCCGGCGTAAGCCCGACGTTAAGCTCGGGAATTTCCGTCGTTCCTTCCAACGCGAAATGCAGCGCGAGATCCGGCAGCTCCGAACTCGCCCCTGACTTCAAACCCAAACCCGGGCGCGGACCCGATTCCGACCCCGACCCCGGGCGCGGACCCGACCCCGACCCCGAATCGCTCCCGGCTCCGGCCCCCGGACCGGCGGCGTCCTTCCGGCGGCTAACGATCTTCCATTCCATGTATGGATGCCACCTCCCGTCCCGAATAATCCAAATTGGCCAACTCGTAGATCGCCTCGGCGTACAGCGCCGTCGACCGCAGCAGGCTGTCGATCGAGATCCATTCGTCCGGACGATGGGCGGTATCCTCTTCTCCGGGGAACAGCGGCCCGAAAGCCACGCAGTTCGCGAGCTTGCAGGCGTACGTCCCGCCGCCGGTCGTCAGCAGCTTCGCCTCTTGGCCGGTCTGTCCCGCGTAAACCGTCTGCAGAGCACGGACCATCGGATGGCCGGCGGGGACCTCGTGCGGCCGCTTCACGTCCGGGGGAGTCAGCGTAAATCCGTAAGGCTCGATCTTCTCCCGCATCGTCGAGACGATCGTTTCGTCGTCCGTGCAGGAGGGATATCGAATATTCAGATGAAAAAAGGCTTCGCCGGCATCCGGGTGATAGCGGAGCAAGCCGACGTTCACCGTAAGGGCTCCCATCGTGTCGTCCCGGCAAGCGATGCCGAGCGCTTCCCCCGAGGTTTCCCGCGCGAGCAACCCGGCGGCTCCCCGGACGAACCTTCCGCCGTCCCCGGCGAGCGGCTGATCGCTCAGAAACTCGATCAACCGGAAACCCGCGTTGATACCCGTTTCCGGCGCCATGCCATGGGCGGATTCGCCCGCCATGCGCAGCGCGGCCGCGCGATCCGAATCCGAGCCGCGAGTCGTCCAAGCCGCCTCTCCGTCATATCCGCGCGCGAAGCAAAAGGCGCGAAAGTCGGAAACTAACGTCTTCAACCGCTCGGGCGAACCCTGAACGATCGCCTCCGCGGCGTCCGGCACCATGTTCGCGGCGGTCCCGGAATGAAAGCCGGCCAGCCGCAGCGCGCTCCCGTACCCGCCCCTGTCCGGCGCTGCCGAGCTCGCTCCCGAGGCTTCTTCCGCAACGAGCGTCAAACGCGTGTTGACCTGGCCCTTCTCCGCGTGGACGATCGGGAAATCCGCGTCCGGCGTGAACCCGGCAAGCGGAGCCGGCTCGTGCCGATTGTACGCGTCCATGCAATGCATCCCGGTTTCTTCGTCCGTCCCGATGATCAAGCGCGCCCGGTGCTTCATCGGCAAGCCGAGCTCCTTGACGATCAACAGGCCGTAGTAGGCGGCGATCGTCGGCCCTTTGTCGTCGAGCGCGCCCCTGGCGTACAGCTTGCCGTCGCGGATGGCCGCCTCGAACGGGGGCGAAGTCCATTCTCCTCCCGCGGGGACGACGTCCACGTGGCTCAGCATGGCGATATAGCCGCGTTCCCCGTCGGAATCGGCGGCGTCCCTCTTTTCGCCAGCGACCGCGAAGCGGGTCGATCCGCCGTACTCCGCCGAGGCGCCCGTGTCCGAATCATCGGCGTCATCCGCGAGGCTCCCCGGCCCGCCGTATTCCGCGAAGCCGACGATCCCTTCGATGTTCGCCGTCCCGAAGCCGTGCCGCGCGGCCAAGCCGAGCATCCATTCCAGCGCCCGCGCGGACTCGATCCCGCGAGGCTTTCCGGGGCCGGTCGTCGCGTCGTCCTTCACGCTCGGAATCGCAAGCAGAGACGACAAGTCGCGCAGCAGCGCGTCTTGTCGTCTCCGTGCTTCTCCCAACCAATCGATTGCTTCCATCTTCTCTTACCTCCGGCGCATCTCGAATACGCTGCGGTTCTCCCCGATGATCCGCCCGTTGTCGTTGAGGATATCGGGGGATCCGATCCCGTACAGGCGATCGATCGTCTCGCGGTTAGTGTAGCCGATCTGCTCCAGAATCGATGCAACGGCGATCGGCCACTCGTCTTCGGAGCCGTCGACGACCTTCAAGGCGAAGGCCAGCCGCTCCTTCTTCAGAGCGAAGCAGTAAATCCCTTTGGCCCCGCCCTTGGCGACGATGTTCCCGTCCCGAAGCAAGTTCGGGCAGATCAGGTAATCGGCCGAGATCATATCCGGATAAGCGTTCATCAGTCCCGTTACCTTGCCGGCCGCTTCCCGCAAAGCCGCGTCCCCGATCAAGTCGGGGCAGGCCAGCTTGAGGAACGCGTTCGCCATGTTCCGCAAAGGCATTCCGAACACCGGGAAGCCGCAGCCGTCCGTGCCGATGACGATCTCGCCGGCCGGGCGCCCCGACAGCTCCGAAGCGATGGACAGAATCCGCTTCTGCGCCGGATGATCGGCCGAGTCGTAGCCGTCCAGGGGGAGCCCCTTGCCAATGCAATAAGCGAGCACGCCCAGGTGCTTGCCCGAGCAATTGTGATAAATCCGCCTCTGCGGCGAACGGTCCGCGACCAACGCGTCGCGGGCGTTCGGGTCCAGCGGATAAGTGGGCTTGCAGACGAGCGCGCTTTCCTCCAGGCCGAGCTTGCCCAGCATGCCCTCCAAAGCCTCTACGTGATAGGGGAGCGCGCGATGGGAAGCCATCATGATCGTCAGCTCTTCCGGCGTAAAGCCGTATTTCCCGTCGAAGCCTTCCAGAAAGAAAGGAAGCGCCTGAATCGGCTTCGCGGCCGAACGCATGAACGTGACCGCGTCCGGATCGCCGTACCGGTAGACGGCCTCTCCCGAATCGTCCACGCCGCAGACGTGCCCGTAATGGACGTTCTCCACCGCGCCGCCGCGAAACTCCAGAACGAGAGGCTCCGCGCCTCTCGCCAAGCCTCCCGCCGAATCCGGAACCTTCTCGTCGTTCAAGTCCATCCGCTCCTCTTTTCTTTACGGCAGCAGCTCCAGCTCGATGACGGTATCCCGCTCGTCCGGGAGCAGCGCGCCTTTAACGTTATGAACGCTCCGCTATCGATATCCGAATATTGCACCGCCATCCAAGGCAGCTCCACCTTCAGCTCGGTGCCGTCCCGCAGAAGGCGCGCACGCTTGATTTTGCCCTTCAAGCCCGCGAAGTAAATCGGCCCGATGCCGCGATCGAAGACGTGCGCGTACAATTTGCTTCCCTTCCGAGTATAACGCCCCCATTCGGGCTTGGCGAGATCGGCGATGCGCAGTCGTAGATGCTGTCGCCGTTCAAGCGCAGCCATTCGCCGACTTCGGTCAAGACGTCCAGAGACTCGCGGGTCATCTCGCCCTTCGCGTCCGGTCCGACGTTCAGCAGCAGGTTGCCGTTCTTGCTGACGCATTCGACCAGCGTGCGGATGGCTTGCGAGGCGGATTTGTACTCGCGATCCCCCGAATGGTAACCCCAGTTGTCGTTCAGCGTAATGCAGCTTCCCATGGAATGGACGCGCAGTTCGCGTTCGACGATGCCGCCCGGCGGGATAATCTGCTCAGGCGAGTTGCTCCCGCGGTTGTTCCTCTTCATGATCCCATGCGCCCCCAGGTATTCGTCTATGTGTAAGGGTTTTCTTGAATGATATCAAAAAACGAGGGGGAGGGTCAGGGTATTTTTTTCCTGCCCGCTGCGAATAGATAAAAGGATGCGCCATCGACCGCGACTGCGGACAGGAGGCTTGACGAGTGAACGATAACCGCCGAAGGGACGCCGCGGCCGGCTTATCCGGCGACCTGCAAGAGAACGTAAGCTATATTCGCCGCCTGTTGAACGAGCCGCCCGACTTGGTCGTCCGGGCGATCGCGCCGCGCGGGTCGAGCCGGCTCTGCGTTCTGCTCTTCCTGACGGGCCTGACGGACTCGGCGACGATCGACGAACAGATCATCCGCAACCTGCTGCGGGAGGAGAGGTTCGGGGCGCCCGAGGAGGAGCTTCCGCCCGAGAGTTTGCTATCCGCGCTGAGATACGAGACTTTGTCCGCGAGCAGCGTCGGTCGGACGAGCTTGCGAAAGGACGTCGTAGAGGCGATACTGCAAGGCGATACGGTACTGCTTCTGAAGGGGACGTGCGAGGCGCTGCTCGTCTCCACGGAGAACTGGAAGGAGCGAAGCGTAGAAGAGTCGCCGACCGAAGCGCTCGTGCGCGGTCCGAGGGAAGGGTTCACGGAGAAAATCTCGACCAACGTCGCGCTGGTCCGCAGAGGAATCCGCGACCCGAACTTGATTTTCGAGGCGCGCAAGGTAGGCCGCCGTTCGCGTAAAACGCTTATGGTCGCCTACGTTCAAGGGATCATTCATCCCGATTTGGTAGACGAATTGAAGCGAAGGTTGGATTCGCTCGATATCGACGACGCGCCGGAGTCCGGGTACATCGAGCAATGGATCGAGGACAGCTTCCTGTCGCCTTTTCCGCAGCTGCTTCATACGGAAAGGCCGGACAAAGTCAGAGCCGCGCTGCTTCAGGGAAAAGCGGCCGTCTTGCTGGACGGGACGCCGTTCGCGCTCATTCTCCCGACGACGTTCGTGGCCTTGATTCAATCTCCGGAAGATTACTACGAGAGGTGGGGGATCGGATCGCTGATCCGGATGCTGCGCTACTTGGCCGTATTCATCTCCCTGTTCTTTCCGGCGCTCTACATCGCCCTCGTCTCCTTTCACCAGGGGATGATTCCGTTTAAGCTGGCCTTTTCCATCGCCGCGTCCCGGGAAGGGGTTCCGTTCCCCGCGGTCATCGAGGCGCTGCTGATGGAAGGCACGCTGGAGCTGCTCCGCGAGGCCGGCATTCGCTTGCCCAAGCCGATCGGGCAGACGATCGGCATCGTCGGCGGCCTCGTCATCGGCGAGGCGGCGGTGCAAGCGGGGGTCGTCAGCCCGATCATGGTCATCGTCGTCGCGGTGACGGCGATCTCCTCCTTTGCCATTCCGTCCTACAGCGCGGGAATCGCGTTCCGCATTCTGCGGTTCGCGACGATGCTTGCGGCGAGCATGTTGGGACTGTTCGGCATCGTCCTTACGTTTATTATGATCACCTTGCATCTTATCCGCTTGAAGAGCTTCGGCGTGCCGTATTCCGCGCCGTTCGCGCCCGTCATGCCGCGCGACTGGAGAGATCTGATCATCCGGGCTCCGATGACGTTCCTGACGCAAAGGCCGGCGTTCATGCAGACGAAAAACCCGAATCGGGCGAACAAACGGGGGAGGCGCGCTTGAAATCTTTCGAATACGGGGACGGCGAGATCGGTACGATGGAAGTGTCTTACGGGGTTTGCAATATGGTCATCGGGTTCGGCGTCCTGACCTTGCCACGCACGCTGGCGGGGATGACGGAATCGTCCGACGCCTGGATGTCGATCGTCTTGGGCGGGGCGGTCGCCCTCGGCTTCGGCTGGATGGTCGCCTCGCTGATGGCCCGGTTTCCGAAGCAAGGGTTCCGGGACATGGCCGCGGCGGTATCGAACAAGGCTATCGCCAACGCGGCGACGCTGATCTTCGCGCTCTATACGCTTCTGTTCGTCAGTTACGAGACCCGGGCTCTCGCGAACATCTCGAAGCTCTATTTGTTCGATCGGACTCCGGAGGAAGCGATCAGCTTCTTTTTCCTGCTCGTGGTCATCTACGGCGTCGCCGGCCCGAGCATCTCGTTGCTTCGCTTGAACCTGCTGTTCCTGCCCGCCGTGCTGTCGATTTTGCTTGTCGTTCTGGCCATGAACCTGCCTCTCTTCAACGTCCACAATCTGAAGCCCGCGTTCATCACGGATTGGAAAGGGGTCGCGAGCGCTTCCAAGGGAACGATTTTTTCCTTCTTAGGCTTCGAAATCTTCCTCTTCTACAATGCTTGGGTCAACAAGCCCGGGAAGGCGAGAAGAGCGGTATTGTCCGGATTGGCGGTGCCATTCGTCGTGTATTTGCTCGTTTTCCTCTTTGTGATCGGCATTTTCGGCTCCGTCGTCGTGCGGAACACGCTGTACCCGACCGCCGAATTGGCCAAGCAAGTCGAAATTCCGGGCGGATTTTTCGAAAGGTTCGAATCGATTTTTTTCACGATCTGGGTCATGTCGTTGTTCAATACGGCCGTCATGGCGTTCGACGTGACGCTGATCGCCATCCGGGCGGTTCTCCCCAAGACCGGGCGCATGACGTGGATTCTGATTCTGGGTCCCGTCGTGTACCTGATCGCGATGCAGCCGCAGAGCGTGACGGAAATCGAGACGTTCGGCGAATGGATCAGTTACGCCGGGTTGGCCGTCGGATGGGGATTTCCGGCCGTCCTGCTGCTCGCGGCCGCCGTTCGGAGGGTAAAGGGCGATGAGAAAAGCGCTTAAAGCGACGGGGATCATGATGGCTCTGGTCGTTCTATCGGGATGCTGGGACCGGGTGGAGATCGAAGAACGGGGGTTCGTCGTCGGCACGGCCATCGACGCGACGGATTCGGCCGCGTTCGTCCTGACGTTTCAATTCGTCCTTCCGAGCGCGGCGCAATCCAAGTCGCCGCAAAGCGGACAGAGCGGAAAAAGCTTTCAAAACCTGTCCGCGGAAGGAACGACGCTGTTCAAGGCGGCGCGCAAAATGTCCAACGAGTCCAGCCGACCTCCCTATATGGAGCACAACAAGATCATTATTTTGTCGGAGAGGCTGGCCAGAGAAGGGAGAATCGAGGAAGTGCTCGATTTGTTCATTCGCGATCACGAAATGAGACGGGCGTCCAAAGTGATGGTGTCCGTCGGAGAAGCCAAACAGATGCTGGAGGTCAATCCGCCCATCGAGAGGCTGCCCGTTCAGTATATCAACGCCACTTCCGAGAATCCCGACAAGAGCGAATCGATCATTCCTCCGACGACGATCGGCCATGTCCAGCGGTACCTGCTGGAAGAACTGAGTTACGCCATTCCGGTCGTCCGGAAGACGGACAATAAGGTGTCCTTGAGCGGGGCGGCCGTATTTAACGCGAACAACCGGCTTCAAGGTTTTTTGGATCATGAGCAAACGACCGGGAGAAACTTCTTCACCGGCACGATCAGAGCGGGAGCGATCGAAGTCGAGCTGGAGGGGAGGCCGGTCGTATTCGAGCTGAAGAAGGCGTCCAGAAAAATAACGGCGAACGTGGCGGATCGGGAGCATCCGGCGTTCGACGTCCACGTCTCGGCCGAAGGAAACGTCGGGGAATCCTACGCGAATAGGGACATCTTGAAGCCGGACGCGCTCGCCGAGCTCGAGAAAAAAGTGGGAGACAAGATCGCCGCGATCATGGAGAGCGTGCTGGTCAAGCTGCAGAAGGAATACCGGTCGGACATTCTGGGGTTCGGCAACTACCTCAACGAGAACCATTATGCCGTATGGAAGTCGATTCGGGACGATTGGGACCGGAATCGGAACCTGTTCTCCCGTTGCCGGGTGAACATTCGCGCCGACGTCAAAATCAGAATCGTCGGAGCGATCGGAAAATCGCAGCTCTAGGAGGTTAGGCGAATGTGGGATGCTTTGACGGAGAGACTTCCTTCCGCAGCCGTATGGATCAACGCGCTTCTGACCGCGGCGATTCCCGCGGCCGTCTTCGGGATTAACCGGGCCCTGCACCGCTACGGCGACCCGCCGTGGAAGAAAAACGATTCTTCCGTCACGAAGGGGAACGGACGAGCTAAAAAAGAATAGACGGAATAACTTTTTAGGGAATACAATAATTGTAAGCGCAAACAAATTCGAAGATCCGAGCATAGTCGATATGGAGGCGGTCAAGATGGGGACGAGGCTGTTGTCCGAGCACTTGATTAAGCAATACCATCCGCAGCTCAGATACGTACGCGCGCATACGACGGGTAAGCATGCGGCGACTATTTACGCGTGGAACGAAAATCTGGAGCTCACCGAGAAAGAGGCGGACGAAGTGGGGAGATTCGCCGATCAATATTTGGCCCCCTACGTCTGCTTCCGGGTGAAGGCGTATTCCCAGCTTCAGGAGGATCGCGTGCCGGCGCTGGGCGAGCTGCCGGAGCGGATCGTCGCGACGGCGCTGCGAAGGGATCTCGACCAGCGGGAAGTCCTCTCCGTCCTGAACGAGATGATCGGCGGCGGCCGCGCGACGTTTATCCGTTACGATTACCATTCGGGCACGCTCCATTTCAACGTGCATACGGCGAAAGCGTTGACGGACATCGAGAAAGAGCTGATCCTGCGCTACGCGTCGGAGATCGTCCCGTTAGGCTCCCGCTGCGAGATCGCCTACTGGAGCGGAGACGCGCGGCCGCTTTATTGCTGAACAAGCGCAGGATTCGGTCGTCCGAACCCGCCGGGAGAGGCATGGTCTCCCGGCGGGTTTTTGTCGCGTTAAGCCGCGGGACCGCTTCAGGCGAGAGGTTGAATCGGCTTCGGGAACCGAGGAGGCAGCGGATACTTGACCACCGGCCATTTTTCCTTGCGCAGCGCGTCCATCACCTGCGGGCCGACGCGAAGATTGTTCGCCGAGAGGGCGTACGGGGTGAGCGCCATCCATTGGTTCAAGGAGACGTCCGCGAAGCGGTCGCTCTTGAACATCTCCAGAAACCAGACGCTCGTATCGCCGGTGTTTTGGACGTAGTGCCCGAACGCGAACGGCACGTAGCCGACGTCTCCGGCGCGATAATCGAACGTTCGCGCGGTTCCTTGGCCGGAGAACACCGTCATTCTCGCCGTACCGGACAAGTAATATTGCCATTCGTCGTTATTCGGATGCCAATGCATCTCCCGCATGGCGCCCGGTTTGATCTCGACGAGGGCGGCGGCGATCGCCCGGGATACGGGGAAGTTGCGCGAATCGACGATCCGCACGGTACCGCCCGGCGTCACGATCGGTTCCTGGGCCATCAGCCGGTGGGTCAGGCTCAGCGGCACGCCGCCCTGCGGGTCGCCGACGGCCTGGCTCTCGATCGGACCGGGCACGGCGTCCTGGTAAATATAACGCTGCTTGTCGGGAATGGAGGCGAACGCGCTCTCCGGAACGCCGAAATTGGCCGACAGGACCTCGCGGGGCGTATGGGCGAACCAGTCCGACAGGGACAGGGTGTTGATGTCGGAAAAGCTGCCATCGTCGAAGACGAGAAGGAATTCGCAGCCCTCCTCCAAGCCTTGGATGGAATGAGGGATGCCGGGCGGGAAATACCAGAGGTCCCCGGGGCCGATATCGCCGATGAAGTTGCGTCCGTCTTGGTCGACGGCCGTAATTCTGGCTCGACCGGAGATCATGAACGACCATTCGGCCTGCTGGTGCCAGTGCATCTCCCTGACGCCTCCGGGCGTCAGTCGCATGTTCACGCCCGCCAGCGTCGTCGCGACGGGAAGCTCGCGGACGGTCACCTCGCGCGACCAGCCGCCGTGATTCAACTGCATGTGCGCGTCCGAAAAAGAAAACCTCATGTTGGGCAGCGTTCCGGAGTCGGTGGGCGGAGGGACGAGCAGATCCGGATTTTCCAGGTCGCGCAGGACGTCCCGGGGTCCGGTATCGGTCGCGCCGGCGCCGTCTTCGCGGATCGGCTGCGGAATGGCGGGATTTCGGTCCGGCCGCGGCGGATTAGGGTTCATCTGGCATGCAACACTCCCTTCGGGCATTAGGGTTGAGGTCTTCGGGGGCGAAGACCGCAGTCCCGTCATTCATGAATATGTCAAACGCCGGAGGCTCATGTTGTTCCGATGATCAAGAAAGATGAGGTTTTGTGTAATGTCGGGTAATCGAAGCCATTGTTTTTTGTGGAGTTTTCGAAAAACGGCGATGAGCGACGTTAGAATGATTGACACGATCGTCTATCAGGCCTTATGCTTTTGGTGAGAGAACGTTTGCTCAAATTTCTCCATAAAATGGCGAAAAGGGGGCGGTCAGGCTCTCCTGAGGGAAATATTTTTTGAACAAGAGTCTTGTAAACCGCTTGCATTTCGTATATCATGACGAATGTAAACGCAATCAAAGCTCTCGCTTGCACAAAAAAAGGTTAAAAACGCGGATCGGGCTGCCCGATATTTTTTTAACCCAGTTGCGAGAACGTTCTCGCAATTTCCGTGGAGGGATGAACAGTTGGCCGTGCAGTTGAAGGATATCGCCAAACGACTCAATATCTCGATCTCGACCGTATCCAGGGTCATTAACGGGACGGGGAGAGTCAACAAGGATACCCGGGAGCTCATTCTCAGGACGATCAAGGAAATGGGATATCAGCCGAACGAAGTGGCGCGCAGCTTGAAGCGCAAGAGCGCGAACACGATCGGCGTGATCGTGCCCGACATCTCCAACAGCTTCTACGCGAGCGTGATCAAAGGCGTGGAGAAGGTCGCCCGGGAGAACGAGCATTCCGTGATCGTGTGCAACAGCGACGAGGACATCCAGAAGGAAGAGGAGTATGTCCAGCTGCTCCTGCAAAAGCAGGTGTCCGGTCTGGTCATCGCGACCGTCGGAGGGGATCCGGAGCTGTTCGAACAGTACAAGCGCTCGGGCATTCCGTTCGTCTTCTTCGACAATCTGCCGAACACGCGGGAGAACTTCGACGTCGTGACGATCGACAACGTCAAGGCCGGCTACGAGCTGGCCCGGCACCTCATCGATCAAGGCCACGAGAAGCTGGCGATCCTGACCGGTCCGCAGCACCAGTCTTCGGCGGCCGAACGTCTGCTGGGCTTCCGGAAATGCCTCGAGGAGAACGGGCTGTCCGTGAGGGACGAGTGGATCGGTGTCGGGGAATTCCGAAGGGAAAGCGGCTATAAGATCATGAGCGAATGGCTCAAGAAGGACGAGCTGCCGACCGCGATTTTCGCCGCGAACGACTTCCTGCTCTACGGCGCGATCAAAGCCATCTTGGAGAAAGGGTTAAGCATTCCCCGCGATATCGCGGCCGTCTGCTTCGACGCCAACGACGAGACGGGCCTGGTTCGGCCGCAGATCACCTCGATCGTTCAGCCGGCGGACATGATCGGAACGATCGCGGGCGAGATCATCATGAGAAAAGAGAAGAACAAGAACTTGCCGGTGTACGAGAAGATCGTGCTGGAGCCGAAGCTCAGCATCCACGAGTCCAGCCTACAAACCATCGGGAGATGACAACATGAACGACGCCAACGGAAAGCTGCAATGGGTATTTCCCGACTGCGAGCTGCCGCCTCCGGGAGAATTCGCCCTGGAAGGCCACGAATCGATTATCGTGCTGAATATGAACGAGGGGCGGGCGAATATTCGCTTTACGTTATACTTTGCCGACCGGGAGCCCCATGAGGGAATAACGGCGGCCGTGGAAGCGGCGAGAGTCCGGTGCTTCCGGCTCGACCGACCCGAGGATCTCGGAGGGTTCGTCGTGCCGAAGGAGACGCAATACGCCGTCAAGCTGGTCAGCGACGTGCCCGTCGTCGTCCAGTACGGAAGATTGGATACCCGCCAGACCAATATGGCTTTCTATACGACGATGGGGTTAAGCGTCTAGGTCGGACGCTCCCGGCAATTGTCGCGATACGCTGGCAACAAGAAGATCAAGCGGCTATTCGGCCGCGGGGTCCATATCACATAAGGAGGCATCATCTATGAAAAAGGGTTGGGTCAAGTCGTTCTCCGCTGCAATGGCGCTGTCGCTGGTGTTGGCGGGCTGTTCGAATTCCGGCAACGATAACGGCAACGCGAGCGCGGGGGGAGCAAGCGGTTCCCCGGCGGCGAGCGGCGATCAGACGGTGATCGGCGGAGCGATCATGAACCTGGGATGGCCGTGGTACCAAGGCGCGATCGACGGAATGAACAACTACGCCGCCGAATCGGGTCAGAACTTGAAGCTGCAGTTCGAAGACGGCAAGTTCGACATCAACACCCAGATCACGCAGCTCGAGAACATGGCGCAGCTCGGCGCCAAAGGCATCGTCGTCTTCCCGGTGGACGGCAAAGCGATCATCCCGACGATGGTCAAGCTGCACGAGCAGGGCATCAAGATCGTCGTGGGCGACTATCCGCAATCTCCCGACAATCCGGAAGACGCGGTATGGGAAACGTTCGTCGGACACGACTTCAAGGAAATGGGCAAAGCCGCGGGCGAGATCGCCGTCAATTATTTGAAAACTCTGAATAAGGACGACCCGACCGTCGTCTACCTGTCCGTTCCGGCTTCCGGCCAAGCGTCGGTAGACCGCTACGAAGGCTTCTCCAGCGTTGTCAAAGAGGCGTTCCCGAACGCCAACGTCATCGAGGAAGGAGATCCGAAGGGCGACCGCAACTCCGCGCAGACGCTGTTCGAGAACGTGCTTCAGCGCAACAAATCGATCGACGTCGTCAGCGGCCACAACGACGCTCTCGTTCTCGGCGCCTATAACGCGGCCGTCAGCACGAACCGCGACAAGGACTTGAAGTTTATCGGCCTTGCCGGCGACAAGGAAGTGCTGCAATACATCCAAGACGGCAACCCTTCCTGGATCGGCGAAGTGCTGCAAGATCCCGTCGTCCTGGGCGAAGTCGCCCTGGAAGCTTTGATGAAATCGCTGAACGGCGAGGATCTGGGAGAGACGACTCCGCTTCCGAAGCCGGAAGTCATCACGCCGGACAACATCAACGATTACGACTGGAAAAATTGGTCTTGGCTCGGCAACTAAGCAATCGGGGTTGAACCGGAGAGGGAACGTCCATGCCGTTCCGAAAGGGATTGCCTTGCGACTTCGGACATCCTGTTTGGAGTTTCTCTCGCCGAATCGGCCTTCGGAAGGTAGAAACTCAATGCCGAAACTCGTCTGCAAGACAACTCCCTTTCTCCAATGCATATCGGGTTTATCCGGGAGCTCTTTGGTTCAACGGATCTGGTCGGAGCCGCGCGGGCGGCTCCTTCTCTCCCCGAGCTTTGGCGACCACTTCACCTAGAGGAGGAAAAAGAGATGCGCGCACTGCTTCCGGAACCGAAACACGTCCTGTTCGGACAAGGGACGACGAAACGTTTTACCGGCTTGAACCTGATCGTCTCGGAATTGAAGTCACCCGGCTTCGACCCTCTCGAGATCGCGAATATGAAATGGTGGAACTACCCGGACATCCCGGTAAGCTGCGGAGAGCCCGGACCGGATCTGCTCGACATTCGGCTCTCCGGCACCCTTCCGGACGCGGACGAACGCGTCGACCGTCCCGACCTGTACGCCAAGCAAGGCTTCGCCCTTCATGTCGGTCCGGATTCCGTCGCGATCGGCTTCGCCCGCCGGGACGGATACGTGAACGCGCTGTCCACGTTGAAGCAGCTTCTCGTCCGGCAGGATGACGGCAGCTACGTCCTGGAGGAAGCCGATATCCTCGATTGGCCTTCGATCGAGAAGCGCTCCGTCTCCAACACGTTCGCCTGGTATGCGGGCTACGGCCGGATCGGCTTCGACATGCAGCTATGGGGCTACGACGAATGGATCGAATATTTGAATATGTGTTCGGATCTCAAGATCAATCAATTCAATATGTGCATGTACGGCTATTGGCCGTTCCGATTCGACGAATACCCGGAAACGATGCTTCAAGGCTATAAGATGAAGGTTTGGAACGAGGAAAGCCGCAACTGGATCGAGATCGCCTATACGCACCCGAACATCTCGGACGAATTCCTGTCGCGGTTGTTCGAGTACGGGCACAAGCTCGGCATCGAGTTCTTCGCTTATATCGGGCTGAACAGCTATAACGGCGGATACCCGAGCCTCCACAAGGACAGAAGAATGGTTTTACCCCCGGACGGAAAATTCGTAAACGATTTCGATACGTTGTGCCTGAGCCGTCCCGACAACATCGCTTATTTGAAAGCCGCCATGCGCCGCGTCGTGCAACTCGGCTTCGACGGCATCGACTTCGAGGAGAGCGAGGAGTCCTACTGGTTCTGCAACTGCGACGCCTGCGCCGAGACGTTCATGAAGGACCGCACTCCCGCCGAAGCGAAGCACAAGGCGAACTTTTGGCTTCTGAACACGCTTTATAAGGAAATCAAAGACGAAAACCCGAATTGCGTCGTCGGCGTTCGGGCTTGGCGGGAGCCTCCCTTGGAGAAGGATCGCGCTTATCTGGAAGATTGCAAGCGGAACATCCCGGAGGACGTCGTTCTGTTCTGGGCGCCGGGACTGTACGTCTCCGACGACGAGTTTCCGAAATGGGTCGACGTGTTCGGGAAAGACCGGATTTGGGCCAGGGACACGGAAGCGAACGCGGTCGCGGCCACGATGGGCCGGCTGATGCGGATTTTCAAGACGAACGTCATCCGCGCGGACGAAGAGACGAACCATCAATATATCGAGAAGGACATCGACATGCACATCGATTCCGTGAAGCGCGGCGTCATGGGCATTAACGGATACATGTTCGAATGGTACGGCTATTTCCTGAACCTGTACGCCCATGCGTACTACGGATGGGGTTCGACCAAGGACCACGAGACGTTCTATCGCTACTCCGTGGAAGCGGTGTTCGGCGAAAAGCTGGCGGACGATATCCTGTACGTGCTGCGGAACATGCTGACCATTCACGAAAGTCAGTTCAACCTATTCCCGACGGAATTCCCGTTCCTGCGCAACAAAGTGAAGGTCGAGGACATTCCGGCGATCCAAGCGGCCATCCGCGATTGGCCGGAGCTCGGGGCCCGCATTCGCCGGATCAAGGAAGCCGTTCGCGGAGACGAGCAGCTGAAGGTCTACGTCAAGCATTTCGAGAAGATCGAGAACGCGCACGAGCGCAACCGGATCATCTACGATCTGGCCCTCGCCTCGATCTCTTACGACCACGCGAAGACGCCGGAGGATAAGAGAAGATTCCTTCTGGAGATGGACCGGCTGAACGAGCTGGATTTCGATTTGGTAAAAAGGACGTACTTCGACGTCAATCCCGTCGACGAGACCGGGACGCCGTCCTGCATGTACCCGTACCACGAGCTGAGAAGAGTCATTCACAACGAACTCGATCCCGACAACCGGGACGACCGCCAAATCTTCCTGGGCGTCGAAGCGCTCGGCTGGTTGTGGCTGTAAGGAAGGGAGCTTGCGCATGAAAGACGACATCCACGTCATATTCGGCTTCGACATGGAGACGGACGTAGGCAGCTTCACGCCGTATTACGACGGCGTGAAGAACGCGACCGGCCCGCTCGTCGAGCTGTTCGACAAGAAAGGCATCAAGGGAACCTTCTATTATACGGGCGACGCCGCCCGCCGCAATCCGCAGAGCGTCGAGCTCGTCAAGCAGAGCGGCAACGAGGTCGGCTGCCATTCGCTCTTCCACGAGACGGTCGGCGACGAGCTGTTCCCGATTCCGGGCGTCGTGCCTCTGCTGCCCGAGGAAGTGCCGCTGCGCATCGAGAAGGCGACGGAGTGGGTGCGGCAGG
>Ga0065721_10004915_pt1 | contig 18295 bp, 11 predicted proteins | sample Mesricmetagenome_FD_59108 | JGI IMG/M metagenome (GOLD analysis project Ga0065721, IMG submission 59108) | Mesophilic microbial community from rice straw/compost enrichment Sample: eDNA_1 v2 (version 2) | ecosystem: Engineered > Solid waste > Grass > Composting > Bioreactor | place: USA: Davis... | reverse complement strand
TGATCCGGCTGTTTCGCCTGCCGATGCCTCGCCGCGGCGAGATCGCCGGCAGGGCGCAGCTGAAGGTCTATCCGATGCCGCGCGACGGGCGCGCGGCGGTGGTCGTGCGGATGAGCGGCGAGGGGAAGCGCCGGGAAGGATACCGGGCGGCCATTCACGGCGTCGAAGCGGTCGGGCGGGAACTGGAAGGTCCGCGGTGCCTCCTCTCGGCACTCCCGCCGGAGCCGGAGCCGGCAGTGCGCGACGACGAGGTGCGCTGCTATTGAGCCGCGGAGGCATGGTGTAGCGCGCTACCGTGCTCTCCTTTCGTGCCCCCCGTCCGTGTGCCCCATCCCTTCGCGAGGTCCCTGCGCGCCATCGGGGCGCCCCGTCTGCGCTGCTGATCAGCGCTCCGGATCCGTACTCGCGATCCGTGCTCGCGATCCATGATTTGCCGCACCGCACCCACGGCCGTGCAAAAGGCCGCCTTAGCCAAATGCAAATGGCGAGCGCCCCGGCGCGCCCACACACTGCGGTGATGGCATCGGCGGGAGCGCCCGGGCTTCCCTCTATATGTATACGGACATACGGACGTATGCGGAAAGACCTGCGCAAACCAAGAAAGTGCGCCGGCCGAGCCAGACCGTTCACCACAGGAGGAGACGCATGGCAACGAAGCAAACACGATGGCGGCCCGCCGGCATGCTGGCGACCGCGCTGGGCGCGCTGATTCCACTGGCCGGCGTGGCCTCGCTGGCGCTGAGCGATGGCGCCGCGGCGGCCGACGCCTATCCGTCGCGGCCGATCAAGCTGATCGTCGGCTATACGCCGGGCGGTCCCGTCGATACCGCGGCGCGCGTCTATGCCGATCACCTGGGACGAGTGCTGAAGCAGCCGGTGGTGGTCGACAACCGTGCCGGCGCCAGCGGCGCGATCGCCGCCGAGATCACGGCCAAGGCGCCGCCCGACGGCTATACGCTGTACTTCGTCGCCAGCCCGACCATGACGATGACGCCGCTGATCCAGAAGGCGGTCAACTTCAATCCGAGCCGGGATTTCAGCCACATCGGGCTGATCACCGACTACACCAACGTGCTGCTGATCAACAAGGACTTCCCGGCCCGCAATGTCGGCGAGCTGGTGGAGTACGCCCGCAAGCACCCGCAGGGCGTGGCGTTCGGCTCGGCCGGCGTCGGTGCGTCCAACCATCTGTCGGCCGAACTGCTGGCGCAGATGAGCGGCGTCAAGATGCTGCACGTGCCGTACAAGGGCAATTCGCCGGCGATGACCGACGTGATCAGCGGCAAGATCGCCTTCATGTTCGATATCACCGGCACCGCGATCGGCCATATCCAGAGCGGCAAGGTGCGGCCGCTGGCGGTGACGTCGAAGGAGCGCAACGCCGCGCTGCCGAACGTGCCGACCATGGTCGAGTCGGGGCTGAAGGACTATGCGGTGACCGGCTGGTACGCGCTGATCGGGCCGCCGAAGCTGCCGGCCGAGGTGGTCGACACGCTGGTCAAGGCGCAGCAGACCGTGGGCGACGATCCGGCCTTCCGCCAGCGGATGACGCAGGGGGGCTACGATCTGAACATCACCGGCCCGAAGCCGCTGGCGGAGCGGATCGAGCGAGAGCTGCGGCTGTGGGGCGGGGTGGTCAAGACGGCGAAGATCGAGGTGGAGTGATGCAGTTCCGTCGTTCCCCGAATGCGGGAACGACGGAGGCAGGTGTGGCGGTGGAGAGCGGAGGCGGCGGTGCAGGGAAGCGGATTATTCCTCGACCACCGCCCATCCCTCCATCGCCTGGCCGCCGGCATCGTCGCCAGTCCACAGCAACACGCGCCCGGGCTGCTGGTCATCGCGGCGGCCGCCGACCGTGACGAGGTCGTGGTCGAACAGCGGCGCCATGCCGCGGAAGCCGAAGCGTTTGACGTTCGCCTGCGGCAGTTCGCGCCGCAGCAGGTCCACCATCAGCACCGCCTGCAGCGGACCGTGGACGACCAGGCCGGGATAGCCCTCGACGTCGCGCACGTAGTCATGGTCGTAATGGATGCGGTGGCCGTTGAAGGTCAGCGCGGAGAAACGGAACAGCAGCACCGGATCGGCATGCAGCTGGCGCTGCCATTGCGGCTGGTGCGGCAGCCGCGGGCGCGCCGGCTGGGGCTGGCCGGGCTCCGGCATCGCGCGATAGACGATGTCGTGGCGCTCGCTCAGTGCCGTCTCGCCGTCGACGGTCAGCACGTGGCGGACCGAGACGAACCACAGCTCGCCGCTGCGGCCGGTTTTCTGCTGCACCTCCTCGATGGTCGAGGTACGCGTCACGGTGTCGCCGACGCGCAGCGGACGCTGGAACTCGAGCTCGCTGCCGGCCCACATCCGGCGCGGCAGCGGCACCGGCGGCAGGAAGCCGCCGAGCACCGCGTGCCCGTCGCGGCCCAGCCTGTGCTGGGGCGCACGCGGCAGGAAATACAGCCAGTGCCACAGCGGCGGCAGCGGTCCGCGCGCGATCGCCTCGCCGTCCAGATCCAGCGTGGCGGCGAGGCCGAGCACCGGTTGCAGCGCCAGCGTTTCGGTACGGCTTTCGCTGCGGCCGATCCACCGGCGCAGCGCTTCGAGGCTGGTATCGGTATCGAGATGGGTTTCAGAGGCGGCCGGATCGGCCGTGAGTTGTTGGGCCACGGTTGGGAATCCTCTTATGGTTTGGGGAACGGCAGGGACGGCAGTCTTCGCGCCGTCTCTGCGAGCGTAGGAGTTCAGGCTGCGGCCGGCAACCAGTCCGCCATGCTGTCCGTGTGTTCGAGCGCCCAGACGCGCGCGATGATGGTGCGCATCTCGGCCTCGCTGGCGCCCTGGCGGAAGGCCGCCAGTTGCAGCGCCTTCGCTTCCAGTTCGGGCCGGCTCAGCGTGTTGTCCGGATCGCCCTTGGGCACGTCGACGCGGGCCTCCAGCGTGCGGCCGTCGGTGGTCGCCACCGTCACGCGGCCGATCCACTGGCGCGGATAGGCGGCGTTGATCTCCGCGTCGAGCGCCATCGTCACCTTGTCGCGGAAGGCCGCCACGCGGGCATCGCGCAGCCCATGCTGCTCGAACTCGCCCAGGCCGGCGTGGCCGTGCCAGGCGACCAGCCCGAGCACCGTGCCCATCGAGAACTTGGCCTGATGGATCGTGACCGGATCGACCACGGGGCCGAGCACGTCGATCGCGCCCTGGTGCACGTGCGCGGTCACGCTGGCGATCTGCTCGGGGTCGAGGCGCTCGCGCTGCATCAGCGCCTTCAGCGCATCGGCCGCCGGATGGGTGTGGCGGCACGAGGCGAAGAACTTGAACGAGGTCTCGGCGGTGGCCCAGCGTGTGCCCAGGCCGTCGGTCAACCGCGCCGGATCGGCGTCGCTCGACATGCCGGCCGCCATGCCCTGCGCGCCCTCCAGGATGCGGCGCGCGCCGGTGAAGCCCGCCCGCGCCAGATGCGCCGACATCAGCCCGTCCGCCGCCGCCTTGGCGGTATGCAGCTGCTTTGAATCGGCGGCGTCGCGCAGGAATTCCCACAGGCCCGCGGCCTGGGTGCCGGCCGAGCCCAGCGCCTGGTTGATGCCCTCGGCATCGAGCCCGTACAGCTTGGCCACCGCCGCCGCGGCCGCCAGTGTGCCGACCGTGCCGGTGGTATGGAATACGCGATAGTGGGAGCGGCCCATGAATTCGCCGATGCGGATGCCGGCCTCGTAGCCGGCGATCGCCGCGGTCAGCAGCTGCGCGCCGCTCTTGCCCTCGGCCTGGGCCGCGGCCAGCACGGCGGGAAACACCACCGCGGCCGGATGCAGCACCGAGCCGTTGTGCACGTCGTCCTGTTCGACCACATGCGAGGCCGCGGCATTGACCAGCGCGGCGAACCACGGCGAGGTGCGGCGGCGGTCGACCAGTACCTCGGACTGGCCCTGCTGCGGGCCCATCGCCACGGCGAACTCCTGCAGCCGGCGGATCGCCGGAGCGTCCTTGCCGGCGAGGGCCGAGGCGATCCAGTCGAGGAACAGGTCCTTGGTGCGCTCGACCACGTGCGGCGGCACGTCGGACAGCGTGAAGCGGGCAAGGAACTCGCAGAGTTCGCGCGTGGGATAGGAGCTTGGCATCGGTTTGGCGGGGATCGGCTTGGCGTGGATCGGTTTGGTGCGTATCGGCTCGGTGCGTATCGGCTTGGTGCGTATCGGTCTGGCGCGGAAGGCCTGGCGCAAGGCGGTGGCAACGGCGCTGAGGAAGACGCCGGCCTAGAAGGACCGCGGCAGTCCCAGCACGTGCTCGGCCACATAGGACAGGATCAAATTGGTCGAGATGGGTGCGACCTGGTACAGACGCGTCTCGCGGAACTTGCGCTCGATGTCGTATTCGGCGGCGAAGCCGAAGCCGCCGTGGGTCTGCAGGCAGACGTTGGCCGCTTCCCACGAAGCATCGGCGGCCAGCAGCTTCGCCATGTTGGCCTCCTTGCCGCAGGGCTGGCCGGCGTCGAACAGCTCGGCGGCCTTGTAGCGCATCAGGCTGGCGGCCTCGACGTTGACGTAGGAGCGGGCGATCGGAAACTGGATGCCCTGGTTCTGGCCGATCGGCCGGTCGAACACCACGCGCTCGCGCGCATAGTGGCTGGCGCGCTCGACGAACCAGTAGCCGTCGCCGATACATTCGGCGGCGATCAGGATCCGCTCGGCGTTCAGCCCGTCGAGGATGTACTTCAGGCCCTTGCCTTCCTCGCCGATCAGGTTCTCGGCCGGGATCTCCAGGTTGTCGAAGAACAGCTCGTTGGTCTCGTGATTGACCATGTTGCGGATCGGCTGGACCGTCAGGCCGTTGCCGATCGCCTCGCGCAGGTCGACCACGAACACCGACAGGCCCTCGGACTTGCGCTTGACCTGGTCCAGCGGCGTGGTGCGCGCCAGCAGCAGCATCAGGTCTGAATGCTGCACGCGCGAGATCCAGACCTTCTGGCCGTTGACGACATAGCGGTCCCCCTGGCGCACCGCGGTGGTCTTGAGCTTGGTGGTGTCGGTGCCGGTGGTGGGCTCGGTCACCGCCATCGACTGCATGCGCAGCTCGCCCGCGGCGATGCCCGGCAGCCAGCGCTGCTTCTGCGCCTCGGAGCCGTGCCGCAGCAGGCAGCCCATCACGTACATCTGGCCGTGGCAGGCGCCGGAATTGCCGCCGCTGCGATTGATTTCTTCCATGATCACCGAGGCGGCCGTCAGCGGCAGGCCGGAGCCGCCGTAGTTCTCGGGAATCAGCGCCGACAGCCAGCCGGCCTGCGTCAGCGCCTGGACGAACTGCTCGGGGAAGGCGTCCTGCTCCTCGACGCGCTGCCAGTAGGCGGAATCGAAGCCGGCGCACAGATCGCGCACGGCCTCGCGGATTTCGGGGTAATGCGCATCGTGCGCCTGGTCGATCGTCATCAAGGGGCCTTTGCGGGAAATCACGGGAATGCGGCCATTATTCCCGAGCCCGCCACGGACCGACATTCGCATTTGCCAAAGAGCGGCTTAGGGCGGGCCTTACCTTGCCGGTGCCGTGGCCGCCGTGGGCCGATGTGGCGCGCTGGGACCCGCCCGGGGCCTCGGTGGCCGGCGATGGCTGGCGGTGGCATGCGGGTGGCATGCGGGTGGCACGTCGTGGCCCCCGGCGGTCCGCGATGCCGGACGCGCCCGCTCAGACCGGCTCGCGCGCCGCGTCGATCAGGTAGTGCACCAGGGTCTCGGCGAACTGCGGCAGCTCGCGGCCGGGCCGGCGCACCAGGCGCAGCTCGCGCTTGGCCCAGTCGTCCTCCAGCGTGATGAAGCGCAGCACCTTGCGGCTGGCGTAGCGGCGCGCGCAGCTGTTGGGCACGATCGCGATGCCGGCGCCGGCCTCGACCATGCGGCAGACCGCGTCGAAGCTGCCGACCTGGATGCGCAGGCTGATGCGCTTGCCCATGCCGCTGGCGATGCGGTCCAGGAAGGACTGGATCGCGCTGAACTGGTTCAGGCCGACGAAGCGGCAGGTATCGAGCAGATCGGCGAAATGCAGCCGCTTGAACTGCGGCAGCGGGTGGTTGACCGGCGCGATCACGATCAGCTCGTCGCTGCACAGCTGCATCACGTCCAGGTCCTCGGTGGCGACCTCGCCGGCGACGATGCCAAGGTCCGCCGCACCGGCGCCGATGGCCGAGACGATCTCCTGCGACAGGTGTTCCTCCAGCTCGATGTCGACGTCCGGGTTCTCCGACAGGAAGCGCGACAGCGCATTGGCCAGAAACGAGTTGGTCGCGGTGGTGTTGGCCAGCAGCCGGACCTTGCCCTTGACGCCCTTGGCGTAGGGGCGCAGATCGGCATGCAGGCATTCGAGCTCGCGAAAGACCTCGCGCGCGTGCCGCAGCAGCGCGTCGCCGGCCGGCGTCAGGCGCACCCCCTTGACCTGGCGGATCAGCAGCTGGGTCTGGAACGCTTCCTCCAGCTGCTTGATGCGGGTGCTCGCCGCCGGCAGCGACAGGAAGCTGCGTTCGGCCGCCCGCGTCAGGTTATGGGTTTCCCCTACGTTCAGGAACAGGCGCAGGTCGGTCAGGTCGTAATGCATCGTGTCGTGATGGGTTTGGCGGGATCGAACGGAGGGTTTCGGCAGGCGGAAGGCGTCTTTTGGGATTGGCGAATTCCCCTTTCGCTGCCGGCAATTTATCGTATATGCCGCTTCAATAGAACCTCGTAGGTGGGACAGGAGACCGATGATGACGGCGAAGGTGGAAGGATCGGCGGCAGGCGCGATGGCAGACTCGACGGCTGGCACGATGGCGGGCAAGGTCGCGGTGGTGACCGGCGCGGGAGGCGGCATCGGCCGCGGCATCGCGCTGGCGCTGGCCGCCGCGGGCGCGCGCGTGGTGGTCAACGATATCGGCGTGTCGCTGAGCGGCGAGGGCGGCGATGCGGGACCGGCGCAGCGCGTGGTCGAGGAAATCCAGGCGGCCGGCGGCGAGGCGGTGGCCAACACCGACAGCGTGTCGAGCTGGCAGGGCGCCAACGCGATCGTCCAGTGCGCGCTCGACCGGTTCGGCCGCATCGACGCCGTGATCAACAACGCCGGCAATCTTCGCGACCGCATGTTCTTCAAGATGAACGAGGAGGAATGGCGCGCGGTGATCGACGTGCATCTGCACGGCACCTTCTTCGTCAGCCGCGCCGCCGCGCCCTACTTCAAGGACCAGCAGAGCGGCGCCTATGTCCATATGACCTCGACCTCCGGCCTGATCGGCAATTTCGGCCAGGCCAACTACGCCGCCGCCAAGCTCGGCATCGCGGCGCTGTCCAAATCGATCGCGCTGGACATGGCCCGCTTCAACGTCCGCTCGAACTGCATCGCGCCATTCGCCTGGAGCCGGATGACCAGCTCGATCCCGTCGGAGACGCCGGAGGAGCAGGCGCGCGTGGCCAAGCTGCAGAAGATGGAGGCCGGCAAGGTCGCGCCGATGGCGGTGTTCCTCGCCAGCGAGGCGGCGCGCGAGGTCAATGCGCAGATCTTCGCGGTGCGCGCCAACGAGATCATGCTGATGAGCCAGCCGCGGCCGGTGCGCTCGGTGCATGCCAGCGAGGGGTGGACGCCCGAGTCGATCGCCGAGATCGCGATCCCGGCGATGCGCAACAGCTTCTATCCGCTGGAGCGCTCGCCCGACGTCATCAACTGGGATCCGATCTGAGGATTCGCTTCCGACGATCTGATCCGAGATATGCCGCTGCCGGCGATGCGCTGGCAGCACGACGCGCCGGGTGCTGACGCCCGGCGTTTTCATTGTCTCGCTCTTCTCCGCTCTCTCCTCTCCTCTCCTCTCCTCTCCTCTCCTCTCCTCTCCTTCGCCGTTTCGCCTCTCCTCCTTCGATCGATTGTCGCTCGCGCGCACGTCTTCGCGCATTGCGGTTTCCCCGCATCACCGCCGGCTGTCGTCGGTGAATGCCGTTCGTCCACCGCCTTCTTCGTCGACCGTCCGACGATCGTTCCGCTCGCCCGTCGCATGTGGCCCGCAATTTGCTGGTGTACCGACAACGGTGGCCGACGGATGCCGCCGCGCGGGCAACCGCGACGGGGAGACAGCGATGCGATCGACGCGGTCGAATGCGAACTGGAACCTGTAGCGGTTTCGGCATTCCAATGGGCACGCACCCGCACGGTGCGCGCCACGATTCCAAAGGGGAGACGCGATTGCCTCGACGGTGCATGGAGACAACCGGCGAACGATGCTTCGCCACACCCGGGCCGACAGCAGGCCAGCGCCCGGGCCGATGGGTTAACCCTGCTTTTTGGCAGCGCGATGCGCGATGTCGCGGCGCTCCGTTTTCATCCCGCTTCGATCCCCGTTTCTGTCCCTGCGTGCGTCGCTGCTTCGATCGCCTTCCCGCGCATCGAGAACACGACAGCAGCGTGTCGCGCGACGTTGCGCGCGAGGCCTTGGCCGCAGCAACGATGCAGGATGTGCCAACGTACGACCCCACCTGTTCCAAGGTTTTGCAGTCCCGGTATGTCGTCGATGCTCGCCGGAAGCAATCGTTACAAACAGGGCAGTGCAGCACCAAAGGGAAAGGTGTAAGGTGTGTCCCAGAACATGGTCGCGCCGCCCAGTGCGAACCGGTCAGCGTGCCGCTCAGTCGCACGCAGCCAGNACGCAGTTTTCNCGAGCAGGACNGCGCCGTTGCNAGTGCGCAATGCGCGTCAACAAGCTCTTCCCCCTGGGCGTTATTTGACTATGATGAAGTAAAGACTTCGCAACATGGTCAGTCTTCCGCCAAGCCGGGGTGGCGGTATTCAAAGGCTGATACGTGGAATGAGGCAGGGTACCTACCTGCAGACGGACTGCGTTCGCCTCGGACGAGACTCTGACGGGAGTGAGGTATGGACATTTTCGGCCACTACGCCACGCGCTTCGAAGCTCGCAAGGAAGAGGAATACAGCATCCAGGAGTATCTGGAGATCTGTAAGAAAGACCCTACTGCCTATGCGACCGCGGCCGAGCGCATGCTCGCCGCGATCGGGCAGCCAGAGCTGGTAGACACGCACCACGACCCGCGCCTGTCGCGCCTGTTCTTCAACAAGGTCATCAAGATCTATCCGGCCTTCCGCGAGTTCTACGGCATGGAGGACACGATCGAGCAGATCGTCTCGTTCTTCAAGCATGCCGCGCAGGGTCTCGAGGAACGCAAGCAGATCCTCTACCTGCTCGGGCCTCCCGGCGGCGGCAAGTCCTCGCTCGCCGAGAAGCTCAAATCGCTGATGGAGCAGATCCCCATCTACGCGCTGAAGGGCTCGCCCATCCATGAATCGCCGCTCGGACTGTTCTCGCCCGAGGAAGACGGCAAGATTCTGGAGGAGGACTACGGCATCCCGGTCCGCTATCTGAACACGATCGCCTCGCCATGGGCGGTCAAGCGCCTGCACGAGTTCAACGGCGACATCACGCGCTTCCGCGTGGTCAAGCTGCGGCCCTCGGTGCTGTCGCAGATCGCGATCGCGAAGACCGAGCCGGGCGACGAGAACAACCAGGACATCTCCTCGCTGGTCGGCAAGGTCGATATCCGCAAGCTCGAGGACTATCCGCAGGACGACCCGGACGCGTACTCGTACTCCGGCGGCCTGTGCCTGGCCAACCGCGGCCTGCTCGAGTTCGTCGAGATGTTCAAGGCCCCGATCAAGGTCCTGCACCCGCTGCTGACGGCGACGCAGGAGGGCAACTACAAGGGCACCGAAGGCTTCGGCGCGATTCCTTTCGACGGCGTGATCCTGGCCCACTCGAACGAGGCCGAATGGCAATCGTTCAAGGCGGACAAGAACAACGAGGCCTTCCTCGACCGGATCTACATCGTCAAGGTGCCGTACTGCCTGCGCGTGTCGGACGAGGTCAAGATCTACGACAAGCTGTTGCGCAGCAGCTCGCTGTCGGCCGCGCCATGCGCGCCGAACACGCTGAAGATGATGGCGCAGTTCGCGGTGCTGACGCGGATCAAGGAACCGGAGAACTCGAACATCTTCTCGAAGATGCGGGTCTACGACGGCGAAAGCCTGAAGGACGTCGACCCGAAGGCGAAGTCGTACCAGGAGTATCGCGACTACGCCGGCATCGACGAGGGCATGAGCGGGCTGTCGACGCGCTTCGCGTTCAAGGTGCTGTCCAAGGTCTTCAACTTCGACAACACCGAGGTCGCGGCCAATCCGGTGCACCTGCTGTACGTGCTCGAGCAGCAGATCGAGCGCGAACAGTTCCCGCCGGAGCAGGAAGCGAAGCTGCTCTCGTACATCAAGGAATACCTGACGACGCCCTTCGTCGAGTTCATCGGCAAGGAGATCCAGACCGCGTATCTGGAGTCGTATTCCGAATATGGCCAGAACATCTTCGACCGCTACGTGGTGTTCGCCGACCTGTGGATCCAGGACCAGGAGTACCGGGATCCCAATACCGGCGAGATCCTCGACCGCAACGCGCTGAACGACGAGCTGGAGAAGGTGGAAAAGCCGGCGGGTATCTCGAACCCGAAGGACTTCCGCAACGAGATCGTCAACTTCGTGCTGCGGGCGCGGGCCAACAACGGCGGCAAGAACCCGAACTGGACCAGCTACGAGAAGTTGCGCATGGTGATCGAGAAGCGGATGTTCTCCACCACGGAGGACCTGCTGCCGGTCATTTCCTTCAACGCCAAGTCCTCGCGCGAGGACCAGGAGAAACACGAGAACTTCGTCAACCGCATGGTCGAGAAGGGCTATACGCCCAAGCAGGTCCGGCTGCTGGTGGAGTGGTACTTGCGCGTTCGAAAATCATCGTAACGGCGCCTGCACGGGGCCTCTGAACGAGGGCAACCAATATGGCCACGGTCATCGATCGGCGGGAGAATGGCGGCAACAAGAGTGCGGTCAACAAGCAGCGTTTCATCAAGCGTTACCGCGAGCAGATTCGGCAAGCCGTAGCGAAGGCGGTGTCCGGCCGGAAGATCATGGACATCGAGCAGAGCGGGCAGGTGTCCATTCCGGTCAAGGACATCTCCGAGCCGATTTTCCACCATGGCCAGGGTGGCAAGCGCGAGTGGATCCACCCCGGCAACAAGAAGTTCGTCCGCGGAGACAGTTTCGACCGCCAGCAGCAAGGGGCGGGCGGAACCGGCTCGCGGGCGAGCGACTCGGGCGAGGGCGAGGACGATTTCGTCTTCACGCTCTCGCGCGAGGACTTCCTGAATTTCTTCTTCGAGGACATGGCGCTGCCCGACATGGCCAAGCGCCATCTGGCCAAGATCGCCGAGGTGCGCAAGGTGCGCGCCGGCTTTTCGATCGACGGCACGCCCTCGAACCTGTCGGTGCTGCGCACGATGCGCAGTTCGCTCGGCCGCCGCATCGCGCTGTCCGGGCCCTACCAGCGGCGCCTGCAGGCGCTCGAGCAGCAGTACAGCGAGGTGCTCGAGGAAGAGGGGCCCTACACGGCCCGCGCGCAGGAGATGATGAAGGAGATGCGCCATCTGCGCGCCTGCATCGATCGCGTGCCCTTCATCGAGAAGCTGGACCTGCGCTACAACAACCGCGTGCTGAAGAAGCGTCCGCAGGCACAGGCGGTGATGTTCTGCCTGATGGACGTGTCGGGTTCGATGGACGAGAGCCGCAAGGACCTGGCCAAGCGCTTCTTCATGCTGCTGTACCTGTTCCTGAAGCGGAACTACGAACGCATCGACGTCGTCTTCATCCGCCACCATACGGTCGCCAAGGAAGTCGACGAGGAAGATTTCTTCCACTCGCGCGAATCGGGCGGCACGGTGGTGTCCAGCGCGCTGAAGCTGATGGTCGACGTGATCCACAACCGCTACCCGGCCAGCCAGTGGAACATCTACTGCGCGCAGGCGTCGGACGGCGACAACTGGGCCGGCGACTCGGAACTGTGCGGGCGGCTGCTGCGCGAATCGATCCTGCCGCTGGTGCAGTACTACGCCTATGTGGAAGTCGCGTCGGAGGAGCCGCAGAACCTGTGGGAAGAGTACATGACGGTCAAGGGCGCGCACGAGAACTTCGCGATGCAGCGGATCATCGGCGCGGACGAGATCTATCCGGTCTTGCACGACCTGTTTCAGAAGAAGGCGGCCTGGCCGAACACCGGGCGTTGATGCGCTGACGCCTTGATGCGTCGATGCACCGGCGCAGCGGCGCCCGGGCATGGTGTCCATGCAGGGGTGCCGCGCCGGACAGGCCTTGGCTAACCGGCGGAGCCGCGATCGCGGGCCGCCGACATGGGGGTGGGAAATGGCATACCTCTCTACCGGTTCGGAGTGGACCTTCGAACTGATCCAGCGGTACGACCGGGAGATCGCGCGCATCGCGGCCGATTTCGGCCTCGATACCTATCCCAACCAGATCGAGATCATCACCGCCGAGCAGATGCTGGACGCCTACGCGTCCGCGGGGCTGCCGGTCGGCTACAGCCACTGGTCCTACGGCAAGCACTTCCTCGCTTCCGAGCGCAGCTACCAGCGCGGCCACATGGGCCTGGCCTACGAGATCGTGATCAACTCCAACCCCTGCATCGCCTACCTGATGGAGGAGAACACGATGCCGATGCAGGCGCTGACGATCGCGCACGCCTGCTACGGCCACAACTCCTTCTTCAAGGGCAATTACCTGTTCCGCACCTGGACCAATGCGGACGCCATCGTCGACTACCTGCTGTTCGCCAAGAACTACGTGGCCGAATGCGAGCAGCGTTACGGCGAGCAGGAGGTCGAACTGCTGCTCGACTCCTGCCACGCGCTGCAGAACTACGGCGTGGACCGCTACAAGCGCCCGAAGAAGCTGTCGATCACCGAGGAGCAGGCGCGCCAGGCCGAGCGCGAGAACTATCTGCAGATGCAGGTCAACGATCTGTGGCGCACGCTGCCGAAGCACCGCTCGCACGCGCTGGTGACCGAGGACGAGACGCCGGAGGCCGAGGCCACCTTCCCGCCGGAGCCGCAGGAAAACCTGCTGTACTTCATCGAGAAGAACGCACCCAAGCTGCAGCCCTGGCAGCGCGAGATCGTCCGCATCGTGCGCAAGATCGCGCAGTACTTCTACCCGCAGCGGCAGACCAAGGTGATGAACGAGGGCTGGGCCACGTTCTGGCACTACACGATCCTGCACGAGCTGTACGAGCAGGGGCTGGTCAACGACGCCTTCATGATGGAGCTGCTGCAGGCGCATACCAACGTCATCTACCAGCCGCCGTACCACAGCCCTTATTACAGCGGGCTCAATCCTTACACGCTCGGCTTCCTGATGTTCCAGGACCTGCGCCGCATGTGCGAGCGCCCCGAGGAGGAGGATTATCGCTGGGCGCCGGAGATTGCCGGCAGCGACTGGCGCAAGACGCTGGACTTCGCCATGCGCAACTTCAAGGACGAAAGCTTCCTGCTGCAGTTCCTGTCGCCGCGCGTGATCCGCGAACTGAAGCTGTTCTCGGTGCTGGACGACGACCGCGAAAGCAAGCTGCGCGTGACCGCGATCCACGACGACGAGGGCTATCGCCGCATCCGTCAGCTGCTGGCCAGCCAGTACGACCTGTCCAATATCGAGCCGAACATCCAGGTCACCAACGTCGACGTCGGCGGCGACCGCTCGCTGACGCTGCGCCATCTGCAGAACGACCGCCGGCCGCTCGCGCAGAACTTCGAGGAGGTGATCCGCCATGTCACCCGGCTATGGGGCTTCACCGTGCGGCTCGAGGTGGTCTACGAGGACGGCCGGCACGAGATCAAGTACGAATGCCGGCCCGAGCGCAAGCATCATCGCAAGGCGGCATAGGGCGGCATAGGGCGGCAGAGGGCGGCAAATAGGGCGACATGAGGCGGCATAAGGCCGCGTGAGGCGGCGTAAGCCGGCGGAAACGATCCGATAGCGGTCCGCGCGGCGAGCCGGGTGCGGCAAGCGAGCAAGGCAAGAGCGGGGATTTCAGCGCTGAAATCTCCGCTCGTTTTATCTGGAAGCGGTTGGGCGGGTGGGAAGCGGTTCGAAGCGTTCTTCCTGTGCCAGGCATCCCTACGCCGCCCCCGCACTCCCCTCGCTTCCCGCAATCAGCGGCTTGACGTCCGCCGCGCCGCCGCCGTCCAGCTGCAGCGTCATGTAGGGCGAGGCCATGCGGATCCCCGCCGCGTCGAACTTCTGCTTCAGCGTCGCGTTGAACGCCCGCGTGATCTCGAACTGCGCCAGCGGCAACGTCTTGAACTGGGCCAGCACCACCGGGCCGGACGGATCGAAGCGGTCGAGCCCCAGGATGTCCAGCCCCGACAGCAGCCGGTGCGTGAAACGGATGTCCTGCGCGATCTCGTCCCCCGCCTCGCGGATCAGCGCCATCGCGCGGTCCAGGTCGCTGTCGTAGCGCAGGCCGATATTGAAGACCGCGAAGGCATGGCCGCGCGACAGGTTCTTGATCGCCTTGATCTGGCTGTACGGCAGCACGTGCAGCGCGCCCTTGCCGTCGCGCAGCTTGATGGTCCGGATGGTCATGCCCTCGACCGTGCCGCTGTGGTCGGGCAGCTCAACCACGTCGCCGATGGCAATCGAATCCTCGATCACGATGAAGAGCCCCGTGATCAGATCCTGCACCAGCGTCTGCGCGCCGAAGCCGATGGCCAGGCCCACCACGCCGGCGCCGGCGATCAGCGGCGTTACGTTGACGCCGAGGTTGGCGAGCACCGCGATCAGCGCCATCACCAGCAGCGCGACGAACACCGCGTTGCGCAGCAGCGGCAGGATGGTGCGGGCGCGCATGCTGGGCGGCTGCCCGCGCCCGTGTCCCGGCGACAGCGCTTGCGTGATCGCGGTGTCGATCACCAGCCAGAACAGCCACGACAGCAGCACCGCGGCCAGCGCGCCGAATACCGCGTCCGCGAAGCGGCGGCCCAGCGCGGTCGAATGCATCAGATGCAGCAGCGAATTGCCCCAGACGCGGCTGGCGAGCTCCAGGAAACCCAGCCAGATTGCCAGGCGCACCAGCGCGACCGCAAAGCGGCCGAAGCGCGCCAGATAGGCCGAACGCCGCTGCCAGCGTTGCCGCGGTCCATGCTGGGTGGCCTGGGGCGAGCGTCCGGTCACCACCGTCAGCGCCAGCGCGGCGACCAGCAGCGCCACCGTCAGGATGGTCCGGCCCAGATAGTCGTCGGCATGGCCCGCGGCGAGCAGGGTGCCGACCACCGAGGCGAATACCACCGCCAGCACCGGCAGGTGCCAGGTGCCGCCGGCCAGCCGCAGCACATCGGTGATGGCGGGATGGGCCTGGCGGAAGGCCAGCGGCCGGTTGGCGATCAGATGGCCGATCTGCCGCCGAAAACGCAGGCAGAACCAGGCCATCAGCAGCGCCGCGGCGATATTGGACAGATTGGCGGTCACGGCGGACAGGTTGACGCCAAGCGCGGCGATCACGCGCGCGTTGGTCGCGGCATCACCTAGCGCCGCCAGCGAGCCGATCGCGAACAGTACCGGGCGCGAGTGCTGGTGCAGGTCAAGTACCGCGCGCCGCCGGTGCGCGGTGTTGAAGACGGCGAACAGCGTCTGCGATACCGCCGACAGCACCGCGCCGGCGACCAGCGCGTAGGCCACCGTCAGCGCCGCCACGCCGGCCGGCACCAGATGCAGCGCAAGCGCGCGCACGATCCAGATCGCCACGCCGAAGGCGATCGCCCACGGGCCGACCCGGCGCAGCATGAAGATGCCGACGTCGGTCCACGACGGCACGGTGGGCAGCTGGACCCGATCGACCGGCCGCATCAGCCGGCCCCGCACGCGCCGCGCCAGTTCGTGCAGCAGCCAGCCACCGACGGCCCAGCCCGCCAGCACCGCGGCGAACAGCTGCGCCGAACGCGGTGCGCTGCCCCGCCCGCGATCGGTCAGCGCCTGCTGCCATTCCTCGCCGGCAAAACGCAGGCGCCAGCTCCAGTAGCGCCACGGCCCCTGGTCCTTGCCGAGCCGGTCGTCGACCTGCTCGACCGCTTCGGCCAGCGCGCCGACCAGTCCGCCCGCCTCGGCGTCCGAGGCCGCCGTCGCCGTGGAAGCCGCCGGGGCTGACGCGCCGAGGCCGTCGCGCACCGCCCGCAGCTGGCCGACCAGCGCCGCGCGCTGCTGGTCGTTCTGCAGCGTCTCGATGACCTGGTCCAGCGATTGCGCCAGCGGCACGCTGGCGGCGGCCTCGGAGGCGGGTGCCGACGTAGCGGACGGGGGATGGGCCGCGGGCTTGCCCAAGGGCGTGGCCGCACCGGCGTGGGGCACGGTACCGATCGCGCAGAGCCAGATCAGCGCCAGCCATGGCAGATGACATCGCAGGTTCATCGTCGCGGGAGCCTCGTCGAAACCGGTCCTCGGCCCGGTGGGCGGGCCGCCATGGGCGCACTGTAACCGATGCCCAAGGGCCGGACGACCGGTGTCCGTCCGACGCCGCGGAGCCGCCAATCCCGCGCCGCACGCAACTTCGCCGATAGTGCTACTCTAACTCCCCTCTTTTCTCCGACCCCTTTATTCAGGTTCTACTCAGGTTCTACTCAGGCCCCTAACTCAGGAGATTGTCGTGGCCCGCAAAACTCCCATCGAGCGCTATCGCAACATCGGCATCAGTGCGCATATCGACGCCGGCAAGACGACCACGACCGAACGCATCCTGTTCTACACGGGCGTCAGCCACAAGCTGGGCGAGGTGCACGAAGGCGCCGCCACCATGGACTGGATGGAGCAGGAGCAGGAGCGCGGCATCACCATCACGTCGGCCGCCACCACCGTGTTCTGGAAGGGCATGGCCGGCAAGTATCCCGAGCACCGGATCAACATCATCGACACCCCCGGGCACGTCGACTTCACCATCGAGGTCGAGCGCTCGATGCGCGTGCTCGACGGCGCGGTGATGGTCTACGACGCGGTAGGCGGCGTGCAGCCGCAATCGGAGACGGTCTGGCGCCAGGCCAACAAGTACGGCGTGCCGCGGCTGGCCTTCGTCAACAAGATGGACCGCGTCGGCGCGGACTTCTTCCGCGTGCGCGAGCAGATCGCCGAGCGCCTGAAGGGCGTGGCCGTGCCGGTGCAGATTCCGATCGGCGCCGAGGACCACTTCCAGGGCGTGGTCGACCTGGTGCGCATGCAGGCCATCGTCTGGGACGAGGCCAGCCAGGGCGTGCGCTTCGAATACCGGGAGATCCCGGCCGAGCTGGTCGACACCGCGCAGCTGTGGCGCGAGCGCATGGTCGAGGCCGCGGCCGAGGCCAACGAGTCGCTGCTGGAGAAATACCTCGGCGGCGAGGCGCTGAGCGAGGACGAGATCAAGGCCGGCCTGCGCCAGCGCACGATCGCCAACGAGATCGTGCCGATGCTGTGCGGCAGCGCGTTCAAGAACAAGGGCGTGCAGGCGATGCTCGACGCGGTGGTCGACTATCTGCCGTCGCCCGCCGACGTGCCCGCGATCCGCGGCCATACCGAGGACGATCGCGATGCCGAGCGCCATCCGAGCGACGACGAGCCGTTCTCCGCGCTGGCCTTCAAGATCATGACGGACCCGTTCGTCGGCCAGCTGATCTTCTTCCGCGTGTATTCCGGCGTGGTGAACTCGGGCGACACCGTCTACAACCCCGTCAAGGGCAAGCGCGAACGCCTGGGCCGCATCCTGCAGATGCATGCCAACACGCGCAACGAGATCAAGGAGGTGCGCGCCGGCGATATCGCCGCGGCGGTGGGCCTGAAGGAGGCAACCACCGGCGACACGCTGTGCGACCCGGCCAACGTGATCATCCTGGAGCGGATGACCTTCCCCGATCCGGTGATCTCGCAGGCGGTGGAGCCCAAGACCAAGGCCGACCAGGAGAAGATGGGCGTGGCGCTGAACCGCCTCGCGCAGGAAGACCCGTCGTTCCGCGTCAAGACCGACGAGGAGTCCGGCCAGACCATCATCTCCGGCATGGGCGAACTGCACCTCGAAATCCTGGTCGACCGCATGAAGCGCGAGTTCGGCGTGGAAGCGACCGTCGGCAAGCCGCAGGTCGCCTATCGCGAGACCATCCGCCAGGCGATCAAGGGCGTCGAGGGCAAGTTCGTCAAGCAGTCGGGCGGCCGCGGCCAGTACGGCCATGTGGTGATCGACCTGGAGCCGCAGCCGCAGGGCAAGGGCTACGAGTTCGTCGACGCGATCAAGGGCGGCGTGATCCCGCGCGAGTTCATCCCCGCGGTGGACAAGGGCATCCAGGAGACGCTCAATGCCGGCGTGCTGGCTGGCTTCCCGGTGGTGGACGTCAAGGTCACGCTGGTGTTCGGCTCGTACCACGAGGTCGATTCGAACGAGAACGCCTACCGG
>Ga0065721_10000004_pt1 | contig 18308 bp, 16 predicted proteins | sample Mesricmetagenome_FD_59108 | JGI IMG/M metagenome (GOLD analysis project Ga0065721, IMG submission 59108) | Mesophilic microbial community from rice straw/compost enrichment Sample: eDNA_1 v2 (version 2) | ecosystem: Engineered > Solid waste > Grass > Composting > Bioreactor | place: USA: Davis... | reverse complement strand
TTTTTTTCTTTTTGCAAAAATAGTAATTTTAAATTAATATTCAAATCTATTTTTCAAGGATGGTTTCGATGGCAGAAATTTTTCTAATTTTCTCTCTTAATTCATTGTCTTTCTCTTCATTAATGATCTTTTGATCCGTTTTATCAAAATTGTCATTAAAAAATGGAAGCGAAAAAGTTTCTACAATATTTCCACCGTGGAACGGAAAACGCTTGGTAGCCGCTTCCAAAACTCCAGCTCCTCCTCTTGCTCCCGGAGCGGCAGACATCAACAACATAGGGACTTCATTCCAAACTGTTCTTTCTTTGATTCTGGACACCCAGTCGAATACATTTTTGAATGCTGTAGAATATGTTCCGTTGTGTTCCGGAAGTGAAACTAATAATAAGTTAGCGGCATCAATTTTTGCTGCAAAATCTTTTGCTTCCTGAGGAATACCATCTTTAAGCTCTCTTTCATGCTTGTAAATAGGCATCTCAAATGGGTTTAGGTCTATTACTTCCACTTCTGCATTATCAAACATCGTAGATGCATAGGCTACGAGTTGTCTGTTCATTGAAACTTCGGAATTGCTTCCTGCTATTGCTAAAATTTTCATTTATCTATATTTTAATATCGTTTGCAAAGATCGTAAGTTTTGTTATAATTAAAAGTTGGTTTCTACCAATCCTTGAAAGAATTTATATATCCTTTCTATTGAAGGATTTTATTTTAGATAAGCCGGTAATTCCATAGGAACTTCCATCAATAGAATTTCAGTATCCTCAACAGCTTCGATGGTGAAGGTTTGGGTATCCCAAATTCCCAGTCCGTCTCTTTCATTTAAAACCTGATCTCCGATCTTGGCATTTCCTTTTAAAACGAAAGCATATACTCCGTTGCCATTTCGGTTAACAGTATAATCTTTCTTATTTCCTTTGGTAAAATTCGCCAGATTGAACCACGCATCCTGATGGATCCATACTCCGTCATCATTTTTGTCAGGAGAAAGTATCTGCTGAAAATCATTGATCTTTTCGCTTTCTTTAATGTTTTTCTGATCATATCTTGGTTCAACATTCAATTCTCTGGGGAAAACCCATATTTGCAGGAACTTTACAGGGACATCTTTATTTTTGTTGTACTCACTGTGCATGATTCCGGTTCCTGCACTCATCACCTGAATTTCTCCTTTTTTGATCACCGCTGTGGTTCCCATTGAATCCTTATGTTCCAAATCTCCTTCTAAAGGAATGGAAATGATCTCCATATCTCTGTGAGGATGTGTTCCGAAACCCATTCCCTGGGTAACGGTGTCATCATTCAACACTCTCAAAACACCGAAATTCATTCTTTCCGGATTCTGATAATTCGCAAAGCTAAATGTATGATAGCTGTTCAGCCAACCGTGATTTGCATGACCTCTTGAGTCTGCTTTATGATATATTGTTTTCATATTCTATTCATTTACAGTACAAATGTATGAAGTATATATCTGGAAAACGTTGATGTAGGATAATAAGGAATTTTGCATTCATCTTACAAGCTAAAAGCGAACTCAAATTGAGTTCGCTTTTATAGATATTAATTATTGGAATGCTTTATAACAATCTTATCCAATTACCATTCCCATCTGCCATTAATCTAAAGGCAGATATACTTGCTCCTAATGGTGCTCCACTTGACATTGATACCCCATTACTTGTAACTGTATTTCCAGAGTACAATATTGAATTAGGTGAAGTAATAGTCCATGTTGAAGATGTTCCTGTAAAATTGTAAAGACTGAAATATAAAATCGTACCAGCAGGATAACTGGATGATGATGGTATGGTTAAATTACCAGCCGACACTGATGTGCCATTAAGGTTCATAACAATTGTTCTAACCTCCAAATCTGAAATAATTCCTGTATTTGAATTTAAAAACTGAACTTTTCCGGCGGCACTTCCTCCTCCTGATGGGGTAGCCCAAGTTCCATCTCCTCTAAAAATGTTGAGCTGTTTTTAGCTCCTGAAGCCGATATTTTACTCAAAGTAACCGCATTATCTGCAATTTTTGTTGTAGTTACTGCATTATCTGCCATTTTAATACTGGTAACCGCTCCATCCCAAAGTTTCGAATTGGTAACTGTTCCGTCTGCAACTTTACTGGTAGTAATTGCACTAGGTTTAATATCCTGATTCTGTATACTATTAGTAAGCGCCAGTTTGCTATAGGCAATAGCGGCAGTAGCACTAACTTTCGCATTTGTTATAGAACCGTCAGCAACTGTTGCTGTTGGCGAGATCCAGGTTCCGTCTCCTCTAAGAAAGGTTGTATTATCTTTAGTTCCTGTAGCCGATATTTTGTTCAAAGTAACCACGTTATCTGCAATTTTNGCTGTAGTCACTGCATTATTGGCAATTGTAGTTACAGCATCACTATTAATAAGAACATCTCCTGTAACACTTTTTGGTGATTGAGGAGAAAATGGCATATTGGAATCTGTTAAGTAAATCTGAGCTCCAGTTGTACCATTTGCAAAACCCTGCCCTGTTGGTCCTACCGGTCCCGGCATTCCTTCTGCACCATTACAAACATATCTTGTGGATGTAATTTCTAACAGATCCAGTAGTCCGTTGGCATTGGTATCCTGTCCCGATTCTACTTTCAATCCTCCTGTAGAGCAATTTATACCAGGAAGTTCAACACTTGTTTTCACTAAAGCATTCACTGCTGAACTTACCATACCGGATCTGGAAGCTTTACCTATTGTTCCGTCTGCCTTCATTACCAATACCTGATCATAAGCTGCAGAGCTACTTCCATCGGATAAAGCACGAACTCGTAAAGTTCCGTTTACATCTAAAGTTTCAGTAGGTTGTTGAGTATTGATACCCACGTTGCCTGTTTGAGCATTTATTGTAGCTACACTCGCAAGGATAGCTACAAGAAATAGATTTCGTTTCATGTTTTTTGTTATAATTTTTATTCCTCGTAAATATCTGCAAATATATTGGTTTTAATTAAAAATAAATNACAAAATAAAATATACATAGAATAATATTNTACAAAAAACAACAATTTAACAAATAAAAATCAATAATCAAAAACAAAAAAATACCCCTTATATGAGGTATTGATATTGATACAGAATAAGTTATCGCCTTATACTTTATGNGTTAAAAATGTACTTGTTGAATTTCTTCTTCAATTTCCTGCGGAGATTCGTGTTGTTCTTTAATAAAGATCATGGTAAGAATTGCTCCTACTATCATACAGATCCCTCCTATTATGATGTATCCAATTGCCTTTTCATCAAAGACACNTTTTACAACAAGTCCGCCAAAAACACCATTGATGATTTGCGGCATCACAATAAAAAAGTTAAATATTCCCATATAGACTCCCATTTTCTTTTGCGGAATAAAGTCGATCAACATTGCATAAGGCATTGCCAAAATACTTGCCCATGCAAAGCCTAATCCTACCATTGAGATCCAAAGACTGTCCGTATCTTTTATAAAATACATAGAGATCAGTCCCAGTCCTCCACAAGTCAATGCTAAAGCGTGAGTTTGCTTTTTACCGATAAATTTCGCAATCGGAGTCAGAGCAAAAGCAAAGATTATGGCATAAAAATTATAGCTTCCGAAAAGACTTCCCGTTAAATCTCCAGCTTTGTTGAATTCTACTGAATGAGTATCATCAGGAAACAGCCCAAAATGATGGGTCGCTAAAGCATTGGTCGTAAAAACCCACATCGTAAACAGTGCAAACCAGGAAAAGAACTGCACAATTCCCAATTTTTTCATCTGAGAAGGTGCATTTTTTAAAATCTCTGAATATATCAGAAAGCTTTGATTCATTTTTTACAACAGGTTTACCGCCTTCAAATGATGCAAATTCTTCAGGTGAATATTCTTTAGTGGTAAAAATTGTATACAAAATGGAGAGAATCAATACCACAGCTCCGATATAGAAAGCGTAAATTACGTTATCCGCCACAAATCCTTTCGGTGCTTCATTGGAAATTCCCATTTTGGTCAACCAGCTGGGTAAATCGGAGCCCACAACGGCACCGATCCCGATCAGAATCGTCTGAACCGAAAAGCCAATCGTTGCCTGATGTTTCGGGAGCATATCACCTACCAAAGCACGGAAAGGTTCCATCGCAACATTGATCGAAGCATCCATCATGGCAAGGAAAATCACCGCCATCAANAAAACATTAGCCGCCATTACCTGAGTCGCTGAAGCTGCATTGGGAAGCATCACCAAACCTATTGCACATAAAACCGCACCAATTAGAAAATAAGGTTTTCTTCTTCCCAACGGACTCCAGGTGTTGTCACCCATATGACCGATGATAGGTTGAACAATCAGACCTGTAACAGGCGCTACCAACCAAAACCAGGAAAGCTCATGAACATCGGCTCCGAAATTAGCCAAAATCCTACTTGCATTTCCGTTCTGNAACCCGAAAGCCATTTGAATACCCAAAAACCCCATACTCATATTAATGATCTGAAGGATGGATAAATTGGGCTTTTTTCTTTTCGTAAGTGAAGTATGTAAATAATCCATTATTTCGTTTTTAATTGTTGGATCAACACGTCTTCGATCGCAGTTTTTTCTGCTACAACCTTATCTACCACTTCATTGGGAACCGTAACTGAAAGAACATACTGCTTTACTTTCCACTGCCCATTGACCTTTTCAACCACTCCTGAACCTCGGCAGATTTTCATCTGAGTATCCAGTAATTCATCAAACCAAGCTATTTTTCCGTCTTTACTGAAATAGATGTTTCTTTTTAACGCGGTAAAATTCCAGGTTCTTTTTTTATCAAAGTAAGGTTTCGCCCAAACCATAAATTCTTTTTTGCTCCAAACTTCGGTCGCATCCGTTCCAATAAAAGTTGATTCATCCGCAAAGTAATCAAAATAGGCATTGAAATCTGCTTTTGCCGCTGCTATATTGAAGGCATCAAGCATNGCNCCGATCTCTTTTTTCTCTTTTTCAAGTTTTTTATTCTCTGACTGGGCTGAAATTNCCGTGAATCCTGTCAATAAAAGAAGAATGGTATAAAAAACGGTTATTTTTTTCATTATTATTAATTAAAATTTAGTTTTGTAGTTCGATGATAAGTGATGTTTTGGCCGGAACATTCAGGCTGTTCTGTAAAGAAAATTCTTTTCCGGAAATTACTTCCTTACCTTTTGAAACTTTTTTTAAAGATTCGGAAAAGCGTTTTAAATCCAGCATTTGATCTTTTTCATTATTATTGACAATCACCATNACGCTTTCTTTTTCATTATATCTGAAATACACAAACACCTGATCCTGCGGNGCATAATTTTTAGTTTTTCCAGTATGGATCACGNTCTTATTTTTTCTCCAGTTCAGCAGCTTTTGGGTNAACTGATGAAATTCTTTTTGTTCAGCTGTCTGATTTACAGGATTGAATGCGTTTTGCCGATCCGATTTCCAACCTCCCGGAAAGTCTCTTCGGATATCTGCATCTCCTCCTTTATTTTTATCTCCTCTCATTCCTATTTCTGAGCCGTAATAGATCTGAGGAATACCACGAACGGTAGCAATGATAGACAGTGCTATTTTATAGGCTTTAGGATCTGCATTGAAGATCTCATTCCACCTTTCGGTATCGTGATTTTCAAAGAAAACCATTACATTATTGATGTCCGGATACAGGAAATCGCTGGTAAATCCATCATAAAGTCTTGCCATTCCGGTATCCCAACCTTCACTTTCCTTTAAAGCTTTCGGAAGGTTTCCATACAGCATAAAATCCATTACGGAAGGTAAATTGGAGTTGTAATTGGCTGCTTCTCCTGTCTTTGAGTNCTTTTGCCATGCAGAAATATGTCCGGCCGTATTCAGCCAGGTTTCTCCTACTATGTTGAATTTGGGATATTCATCTGTGATGGCTTTTGCCCATTTCGCCATGGATTCTTTATCGTTATAAGGATAGGTATCTACACGAAATCCTCCTAACTCGGCATATTCGATCCACCAGATCGCATTTTGAATCAGATATTTTAAAACTAAAGGATTTTTCTGATTAATATCGGGCATTGTGGTATCAAACCATCCATCCAGAGCATATTTTTTATCAATTNCCGANGCATTGACATCAAATTGAGTGGTGATCTTATAATTAGAGCGTTTGAAACCATTCTCTCCTTCATCAAACCAATGAATCCAGTCTTTCATAGGCAGGTCCCTGATCATCCAATGCGAAACTCCCCAATGATTGGTTACATAATCCATGATCAGCTTCATATTTCTTTTGTTCAACTCTCTGGACAATTCGCGATATTCTTCATTGGTTCCGTAACGTTCATCAATTTTATAGAGATCTGTCTGCGCATATCCGTGATAGGAATACACTTTTTCGTTGTCTTCATTTACCGGAGTAAGCCATATTGAAGTGGCTCCCAGGTTTTGAATATAATCCAGATTATTGATAATCCCGCGTAAGTCTCCTCCATGTCTACCGTTGGGAAGACTTCTGTTGACTTTTTCAATAAGATTTGGGGAGGAATTGTTTTTTTCATCACCATTGGCAAAGCGATCGGGCATGATAAGGTAAATAACATCTTTTGAGGTAAAGGATTCCCGATCTGAAGAACCTGACTGTCTGTGTTTGAGCTCATAGGTATAGGAACCTACTATTTTTTTTACCGTTTTTGATGTTGATTTTGAATTTCGGAACCTGGATCTCATTGGTATTTACCGTAAGGAAGATATAGTTCGGATTTTCAACTTTCTGAAAGTCTTTTATCTGAATTCCATCGGAAAGTTCGATCTCATTTTTAGCAATATCTTTCCCGTAAACCAAGATCTGAAGTTCGGGATTTTTCATTCCTTTCCACCAAAAGGCAGGTTCTACTTTTTCCAGCGGTTTTTGGGAAAATGCTAAAGCAGCTACCGAAAGAGCAATAATGGTGTATATTTTTTTCATTTCATATTAATTTGATTAAAAAACCTTACAGGTGAGACCCATAAGGTTTTAAATTGTAGTTCAGCACTAACTTTAGTTAACAGGCTTGATAGAGATCGCAAAACCTCCGCTTCTTACCATTTTAAAGTTAATTTTAGATTTGCTTGTTATCTGTTTTTTATAGATATGATAGCTTTGAGGGTTATTGATATAATCGGCATCTTTTCCGTCTTCATAGATAGTCGCTTCATATTTTTTACCTTTATCAAGGAAAGAGAAATCTACGGTATACTCACGTTTGTTCTCGTCTGTAATTCCTCCTACAAACCAGTTTTCTTTTCCTTTTTCTTTTCTGGCTGTAATGATATATTCTCCGGGTTCCGCAGATAAGATTTTGGTATCGTCCCAATCTGCCGCTACATCTTTGATAAACTGGAATGCATCCATGTGTTTTTTGTAGTTTTCAGGAAGGTCTGCTGCCATCTGAAGCGGCATATACATCACTACGTATAACGCCAATTGCTTTGCTAAGGTAGTTTTCACAAACCTTTGGTCTCCAGGGAAGTAATAATCCATTTTTGTCTGGAAAATCCCCGGTGTATAATCCATCGGACCTCCCATCCATCTGGTAAATGGCAAAATGGTATGATGATCCGGATTATTTCCTCCGAATGCGTCATATTCNGTACCTCGTGCTGCTTCAGCAGAGATGTAATTCGGATAGGTACGGCTTTCTCCNGTAGGTCTTACCGACTCGTGCGAGTTTACCATAACTTTATATTCATGGGCTTTTTCNGCAATCCTGTAATAATGGTTGATCATCCATTGGGAATAATGATGCTCCCCTCTAGGAATAATATCTCCTACATATCCTGTTTTTACGGCATCATAACCATATTTATTCATGAGCTGGAAAGCTTTATCCGCCCATCTTTCATAATTGGTTGCAGAACCTGATGTTTCATGATGCATAATCAATTTGATCCCTTTGGAATGGGCATATTCATTCAACATTTTGATATCAAAATCCGGATATGGGGTAATGAAGTCAAATACATATTCTTTTGAATGCCCGAACCAGTCTTCCCAACCCACATTCCAACCTTCGATCAACAGTCCTCCGAATCCGTTTTCAGCTGCAAAGTCGATATATTCTTTTACTCTGTCATTATTAGCTGCATGTTTTCCGTTGGGTGTGAGTTTTGAAAAATCGGTTTTACCTAAGTGAACATTTTCTGCGGTAGAGTAAGCCCATTGGGATTTCCCGATGATCATTTCCCACCATACTCCCATGTATTTTGTCGGATGGATATAAGAGGTATCTGTATAATTTGTAGGTTCGTTGAGGTTGAAAAGCATTTTGGAATCCATCACTTCTTCTGCTTTCGGCGAAACAATAATGGTTCTCCAAGGTGTTGTGGAAGGCGTTTGGATGTATCCTTTTGCTCCCTGTCTGTCTGCGGTAAGGTGGGTTTTGAATTTATAATTCTGGGCATCCACCTCCAAATGGGAAGCCGGGTAATTTAAAACTGCTGCTTCAGCAACATTGACATATAAAGGCTCTTTTCCTTCTTTTTTCAACATTAAAGGAGACTGAACCGCATTTTTAATCAAAGTTTGAGAGGCATTGGCATCGTAAGCTTTATCCCATCTTCCCGGAATTTCAGAAATTTTGGTCGTCTGAAACTGGTACTCCTGAGAATCGTAATCTGCTACGATCCACCAAGCTTTCATGTCGGTTGGAAAATCTATTTCAGAATCTTCTTCTCTGATAACGAAGTAATTCAGGTTTTTCTGTTGTGGAAATTCATACCTGAATCCCAATCCGTCATTGAACAGTCTGAACTTCACGACAATACTTCTGTCTGTAGACGCCTGGTTAAGCGTAACCGCCAATTCGTTATAATGATTGATATAGTTTTTCTTTTCACCGAGAACCGGCTGCCAAGTTTCATTTTTTGAATCTCTTTTTTCGGCTGTTTTTGTAAAGCCGTTATTGAGGTCAAATTTCGAGTCCTCCGGTTTTGCAATTTCGGAAGCGAATTTTACAGAGGTATCTTTAAATAATCTCAGTCCTAATTTGGAATCTTCAACTACTACAGCTCCATTGTATTTCAGGTTGTAATATGGCACTCCCTGCTTTAACTGAAAGTTCATTTCAAACTTTCCATCCGGTGATTTTAAAGATTGCGCATTAATGCCCACGAACATCATTGAGAACAATAAAGCTCCCATCGTTATTTTCTTCATATTGATTATTTATAAGTTTTAAAAATAAATAAAGTGCTGCTAAAAAGCAACACTTTATGATATAAATTGAGCCTTCTTTTGTTATAAAGGTTGTATTTTATAAGTGCCCATTTTCAGGTCTACAGAAACTTTATAATTACCTCCTGTTCCATCGAACTTAATGTTTCCATTACTTCCTTTTGGTCCAAGATATCCTGTATGTCCGTCAGCTGAAATATTTCCCCAATCCAGGTCTCCCCAGCTTAACTGTCCAACGAATTTAAATTCAGATCCGGCAGAAAGAGCAATTGTATGTTCAAATTTACCGTTTCCAAGGTTGGTCATTGGAATAGCCGTACCAATATTCCATCCATTAACGGTACCTACCATATACAGGTTTGCAGGATTCCAAACTGCAATAGGTGAAGCTGATACATTAATAGATTTTTGGGTAGCATCTGCATCAATTACTATTTTATACATTCCTGTTGTTCCTGTGAACTGCATGTTTTCATCGGGAGAAGCCACTAAATTGGAAGACCAGGTCTTAAAATATTTATAATTATCCTTCATTCCTGNCACATCCATACTGTAATTAATAGGATTCCAATCCGGCTGTCCTAAGAATCTGAAATATTTCCCGTTTTCCAAATAGGTATAAATGGTTGAAAAGTTATCTTTTTTATACAATAATTGCGCACTTCCTGCATTCCAACCTACAGCCGAAGCATCTCCTACGATATAGAACGATGGGAACGCTGTTAAATATGGTGTAACGGTAAGAGCAACAGTATTGGAATACAGTACTGTTTTCCCTATTTCAGATTTCAATCTTACTTCGATGGGTGTAGCTACTCCCGGAGTAAGCCCAGCATCCAGACTTAGCTTGTTCAATTCTGCAACGGTATAGGTAATATTCAGATCATTAGCTGTAACCACTGATTCTCCAGGACTCTCAAAGTCGGTTCCGGCTTTTGCAAATTGTATTGTATTTTTAAGTGCAACCTGAGTCTGGAACTGAGGGTTGGTCCACTCAAATTTAACGGCAGGATCTTCTTCGTTATCTTTCAGTAGAACAACTGATGTTTTATCTGATGCCAATGTAGGCGTTGTACCCTCTCCTAATACTGCTATTTCTTCATCCTTCTCACAGGAAATGACAAAGAAACCCAGTAATGCTAAAGTGAATATTTTAAATAAATGTTTCATTGTAATAGTGTTTAAGATTAATACCCCGGATTTTGGATCAGATTAGGATTAGCTATAATATCTTTCGCAGGAATCGGGAAAAGGTTTCTATAATTTTCTACAGCTTTTCCATCTTTTACATTACCTTTCCAAGGCCATAAATAATCACTTGTTGTAAATCTTCCGTAACGTATAAGATCCGTTCTTCTGGTTGTTTCCCATGATAATTCTCTTGCTCTCTCATCCAGAATGAAATCCAGATTGATTGAAACCACATTACCACTGTTATTACCATAAGCTCTTTGTCTTAGCTGATTCACATAATCAACTGCTGTCGCCATATTTCCGTTACCCCCTCTCAATGTTGCTTCTGCATACATCAGGTAAATGTCTGCTAAACGATATAGAGGGATATCGGCTTCCACCCAGTTTTTATGGGCTCCCGGAGTTCCGTCACTTTTTATATTTTTGAATTTTATAAATGCATATCCGTCATTGAATGATCCCAGATCATTAATTTCAAGATTTTGACCGTCTGTATAAAATCTTCCTCTTTTATCTGCATTGTTTGCAGGGAAAAGGTTTACAAATGCTTTTGTAGTCCTGATACCACCCCAACCGTTATCAACTCCAAAATCNGCAGCAGGCATACTTCCTCCAATCGCCGCATGAACCAAATAAGTAGTTCCTCCGTTGGTTTGTGTTTTTAATCCATCAAAGTTTACTGTCAGTATAGCTTCCGGATTATTAACATCGTTATCTGCTAAAAACAGGTCTTCATATTTTGATTTTAATGAGTAACCCGCCGCAATAACTTTATTACAATAGGTTATACAGTCATTATTTCTCTGAGCGCCTGAAAATACTTCTGCATTTAAATATAATCTGGCTAATAATGCCCAAGCTGCAGCTTTATCCGCTCTACCATACTGATTGGTTTTAGGATCTTTCAGCTCACTAGCACAAGCAAGCAACTCGGATTCAACGAAATTGAATAATGCAGCTCTTTCTATTCTCTGAGGTGGATTTATAGACCCCGGAAGATAAGTTTCATCTACAAAAGGAACATTTCCAAACATATCCAAAGCATGGTAATATGACTGAGCTCTCAAGAATCTTGCTTCAGCTCTCATATATTTAGCTTCTGTTAAATCATTTCCCACAATATTGTTTTGAGATAGTTTTTCATCGGTCACATTTCTCAAAAACTCATTACAGAAAGCAATTTCCGTATAGATTCTATAGTACATGGCTGCAACAAATTCATTGGACGAATCCCAAGTCATTTTGTGCATTGTATGCAGGTTTCCGTCGTTCCAACCTATTACAGCTTCATCGGTAGTGATTACATTCATCGTATACATTAGTCTTGTATATTGAGAGAAACCACCATTAATACCATTAATGTCTGTATCAGGATAAATCCCGCCGTCTCCACCAACCTGTCCTCCTATTGCCAATCCTCCGTATAATTTAGCCAAAGCGGAAGGATAGTTTGCAAAGTCTTTGAAAATACTGGCAGAAGTAACGTCTGTAATAGGCTCCTGTTCAAGGTCTTTAACACATGAAGTTAACGATAACAACGCAACAGCTGAAGCCGTTAAAATGATATTTCTGAATTTTATTTTATTTGATCTCATTTTTTCCTTATAAATAATTAAAACTGAAAATTAAAGCCTAAAGAATAAATTTTTGGCATCTGATAATACCCATTGTCTATTCCTCCAAAAACTTCAGGATCTACGCCTGTATATTTTGTAATCACAAATACATTTTGTGCCATTGCATATACTTTAAGGTTACTGTTCTTTGTAAACACGTTCCCAAAGTTATATCCAACGTTTACATTATCTAATCGTAAGAAAGATGCGTTCTCAATAAAAGTGTCAGAAAAATATTGTGGCAGGGAGAATTGATTTACAGGTGCCGAAGCATGTACATTCTGTAAATATTCATTGGTAGAAGCCGATTGTAATGAGCTGTTTGACGCCATGTTATTATAGACATAATTACCCAAAACAGCTCTTGCGCTTAGTCCAAAATCCCAATTTTTATGATTCAGTTTTGTAGAGAATCCCAAAATAGCATCCGGAGTTGTCGATTTATAGTAATACTTATCAAAAGTATCTATTTTACCGTCATTATTTCTGTCTACATATACCCCATCAATAGGTTTTCCATTGGTATCGTAAACCTGCTGATATACCCAGAATGCATTGGGAGCGTACCCAACAGCATGAGCCTGTATTTTGTTTCCTGATCCTCCTTCAATACCTCCTACAGGAATATTGAAAGTGGCATCTGCTCTGGATAATAGATTGGTAACAATAGGCTTATAATGAGTAGCATTAAAGCTCACTTCCCATGTTGTTTTATCATTTTTCACGGGGATAATNGTGATACTTCCTTCAATACCCTTATTATCCATATTACCTACATTCAGTAAGTTTTCATTACTTAAGTCTCCAGCAGCTATCGGAGCAACCACCAAAAGATCTTTTGTATCTTTTTCAAATAAATCTATGGAACCGGTAATTCTGTTGTTAAGGAATCCGTAATCAACTCCAATATTTTTGGTAGTTGTAGTTTCCCAAGTCAGGTTCGGATTATAAATATTAGGTCTTAACATATAATAGAACTGGTTTCCAAACTGATAGTTTGCTTCACCTGTACTCGGGTTATATGCCGCATATGCAGGATAATTATTCGGCCTGTTCCCGTCAAAACCAGGAAGTTCCTGCTGTCCCGTTTTCCCCCAACCCGCTCTCAACTTTAAAGTGCTTATGGAAGATATATTTTTCAGGAAAGCTTCTTCGTTTAATTTCCATGCAACAGACACTCCAGGGAAGGTTCCCCATACGTTATCTTTGGTTCCATTATAGAATCTGGAAGACCCATCTCTCCTCAATGATCCTGAAATAATATATTTATTAGCTATTGTAAAGATCGCTCTTCCATAAAATGCCAATAAAACGTTTTCTGATTCAAAATTATAACCGGTACTGTTTACTCCATTACCTCTGAATGTTACACTTGGCGGAATGATCGTTTTAAAGTCCTGATAAGAATACCCTGCTGTAAGATCCACATTTGTATTGATCGGACTTATTGTTTTAATATAATTAAAATAAGTTTCCAACAACTTACTTTTTTTCTCCATTGTATAAAAATTGGAACTTCCGTTATCAGCCGTTCCCGCTCTGTAGGCTGCATTTACATATTTAGCTCCTTCACTCTTGGTATAATCATATCCTGCATTCACATTGAAGTGCAAATCAGGAAGGAAATGGAACTTGTAATCTAACTGAACATTACCCAATCCTCTCCATACAGAAGAAATATCGCGGATCGCATTAAGCAGACCTAATGGATTAGAAGTTGCATTGGCATTGTATCCAGTAATTGAACCGGCATCCAGCCATTCATAGAATCCTCCGAAATTAGAATTCCCTGAATATACAGGCTGAGTCGGATCAAAATAAGTAGCCGTTTTAATCACTCCTCCATCCGGAAATCTGTTATCCGTGAAGGTTCCTTTGGCATTTACATTTATTGATAAGTGATTATTAAGGAATTTAGGATTTAAGTTTAAACCTAAGGATGTTCTTTTGAAAGAATTGGTTCTTACGATACCATTTTGCTCATTATAACCAATGGATAATCTATAAGGAAGCCCTTTAATTCCACCGGAAAAAGCAAGGTTGTTATCCGTTCCCCAAGCTGACTGATAAATAAGATCCTGCCAATTGGTATTTGCTGTTCCTAATTTAGCTTTGTATGAATCTGAAGCATATGCATTTACAAAATCCCTGAATTCATCCGCATTCAATACGTCAACATTACCCATTTTTTCAGAAACTGAAGCTATCGTAGAGAAATTCACTCTGAATTTCCCCGCAGTTCCTTTTTTGGTAGTAATCAAGATAACCCCGTTTGTAGCACGGTTACCATAAATTGCGGTAGCCGAAGCATCCTTTAAAATATCAAACGTCTCAATATCATTTGGGTTGATTAATGACAACGGATCCGAAGCACCGTTTACACCTACAAAATCCTGAGGCACACCATCTATTACAACCAAAGGCGAATTATTACCATTCAGAGAGGCTGTACCTCTGATTCTTATGGTTGTCCCTGAACCCGGAGCTCCACTATTATTTGTAATCTGTACTCCAGGAGTTTTTCCCTGAATAAGCTGACCCGCTGATGTAGCACCGCCATTAAAGTCTTTTGAAGAAACTGAAGTAATAGAACCGGTTAAATCCGATTTTTTCTGCTTACCATATCCGATCAGAACAACTTCTTCAATCTGTTTCTCCTTAGTGAGTGAATCTTTGGTCTGCGCGTGCACCATTGTACTAGCCAATAGAAATGCCGGCGCAATCTTTAATACCGTTGTAAAATTTTTCACAATATCATTTTTTATAGTTTATTATTTTATTGAAAGAGCAAGGCTCTGATGCGCAATTTATAAAAAAATTATAATCATCCTGAAAAAATTTGAAAATTGAATAAATTTATGTATATTAACATTCAATTTTCAAATAAAACACTGTAAATCAATATTTTAAATTAAATTATGTCTTACATAATAACATTCTGGCCTAATTAAAAAGTTAAACATTTGTTTAACAAAATATCTTATCCCTAGTTAGACTGTTAAAGGAAACTTAAATAAATGTAGTAATTATTTTCTTTATATTATCATTATCTTTGCAATAAATTATAACTATAAAATGTCAAACAGAAAGATGATTACGGCAGCTTTGCCTTATGCAAACGGTCCGGTTCATATAGGACATTTGGCAGGTGTATATATTCCTGCGGATGTCTACGCAAGATTTCAGAGAAGATCAGGGAAAGATGTAGCTTTTATCTGCGGTTCGGATGAACATGGGATTCCTATTACCATTCGTGCTAAAAAAGAAGGAGTAACTCCCCAGGATATTGTAGACAAATACCACGAGATCATCAAAAAATCTTTTGCAGATCTTGGGATCTCTTTTGATGAATACTCCAGAACTACTTCCAAAAGCCATTACGAAACCAGTCAGGATTTCTTCAAAGTGCTTTATGAAAAAGGAAAGTTCACAGAGGAAATGTCTGAACAATATTTTGATGAGCAGGCAGGAGAATTCCTTGCTGACCGATACATCGTAGGAACATGTCCTAATTGTGGAAATGACAACGCATACGGAGATCAGTGCGAAAAATGCGGTTCTACCCTTTCACCTTCCGAGCTTATTAATCCAAAATCCATGTTAAGCGGAAACGTACCGGTTCTTAAAGAAACGAAAAACTGGTATTTACCATTAAATGAATATGAAAATTTTCTGAACGAATGGATCCTTGAAGGTCATAAGAACGACTGGAAGCCAAACGTTTACGGACAGGTTAAATCATGGTTAAATGATGGGTTAAAACCTCGTGCCATGACCAGAGACCTGAATTGGGGGGTTCCTGTACCACTTCCGGGTGCTGAAGGAAAAGTATTATATGTATGGTTTGATGCACCGATCGGGTATATTTCTTTCACCAAAGAATGGGCAGAAAANAACGGTAAAAACTGGAAAGATTATTGGCAAAGTGAAGAAAGTGATCTTGTTCACTTTATCGGAAAAGATAATATTGTATTCCACTGTATTATTTTCCCTTCTATGATGAAGGCTCATGGAGATTACATCATGCCTAAAAATGTTCCTGCTTTTGAATTCCTGAATCTTGAAAATGATAAAATCTCAACGTCAAGAAACTGGGCGGTTTGGGCCCATGAATATGTGGAAGATTTCCCGGGACAACAGGATGTGTTGAGATACGCCCTTCTTTCTTCCGCTCCGGAAACCAAAGACAACAATTTCACCTGGAAAGATTTCCAGACTAAAAACAACTCTGAATTAGTAGGAATTTTCGGGAATTTCATCAACAGAGTTGCTGTTTTGATTCATAAGTATTATAACGGAGTTGTTCCTCAAGGTGATGTAAACAGTCCTGAATTAAACGAGATCAATAAAGCAGCTAAAGAAATTGCCGGATATCTCGAAAATTATGAATTCAGAAATGCATTGACTGCACTGATGAATCTGGCTCGTTTCGGAAATCAATATCTTCAAACGGAAGAACCCTGGAAGACCATCAAGGATAATCCGGAAAAGGCTGCACACTCGTTATTCGTAGGAGCTCAGTTAGCTGTAGCTTTAGCACAGTTGTGTGAACCTTTCATGCCTTTCAGTTCAGAGAAATTATTGAAAATGTTCAATACTGAAAAATTAGAATGGAACACTCTTGAAACAAAGTCAGTTTTCATTGAAACCGGACATCAGATCAATGAAGCTTCCCTTCTTTTCTCAAAAAATTGAAGATAACGTCATCGATGCACAAATCGAAAAACTGGAACAGACGAAACAAAACAATAAGAAAACCAATCCTAACGCCAATCCTATGAAAGAGCAAATCACTTTTGATGATTTTACTAAAATTGACCTAAGAATCGCTACCATTCTGGAAGCTGAAAAAGTAGAAAAAGCGGATAAACTTTTAAAACTGACAGTGGATACAGGTGTAGACGTAAGAACAGTGGTTTCAGGGATTGCAGAAAGCTTCTCTCCTGAAGATGTTATCGGAAAACAGGTAATGATCCTTCTGAACCTTGCTCCGAGAAAAATCAGAGGAATTGAATCTCAGGGAATGTTATTATTAACTACAAAACCGGACGGAAACTTATCTTTCGTAACGCCTGATGACAGCGTAGAAAACGGTATTGAAATAGGATAATTTCAACAACTTACAGATAAACGTGGCAGCCTCACTTTGTGAGGCTGCCACGTTTAATGTCGTCCTATATTCATAAATTAAAAAATAGTATCTTTAAAATCGAACTGAGTATTTAATTTTAATTCTTAAATTTATCTAATGCAAAAGAATATTTATTTCATCATCTTATCTTTCTGCCTTATAAGCTGCTATACCTATCAGACTAAAAAGCCGGTAGCAGTAACGGATGCTACCCAAGGATCTAAAGTTTCCCCTAATAATAATCAAAATAAGATCACTGCTCAATCTCCAAATTCTAATTCACAGCAGACTCCTGTTCCTGTGAATGTTAAGGAGAGACTGGTAGCTAATAAAAATTTTAAAATTGACGTTGACGGAAATTCTTATAAAATTGTAGTTGACCGCTGGGAAAATGACAGTCTGGTTGCTCACGCCGCTAATAATCCTAAAAAGATCCTGAAATTCCATAAAAACCAGATCAACAGTGAAAAAATTGCTGAAAAACGCTTTTCTCAACCAATTGCTGACATCATCACAGTTGTAGTTTATGCCGGTATTGGCATTGGGATCTGGTCTCTTTTAAAATAGTTTTAAACTTNTNAAGCTGATTTATATTTTAGATAACCTGGCCAGATAAGAATCTTCCTGNTGAAGGATTTTTTCAACTTTGAATCCGTTATTTTCAGCGGCATTTTTCAACGTATTAAAATCTAAATAAAGCCATTTGATAGGATCTTCAGATTCACCTTTATAATGAACAATATAATCTAATTCACCATAATAACCTTCTGCTGGTATATAAACACCGCCATCTTCATCACGATCGAACATATATAAAATATCCGTACTGTCAATTAAAATCTGTCCATCCTGATTGAGTAAAGAATAAAGTTTCTTAAGATAAATATCAATCACAAGAAGACTTTGAAAAATACCTGTTCCGTTCATTAAAAGCAAAACAGTATCGAAAGTTTCTCCTGAATAGTGAAGCATATTTTCCGCCACCGCTTTTTTAACTCCTCTCAACTTACAAACCTCAACAGACTTAGGTGAAATATCCAGTGCTGTAACATCCAGATTTCTTTCATTCTGCAAGTATAAAGCATGAGAACCCGCTCCTGCCCCAATGTCAAGAACTTTTCCTTTAGCCAGATCCAAAGCTTTTTGCTCAAGATCATTCATGTCTTCGTAT
>Ga0065721_10050721_pt1 | contig 18310 bp, 13 predicted proteins | sample Mesricmetagenome_FD_59108 | JGI IMG/M metagenome (GOLD analysis project Ga0065721, IMG submission 59108) | Mesophilic microbial community from rice straw/compost enrichment Sample: eDNA_1 v2 (version 2) | ecosystem: Engineered > Solid waste > Grass > Composting > Bioreactor | place: USA: Davis... | reverse complement strand
TCAGGCGAACCGCCTCTTCGACGGCGATCTCGTCGAAGGGGTTCATGCTCATCTTCACGTTGGCGGTCTCAACGCCGGTGCCGTCCGCCTTCACGCGGATCTTGACGTTGTAATCGACCACCCGCTTCACGGGCACCAGAACCTTCATCGGTCTCGTCTCCTCCCTTACGCCTTCGCCGGGGCGAAGGTGTCCTTGTGGGCGTCGCGCAGCAGGTTCTTCTGAACCTTGCCCATGGTGTTGCGCGGCAACTCGTCAACGAAGAAAACCCGTTTCGGCACCTTGAAGTTCGCCAGCTGCTCTTTGCACACGGCAATCACTGCGGCCTCGTCCGGGCCAATGCTGCCCGGCTTGCGCAGAACGACGGCGGTCACCGCCTCGCCGAAATCCGGGTGCGGGACGCCGACCACGGCTGATTCGACCACGCCGTCGATGGCGTCGATCACCGTCTCGACCTCCTTCGGGTAGACGTTGAAGCCGCCGGAAATGATCAGGTCCTTGGCGCGGCCGACGATGTGGACATAGCCGCGGCCATCCACCTTGCCGACGTCGCCTGTGATGAAGAAGCCGTCCGGCTTGATCTCCTGTTTCGTCTTCTCGGGCATGCGCCAGTAGCCGGAAAAAACGTTCGGCCCCTTCACTTCGATCACGCCGATCTCGTCGGTGCCCAGCGTTTTTCCGTTTTCCGGATCGACGACGCGCAGTTCGACCTCCGGCAGCGGGAAGCCGACGGTGCCGGGAATGCGGTCGCCGTTCAGCGGGTTGGAGGTCAGCATGCCGGTCTCGGTCATGCCGTAGCGCTCCAGGATCGCGTTGCCGGTGCGGGCGGAGAATTCCTTATGCGTGTCGGCCAGCAGCGGCGCGGAGCCACTGATGAACAGGCGCATGTGCGCCACCGATTCCCGCGTCAGGCCGGGGTGGGCGAGCAGGCGGGTGTAGAAGGTCGGCACGCCCATCATGACCGTGGCGCGCGGCAGAAGCCTCAGCACCTGATCGGCGTCGAACTTCGGCAGGAAGATCATGGAGGAGCCGTTCAGCAGCACGCAGTTGGTCGCCACGAACAGGCCGTGCGTGTGGAAGATCGGCAGCGCGTGCAGCAGCACGTCGTCCGGCTGGAAGCCCCAGTATTGGTGCAGGGTCAGCGCGTTGGAGCCGAGATTCCGGTGGCTCATCATCGCGCCCTTGGAGCGCCCGGTGGTGCCGGAGGTGTAGAGGATCGCGGCGAGGTCGTCGGCGGTGGCCGGCACGGTCGCGAAGTCCGCGTCCTTGCCCGCCGCTTGTTCCGGCAGCGTGCCATCGCCCTTCGTGCCCAGCGTCAGCAGGTGCGCGACCTTGGCCTTGTCGGCGACCTCGCGCAGGCCTTCGGCGGTGTCCGGCTTGGCGACGAAGACGTGCGGCTCGGCGTCGGTCAGGAAATACTCGACCTCAGCCTTGGTGTAGGCGGGGTTCAGCGGCAGGAACACGCCGCCCGCGCGCACGGTGGCGAGATAGAGGATGATGTTCTCGACCGACTTCTCGACCTGCACCGCGACCCGGTCACCCTTCTTCAGGCCCAGGTCGGCCAGCAGGCGCGCGTAGCGCCCGGTCTGCTCCTCCAGGTCGCCGTAGGTGACGACTTTGCCGCCATTCGTCTCCGGGTCGAGTTCGGCGAAGGGGCGGCTGCGGTCCGCCGGGAAGCGGGAGCGAAAAAGGTCGAAAATGTTGTCGCTCGCGACGGCGGTGGCTTTGTCGGCCATGTGTGCTTCCTCCCATGCGCGCCAAACTCGGGAGTGTCGGTGTAGCACAGGATATTCCGGAGGGCCACAGCTTTGTATACAGAATAGCTCTCTATTGTATTCCGCTGCCGCCCATGATGGACACGAATTCGGCGAAGATGTCGATCTGGATGGTGACGTGGCGCCGCATGGCGTTGTACGCAGCCTCCGGATCACCGGCCAGGATCGCCTCCACCACGTCGTCGTGCTCATCGTAGCTGTCGTTGATTCGCGACGGGTGGTTCAACTGGTAACGGCGGTAGGGGGCAAGGCGCGCGAACAGGCTGCGCGCGATGTCCTGAAGCGGTTCGTTGTGGCTGCCGGCCTGGACCGCCTCGTGGAACTCCCGGTTCACGGCATAATAGGCATCCAGCTCCCGCGCCTTCATGTGCGCGTTGGAGGCGTCGTGCAGCCGCTTCAGGTTCTGCTTCTCCTCCTCCGACATGCGGCGGGCGGCGTAGCGGGCGCACAGCCCTTCGATCTCCGACATCACTTCGAACATCTGCACCATGCGGTGCAGCTTCAGCGACGCGACCACCGCGCCGTGGCGCGGCTGCTTTTCGACCAGCCCGGCGTGAACGAGCTGGAGGATCGCCTCGCGAATCGGTGTGCGGGAGATGTTGAAGCGCTGCGCCAGACTTTCCTCATCAAGGCGCGTGCCGGGGCGCAGGCGGCCCAGGAAGATGTCCTCCTCGATGGCCAGCCGCACCTCATCGGCGCGCGTCACGCCCTTCCTTTCGTTGGTAACCCGATCGCTCATGCCGAGCGTGTCCTTTTCCTCATCCGCGGCATTCCGCCGCCCTGGCAAACGCACCACACTCATCGGCATTTCTCCACGCCTTGTCCAGCGCCGGGAACCCAGGTCCAAACGCAAGTCCAAACACGGGGGCGCCGCCGTTGCAACACGCCGCAAACCGTTTCTGTATACAAGATGTGGACACCACGTATCCACTATGATACTCCTCGGCATCAAGAATGAGAACCGGAGATCCGCAAACGGCCGCAGGCCGGGGCGTTTCCGGGCAAAGGTGCCGAGAGCACGAGCGGTCTGGGGGAGGTTCGCGCATGGATTTTGCGCTTTCCGAGGAGCAACAGGCGTTCCGTGACACCGCGCGTGATTTCGCGCGGCTGGAGATGGCGCCGCACGCGGCCCTTTGGGACGAGGAAGGCATCTTCCCGGTCGACACGCTGCGCCAAGCGGCGGCGCTGGGCTTCGCGGGAATCTATGTCGGCGATGACGTCGGCGGCTCCGGCCTCGGCCGACTCGATGCGGCGGTGATCTTCGAGGAGCTGGCGGCGGCCTGTCCGTCCACCGCGGCCTACATCTCCATCCACAACATGGCGTCGTGGATGATCGACCGCTTCGGCAACCAGGAACAGCGCGAGCGCTTCCTGCCGAAGCTGACGAGCATGGAGCATTTCGCCAGCTATTGCCTGACGGAACCCGGTGCCGGATCCGATGCGGCGTCCCTGCGGACACGGGCGGAGCGGGACGGCGACCATTACGTCCTGAACGGGTCGAAGGCCTTCATCTCCGGCGGCGGCTCGTCCGACGTCTATGTCTGCATGGTCCGCACGGGCGAACCCGGCCCCAAAGGCATCTCCTGCATCGCGGTGGAGAAGGACACGCCCGGCCTGTCCTTCGGCAAGCAGGAGCACAAGCTGGGCTGGAAGAGCCAGCCGACCTCCGCCGTCATTTTTGAGAACTGCCGGGTCCCCGTCGCCAACCGCATCGGCGCGGAAGGGGAGGGCTTCAAGATCGCCATGAAGGGGCTGGACGGCGGGCGCCTGAACATCGGCGCCTGCTCCGTCGGCGGCGCGCGCTTCTGCCTGGAACAGGCCATCGCCTACACGACGGAGCGCAAGCAGTTCGGCAAACCGCTGAACGCCTTCCAGGCGTTGCAGTTCAAGCTGGCCGACATGGCGACCGAACTGGACGCGGCGCGGCTGATGCTGCACCGCGCGGCCAGCAGCCTGGACGCTGCCTCGCCCGACGCCACCACGCACTGCGCGATGGCCAAGCGTTTCGCCACCGACATCGGATTCCAGGTGGTGAACGAGGCGCTGCAGCTGCACGGCGGCTACGGCTACATCAAGGAATACCCGATCGAGCGGTATTTCCGGGATCTGCGCGTCCATCAGATCCTCGAAGGCACCAACGAAATCATGCGCGTCATCATCGCCCGCCAGCTGATCGGCGGCTGAGGGCTTTTGCGGAACATCGAAAACCGCCGGCGGCCAACGCCGGATGGCAAGGAATAAGGGGAAACGCTATGGCGACTGTCGCCTTTATCGGGCTCGGCAACATGGGTGCGCCGATGATGCGCAACCTTCTGAAGGCCGGCCATTCGGTTCTGGCCTTCGACCTGTCGGAGGCCGCCTGCAACGCCGCGCGCGACGCGGGCGCCACCGTCGCCGCCGGCCCGGGTGCCGCGGCGGCCGGGGCCGAGGTGGTGGTCACCATGCTTCCCGCCGGCAAGCATGTGCGCGAGGTCTACACGGGGGACGGCGGCATCATCGCCAGCGCGAAGCCGGGCAGCCTGTTCATCGACAGTTCCACAGTCGACGTGGACAGCGCCCGCGCCGTCGCCGCCGCGGCGGAGGCCGCCGGCCACGCCATGGTGGACGCGCCGGTGTCCGGCGGCGTCGGCGGGGCCGAGGCCGGCACGCTGACCTTCATGGTCGGCGGCTCGGAGGAGGCCTTCCAGCGCGCCGAGCCGATCCTGGCCTCCATGGGCAAGGCCATCGTGCACACCGGCGGGGCGGGCAACGGGCAGGCCGCGAAGATCTGCAACAACATGATCCTCGGCATCTCGATGATCGGCGTGTCGGAGGCCTTCGCGCTCGCCGAGAAGCTGGGACTGGAGTCGCAGAAGCTGTTCGATGTGGCGTCGAAATCGTCGGGCCAGTGCTGGTCGCTGACCAGCTACTGCCCGGTGCCGGGGCCGGTCCCGACGTCCCCCGCCAACCGCGACTACCAGCCGGGCTTCGCCGCCGCGCTGATGCTGAAGGACCTGAAGCTGGCGGTCGAGGCCGGGCAGAGCACCGGCAGCCCGCTGCCGCTGGGGGGCGAAGCCGCGCAGATGTACGCCCTGTTCTGCAACGCCGGCTTCGGAGGCAAAGACTTCTCCGGCATCGTGAACATGCTGCGCGGGAAGAGCTGATCGGGCCGGATGGCCGCTTCGGCCCGTGGCCATGTGGCTGGAACATGACGGAAGCGATCATGGTCCGGCCGCGTCAGAGGTCCGGCGCCGCTCAATCCCCCTGTTGCATGACGATGGCGTCGGACCCCAGCCCGCGGAAGTGGACGTTTCCACCACCGTCCAGGAAGGCCCAGTCGCCGGTGAGGTAGTAGCGGCGGCCATGGCGGAAACGAGAGGCAGTGCGGTCGGGATCGTTGGCGTAGGCCTCGAACCAGAAGAGCGGCGATTTCTCCACGTCGATGGCGATCTCGCCGGCGCCGCCGATCGGGGCCTCGCGGCCTTCCGGATCGAGGATCACCACCCTGAAACCCGGCATCGGCCGGCCGAGCGACGCGTCCGCCGGCCGGTCGGCGTGGTCGGGGTCGTAGCGGTTCATCATGAAGATGCCGGTTTCGCGTTGGCCGTATTGATCGAGCAACGGGACCTTCACCACCCGGTTGGCCCAAGCGATCAGCTCCGGCGGCAGCGGTTCGCCGACCACGGACAGGATTCGCAGGGACAGTGGGCGTGGTCCGCCCTCCGGGTCGGCGCTGTGCCAGGCGCGAATCTGGGAGGGCGCGCAGGTCAGGTTGGTGACGCCGAACTTCGTCAGCATCCGGTAGCCCTGCCGCACATCGTAGGGACCGTCGCAGAAGATGGTGGTGCGCCCCAACAGCAGCGGCCCGACCAGCCCGTAATAGGCGCCGTAGGCCCAGCCGGGGTCGGCCATGTTCCAGTAGATGTCGTCGTCACGCAGGTCGAGGCCGATGCGCATGTATTGCTCAATCCCCGAGAGCGCCTTGACGGGCAAGGAAACGCCGAGCGGCTTCGGCTCCGATCCGGAGGTGTAGATCAGCGCGAAGGCGTCGCGGTCGGCGTAACGGGCGACATCGGCCAGGGGAGCCGCCTCGTGCAGGGCGGACCAGAAGGGCACCGCGTCGGCGCCTGGGCCGAAGGCCTCGTCGCCCTCCACCATCACCAGCGAGCGGCTGTTGTCGCGAGGGATTTTACGGCGCAGGAAGCCGTTGGTCACGATCACCCGCGCCGCGCTGTCGGCCAGCCGGTAGGCCACCGCGGTCGGTGCGTAGGTGGTGAACAGCGGCATGTAGACGCCGCCCAGCCGCCAGATCGCCAGAGCGGCGATCAGCAGTTCCGGCCCCTTGGGCAGCAGCACCGCGACACGGTCGCTGCGCCCGACGCCGAGCCCACGCAGAACGGTGGCGAAACGGGCCGAATCGCGCTCCAGCCGGGCGAAGCTCAGCTCGGTGGTCTGGCCGGCAACGCTCTCGTGCAGCAGGGCGGCGCGCGCGCCGTCGGTGCGGGCGTGGCGGTCGCACAGCAGGTCGGCCAGCGGGATCGAATCGCCCTGGTATTCCGGCCGCAGGAAGGCGGACGGGCGCACGGCGATGGCTTCGGTTTCCGGTGCCGACTCCTCGGCGGGACGGTAGCGTTCGGCGGCGATGCGTCCGAGCGAATCCAGTTCCGGTCCCAGGTGGTAGCGGCGGCTGCGCGGGTCCTGGTCGATGAAGCGCTCCCGCGCCAGTGCGGTCAGCAAACGGTGCGCGGTCGCTTTCGACAGGTTGGTCGCGCTCATCAGGTCGGACAGCCGCGCCCCGTCCGTTCCATGGACGGCGACGGCGCGCAGCAAGGCCAGCGCGCGCTCCAGGCTTTGCGTGCCGCCGGACGAACCGGCGGAGGCGGATTCGATGTCTTGGACGGGTCGGGTCATAGCAAGGTCCATATTATGGACCTTGTGTCCGCTTGTCGCCCAAAAAACATGCGTGGGCGGAATGTCCGTATTGAAAACTTAGCAGTTCCCAGTTTATAGTGCGGGTGTTGCGCAAAGGACGGTCCACAATATGGACCAGTTCGCAGGCCGAACGATCCGGCGAACGACAAAAGCAGTTCCACAGCAACGGAGGAGGAAATGTCAGGCGCGCCCGTCGCATCGCCACGCGGTTACGCCCAGCCGGCCGACGCCACACACGCGGCCTCCCCATCGGACACCATCTTCGAAGCCCGGGGCGTGTCCTTGCGCTTTGGCGGCGTGCAGGCGCTGACCGATGTCAGCTTCCACATCAAGAAGGGGGAGCTGTTCTCCATCATCGGGCCGAACGGTGCGGGCAAGACCTCGATGGTCAACTGCATCTCTGGCCGCTACCGGCCAACCGACGGCAAGGTCTTCTTCAAGGGCCGCGACGTCACCGGCATGACGCCCAACCACCGGGCGTCTCTGGGCATCGGCCGCACCTTCCAGAATCTGGCGCTGTTCGGCCACATGACGGTGCTCGACAACATCATGGTCGGGCGCCATCACCTGCTGAAGAACAACTTCTTCACCGGCTCGCTCTACTGGCTGACCGGGGCCCGCAAGGAAGAACTCTCCCACCGTCGCGAGGTGGAGGAGATCATCGACTTCCTGGAAATCCAGCATGTGCGCAAGGCCACCGCCGGCACGCTGTCCTATGGCCTGCGCAAGCGCGTTGAACTGGCCCGCGCCATCGCCCTGAAACCTGACCTGATCCTCCTGGACGAGCCCATGGCGGGCATGAACCTGGAGGAGAAGGAGGACATGGCCCGCTACATCGTCGACCTGAACGAGGAGTGGGGCATGACGGTGGTGATGATCGAGCACGACATGGGCGTCGTGATGGACATCTCCCACCGCGTGATGGTGCTGGAGTTCGGCAAAAAAATCGGCGAGGGCTCGCCCGAGGAAGTGTTGGCCGATCCGCGCGTCAAGCGCGCCTACCTCGGCGAGGATGACGAGGAAGAAGCCGCCCCGCAGAAGCAGGAGGTCGCGTGATGTCCCAACTTCCCGATCTCACCAAGCACGACACCCTGCCGAAGCTGCTGTCGCTGCACGCCCGCGACCATGGCGGCGACGTTGCCATGCGCGAGAAGGACTTCGGCATCTGGCGCGAATTCACCTGGGCGGACGTGCACGCCCGCGTGCGGGCCTTTACCCTGGGCCTGATCAAGCTGGGCGTGGAGCGCGGCCATGTCGTGGCCCTGCTCGGCGACAACCGGCCGGACTGGGTGATGGGCGAAATCGCCGCCCACGCCATGGGCGCCATGAGCCTGGGCATCTACCGCGACGCGATGGACGAGGAGGTCGCCTACCTCATCACCTACGCCGACGTGCACGTCATCTTCGCGGAGGATGAGGAGCAGGTCGACAAGCTGCTGAACCTGGGCGAACGCCTGCCGACGCTGAAGCACATCATCTATTCCGACCCGCGCGGGATGCGGAAATACAGCGACCCGCGCCTGATGGAGGCGACGGACCTCGTCCGCCTGGGCGAGGAACTGCACAAGGAAAAGCCGAGCTTCTACGACGATCTGGTCGCGGCGACGAAGGGCGAGGACGTGGCGGTGCTCTGCACCACGTCGGGCACCACCTCGAACCCGAAGCTGGCGATGCTGCCGGCCGGGCGGCTGATCCGCCACGTCGCCAGCTACCTGTCTGTGGATCCGAAGGGGCCGACGGACGAGTACGTTTCCGTCCTGCCGCTGTCCTGGATCATGGAGCAGATCTACGCGGTCGGCATGGGCATGGTGTCGCGGATGCGCGTGAACTTCGTCGAGGAAGCCGAGACGATGATGAACGACTTCCGCGAGATCGGGCCGAGCTTCGTGCTGTTCGCCCCGCGCCTGTGGGAGCAGATCGCCGCCGACGTGCGTGCGCGCATGATGGACAGCTCCCCCTTCAAGCAGAAGATGTACGACTATGGCATGAAGCTGGGGCTGGAGGCGCTTGCGCAGGGACGGCGTTCGGCGGTTGCCGATCGCATTCTTTTCGCAGCGCTGCGAGACCGGCTGGGCTTCACCAACCTGAAGTCGGCGGCGACCGGTGGTGCCGCGCTGGGGCCGGACACCTTCAAGTTCTTCCAGGCGCTGGGCGTGCCTCTGCGCCAGATCTACGGCCAGACCGAGACCATGGGTGCCTACACGGTGCACCGTTCGAACGACGTGGACTTCGACACGGTCGGCGTGCCTTTCGACGACGGCATCAAGGTCAAGGTGATCGAGCCAGGCCAGAACGGCGTCGGCGAGATCGTGGTCACCCACCCCAACATGTTCGCTGGCTACTACCGGAACGAGGCGTCAACCACGGCCGACCTGCGCGACGGCTGGATGCACACGGGCGATGCTGGCTTCTTCGACAAGAAGGGCCATCTGGTCATCATCGACCGCATCAAGGACATCGCCACCACCAGCAACAACGACCGCTTCAGCCCGCAGTACATCGAGAACAAGCTGAAGTTCAGCCCCTACGTGGCGGAAGCCGTCATCCTGGGCAACAAGCGGCCGTACCTGTCGGCGATCATTTGCATCCGCTTCCCCATCGTGTCGAAGTGGGCGGAGAAGAACCGCATCGCCTTCACCACCTACTCCGACCTGTCGTCGAAGCCGGAGGTGTACGAGCTGCTGCGCCAGGAGGTGGAGCGGGTCAACACCACGCTGCCGGAATACCAGCGCATCACCAAGTTCCTGCTGCTCTATAAGGAACTGGACGCCGATGACGGCGAACTGACCCGCACCCGCAAGGTGCGCCGCGGCGTGATCGCAGAGAAGTACGGCGAGATCATCGATGCCATCTACGCGGGCCAGCCGGCCATCGACGTGGACACCACCATCACCTTCCAGGACGGCACGAAGCAGCGCATCCGCACGGTGCTGAAGGTGGTCGACCTGCTGCCCGCCCCGGCGCCCAAACCGGCGACGGTCGCGGCGTGAGGGTGAGGGGATAATGGACAAGAAGAATTTCGCGCGCCGGGGAGGCGAACGCCCATGACCTTGCTCTTCCAGCTTCTTGTGAACGGCCTGATCGTCGGCGCGCTGTACGGCGTCGTGGCGATGTCGTTCGTGCTGATCTACAAGGCCAGCCGCATCGTGAACTTCGCCCAGGGCGAGTTCCTGCTGATCGGCGCCTGGACCTGCTGGTGGCTGCTGACCCACTGGCAGCTGCCCTTCTGGATCGGGTTCCCGATCACGCTGGCCTTCATGCTGATCTTCGGCGTCGTGCTCCAGGTCGTCGTGCTGCGGCCGATGATCGGGGAGCCGATCATCTCCGTCATCATGGTGACCATCGGCCTGTCGATCTTCTTCCAGGCGATGATGAAGTGGATGTTCGGCGTCTTCGCCAAGCCCTTCCCGACCATCTTCGCCAGCCCGACCATGAACGTCTTCGGGTTGGAGGTGCAGACCGTCTATGTGGTCAGCCTCGTCATCTCGCTGCTGATCATGGCGGGCTTCGGCTGGTTCTTCAAATACTCGCGCATGGGCCTCGCCATGCGGGCCACGGCCTTCGACCAGCAGGTGGCGCAGTCGCTCGGCATCTCGGTCCGCCAGATGTTCGCGATGAGCTGGGCCATCTCCGCCATGGTGTCGGCGGTGGCCGGCGTGACCGTGGGCGTGGTCAACGGCGTGTCCTCCGCGCTGTCCTTCTTCGGCATCAAGGTCTTCCCGGCGGTCATCCTCGGCGGGCTGGACAGCGTGGCCGGGGCGGTGCTGGGCGGCCTGATCGTGGGCGTGCTGGAGAATCTCGCGCACTACCTCGACAGCCAGTGGCTGAACTGGGGCAACATGTACGAGATCGCCCCCTTCTACGTCCTGATCGTCATCCTGATGATCAAACCGTACGGCCTCTTCGGCACCAAGGACATCGAGCGCGTGTAAGGAGCGGCCGCAACCATGGCGAACATCAGTCTCATCCCCTGCGGCGACTTCAAGACGCGATACGCCGCCGACACGACCATCTTCCCGACCGTCACCAGCCGCAACTTCGCGATCCTGGGCGTCCTGCTGCTGCTGACCTTCCCGGCCTTCATGGACCGCTACTGGCTGAACCTGTGCATCCAGATCGGCTACCTGGGCATCGCGGCGCTGGGGCTGAACATCCTGGTCGGCTTCACCGGCCAGATCTCCATCGGCCACGCGGCCTTCTTCGGCTTCGGCGCCTTCTCCTCGGCGTGGCTGTCCAACAGCTTCGGCATTCCGGTGGCGCTCGCCATTCCGCTGGCCGGCGTCATGACCACGGCGGTCGGCATGCTGTTCGGCGTGCCGGCGGCCCGCCTGAAGGGCCTGTACCTCGCCATCGCGACGCTGGCGGCGCAGTATATCCTGCAGGACTTCTTCGCGCGGGCGGACTGGTTCACCGGCGGTACCGCCGGCACCATCGCGGAGCCCTTCAGCCTGTTCGGCTTCGCCTTCGACACGGACGAGCGCTACTTCTACGTCGTGCTGGTCTACATGGTCGTGATGTACATCCTGGCGACCAACCTGATGCGCACCCGCGACGGGCGCGCGCTGGTGGCGGTGCGTGACCATTATCTCTCCGCCGAGATCATGGGCATCAACCTGACCAAGTACCGCACGATGTCCTTCGGCATCTCCGCCTTCTACGCCGGCATCGGCGGGGCGCTCTACGCGCACTACCTGCAGTTCGTGTCGGTGGAGGGCTTCACGATCCTGTTCTCGATCCAGTTCCTGGGCATGATCATCATCGGCGGCCTGGGATCGATCATGGGGTCGCTGATGGGCACCGCCTTCATGGTGCTGCTGCCTGAGGTGATGCAGGCCATCACCAACAGCCTGGCGGGCACGGCCATCGACACGGCCCTGAACCTGAAGGACGCGATCGCCTTCCTGCGCGAGATGGCCATCGGCCTGGTCATCATCCTGTTCCTGGTGTTCGAACCGGACGGGCTGGCGCACCGCTGGAAGCAGATCAAAGCCTATTGGAAATTGTATCCTTTCTCGCACTAAGCTTCACGCTGGGAGCGGCGCAACGCCGCTATCCGAAAAACATAACGAACGGGAGAAAACGCACTATGACCATCAAGACCGTCCTGCTCGCGACAGTTGCGGTTCTGGCCTTCGCCGGCGCCGCCAACGCCCAGCAGAAGATTCCGGTCGGCCACCTTGCCGACCAGTCCGGCGCCACGTCCGACGTGGGCGTGCCGTTCGCGCAGGGTGTGGCCGACGCGCTTGCCTACATCAACAAGAACGGCGGCGTCGGCGGCACCCAGATGGCCGTCGAGACGGTGGACTACGGCTATCAGGCTCCGCGCGCCATCAGCCAGTACAAGAAGTGGTCGTCGGGCAGCGATAAGGTAGCGGCGATCCAGGGCTGGGGCACCGCTGACACCGAGGCGCTGACCGGCTTCGTCGGCAAGGACGAGATCCCGTTCTACTCCGGCTCCTACTCCGGCCACCTGACCGATCCGACGGGCAAGGGCCCGCACGGCTCCAAGCCGGCGCCCTACAACTTCTTCTACGGCCCCTCCTATTCGGACGGCCTGCGCGCCATGCTGACCTGGGCGGCCGACGACTGGAAGAAGAAGGGCGGCTCGGGCAAGCCGAAGTATGTCCACATGGGCGCCAACCACCCCTACCCGAACGCCCCGAAGGAAGCGGGTGAGGCGCTCGCCAAGGAACTGGGCTTCGACGTTCTGCCGGCCGTGCAGTTCGCGCTGACGCCGGGCGACTACACCGCCCAGTGCCTGACCCTGAAGGAGGCCGGCGCCAACTACGCCTATCTCGGCAACACGGCGGGCTCCAACATCTCTGTGCTGAAGGCCTGCCAGACGGTCGGCGCGCAGGTGCAATTCATGGGCAACGTCTGGGGCATGGACGAGAACGCGGCCAAGGCCGCCGGCACCGCCGCCAACGGCGTCATCTTCCCGGTCCGCACCGCCGCAATCTGGGGCGGTGACGCGCCGGGCATGAAGACGGTCAAGGAGATTTCCAAGATCTCCGACGCGGCCGGAACGGCCTACCGTCCGGTGCACTACGTCTCCGGCATCTGCTCGGCCTTCTACATGAAGGAAGCCATGGATTGGGCGCAGAAGAACGGCGGCGTGACCGGCCCGAACATCCGCAAGGGCATGTACCAGAAGAAGGACTGGGTCCCGGCCGGGCTTGAGGGCGTCTGCGTGCCGTCGACCTGGACCGAGACCGACCATCGCGGCATGGACAAGGTCAACATCTACCGTGCCAACATCAAGGGCGACACCGGCGCGTCGGTGGACGATCTGGTGAAGGCCGGCACGATCAAGCTGGAGAAGATCGCGACCATCGACGTCCCGCGCAAGCCGGAGTGGCTGGGCTGGTAAGTCGGGCCGCCCAATTCCCCGCCCTGAAAGGGGCGGGGAATTGGGCTCTTTGTTCGCTTCTCTTCGCATCAGGTGCCGCAAGATGAACACTGCCATGGCGACGGCCACCGCTGGCGATATCGCCCCGGCCCCGGTCCCCGGCACGGCCAAGGCGCCGCTGCTGTCCGTCAACAACATCGAGGTCGTCTACAACGACGTCATCCTGGTGCTCCGCGGCCTCAGCCTGGAGGTGCCGGAGGGTGAGATCGTGGCTCTGCTGGGCGCCAACGGCGCGGGCAAGTCCACGACCCTGAAGGCCATTTCGGGCCTGCTGAAGACCGAGGACGGCGAGGTCACGCGCGGCGACATCACCTTCGCGGGCGAGCGCATCAACGGCATCGACCCGGACCAGATTGTTCGCCGCGGCATCTTTCAGGTGATGGAAGGCCGTCGTATCATCGGCGACATGACCTGCCAGGAGAACCTGCGCCTCGGCGCATTCACCCGTCGCGACGGCGGCGTGAAAGACGACATCGAGATGGTCTACCACTACTTCCCGCGCCTGAAGGAACGCACCGGCCTTGCCGGCTATCTGTCGGGCGGCGAGCAGCAGATGCTGGCCATCGGCCGCGCCATGATGGCCCGCCCGAAGCTGATTCTGATGGACGAGCCGTCCATGGGCCTGTCGCCGCTGATGGTGAAAGAGGTTTTCAGCATCATCCGCCAGATCAACAGGGATCTGGGCGTCACTATCCTGCTGGTGGAGCAGAACGCCCGCATGGCGCTCCAGGCCGCGACCCGCGGCTACATCATGGAGAACGGCAAGGTGGTTCTGGACGGCACCGCCGAGGAGTTGCGCAACAACGAGGACGTGAAGGAATTCTACCTCGGCGGCGGCAACGAGGAACGCAAGAGCTTCAAGAACCTGAAGAGCTTCAAGCGCCGCAAGCGGTGGATTTGACCTGAGAGGAGTGGTTGCGCTGGGCCCCCCTCCCAACCTCCCCCCACTTCGCGGGGGGAGGGGTTGAGCGCGGGAGCGGCGGAGTTCCCTCCCCCGTCGAAGATGGGGGAGGGTTAGGGTGGGGGCCCGACGCGACCACCGAACCAAAGAAAAACGCCGGAGGCATCGGTGTCCGACTTCTACGACCAACTCGAAACCCGTTCTCCCGACCAGCGCGAGGCGGAACTGTTCGCGGCGCTGCCGGCGCAGATCGCTCACGCTAAGGCGAACGCGCCGTACTTCGCGCGCCTGCTGGCGGATGTGGACCCGGCCTCCGTCCGCGACCGCGCGTCGCTCGCCGCGTTGCCGGTGACGCGCAAGTCGGACCTCATCGCGCTTCAGAAGGATGCGCCGCCCTTCGGCGGGCTGACCACCGTCGCCATCGGCCAGTTGGCACGCGTCTTCGCGTCGCCCGGCCCGATCCACGATCCGGAACCGCACGGCATCGATCCCTGGCGCACCGCGCGGGCGCTGCACGCCTCCGGCATTCGCGGCGGCGACCTCGTGCAGAACTGCTTCTCCTACCACCTGACGCCCGCCGGCTCGATGTTCGAGACGGGCGCGCACGCGCTGGGCTGTGCGGTCATCCCGGGCGGCGTCGGCAACACGGAGATGCAGGCCCAGGTGGCCGCGCACCTGAAGCCCAAGGCCTACATCGGCACGCCGGATTTCCTGAAGATCATCCTGGAGAAGGGGGACGAGCTGGGGCTCGATCTCTCCTCGATCAAGGTCGGCCATGTCACCGGCGGCCCGTTTCTGCCGGACGCCCGCGCCTTTTACGACGCGCGCGGCATCGCCGTGTACCAGAGCTACGGCACCGCCGACCTGGGCATCGTCGCTTTTGAGACTCCGGCCCGCGCCGGGCTGGTGGTGGACGAGGGCGCGATCATCGAAATCGTGCGTCCGGGCACCGGCGACCCGGTGCCGGAGGGCGAGGTGGGGGAGGTGGTCGTGACCATCTTCAACAAGGCCTACCCGCTGGTGCGTTTCGCCACGGGCGACCTGTCCGCCGTGCTGCCGGGGCAGAGCCCCTGCGGGCGCACCAACATGCGCCTGAAGGGCTGGATGGGCCGCGCCGACCAGACCACCAAGGTCAAGGGCATGTTCGTCCACCCGCAGCAGATCGCCGAGGTCGTCCGCCGCCACCCGCAGGTGGGCAAGGCGCGGCTCGTCGTCGGGCGCGAGGACGCCAACGACACCATGACCCTGCGTTGTGAAGCCGCGGAGCATGGCGACGCGCTCGCGGCGGCCTTGCGGGAAACGCTCGCCTCCGTCACCAAGTTGAAAGGTACCGTGGAGTTCGTCGCACCCGGCAGCCTGCCGAACGACGGCAAGGTGATCGAAGACGGGCGGACCTGAGTTCAATCAAGCAACAAACACGCACCGATACACAATAAGGACCCCTGAGACATGAGCGTCAGCACCGACCTCCAGCTCGACCCCTTCGCGCTCGCCAAGGAGCTGTCGGGCAAGCACTTCATCGGCGGGGAGTTCCGCCCGGCCGCCTCGGGCCAGACCTTCCCGGTCGTGAACCCGGCCACCGGCGAGACCGTGGCCGAGGCCGCTTCCGGCGAGGCTGCCGACGTGGACGCGGCGGTGGCGTCCGCCAAGGCCGCCCAGAAGGAGTGGGCCAAGCGCCCGGCCCGCGAGCGCGGCAAGCTGGTGGCCGAGTGCGGCCGCATCCTGGATGCCCATAAGGAAGAAATCGCCAAGCTGATCGCGCTGGAGACCGGCAAGGCGCTGCGCACCGAATCGCGCGTCGAGGCCGGCGTTCTGGCCGACGCCTTCGTCTTCTTCGGCGGTCTGGCGCCGGAGCTGAAGGGCGAGACCGTGCCCTTCAACCCCAACATGCTGACCATGACCGTGCGCGAGCCGGTAGGCGTCGTCGGTGCGATCATCCCCTGGAACGTGCCGCTGCTGCTGATGGCGCTGAAGATCGCCCCGGCGATGGTGGCGGGCAACGCCGTGGTCGTGAAGTCGGCGGAGGAGGCTCCGCTCGCCGTTCTGCGCGTCGTTCAGCTGATCAACACGGTCCTGCCGGCCGGCGTCGTGAACATCCTGTCCGGCTACGGCCCGGAATGCGGCGCGCCGCTCGTGTCGCACAAGGACGTGAACAAAGTGACCTTCACCGGCTCGGTCGAGACCGGCAAGATCGTCTACAAGACCGCCGCCGAGAAGCTGATCCCGGTCACCCTGGAACTGGGCGGCAAGAGCCCGATGATCGTCTGCGGCGACGCGGACATGGATCAGGCCATCGCGGGCGCCATCGCCGGCATGCGCTTCACCCGCCAGGGCCAGAGCTGCACCGCCTCGTCCCGCATCTTCGTCCATGACAGCATCCACGACGCCTTCGTGGAGAAGCTGAAGGAGAAGGTGAACGCGATGAAGATGGGCGACCCGCTGGACGAGTCGACCGACATCGGCACCATCGTGTCCCCGCAGCAGATGGACCGGGTGCTGAGCTACATCGCGTTGGGCAAGGAAGGCGGGGCGACGGCGCATGTCTGCTCGGCCATGCCGAACTCCGAGACGCTGACCAAGGGCCTGTTCGTGCAGCCGCACATCTTCACCGGCGTGAAGAACACCGACCGCATCGCGCAGGAAGAAATCTTCGGCCCGGTCTGCTGCATCATCCGCTGGACCGACTACGAGGACGTGATCGCCCAGGCGAACGACACCGAATACGGCCTCGCCGCCACCATCTGGACCCGCGACCTGAAGCTGGCCATGGACGCGGTGCATCGGCTGGAGGCCGGATTCGTCCAGGTGAACCAGAATCTGGTCGTGCAGCCGAACCTGTCCTACGGCGGCGTGAAGACCTCCGGCCTCGGCAAGGAAGCCACGCTGGAAGCCATGCTGGAGCACTTCACGCACAAGAAGACGATCATCATCAACATGAAGTGATGGGCCTCCACCATTCCCTCTCCCCTCTGGGGAGAGGGCTAGGGTGAGGGGGTTGCGCTTTTGCCGAACGTTCTTCAACGCGGAGCCCCCTCACCGGCCCTTTGGGCCACCCTCTCCCCAGAGGGGAGAGGGCTATGGGGGCCTTGCCATACCTGATTCCATACGCTACCGTATGGCCCCATACGCCGCCGTATGGCAGGAAGAAAAAGCGATCACCGGGGGAGCGCCCACACCATGCTGTCCAACCAGTATCCGACCCTGAACTTCGACCTCGGCGAGTCCGCGGACATGCTCCGCGATTCGGTGCGCAGCTTCTCCGCAGACGAGATCGCGCCCCGCGCCGCGGAGATCGACCGCACCAACGAGTTCCCGAACGAGCTGTGGCGCAAGCTGGGTGACCTCGGCGTGCTCGGCATCACGGCGGAGGAGGAGTACGGCGGCGCCGGCATGGGCTATCTGGAGCATGTCGTGGCGATGGAGGAAATCTCCCGCGCCTCGGCCTCGGTCGGCCTCAGCTACGGTGCGCACTCCAACCTCTGCGTCAACCAGATCCGCAAGAACGGCACCGCGGAGCAGAAGCGCCGCTACCTGCCGAAGCTGATCTCGGGCGAACACATCGGCGCGCTTGCCATGTCGGAGCCGAACGCGGGTTCCGACGTCGTGTCGATGAAGCTGCGCGCCGAGAAGAAGGGCGACCGCTACGTCCTGAACGGCACCAAGATGTGGATCACCAACGGCCCCGACGCCGACACTCTGGTGGTCTACGCCAAGACCGACGTGAACGCCGGTCCGAAGGGCATCACCGCCTTCCTGATCGAGAAGTCGTTCAAGGGCTTCTCCGTCGCTCAGAAGCTCGACAAGCTGGGCATGCGCGGTTCCAACACCGGCGAGCTGGTGTTCGAGGACTGCGAGGTGCCGGAAGAGAACATCCTGGGCGGCGTCGGGCGCGGCGTGAACGTGCTGATGTCGGGCCTGGACTACGAGCGCGCGGTGCTGGCCGGCGGTCCGCTGGGCATCATGCAGGCCTGTATGGACGTGGTCATCCCCTATATCCACGACCGCAAGCAGTTCGGCCAGTCCATCGGCGAATTCCAGCTGATGCAGGGCAAGATCGCTGACATGTACACGATCATGAACGCCGCCAAGGCCTATGTGTACACCGTCGCCAAGGCCTGCGACCGTGGCGAGACCACCCGCAAGGACGCGGCCGGCGCCATTCTGTACGCCGCCGAAAAGGCCACCTGGATGGCGCTTGAGGCCATTCAAACCTTGGGTGGCAACGGCTACATCAACGAGTATCCGACGGGCCGCCTGCTGCGCGACGCCAAGCTCTACGAGATCGGCGCCGGCACCAGCGAGATCCGCCGCATGCT
>Ga0065721_10050720_pt1 | contig 18315 bp, 16 predicted proteins | sample Mesricmetagenome_FD_59108 | JGI IMG/M metagenome (GOLD analysis project Ga0065721, IMG submission 59108) | Mesophilic microbial community from rice straw/compost enrichment Sample: eDNA_1 v2 (version 2) | ecosystem: Engineered > Solid waste > Grass > Composting > Bioreactor | place: USA: Davis... | reverse complement strand
GCGCGCGCCGGGGCGGGTCGCCCGCGTCCCGGCGCCGCCCGGAGGCGGCCTGCGAGGACGCCCGGGAGGAGCGCTAGCGCCACCCGGCCGTCCTCCAGCACGACCGACCCGCTCACCGTGCGTGCCCAGTTCAGGTACGGCCCCGGCGGTCGCACCACCACCTCGCGCTCCTCCCGAATGTCGTCCACGCTCAGCCCCCAGCGGCTCCCGCCCAGCGACACCTCCACGACCATGCGCCGCCGGCCCGCCGGGGCGGCGCTGCCGGCGTCCTCCACGGCCGGGGCGAGGCCGAGGAGCGCTCCCAGCGCCATCACGGGTAGCGGCCGCCCCCTCTCAAGGGGGAGCACCTCCACCCCCCCGACGCGGCGAAACTGGTCCTCCTCGACCCGGAGCAGACGCTCCACGGCGAAGGTCGGGATGCCGAATGTCTGCCCGCCCGCCTCCACCAGGAGCAGGCGCTGGGTGGAGAGCGACAGGGGCAGCGAAAGGCGGAACAGGGTGCCGGCGGCGGTCTCGGCGGGGCGTGGGATGACCCGCAACTCTCCCCCCAGGCGGGCGACGGCGTGTGCCACGATGGACATGCCGATACCGCGGCCCGATAGGCGGTCGGCGGTGCGCGCGGTGGAGATACCGGGCTCGAAGACCAGGTTCGCGACCCGCTCATCCGTTGCGGTCGCTGCCTCCTCCGGCGTCAGCAGGCCAGCCGCCACGCCGCGCTGACGCAGCGCCGCAAGGTCGATTCCCCGGCCGTCGTCCTCGATGTCCACTTCGAGGCGCAGGCCGCGCACCCGGAACCGCAGCGCCACGGTGCCTGTGGCGGGTTTGCCCCGCTCTGTCCGCTCGTTCGGGGGCTCGATTCCGTGGCTGACCGAGTTGCGGAGAATGTGAATCAGGGGGTCGCGGATGGTCTGAGCGATCTGGCGGTCGAGCGATACCTGCTCGCCCTCCACGGTCAGCGTCACCGCCTTGCCGGTCTGAGCGGCCAGTTGACTTACCATCGTCTCCAGCCCCTGCACCGCCTCTGCCGCCGTGACCGTGCGCGCGGCGCGTACCTCATCGTGGAGCCGCTGGACCAGGCGACCGAGCCGCCATGCGCGCCCTTCCTGCGCCCGTGCGAGCGCGCGCACCCGGTTGCGGGCCTCGCCAGGTGAGGTGGCGTCGGCGCTGCCCGCGCCGTCCCCCGCAGCGCCCAGCGACGACGGGAGCGCGTCGGCGATGCGCCGCAGCTCTTCGGGGACGTGCCGCTGCCCCTCCGCTTCCAGGAGGAACTGGCGCGCAAGCGTCAGCAACTGGTCCAGATGCCGCGTGCTGATGCGAACGGTCTCGTCCGCTCCGGTGCCGCTGCTGCCGCCGCTTGCCGGCCGCGGCGGCTCGGGCGTGGGGGCCTGGGGCGATGGGGAGGGCGTTGTGGGTGCCGGGGCAGACGGCGTCGGCGGTGCGGCACGGCGTGAACGCCCCGGGAGCCGTCCCCCGGCGGCGCGCTCCAGGTCGCGCAGAAGGCTCTGCGCCTCGGCGCGGGCCGCGTCGGCGGTGTCGTCTGTGCCGTCGGCGAGGATCTGGAGCGCCTCCGCGGTATCGATCGTTCGCTCCAGAAGGGTGTACAGGGCTGTGGACTGCTCCGGCGACAGTTCGGCTGCCGGATGGCGGGTCAGCACCGCCTCCGCGCGGTGCATCACCTCCTCAATCAAGGACAGGTCTACCGCGCGCGCGGCCCCCTTCAGGCTGTGGATGCGGCGGAACACCTCCCGCGCCTCGTCCACGGTCAGCGCGCGCGCCGAGGCGCGCGCCGCTGCCACGGCGGCGCGGACCGCCTGCGCATGGTCCGCGAACTCCTGCCCGAACACGACCAGGAGTCGGCCGCGGATGTCGTCGGTGTCGGTGGGATCGTTTGCTGCCATGCTGCGGTGGTTACCGGTGCGCGGGCGCGCGTCAGAGTTGGTAGCGCTCGATGGCCGCCCGAAGCTGCTGGCTGAGGGCGTTGATGTCCATCGCTGCGGCCTCCAACTGCCGCGTGCCGGTGGTGGCCTGGTCCACCGCCGTCCGAATCTGCTGGGCTGCCTGGGTTACCTGCTCAAAGCCGATCTGCTGCTGGTTTGTGGCGGCGACGATCTGCTGGAAGGCGTTCGCACTCTCCACGATGCTGGTGGCCATGCGACGGATCGCCGCCTCGGCGGTGTCGGACTCCTGCTTGCCCAACTCGACCCGCTTGACCGTCTCCTCGGTGAGCATCACCGACGTGTGGATGTCGCGCTGGATATCGCTGAGGATGGAGCGGACCTGCACCGTGGCGTCGCGCGACTGCTCGGCCAGGTGCTTCATCTCGTCGGCGACCACCCCAAAGCGCCGCCCGTGTTCGCCGGCCCCGGCCGCCTCGATCGCGGCATTCAGCGCGAGGAGGTGCGACTGCTCGGCGATGTTGTTCACCGTCACGATGATGTCGCCGATCGCCTGGGTCTTTTCGCTCAGCATTACGACGTTCTGCGCCACCGCCTCGGCGCGCTCCTGAATAGCGCGCATGCTCCGTCCCGCCTCCTGGACCGCCTGGAGCCCGGCGTCGCTGGCGGTGGACGTCGCCTCGGCGGAGGCAGAGACCTGGCGGGCTTTGTCGGCGATCTGCGCGCCGGAGCGGCTGATCTCCTCCATCGTGGTGGTGGTCTCCTGCACAGCGGCAGCCTGCTCCCCGGAGCCTGCGGCCTGCTGCTGCGCCGAGGCGAGGATCTCCGCCGCCGCCGCGCCCAGGTTCTCCGCCGCCGCGCGCGACTGCTGGGCCACCTCGCGCAGACCGAACAGCATCGTGTTGAACGTCTCGGAAAGCTGTCCCAGTTCGTCGCTGCTCCGGACCGGGAGCGGCCTGCCGCGCAGGTCACCGCCACCGATCTCCTGCGCGCGGGCCATGACCTGTGCGAGCGGCGCCGTGATGATCTGGGTGATGAGCGTGCTCAGGACGACGCCTACAAAGGCACCCAGGAAGGCGAGCGCCTGCTGCACCGCGGCCGTGCGCTGCACCCGGTCAACCGAATAGTCGCTCAGCGCCTTGGTGGTCTGATTGGTCAACTGCGACAGGGCATCGGTTTCCCGGCGCAACTCCCGGAGAAGCTGTGTCCGGTTGGCACTGGTCGGCGTCGTACGCAGGAGGGCGTCCGCGGTGTCGCTTACCTCCGTCATAAGCCGCTTCTGCTGCGCGAGTTGGTCGCGGATGCTGTCGGTTGGGGCAGGGGGGAGGACGGTACGTGCGCCTGTGTCCATATTCAGCACGGCATCTCCCCCATTGGTGAGAGCATCGGCCGACTCGTTGAAGCGGGTTCGGGTCAGCGCGTAGTCCTGAGGATGCCCCTCGGCGGTGGAGAGCACCTGTGCCAGAAAGCGCTCGTTCAGCACGCGCTGGCGGGCAGCGATGTCCACCACGCGGGTATCGCCCTGCAGGCTCGCGATGCTGGCCGAGTTAAAGAACTGCAGACCCAGCAGGAGCACCACAAAGAGAGCGGGCACGGTGCCGATCTTCCACCGGAGGGGAAGCCCCCTCCACCCGCCCGTAGGGGCGGGGGTATGCAGCGGTGGCGTGCCGCGGTCGGCCGTGGGCAGTGTACTCAAATCCGGGTCGTCCCCTCCTGCGGGTCCGGGTCGTCCCGGTCCGCGAATTCTGTTGCTTCGGACTCATCCGATCGATCGGTGGCCTCGTCGCCGCTCCGGAGGTGCGCCAGCAGCGTCGGGACGTGCAGCAGGGGGATGGGGACGGCGTTTGCCGACACCGCCACCGCGCCCCGCAGGAACGCGCTCCTCCCATCCTCCGCTCCCGCGGGTCCAACCCCGGCGGACTCGCGACCGATGACCGCATCCACCGCGCGGTCCACCAGTAGCCCCACGACATCGTCGCGGTTGTCGCCCGCCAGAGACGCCGCAGGGGAGCCATCACGGGCCCGCGGGGCGGACGCGCGGAGAATCACGACATGGCCCGGTCTGTCTTCGTCGCTCCCCCCGTCGCTGCCCTCCGCGCCGCCGCCGGGCAGCAGGCGGGCCGCCTCAAAGACGGGGCACACCTCGCCGTGAAGCACCGCAAGCCCCCGAAACTCCGGTGGCGCCTCTGGCACCTCGGCGAACGTCAGGTCCGCGCCGGCCTCCACCACCTCCACAATGTACCCGAGCGGAATGGCGACCGTGTCGGCGCCGGCACGCACCAGCAGGCAGCGCAGCCCCGCGTCCGCGGCCTCCTGCTGTGCCGCCGCGTCGAGGCCACGCCGCGCCCGCAGCGCCGCCGCCCGCTGCCGCCAGACCCGGGCGACGTACTCCGGGTCCGCAGAGTCCGCAAAGTCGTTCACATCAGGCGCGTTCGGCGCCGCGCGGGGCGCTTCCTCCTCAGGCACGCGCTCGCGTCCTCTCTACAGCGGCCAGCCGTACCCGCGCAATCTCCTGCATCTCGTCCGTCGTGACCTCGCTGACCTCCTGAAGCTGCCCGCCCGAAAGGTCGTTCTCCAGAATCTTCAGCACCGTGCGCAGTGACCGCTCGGCCTGCGCCAGATCGCCGCGCCCTTCGGCTACCAGCGCGAGCTGGTAGTGGGCGAGGACCAGGGCGCGGTCCAGGTACAGGGCGCGTCGCAGCGACCGTTCCGCCTCGTCGAGTTGCTCCACGAGGGCGTATGCCAGCGCGGCATAGTAGTGCAGCACCGCATCGTGTCGGGGGGGCGGGGTGGCTGCCGCTCCGCCGTTCTGCCCCGGTTGCGGGCGCGGTCCTGATGGCGCGCCCGCGGTCAGAAGCGGCAGGAGCAGGCGCAGCGCCGCCTCGCCGTCGCCGGCGTCCAGACACTCTCGCGCCTGGGCTCGCAGTGTGGGCGGCCCGGGATCGGACGGCATCCGGGCAACCGGGCTCTCTGCGACCCGCTCCGGTGGCGAAGGCGGCGTGGGCACAGGAATAGCGACGGAGGGCTCGGGCTGCGGCAGGAACAGGCTCTCCCGTTCGGCCGCGGGCGCCGGCATCTGGACGGGATCAAGGGCAGGGAGGGTGCGTGGTCGCGCGGACGGAGGGGGAGATAGGAGGCGCTCGCGCCGCCGGTATACGAAGGCGCCATCCACAGCGACCGGTTCATAGGCCCGCGCGGCCTCGCCCGTTACAGCGGCAGACTCCGCATGCCCCAGAAAAAGCCAGCCGCCCGGTCGCTGGCACTCCGCTATGCGAGCGAGCACGCGCTCCCCCGTTTCCGCGTCAAAGTAAATCAGCACGTTTCGGCAGAACACTACATCAAAGACCGGCTCCATCCCGCTCGCAATCAGGGCAGGAGGGAAGGGCAGGGGGGGCGGATCGTGAACCAGGTTGTGCGGGGCGAAGCGGACTCCGGCCCGGTAGACCTGCTTCAGAACGTATTCATCGGCGACGTCGGTTCGCTCGAAGCACTCGTGGCGCACCTCCGGGTCCAGGCTCCGCAGCGCCCACCCCCCGTACCGCGCCCGGCGCGCCTGCTCCAGAAGGCGCGTGTTGATGTCGGTGCCCGTCAGTGACACCTGCCAGTCGGCCAGGCCGTCGCCGAAGTGGCGCCGCAGCAGAATCGCGATCGAGTAAAGCTCCGCGCCACTCGCGCAGGCCGCCGACCACACCCTTAAGCTCTGCTCTGCGCGGTTTGCGTGCAGCAGCAGGGGGAGGACCCGGTCGCGGAGCGCGGCGAACTGCTCGGCGAAGCGGAAGAAGAAGGTCTCCCCGATAGTTACCGCGTCAATCAGCGCGTTGCGCTCCGCCACGCTCTCCGGAGAGTCGCCACGCACACGCGCCAGATAGTCGGCTGCGTTTCGGGCGCCCGTAGCGTCCAGGCGGCGACCTACCCGCGCCGCAAAGTCCGCTGGTCGCTCCTGGAAGTAGGTGATGCCGGTGTGCGCTACCACAAACCGGTGCAGGGCGGCCAGAGAGGCGTTCGCGAACGGCGTGGCGCCCCACCGAGGCGTCGTTGCGCCAGGGGTGCCGCCCAACGTCACGGGTGCTGCTCTCCTGCTGTGCCGGCGTCCGGGGCGTCGGGCGGAGTCTCCTGCACGGCCTGACGGCGCCGGGCCGCCTCCTCTGCGAACCGGGCTAACCGCTCCTGCTCTTCCGCGAGCAGAAGATTCCCCGCCTCCAGCACCGCCACCTCACCCCGCTGCGCGGCCTCGTCGGCGGTCAGGATGCCCACGGCGCAGCCGTTGAAGGTCTCGTCCGCACGGCCGAGCGGGCGGGCCGGCGCGGCGCTGATGCCCTGTACACGGCTTGTCAGGATGCCCACGGCCGGCGCGCCGGGGGCGGTCACGACGACAATCGGAGTGTGCAGCCCGGGGAGGCCGGGCGCCTCAGGGCCAGGAAAAAGGCGATCCAGTCTCAGGACCGGCAGGGGCGGTTCCGCCGCCCCGAGATCCAGCAGCCCCTGAACAAACGGCGGAAGGCCGGGGGCGTCCGCAAGCACCGCCATTGGTAGGACTTCGCGCACCTGGGACAGAGGCAGGGCAAAGCCGCGGTCCCCAACCTCGAAGGTAAGGAAGCGGGGCGTCTGGGAAGCGGCGGCCTCTGCGGCGGCGGACGAGCGGGGCATACACGCTATGGTACCAGCCGGCGCGACCGTAAGCCGGTGCGCGGCGGGGGCGAAGTATCAGGATTTTTCCCGGCCGCCGGGCGCGCCGCGCCGAATCGGTTCGAACCAGCGGGCGCGGCGTTGACAAGAAAGAGGCGTTCCGCTTATAATCTGCGGGGAAAACCCGCCTGAATAGTATGCCGGTCCTCACCCTCGAAAATGTCAGCCGACGCTTTGGCGGCCTTGTGGCCGTCGATGGCGTGAACCTCACCCTCGAAAAGGGGGCGCTTGCGGGCCTCATCGGGCCGAACGGCGCCGGCAAAACCACCGTCTTCAACCTGCTGACCGGCGTTTACGCGCCCAGCACGGGCTCGATCAAGTTCAACGGCAAGGAGATCGGCGGCCTCAAGCCTCACCAGATCGCACGGCTCGGGATCTGCCGGACCTTCCAGAACATCCGCCTTTTTCCTGACCTGTCGGTGCTGGACAACGTCCGCACGGCCGCCTCGGCTCATCAGCGGGTCGGCCTCGCCAGCACTCTGGTACGCAACGAAAAGTTCCGGCAGTGCGAGGCGTCCGTTACCGCTGAGGCGGAGCGTCTGCTGGAACTCTTCGACCTCAAGGACCTCATGCACGAGGAGGCGCGCAGCCTGCCGTATGGCGACCAGAGGCGCCTAGAGATCGCCCGGGCGCTGGCCACGAGCCCGGAACTGCTGCTGCTGGACGAACCCGCGGCGGGGATGAACCCGCAGGAGTCCGCGGAACTGATGGGCCTGGTGCGCCGCCTGCGCGATGAGTTCGGGGTGACTATCCTGCTGATCGAGCATGACATGACCTTCGTGATGGGGATCTGCGAGACGATTACGGTCCTGGTGTATGGCAAGCCCATTGCCCACGGCACGCCGGAGGAGATTCGGACGAACCCGAAGGTTATCGAGGCGTATCTGGGTAAGGAAGACGACGATGGGGGGGACGACTGAGCATGGCGGAGCAGCCGCTGCTGGTCCTGAACGACCTCCATGTATACTATGGGGCCATCCACGCCCTGCGCGGTGTCTCCGTGACCGTCTCCCCGGGCGAGATCGTGACGCTAATCGGCGCGAACGGCGCCGGCAAGTCCACGCTGCTGCGTACTATCTCCGGCCTGGTGCGCGCCCGCTCCGGCTCCGTAACCTTCCTGGGGCAGGACATCACGCGTGAGAACGCCGCGCGCATCGTGTCCCGGGGGCTGATTCACTGCCCGGAGGGGCGGCGCATCTTCGCCAACATGACGGTGCGGGAAAACCTGGAACTGGGCGCCTTTCTGCGCAAGGATAAGGACGGCATCGCTCAGGACATGGAGCACGCCCTGACGCTGTTCCCGCGCTTGCGCGAGCGCATTACCCAAAACGCGGGCACCCTGTCCGGCGGGGAGCAGCAGATGCTCGCCATCGGTCGGGCGCTGCTGTCCCGGCCAAAGCTCCTGATGCTGGACGAACCGTCGCTCGGTCTGGCGCCCAAACTCGTGCGCGAAATCTTCCGCATCGTGGGTGAGATCAACCGGGAGTCGGGCACTGCGGTTCTGCTGGTGGAGCAGAACGCGAACCAGGCGTTGGGGGTGGCGCACCGGGGGTATGTCCTGGAGACGGGCGAGATCCACCTGTCCGGCAGCTCTGCGGACCTGCGCACCAACCCGGAGGTCCAGAAAGCGTACCTGGGGGACAAATGACGCTCACGGACGACAACGTCGCGGACTACGCGGACACTCTGGTCCTCCAGGTGAAGGCGGGCGGCCGGACGCTCGACTACTCCGAAGAGTCCGTCGCTACGGTGGAAGAGCTGCTGCGCGTGTCCGATGAACTCTTCCAGGGGGAGAACTTCCCCGAGGCGCAGCGTAACATCGTCGTGTTCTACAATGGCTGTTACCTCGGCGAGGTCATGGCCCGCCGGCTCGGGGGCGTGTGGCGCTTCGAGGAGAACTGGTTCGACTCGTCGCTCGTGTTTGCGCTGGACGATGGTGGCCTGCAGGTACATCCCTTCCAGAAGGTATACCGGCGTGTCACCGAGGGGCCGGAGAACAACGACCTTGTGGCCTACTACACCGGACTCAAAGAGCGCCTGTCCGACGTCCCCCCTGCGTAGGGCGTTCGCCCTCTCCGCTGCCGCCGCTCTCACCCTGATCGCCGTCTGCGGCCCCGTGGCAGCGCGGCCCGCCGCCGAACCTCCCGCCGCGGGGCTGGCGGTCGCGTTCCGTGTCTACCAGTATGGGCCATACCGGCCTGAAGTGGTCGCGCCGCGTCAGACCCTCGGCTACGACCTGGGAGAGCGCCACACCACGTTCCAGGACCAGGAGGCGGTGCTGACGGCCATCGCGGCGTCCGCGCCGGATCGGGTTCGCGCCTTCGACTACGGCCGCTCCGTAGAGGGCCGCCGGCTCCGGGTGTATGCCATCAGTAGCCCCGAAAACATCCGCCAGTTGGAGCGGCACCGTGAGGACAACCTGCGCCTCGCCGATCCTCGTAAGACCCCGGACGCCGATGCGGAGGCCCTCGTAAAGACCGCCCCAGCGATCGTCTGGATCAACCACTGCATCCACGGCGACGAGACCGCCTCCTTTGAGTCCGCGATGTGGCTGGCCTACACGCTCGCCGCTTCGGAGGCTCCGGAGGTGACAGAGGCGCTCCGGAACGTCGTGGTGGTCCTCAATCCCGTCTTCAACCCGGACGGGCACGAGCGGTTTGTGGTCTACTACAACTCCGTGGCGATGGGCAGCCCCGAGGGCATCGCCTACGAGCACAATGTTCCCTGGGCGGTCCGGGGCCGGTTCAACCACTACCGCTTCGACATGAACCGCGACAAACTCGCCCAGTCCCAGCCGGAAATGCGCCAGGAGACCCGCGAGTACCTCCGCTGGTTCCCGCACGTCTTTGTGGATCAGCACGGCCAGCCCGATACCTACTTCTTCCCGCCGAACTCCTTGCCGTCTAACCGGAACGTGGACCGGGAGCGTATCGCGCGCTGGACCGGCATCTTCGGGCGCGCGAACGGCGCCGCGTTCGACCGCTATGGCTGGCCCTATGTCACGCGGGAAACGTTCGACCTGTTCTATCCCGGCTACCTGGACTCGTTTACGTCGCTGCTCGGGGCGGTTGGGATGACCTACGAGACGGACGGCGGCGGGAATCTGGCGCGTCGGCGGTTCGACAACACCATCTCGACGCTCCGGGATGCCGCGGAGCACCACTTCGTTACCGCCCTGGCGACGATCCGGACGGCCGCCGCGAACCGCGAGGCGCTGCTGCGGGACTTCTGGAACAACCGCAAGAGCGCCCTCACTCCGGACCCGAAAGACACCTTCCGCCGCGTGGTGCTGTCGCCCGGGGACGACCCGGGGCGGCTTGCGGAGTTGGCCGCCCTGCTCTTGCGCGTGGGGGTCGAGGTGCGGGAGACCACCGCGCCGTTCACCAGCGCGCGGGCGCACCCCTATATGCCCGAAAAGCCCGTCAAGCCAGGCGAAAGACCGCCGATCCAGAAGCGGACATTCCCGGCAGGCTCGCTGGTCGTGGACCTGGCGCAGCCGCAGGGACGACTGGCGCGCGCCTTTCTGGAGCCGGACGCGGACCTGGAGCCGGAGTTTGTGAAGGCGCAGGAGGAGAAGCGCCGCCGCAACGAGCGGCGCGGCGCGAACGAGCGCGGGGAAAACTACGAGTTCTACGATACGACCGCCTGGTCCCTGCCGCTTCTCTACAACGTCGAAGCGCACTGGACCGAGGACGCCCCCGCCGTACCCTCTACGCTGCTGACCCTGGAGACGCCCGTGCCGGAGCGCCCCTGGGAGACATCGGTGCGCCTCGCCGCCTCAGGGCCGGCGGGCATCCGGGGAGACCGGGCGTCCGCGGTGGCGTATCTGTTCGACAACCGACGCGATGCCGCGCTGGTTCTCGCGCTGCGCCTCCTGCAGCGGGACTACCGGCTGGCGGTGGCCACGAAGCCGGTGCCCGCGGGCGGGAAGGACTGGCCCGCGGGCACGCTGATTGCCCGCGTTGCGCGCAACCCGGTGACGCTCGCGGAGGACCTGGACGAACTGGCGCGCTCCCTGGGAGTGCCTGTGGACGCCGTGCCCTCGGCGTACGCGGATGCCGGGCCGGGCATCGGCTCTGACGCGGTACAGGACCTGCGCCGGCCGCGTGTCGCGGTGGCGATGGACGACAATGTCAGCATCACGGGCTATGGCTCGGTGTGGCATCTTCTAGAGCGGGCCGGCGTCGCGTTTACCCCGGTGCGCATCGGCCGCCTGCGCGGCCGAAACCTGGACCGGTTTAATGTGCTCGTGCTCCCCGACGGCGGCGGTTACCTGAATGCGTTCGGCAAGGAGGGGCGGGAAGACCTGCGCGCCTGGCTGGAGCGAGGGAACGCCCTGCTGGGGCTCGCGGGCGGCGGCGCGTGGTTCACCGATAAGGAGGCCGGCCTGACCACCGCGCGGCCTGTGGGCCAGAATGACGACGCGGTGGAGGACGAAGGAGAGGGGAGCGAAGCAGAGGCTGCCGCGGCTGACCCGGAGCCGCGCGGCATTCCCCTCGCGCTCCCCGGCGCTATTTTCCGCGCCGACATCGACACAGACCACTTCCTCGGGTGGGGGCACCCCTCCGGGGGGCTCCCCGTTTTCCTGAGCGGGGGAACCTTCTTGAAGCGGTCCCGCACCGGCGCAAATGTGGTTGCGTTCGGGAAGGGGCCGTCTCGCCTCTCCGGGTTTGTCTGGGAGGACAATACCGAGCGGCTGCTGGCGGGCACAGCGTACGTGGTGGACGAACCCATCGGGTCCGGCCACGCGCTGCTGTACCTGGACGACCCCACGTTCCGCGGACTCTGGTCGGGTGGGCGCCGGCTCTTTCTGTCCGGCATTCTCTTTGGCCCCCGGCGTGCGCCGTATTTCAATCCCGGAGAGTAAAACGTCGCGGCGTGTGGGTAAACTGCTCCATAGGGAGAATCATTCCCGCTTATGCAAGGAGGGAAAAGAAGGATGCCGATCTACAACCACGTGAACGAAGTGAAGAAATCCCACCCGCTGCCGATGGCGCAGGATGTGGGCACCTGCATCACCTGCAACTACTGGGAGGTGGAGACACCGCGGCCCTCGTCGGAAGCGCAGATGGTGGGCGTGTGCGTGCAGCACGACCTGAAGGACTTCGCCCTGGTCGTCTCCGGCTCCAGCGGCTGCAACCACTGGGAGAAGAACCCGGAAGCGGGACCCGAAGCCGAGCGTTACGCCAAGGCGGCGCAAGCCTGACCCTGCGGGAATGAAGAGAGAGTGGGGGCGGACAGCCTGCGCATCTATGCGCAGGCTGTCCGCCCCTTTTGTGTGTCATTCCCGGTTGCGGTTGCGGTACCGCGCGATGGCCTGCCGGAATGCGGCCTCCGTCGCCTCCGGGTCTTCGCTGAAGACGTACATCTCCAGCGCGTCGTCGTAGTTCGCCCGCCGCAGCCGCAAGCGCGCCCGGCAGTCGCCGTCGTGGTACAGCAAGTCACGGAACAGCGCCGGATACGTGGCCTCAGCCTCCTCGAAAAGCGGCGCGGAGCGCGGCGTGAAGCGCCACCCGTTCTCGCCGTCGATCAAGAAGAAGTGGCGACACGGCGGCGCCGTCGCGATGGGCGAGCAGTCGGTCCCACAGAAGGGACAAATGAACCCTGGTTCGCGGTCGTGTGACTCCATGGGATAGTTATATCCTGTCGATTTCTTTTTCTGTTTCTTTTTCCGTTCACGTTCCGTTTACGATCTTCCCGTAGACTCACGGTGTCACAAGGCGGAATCGCCGCCACAGATTAAAACAGGAGATCGTAACATGTACCGACTGAAGAATCGCATTGCTGCTCTGGGGATCACCGCCGCTGCTGCCCTCGTCGTTATGGCGGCCGCGTCCCTGCTGCTCCTTCCTGCCTCCGCCCGAGCCTGCGACGACTGCGAGTCCGCCTTCAAGCCCGGCACCTACACCGGGGAGGCGAAGCGTATCGGCAACGGTGTGGCCTACTCCTGGGTAACCCTGAACGACAAGGGGAAGCCGTCGGCCATCGGTGTGACCCTGACGGAGACGGCGCTGGAAGGGCTTCCGGAGACGTTCGAGAACGGTATGCCGATGCTGGCGCTCGACCTCGGCCTGCCGAAGCAGGCGATGAAGACCGCCTTCGACCATATTGGCTTGGACTGGAACCCCAAGGGGCACGACCCGCTTGGCGTCTATGACAAGCCGCACTTCGACGTCCACTTCTACATGATCCCGGTCGAAGCGCGCATGAAGATTACCGGCGTTGGTGCGGACCTCAAGCGGTGCGAGACGCCCGTCCCCGCCGCGTTTGCGCCGTCGGGCTACATCCTCGCGCCCGGCACCGCCGTACCCATGATGGGGAGCCACTGGGTAGATCCCAAGGCGCCGGAGCTGAACGGGCAGCCGTTCACCAAGACGTTCCTGTACGGCTCCTACGACGGTAAGATGGCGTTCTACGAGCCGATGCTCACGAGCGCCTGGCTTTCCACGAAGCCGAATCTGCGCGAATCCATCGCAGTGCCGAAGTCTTACACCAAGAGCGCGTACTATCCGACCGCCTACTCGGTGAAGTACGACCCGGCCCGGCGTGAGTACACCATCGCCCTGGAGGGTATGACCTGGCAGGAGGCCGCCGCCACCGCTGCCCCAGCCAAGCCCGCCAAACCCGCGGACGTCGCCAAGAAGCAGAAGCCCGCCGCGAAGCCGGCGGCCAAGGCCGCCGTGCGCCGGAGCGCCCGGAACCGGTAGTAAGCCCCCGCAGCGGCGCGCATAAGACGAAGGGCCCCGGCCATGCGGCCGGGGCCCTTGCCGTTCGCGCTCCTACCGCCGCCCCGGTCCATCCACCGGCGCGCCCGCACCAGGCGCGATTCCGGCGGCGCGGCTGCCCGGAGCGTGGCGTAGGGGACCGTTTCTACCAGCGGGGCAAAGACCCGGTCCAGATAGTCCTCCCCGCTGCTTCGCCCGCGATTTCCCACGTCGGCGCTGTGGCGGCGACCCGGGGGTGTCCCGCCGTCTCCTCCGCCGACCGAAGTTCGTTCCGCATGTGGCGTTCTGCTCCTCCCGACGTTCTCTGCGATCGTGGTTCAGCCCGGCCGGGTCTCCGGGGGCAGGCCGAGTACGGCGTTGACGGAGCGGACGAACCTGCTCCAGGTGCCCACGCGCTTTTCGAGCTCCGCCGCCCCCACCTCCGTCAGCCGGTAGACCTTGCGCGGAGGCGTGGAGCCAGTTGGCTCCCAGGCACCCGCGATCAGCCCCGCGCGCTCCAGTTGCTGGAGCGCCGGGTAGAGGGTCCCGTCGTGGAAGGTCAGGCCGTGGTGGCTGCGCCGCTCGATCGCGCGCGCGATGGCATAGCCGTGCAAGGGCTCCTCCCGCAGAATCGCCAGGATCATCGTCTGCGTGCTGCCCTTGAGCAGCTGGTGTTCGGGCGCCATATCAGTTTCCATTGTACCAAGGAATCCGATATAGAGCGGGCATACCGGAGCGCTTTTTTCCGCCGGGGGCGCGTCAGAGCGACGCGCCGAGGCCCGGCGGGGCGGGGGAGGGAACCTGGTGTGTACCGTCTTCCGGGGCGAGGAGCGTCTGGAGGCGGGGCAGCAGGTCCGCGTTCGCGGCGGGCGTATACTGGGCGGCGTTCATTTCGAGGGCATCCACCCCGGGCAGGTGCGCCGCTAGCAGGGCCGACTGCACAGCGGCGATGCCGGGATTGGTCAGGTCCATCACGGTCAGCTTCCAGCCCTGCCGGTGCGCCCACGCGGCGGCGACCAGCGAGAAGCTATGCCCCCGGCAGGTCTTGACCGCCATCCCGTTCCACCCCTGTTCCCGGGCAAGGACGAGGTCGTCGAAGTCCGTCAGTCCCTCGTCGAGGAGTACCGGCTTGCGCGCCGCCACCGGGCGCCAGTCGAAGGCGAACTCCCGAATGTCGCGCCCGGTCGGCTGCTCCACCGCCTCCAGAGCCGCGTACGCCTCCGCGTCCCCTTCCGCCAACTCGTCCAGGAACCGCCCGACCGTTGCAGCGTCCGGGCTCGCACAGTTGGCGTCCACGGTGAGCCGCGGCGCCGCGCACCCGAGCGTCCGCGCGTGCCGGTAGACCGCGGCGACACGACGGGCGTCTTCGCGCGGGTCCGTTCCGCCGACCTTCAGCTTGAACGCCCGATAACCCCGAACCCGTACCCACGGCTCCAACTCTGCCAGATCGTCCCCCTTACCCACTACCAGGGTCGCGTCCAGACGGGGGGCGGGCGGGCGCCGAACCAGCGCCGTCAGGACGTTTTGGGGAGAGTCCGGGACGAAAAGCCTGGTCAGGTCCTCCGCATCCGCGAAGGGCCCGGTGACGGGCAGATCGAAGGCGGAGCGGCCCCACGCATGCCCTGCCGCATCGTGCAGAGCCGCGTCGAGCGGGCTGGCGCAGACGAGGCGGGCCAGAGGGGGAAGGGGTGAGCCGGCATCCCCGCGGACAACGCTCCGGTGCAGTCGGAGGCCAAGTTCCAAAGGAAGACCGACGCCGACTCCGTCGCTGCGGGTGGTGCGTTCGGTCAGCGTCGCCGCGACGGACTCACAGTAGGCGCGCATCCGGGCATCCCGCTCTGCGGGCGGGCGGGAGGGATCGGGCCAGGCCCACAGGTCACTCAGGTAGATGGCGCCGCGGCCGGTGACCGCTGCGCCGCCGCTCTCCCGCTCCACCGTCACGGTGGCCTCTGCCTCCGTGATCTCGGTGATGGCGCCGCTGCTCAGCCGCAGCGGGCGCAGGAACGGGCGCCGCGTGAAGCGAACCTCTGCGGCCACGATTCGCATCCGCCCTGGAATGTCCTCACGGATTCGCATTACGCTCTCATCTTCTCCACCTACTGCCACTCACTACTCCCGTGTCGCGGGCGGGGCGACCGAGCCCCGCATCACCAGGTCGGTTGGGAGCGTCACGACGCGCCGCCGTGTCGCCCCGCTCAGGGTGTCGTGCAGTAGGAGGGCCGCCTGCGTGCCCAGGTCCGTGAGCGGCAGGCGTACGGTGGACAGGCCCGGCTGGAGGTAGGTCGCGACCTGGAAGTCGCCGTATCCCATGACGGAGATCTCCTCCGGGACCGACAGTCTGGCGTCGCGCGCGGCCCGAACCGCTCCCGCCGCGATGAGATCACCCGCCGTCACGACGGCGGTCGGGCGCTGCCGTTCAGGCCGCACAAGGAGGGCAGCGGTGCGAACGTATCCCCCCTGATCGGTGTAGTCCGCGGGCTCGTCGGTCACGATCTCAGCGGTCAGGCCCAGAGTGGCGGCGGCGCGCTGAAAGCCCTGCCGGCGCTCCTCCGCCCCCAGATTGCCCGGCGGGCCGGGCAGAAACGCCACGCGGCGGTGGCCCATATCGGCGAGTGCGTGCACCGCCTGGGCCATGCCCCCCGCCTGATCGACGGCCACATGCGAGATCGCGCGCCGCCCCCGGTACGTGTTCACGCCCACCACGGGCACGTTCAGGTCGCGCAGAGCCTCGGCCGCGGCGGCATCGTCGTCCGCAATCAGGAGGCAAGCGACGCCGGCGATGCCGCCGAACTCGCCGCCCCCGGCCGCCACGGCATCCCTGGTCTTCCCGATCACAGCGGGTTCGTAGCCGAGTCGGGTCGCCGCGGCGCAGAACCCCTGAACGATGCCCGGGAAGTAGTACAGTCCGGCGACGTTCCACAGCGAGGCGAGCGACGGGACCACCAGAGCCAGGCGCCGCGTGGGCGGCGCGGCGGCCGTGCCCGACTCCCGGCGTACGAAGGTCCCCTTGCCGTGCATCCGGAGCAGGAGGCCCGCCGTGACCAGTTCGTTCACGGCCGCGCGCACCGTCATGTACGCGACGCCGAACTGCCGCGCCAAATCGTGCTCTGAGGGCAGCTTTCCGCCGGAGTCCACCAGGGAGCCGTCGGCGATTCCGCGCCGGATCGCGTCCTGGAGCACGCGGTATTTGGGCCGCCCCGCGCCGGCGGCGCCGCTCGTTGGCGGCGTGTTTATCCGGTCCGGAGGGCCGGAGTGATCTTCTCGTTCCATGCGATCCTTGCGGTTCTGTGACGGGGCGCCGCGACGATGCGCGCACGCGGGTTAGGTTACTTCCGGGTGGCGGCCCAGCCGCGCACAAAGCCGACGCACTGGGCTACGTCCCAGGTCGGCCCCTCGCCTCCCCGCTCGTACTCGATGGAAACCGGTCCGTCCACCTTCTGGCGCCGCAGTTCGTCCAGCAGGGCGGTCATGTCCGCCACGCCGGTGCCGTAGGGGACATCCTTTGCCGCGGGGCCGAGCACATCCACGTCCTTCAGATGCAGGCTCAGCACGCGTCCCCGGAGTGTCCGCAGGCCGTCCAGGGGCTTGATACCGGAGCGAGCCCAGTGCCCGGTGTCGGCGCACGCTCCGATGCGCGGGTCGCGGTCCTTCACGATGGACAGGACATACTTCGGGTCCCACACCCGGTAGTTCGGGTTGCGGTCCTGCTTCGGGTGGTTGTGGATGGCAACCCGGATGTCGTACTCTTTGACCAGCTTCTCGATGACGTCCAGCGCTTCGGCATTCGGCTCACTGGTGATAGTGGAGATGCCCAGTGCTTTGGCGAAGGTGAACACCTTGCGGTTCCCCGCTTCGTCCCGGCTGAGTCCGACGACGCCGAAGGCAACCGGCACCACGTCGAACTTCGTGAGCTGCTCCTTGACCTTCGCGAGGACGTCTTCGGGGGAGTTCTGGTCGAGTCGGGCGTTGTCGCCGAACTCGCCGCCAAGCCGCTGGCCCGGGTAGAACTCGATCACTCGCCCCCCCGCCTGGGCGGTCTTCTCGATCGCCTCGAAAACGGTGAAGCGGTTGAAGGTGTACGCCTGGCAGCCGAGGGCGAGCCCGCCGGTCCGGTGCGATTCGGGGGCGGCGGGCGCCGCGGCGACCAGGCGTCCGCGCGCGGCCTCCGCGGACGACTCCGCGAGGGCGAGGGCAATGGGGGAGAGAAGGCCGGCAGCGACGGCAGCGCGGCGTGTGAGCGGCATCAGGGCGGTACCTCAAAAAGAATGTGCTGCCCGTAGATTCCCCGCCTGGCGCCGCGCTCCCTGCTGTTATCGGCGCTCGGCGTTGTCCAGTACGATGGCCAGTCCCACGGCGAGGCGCCGGTCGAACGAGCGCTGCGGGTCGCGCGTCAGGTCCAGCACATACTTGTCGCCGATCGTGAAGCGCCGTATGAACTCCCCGAAGACTTCCGTGGAGCCGGGCCGGGTCAGAATAAAGTTGGTGCGAATCATGGCGGAGATGATCTCCAGGTCCACGGACGCAAGGACGCGCCGCAGGATGGCCTTCCACCAGGAGTCTTCCTGCGCCACCGCGATGGTCCGGCCCATGTTGTCCTCAATGTGCCAGGTGCGGCGCAGCATCGAGAGCCACCCCTTACGGCGCAGGTAGCCGACCGTGTTGCCGTCCGCGTCGTTCACCAGGAAGGTCAGGTTAATGATCGACCAGAACGACTCGACATTGACCGACAGCACCTTGCGACTCTTGGCTTCGTCCTCATACACGCCGATCTGCGTCTTCAGCTTCAGAAGTGGCCGGTCGATAAAGAACAGCGGCTGCTGGAACTGGTCGTACATATGGTACTTGCTGTTCAGGCTGAACAGCTTCTGGTTCATCAGAAACTTGTCCTGCCCGAACTTCTCAGCGGCCGTTGGAGGCAGACTCATCGCCCACGGGTTCTGCGGGGGCGGCCCGTAGGCGGGAGCGGCCACGGGCGCAGAGGGTGTCAGAACCGGTGCCGGCGCGGGGGCGGGCGGCGGGGGCGGGGTGGG
>Ga0065721_10050719_pt1 | contig 18318 bp, 16 predicted proteins | sample Mesricmetagenome_FD_59108 | JGI IMG/M metagenome (GOLD analysis project Ga0065721, IMG submission 59108) | Mesophilic microbial community from rice straw/compost enrichment Sample: eDNA_1 v2 (version 2) | ecosystem: Engineered > Solid waste > Grass > Composting > Bioreactor | place: USA: Davis... | reverse complement strand
CCAGCCGCCATGGCAGCTCTCACGGCATGCAGCACAAGCACGGTGGAGTCGGCGCCGAGTGACGCCTTGCGGACCAGGCGCTTCATCCAGGCACGGCCCGCCCAGGTCAGCAGACTTCCTACTGCGAGGAGCGCCCAGCCGACTGGGGCCGCGAACACCTGCAGCACCCTCGCATCCGCGAGCACGGCGAGGGCCACACCCATCACGGGCAGACATGTGAGCACGCGGGCGCTCAGCCGAGGGCCGGCGAGCGCTGTGGCGCGCACCAGCTCAGCTTCCGCGTCCTCCCGCGCGGCTGCCGCCATCGCGTCGAGGATGGGCGCGAGCGACGCTCCGGAGGCATGCGCGAGGCGTGCCGCAACCGCGAACTCTGCGGCGGCACCCGGCGGTGCACCATCGGCCCCCGGCTCTCCCCAGCCCACCGCGAGATAGGCGTCGCGCGGGCTGAGTCCCGCCCGCAGCATCCCCGCGACCTCAGCCGCGGCGGCGATCGCGTCAGCCATGCGCGATGAGCGCGGCCAGGGCCTCCCAGCCAGGCCCGCGCGAGACGGAGGCCCCGTAGTCGGTGAGGGCCGCGCGCACCACAAGCCCTCGCGCCCCGGCACTCAACACCGCGATCTCGGCGACCCGTCGCGCGCCAGTGACGCCGCGCTCCACGTGCACCACCGCATCCAGTCCGGCAGCAGCAAGGCGGTGAGTGGCCCTGTCGCTCAGACCCGCGAGCGAGCCCAGCACCGCGAGGCGAGCAGGAACATCGGCGGGCCCATTGGCGTGCAGCGTCGTGAGTCCTCCGCGATGCCCGGTGTTGTACGCGGTGAGCACGTCGCGCACCTCCGCCCCACGGCATTCGCCAAGCACGATCCTGTCCGGGCGCATCCGCAGCGCCTCCCTCACCAGCTGCTGCAGTCCGATGCCCCCCGCGCCCTCGACGTTGGCCCGGCGCTCCACGAGTCGCACCACGTGCGGATGGTCGGGGTTGAGTTCGCCGCACTCCTCGACAATCACCACCCTTTCGCGAGGGTCCACGAGCCCCAACAGGGTCGAGGCGAGCGTCGTCTTTCCCGCTCCCGTCGCACCTGTCACCAGCACGCTCGCGCGCGAGCGCACCAGCCCGGCGAGCACCTCCGCCACCCCTCGCCCCAGCATCCCCGCGGCCGTCAGGTCATCAAGCGTGAAGGGTGTCTCCCGCACCTTGCGAATCGAAATCGAGGTGCACCCATCCGCGACAGGGGGCAGCACCGCGTGCAGCCGCGAGCCATCCGGAAGCCGAGCGTCCACGGTGGGCGCAGCGTCGTCCAACCGGCGACCAGCGACGGCGGCGAGCCTTACCGCGACAGCCCGCACAGCGTCGGGCCCGTCAAAGGTGAGCGGGGCTCTCTCGCACCCCAATCCCCTGTCGATCCACACGTCGCTGGGGCCGTTGACGAGGACGTCCGTGACGCCCGGCTGGGCAAGGAGAGAGGTGAGCGAATCCACCGCCACAGCGTGGGCCGGGCGGTCCTGCGCGGCAACTGAAATGCCAGGAACGGTGGACAGTCGCGCCGTGCCACGACTCTGTGGACGCGGCTTGGTGTTGATTTTGTGTCCCCGCACGCCGATACCCTGAGGTAGGAGGGTTAATGGCCAACTCGCGCACCGCCGCGTTCTTTGACCTGGACAAGACCATCATCGCGATGAGCTCGTCCTCCGCGTTGTCGCGCCCTCTGCTCGAAGGCGGCCTGCTCACCCGCACCGCCGCGCTGCGCACCGCCTACGCCTCCCTGCTGTTCCACATGGGCGGCGCGAACGAGAGGCGCACCAACCGTCTGCGCGATGCGCTCAGCGAGCTGATCCGCGGCTGGGAAGTGGACAGGCTCAACGAGATCCTCGAGGAGACCGTCAAGGAGTACATCGACCCGGTGGTGTTCGAGGAGGCGCTTGTCCTCATCGACGCGCACCACCGACTGGGGCGCGACGTCATCGTCGTGAGCGCCTCCGCGGTCGAGGTGGTCCAGCCGATCGCAGAGCTGCTGGGCGCCGACGGCGTGATCGCCACCCGCATGACCATCGAAGACGGACGCTTCACGGGAGATATCGACTTCTACGCGTTCGGCGAGAACAAGGCGATCGCCATCAAAGAGATGGCCAAAGAGCGCGGCTATGACCTCAAGCGCTCTTATGCCTACTCCGACTCAATCACGGACATGCCCATGCTCGCCGTGGTGGGCCACGGGTACGCCGTGAACCCTGATCGCGCGCTGCGCCGGGCGGCCCTCGACAACGGCTGGGGAGTGTTGCGCTTCCGCAAACCCGTGGCTCTGCGCGCCCGCAACGCGCCTGCCTCAGTCGCAGCCGGAGTGGTGCTCATCGCAGGCGCCGTCGTGGTCACGGCGCTGGTGATCCGGTCTCTTCGCCGCCGCCGCTTCGAGTAGATCCCGCTCGCGGGGCGGCGATTCGCAGATCGTGACCGTTTTGCAACATTTGCCTCCCCACCTTTCGCTCGCGGATCACGTCTTATTGAGTAGTCAGTAATCAAGTGATTGGGGCACGATGCGCGCGAGTGAGGCGAGCGTCGCGACTTGTTACGCTATGCGTGCGCCCGTTGCCGGGCGACCAATGCCCACCCCTTTCGAGGAGACTTTGCCGTGCCCAAGGCGCTGAAGATCGTCGCCGCCCTCATGGTGGCGCTCGCGTCTGCGGCAATCGGCTGGTTCGGCGTGAAGTGGTACCAGGGCACGCGGCCACCGGCGGAGCCGTCACCCATCGCCTCGCCCTCCCCCACCACCTCTGACGTCGCCTACGTGCGCCTCACATTCATCCTCGACGACGTCGCCGCGCAAGTGGGAGACATGGTTCCCCACCCGCAGTGCGGAGACACCTGGACCGGCGAGCCTACGACCGCGAACGGTGTGGAGATTTCAGCGAACGCCCAGGTCGAGAACGTCGAGGGCATCGACTACCTCAATGTCACCGCGAGCTACGCGACCACCAGCCAGGACCCCGTCGCGTTCCTAGGCACAGAGGGCCACTTCATCATCACTCGCGACGACGTGGTGGTCTCTCCCGACTGGGGTGCCGAGTACGTGCCGCAGTACTTTGTGGCGATCCCCGGCTCCGCGACGCAAGCGGGTGACGGCGTTGGCCTCACCGGCCCCACACTGTGCGACGTCGCCGACCAGCTGGCCGAGATCTGGGCCGGTGTGGACTTCGAGACCGCCACCGCCGAGGACATCGCCGCCGCGCAGGAGGCCAGCGAGGAGTTCAACCGCCTCAACGCGCTGCTTCCCTCCGGTGAGTACAAGATCTATGCCGTGGCCCCCATCGTGCTTGGAGAGCCCGCCGCTATCGCTCGCGCACTGAGCGAAGAGGGCGTGGACAACATCGGCACGCTCACCTATTCGATCGGCGACTCGCCGCTGGGTCGCGACGAGCGACTCGACCCCTACTGCACGGACGAGCTCGACGTCGACGGCGACGTTGTGGCGCGCAACTGCGACGTTCCGCAGGACGTGCTCGCGGATGTCATCGCGCGCGACGTGCCCCAGGCGTACGTCGTGGACGGCCCCCCGGCGGTCGCGATCTCCAAGCCGGTGACGATCACGATCCCGTAAAGTGCGCGCCGAGGCCACGCCCGCCCGCCCCGCCCCGCCCCGACCCCTTGGTTTAGGCAACTCACTGGCACTGAATCGCGCGTCACACTCCGGTTTAGGCAAGTCACTCGCACTTTCTGCGTCTACCCCCGCGGTTTAGGCAAGTCATGGCGACTTGAGCAGCCAGGCGACGCCCGCATTCCGCTCGCTCGACGTTCTCCCCACCCAAGTAGCAGTGAGTTGCCTAAAACTGGCAGTCCCACCCCAAATCAGTGCCAGTGAATTGCCTAAACCGGGGGGTGGGGAGTTTGGGGCTGCACCACCGCTCAAAAGTGCTGGTTTGGCCGCGATAGTCTGTCCGCGAGACGGAGGGCGCAATGGGGGCCTGGCACAACACGTACACCGACCTGGTGCGGACGCGCTTCAGCGCGCTTGTCGCCTACGCGAACCTCCTCGAGGACGATCCCGCTGAGGCCAAGGAACTCGCCCAGAGCGCCGCCATCGCCGTGTTCGGCAGGCGCAAGCGCCCCAAGGGGCTGCGCGCCGCAGAACTCGCCGCCCGTGAGTGGATGGCAGTCCACGCGACAGACCCGGTTCGCGCCGCGATCGTGCTCCAGGCCATCGACGCCAAGGACGGCGCAGGGGTCAAGGCCGTCCTGCGCAAGGCAACACCCGACCCCCTCCCATCAGTCACCGACGAGCAGACCCACGCCATGCGCGTGCGCTTCGTCGAGGCGTCCGGCGTCTACGCGGTCCCCACCGGCGGCGTCAACGCACTCATTGGCCCCGCTCGCCAGCAGCGCCGGTCTGCACTGGGGCGCGCGGCCGTCGGCACGGTGGCCGCCATTGCCGCGGTGGCCGTCGGAGGCTATGCGGCGCTCAACTACCTCCCCACTATTGGCGGGCCGGCCGCCGAGGGCCCCACAGCGTCGGGCAGCCCCAACCCCAGTCCCAGCGCCGACCTCAAGGCCGTGTCATGGAATCCCAAGCGCGACTTTGACGCCGCGTTCATCGGTTTCAAGTTGCCGGAGTGCGGTGACGAGTTCAAGCCGACGGCGCAGTCCGTGGGTGGGCTGACCCCGGAGGCGCGGGCGACCATCCAGAATGAGCCTGGCTACGGCGCGTGGTTCATACTGAACCCCAACTTCGTGGGCGATAGCGAGGCGAAGGAGCCGGTGCTGGCCGACCCCACCATGTACGTCATCACCCTCGACCACGAGGTGGTCTACACCTCCCGCCAGGAGTTCGTCGGCATGGAGCTGTACCACACGAACTCGGCGATCATGAGTCCCAAGTTCGGCGTCTCGCGATCCGATTTCTGCGACGCGCGAGTCGACTTTGAGGAGATGATCAAGGACTTCAAGGAGTTCAACTGGGACACCGCTACTTCGGAAGAGAAGAACGCGTGGGACAAGGCCTGGCGGGACTTCGAGAAGAGGTGGAGCGACTTCGAGCCCGGCACCTATCGGCTCTACTACGTGACTCCCATGGTGTTCGGTGAGCAGCTTGCGCTGGCCGAAGCGTTCGCCGCTGACGGCGTTGACAGCCTTCAGGAACTCTCGATGGACATCGGCTCAACCGAGCTCTCGCGCGATGACCGCGTCGCGCCGTACTGCTCGGGCAGCAGGGACGCCGGCGACTGGACGTGCCAGGTGCCGCCGGATGTGCTCAGGGAAGTCCTGACGCGGGAGATCGACCTCGCGAAGGTGCGCGAAGTCGCGCCCGGCATCGGCATCAGCGTGCCGCTGGTCCACGAGGTGCCCGCGGAATAGTCAGCCGCCGCTCTTGCGACGGAACTCCTTGTGGGCGTGGCTCATGCCGTCGCCGTGGAGCGACTTGCCGGTGGGTCCGGTGCCCGACGTGGGGCGCGGCATCTGATCGTCGTGACCTACCGCGGCCGCCATCACCGCCTGGTCCTCGCCCGGCGGCAGGTCCTTGATCGCGTCGAGGAAGTCCTGCGCGGGCTTCTCGCGGAGCATCTTGGCGAGCTTGCCGTGGTGGAAGATCACCACCTCGCCGTTGGTCCTGGTTGCAAAGCGGTAATCGCCTGAAGCGCTCATGCCTCCATCGAAACATGAATGCGCGAGGACCGCACCCGGGGCCGGGCCGCCCGCGCCCTGCGTCCGCACGGCAAATCGGCGTTGGCGGCCGCGCACGCCTAGGACGCGAAACGAGGGCGAGGACAGGTCGAGGACATTTGCCGTGCGGACGCAGGGCGGGGCGGGCCGACGCTGGGGTCGCCGTTCCAGCGGGGCGGGCCGACGCTGGGGTCGCCGGCCGCGTGTCCCGCGCGTGTCGCGGCGCCTCCCGCGATTACCAGGGCACCTAACAAACCCCCTGGTCTGGGTTGGTAAAGACCCGGCAATCGTGTCTAGTCTGACGCCATGGTCAACGATGCCCATGGGTCCCCAACCCTCGAGAACCTGTTCACCGAGACACGCACCTTCCCCCCGCTCGTCAGCTTCGCGGCACATGCCAACGGCACCGCCTACGAGTACAAGAAGGCCGCTGCCGATCGTCTTGGCTATTGGCGCGAAGAAGCACTGCGTCTTGCCTGGAAAGAGCCGTTCACGGAGGTCCTCGACTGGTCTGACGCGCCGGTCGCGCGCTGGTTCCACGACGGCACCCTCAACGCCTGCGACAACGCCGTGGACCGCCACGTGCGCGAAGGCCGTGGCGATCGCGTCGCCTTCTACTTCGAGGGAGAGCCCGGCGACCGCGAGGTGATCACCTACAACGACGTCTACGAGCGCGTGCAGAAGGCGGCGAACGGCCTGCTCTCCCTGGGACTCACCAAGGGCGACCGCGTCGCCATCTACCTGCCCCAGATCCCCGAGGCGGTCATCGCGATGCTCGCGTGCGCGCGCATCGGTGCCGTGCACTCGGTGGTCTTTGGCGGCTTCAGCGCCGAGAGCCTGCGCCAGCGCATCGACGACGCCGAAGCCAAGCTCGTCATCACCGCCGACGGCGGAAACCGTCGCGGAGCCCACTTCGCTCTCAAGCCGCTCGTCGACGAAGCCCTCGCAGCGTCGGACGCCTATCCGGAGCCGCCGGCGAGCGTCACGAATGTGCTCGTCGTGAAGCGAACCGGCCAGGACACCAACTGGGTCGAGGGGCGCGACGTCTGGTGGCATGACGTGGTCGATCCTCAGCCGGCAGAGCACGAGCCGGAATGGGTTGAGGCTGAGCACCCGCTGTTCATCCTCTACACTTCCGGCACCACGGGGAAGCCCAAGGGACTCTTCCACACCACGGGCGGTTACCTCACGGGTGCCGCGACCACTCACCGCCTGGTGTTCGACATCAAGCCGGAGACCGATGTCTACTGGTGCACCGCGGACGTGGGCTGGATCACCGGCCACTCGTACATCGTCTACGGACCCATGATCAATGGCGCCACCCAGGTGCTCTACGAAGGTACGCCCAACACGCCCAATGAAGGCCGCTGGTGGGAGATCGTTGAGCGCTACAAGGTCACCATCCTCTACACGGCGCCCACCGCGATCCGCACGTTCATGAAGTGGGGCGCCGCGATCCCGGCTCAGTACGACCTCAGCTCGCTGCGGCTGCTCGGCTCGGTGGGTGAGCCCATCAACCCAGAGGCGTGGATGTGGTACCGCGAGCACATCGGCGGCAACCGCTGCCCCATTGTCGACACGTGGTGGCAGACCGAGACCGGCGCGATCATGATCAGCCCGCTGCCAGGTGTGACGTCAACCAAGCCCGGCTCCGCGCAGACACCGCTGCCCGGCATCGTCGCCGACGTGGTGGATGACACGGGCCGCTCCGTCGCCAACGGAGAGGGCGGCTACCTGGTGATCCGCGAGCCGTGGCCCAGCATGCTGCGCGGCATCTGGGGCGACCGCAAGCGCTACTCGAAGACCTACTGGAACCAGTTCGACGGCATGTACTTCGCCGGCGATGGCGCCAAGAAGGACGTCGACGGCGACATCTGGCTGCTGGGTCGCGTCGATGACGTCATGAACGTCTCCGGCCACCGCCTGTCCACGACGGAGATCGAGCACGCGCTCGTCTCGCACCCGTGGGTTGCGGAGGCCGCCGTGGTGGGCGCCAGCGACGAGACGACGGGTCAGGCGGTGGTCGCCTTCGTGGTCGTGAAGTCCGACGCTGCTGGGGCCCAGGCGTCCGGTGAAGAGATTGCTGCGGCCTTGCGGGAGACCGTTCGCCAGCGCATCGGCGCGCTCGCCAAGCCGCGCACGATCTTGGTCGTGAGCGAGGTCCCCAAGACGCGCTCCGGCAAGATCATGCGCCGCTTGCTGCGAGACGTGGCCGAGCACAGGCCCATCGGCGACGTGACCACGCTGGCGGACACCTCGGTGATGGATGCGATCAAGGCCGGGCTCGACACTGGAAAGGGCGACTAGTCGTTGGCGTCGTCGACGTCGTCGTCCCCGTAGCCTCCGTTCAAGTTGTCGTCCCCCCATTGGCCTCGTAGGAAGTCGTTGCCCTCGCCGCCACGAATGTAGTCATTGCCGGCACCACCGAAGAGGTATTCGGCACCACCCCCGCCGTAGATCTTGTCCTTGCCGGGACCGCCGATCATGATGTTCTCGCCGCCCTTGCCAAGGCCCGTGATCATCTTGTTGCTCGCAAGCAGCACGTCGTCGCCCGGACCGCCAACCAGGACGTGCGCAATGTTGTTGTCCACCCAGATGACATCGCGACCAGGCCCGCCGTAGGCAGAGGAGTCGCCGCCGTTGTAGATGCAGATGGTGTCGTCTCCGGCGAGGCCGTAGACCTCCGCACCCCAGTACAGCGACACGATCACGTCATTGCCGGAAGTGCCCAGCACGACCTCCTCGGTGCCGACGATCGTGGGCTTCTTGCCCATGCATTTGTCGGTCTTGGCGCGCAGGGCCTGCGCGTCGGCGTCGGCCGGCCCAAAGTTGCGAGCTGCGGCGTAGGCTCCCGTCGCGGTCAGGACGAGCGCTGTCACAGCAGCAAGCGGCACGGCGATGGACTTCTTCATGGGTTTCCCTCCCGTTGTTGACAGGGAAAACCTAGACGTTTGTGAACCGGTTCGCAAGCCCCTCGTCGCCGTGCGTCGCGCACGTTTGTGGCCGGTTCACGCCCTTAAGCACGGCGAGCACGCGGCACCCGCGCTAATCGACGAGGATGTCGGTGTCGCCCTCACCCTTCGAGCTGTCGCTGCCGGATCCGCCGCGCACATAGTCGGCTCCGTTGCCGCCGCGAAGGGTGTCGTTGCCGCTGAAGCCGATCAGCACGTCGTCGCCCCCGCCGCCGTAGATCATGTCCGCGCCGGGTCCGCCAACGAGCACGTTGTCACCGCCGTCACCAAGCCCAGTGACGAACTTGTTGGACGTCAGCAGCACGTCGTCGCCAGCGCCGCCGGACAGCAAGTGACCTTGGTTGCCGTCCGCCCAGAGCACGTCGCGACCGTCGCCGCCGTAGGCGGAGGCGCCGATGTTGTACAGGCAGATCGTGTCGTCGCCGCCCAGCCCGTAGACCTCCGCGTTCGCGGTCTTGGAGACGATGACATCGTTGCCTGACGTGCCCATCACGGTGGTGCCTTTGCCCACGATCGTGGGCTTCTTGCCCAGGCATGTGCTCGACCCGGCGGTGACCTGGGCGTTGCCGTCGGCGCGGTCGTAGCCGCGAGCCCCGGCGTAGACGGCGGTCGCGGTCAGGGCCACGATGCCTACCGCGACCACAGGCACAGCGATGGACTTCCTCATGAGATTCCCCTCCCTAGTGGACACGGCCAACCTAGGTGGGCGAGTTACGGCAGACAAAGGGAGGGCGGTGTTTTGCAACAACCGGCCGGATTTTTCACGCGCCCACGCGTTCGCGCGCAGCCATCGCCTCTTCAAGAGTTGGCCCGACGCTGGCGAGAGCGGCCTCAACGTCACCCAGCGCGTCGCGCACCTGGGTGTGCGAGGCGCCCACCACTCGCACTCGAGTCCCGGAGAGCATGGTGAGCAGACCCGCGTCGGTGAGCGCGGCGAACGCATCCTGCCAGCGCAGTGCGTCTACCTCGATGACACAGATGCCAGCGGTGATGTCCGCCTCACTGCCTTCTGCGACGGCGCGCCCGTGGGACATGAGCACCAGCCGGTCGCATTGCTGCGCCTCCTGCATGTAGTGCGTGGTCACGAGCACGCCCACGCCTGCCTCCGCCTGCTCGTGGATCTGGTCCCACAGCCGGGCACGCGACAGCGGATCCACCCCGGAGGTGGGCTCGTCGAGCACGAGCAGCTGCGGCGCGTGACCGAGCGCCGCGGCGAACGCGACCCTGCGCTGCGCTCCCAGCCCGATTCCTCCCACGAGCCGATCGCTCAAGCCGGCCACGGCGTCGGGCAGATGCGAGCGACCACCGAAGGTGCCGTCGATGAAGTCGAGGTTCTCCGCGACCGTCATGTCGTTCCACAGGCCGAGGCCCTGCGGGACGTAGCCCAGGCGCGCGCGGGTGGCGCGCGAGGGGCGACCGCCAAAGATGCGCACCTCGCCGGAGGTGGGCGCGAGCAGGCCGAGGATCATGCGGATGAGCGTGGTCTTGCCCGCGCCGTTCGCGCCCAGCAGGCCCACGATCTCGCCGGGCTCAACCGTGAGCGAGACGCCGTCGACGGCGGTGAAGGAGCCGAAGCGCTGCGTGACGCCCATGACCTCGATGAGCTCAGGCATGGACGGCCGCCTTCGCGAGCGCCGCGCCCACCACGGCATCTTCGAGGTCCGCGACGCGCGGCGTGCCAGCGGGCGGATCCGCCGGAAACCACTGTCGCCAGGTACGGCCGCGCCGCCAGGCCAGTTCGCGGTCGCTCGGCTCCGGGACCACACTGACGTGCCCTGGCATGTTCTCGAGGACCTCGGCGGGCGTTCCGGCGAGCAGCACCTCGCCTGCGTCGAGGACCACCACGCGCGAGGCGCGCTCCGCCTCGTCGAGGTAGGTGGTCGCCATGATGACGGCTGCGCCCTGGGCCGCTGCGGTGGAGATGAGGCGCCACAGCTCCACGCGGCTCACGGGGTCAACGCCCGTTGAGGGCTCGTCGAGGATGAGCAGTGGTGGGCGGTGCAGCATTGCGAGGGAGAAGGCGAGCTTCTGGCGCATGCCGCCGCTGAGCGCGCCGGCGAGGCGATCGCGAGCGGCCGTGAGGCCGGCGGCCTCGAGCAGCTCCTCACGGCGAGCGGCGAGCACCACCCCACTTACTCCCTGCGAGGCCCCCACAAAGTCGATGTTCTGGTCCACCGTGAGCTCCCGCCAGACCCCTGCGGTGGTGGGCATGAACCCCAGGTGAGACAGCGTCGGGCCGTTGACGGAGCCAGAGGCAGGGCGCACGGCCCCAGCCAAAGCCCGCAACAGGGTGGTCTTGCCTGCGCCGTCGCCGCCCACGACGGCGACGATCGCGCCCGGCTCGACCGCGACCGTCACCGAGCGCAGCGCCGTGACCGCGCCGTACGTGACGGTGAGGTCGGTGACGCCCCACGTCATGCGGCGCGCCTGTCGCTGGGGGCGAGGTCGCGACGAAAACGCAACACGGCGAGGGTGAAGATGATCGCGGCCATGCCGGCGAGCACCACGAGCGGCAGCCACAGCGAGTCGATGCCAGCGCCGCGCAGCATCACGCCCTGCGACAGCTGCACAAAGTAGGTGAGCGGCAGGCAGTAGCCGATCGCCGCGATGCCGCTGGGCATGGCGTTGAGGGGGAAGATGAAGCCGCTCAGCAGGATCTGCGGCATGAGGATCATGATCGCGAGCTGAATGGCTTGGGCCTGGGTCCGCGACGCGGTGGAGATGAGCACGCCAAGGCCCAGCACCACGAACAGGAAGATCGCCGCACCCAGAGCAAACAGCCACACACTGCCGTTGAAGGGGACGTCGAACAGCCACACACCCACGACGGTCACGATGAGCATGTCGACGCTCGCGAGGATGAAGTACGGCGCGATCTTGCCAACGATGACGTCGATGGGGCGCAGCGGCATGACCGCGAGTTGCTCAAGCGTGCCCGTCTGCCGCTCACGCACCAGGCCAATGGACGTGATGATCGTGCCGATGAACGTCAAGATGAGGCCCACGAGCGCCGGCACCATGATCCATGCGGTGGTGAGGTCCGGATTGAAGAGGATCTCGACCGTGAGCATCTCTTTGGGGACCAGGTTGAACGCGGCGACGGCGGTCTGCGCGGCGAAGAGGCTCGAGCCGTCCACGTAGGCGGTGGCCGGCATGGTGTTGGTATCGATCACCACGTCCGCCTTGTTGTCCCTCACCAGGTCTTTGGCGTCCTGAGAGGTGCCCGACGCTGTGGTCGCCTCAACCTTGAAAAGCTCCGGGGCTTGGGCGGCGACGGCATCCGCCTGCGGGCCAACGACCTGCGCGGAGATCTCGTCGATCGTGAAGTTCGCGGCGTAGCCAAAGATCACGAGCAGCACGATGGGAAGTGCGATGAGCATCGCCATGGTGCGCTTGTCTCGACGCAGTTCGCGGAACTCCTTGAGGATCATTGCGCGCATAGTTTGAGACTGGCACAAATCGAGGCAAATGGGAGCAGGACCTTAGGCGCGAATCGCTCAGGTGGCTACGGGAGCTGGCCCAGGAACAGCGTCGTCCCGCTTGTCCCAGACGCGCACCACGGCCACCGCGACGCCCAGCACCATGAGCGCCGCGAAGAAACCGGCCGTGACGTCGGTGAGGTAGTGATAGCCCAGGTACAGCCGCGACAGCGCCACCACGGCGGCCACCGCGAGCGAGCCCACGAGCCACCACAGGAACACCTTCTTGGACCGCTCCGTGCGCCACGCGAGGAAAGCCGTAACCAGCACCAGCGTCGCGGCGCACAGCGTATGCCCTGAGGGGAATGAGGCCATGCTCACGCCGCCTGGCTCCTGCCAGAACTCCTCCGGCGGGCGCGGCCGATTCACCGCGTACTTGAGTACCACGGCCAGCAGCGCGGCGAGCAGCATGGCGCCCACAAGCACCGCGACGTTGAACCACTGCCTGGTCCGCCAGCCCCACACTGCGGCGCCAACCGCCACCAGGACAGGCAGCACCACCGGCCCAAACACCCACGAGACGAACACCATGACGTCCGTCAGCACTCCGCCGCGCCGATCGTGAAACCACGTGAGGATGGGGTCGTCGGCGGCCCACAGCCACTCCTGCTCCGTCACCCAATCCAGCAGCACGGCGTAGCCCGCAATGCCCACCGCCGTCACCGCCAGACCGGGCCAGATCGCGTGCCACAACTGACGATTCGGTAGCCGGGTCATGGGCCAAGACTAAGCAGAAACACCCCACAACTCGGCCCGACGCTGTGGCGAGCGAGGTGCCCCAGGTGAGACAGCGTCGGCCCTGCTTTCCACAGGCGTAACCGGACCGTAACCGTGCGGGTCGCGCGCGAGGCACGCGGCATGTCACCATGGGCGCATGTCCGAGAGCATCGACGTCTCCGACGCTGCGCCGATGCCGAGGCCGGTCCCCGGCGAAGCGCCCGTCACCGACTCGGAGGAGACCTATCCAGTGCCCACCGTCGGCACGCAGGAGTCGCCTGCGCCGACGGCGCTGCCTGCTGACCGCTTCTTGGACCGCGAACTGTCGTGGCTCGCGTTCAACGAGCGTGTCCTGGAGCTCGCGGAGGACCCCTCGACGCCGCTGCTTGAGCGCGCGCGATTCCTGTCGATCTTCGCCTCGAACCTCGACGAGTTCTTCATGGTGCGCGTTGCGGGCCTGAAGCGCCGCATCGCGGCCGGCTTCGCGGTGCCGAGCGCCACCGGCATGAGCCCCACCCGACTGGTCGACGCGCTGCTGGAGCGCGCGCATGCGCTCATGGACCGGCATGCGTCGCTGTTCGTCGACCACGTGCGCCCGGAACTTGCGAACGAGGGCATCCACATCGTTCGCTACGACCAGTTGGGTCAGGACGAGCAGGAGCGACTGCGCAAGCTCTACCGCACGGACATTTTCCCCGTGCTGACGCCGCTCGCGGTGGACCCCGCACACCCGTTCCCGTACATCTCGGGGCTGTCCCTCAACCTCGCGGTCTCCATCCGCGACCCCGAGACCGGCAAGGACTACTTCGCTCGCGTGAAGGTGCCGGAGACACTGCCGCGCTTCCTCGCCGTGGACGCCGCTGGCCAGGCCTCCCAGGTGACCGACGCTGCCTCGCTTTCTGATGAGCCGCGCAGCTTTGTGCCGCTCGAGGCGGTCATCGCCGCTCACCTCGACTACCTGTTCCCAGGTATGGAGGTGGTCACCCACTACACGTTCCGCGTGACGCGCAACGAGGACGTCGAAGTCGAGGAAGACGACGCAGAGAACCTGCTCAAGGCGATGGAGCGCGAGCTGCTGCGCCGCCGGTTTGGTCCCGCCGTGCGACTCGAGGTCGCGGAGGGCATGTCGCAGGCCGCGCGCGAGCTGCTGGTGCGTGAGCTGGGCATCACGGAGAACGACGTGTTCACGCTTCCCGCGCCACTGGACCTCACGGGCCTGAATCTGATCGCGGACCTGGACCGGCCGTCGCTCCAGTACCCGGCGTTCCGTCCCACGACGCACCATGCTCTGGCGCCGGTCGAGACCGCCCAGCAGCTGTCGATCTTCGAGGCGGTGTCTCGCGGTGACGTGCTGCTGCACCATCCCTACGACTCGTTCTCGACGTCCGTGCAGGCGTTCCTGTCGCAGGCCGCTTCCGATCCCCGCGTGCTTGCGATCAAGCAGACGCTCTACCGGACCTCCGGTGACTCGCCCATCGTTGACGCCCTCATCGAGGCAGCGCGCAACGGCAAGCAGGTGCTCGCGCTGGTCGAGATCAAGGCGCGCTTCGACGAGCAGCGGAACATCTCCTGGGCGCGAAAGCTTGAGGAGTCCGGCGTGCACGTGGTCTACGGCCTCGTTGGCCTCAAGACACACTGCAAACTCTCGCTCGTGGTGCGCCAAGAGGACGAGGGACTGGTCCGCTACGCGCACATCGGCACGGGCAACTATCACCCGCGCACCGCTCGCCTGTACGAGGACTACGGCCTGCTGACGCGCGACCCCGAGGTGGGCTCGGACCTCGCCAAGCTGTTCAACCAGCTGTCCGGCTACGCGCCCAAGGCCAAATTCCGTCGCCTGCTCGTGGCGCCCACCGCGCTGCGGTCCGGGCTCATCGAGCGCATCGACGCCGAGGCCGACCGCGCTCGCTCCGGCGAAGAGGCCTGGGTCAAGATCAAGGTCAACTCGATTGTCGATGAGCGCACCATCGATGCGCTGTACCGCGCCTCGCAGGCGGGCGTGAAGGTCGAGCTCGTGGTGCGCGGCACCTGTGCACTGCGCCCGGGCGTGTCCGGGCTGTCCGAGAACATCCGCGTGCGCTCCATTCTTGGCCGCTTCCTTGAGCACTCGCGCATCTACGCGTTCAGCGGCGGCGGCGCACCCGAGGTGTTCATCGGCTCCGCCGACCTCATGCACCGCAACCTCGACCGTCGCATCGAGACCTTGGTGTCCATCACCGATCCGTCTCAGGTCGCCGACCTCATCGAGAACATCGACCTCGCGATGTCCGACGATGTGGCCGCCTGGGACCTGGATTCCACGGGCAAGTGGACCCGTCGCGCTTGGGACGACAAGGGCGGCCACCTGGACGACCTGCAGTCGATCTACATCACCCGCCAGCCCAAGCGCAGGGTCTCCCGCCAGTGACGAAGGTCAAGGCCCCCGGTTCTGTTGTCGCTGCCGGTGCTCTGGTGTGGCGCGTCAAAGAGGGGGAGCTCCAAGTCCTCGCCGTGCACCGGCCCCGCTACAACGACTGGTCGTGGCCCAAGGGCAAGCTCGCGAAGGGCGAGACGCTGCCCGAGTGCGCGATCCGCGAGGTGGCGGAGGAGACCGGCAAGCAGATCGTGCTTGGCCAGCCGCTTCCCACGCTCCGCTACCCCATCGGCGCCGGTAAGCAGAAGGTGGTGCGGTACTGGGCCGCGCAGGTGGTCTCCTCCGAATCGAAAGCCGTCATCGCGCGGCCAGAGGTCAAGAGCGCGCCCAAGCACGAGGTGGATCGCGTGCGCTGGCTCACCGTCGAGCAGGCCGAGCGCAAGATCACGTTCAAAGACGACCTGCGCCCTCTCGAGGTGCTCGTCGAGGCATTCCACAAAGGGCGGCTCGACACCCGCGCGTTCGTCCTGGTGCGCCACGCCCGCGCCAAGCGCCGCAAAGCCTGGCTGGGACCAGATGAGGAAAGGCCGCTGACCAAGACGGGGCAGCGTCGGGCAGAACAACTGGTGCCGTTGCTTGCCGCGTACGGGGTGACGCGAGCGGCGTCCTCGCCCGCGGTGCGGTGCATCCAGACGGTGACTCCGTACGCGGAGGCGGCCGGTCTGGAGATCAAGACGTACGGCGCGCTCACGGAGCCGGGCCACGCGGAGGCACCGCTGCGCACCGCGGAGGTGATGATCAACCTGCTGGGCAAGAGTCACAACCGCGCGGTGTGCGTGCACCGGCCCACACTGCCCACGATTGTCGAGATGGTTAGGGCGTCTACCAGGCCTTATACGCGTGGGGCGCTGCCGCGGAAGAATCCGTACCTGCCTGCCGGTGGCGTGCTCGTGGCGCACATCACGGACACCGAGAACGGGCCGCGGTCTGTCGCTGTGGAGACTCACCTGCTGCGCGTGCACCCGTAGGTTCCGGGTTCGCGGCTGGTGAGCGACGCCGGGCTGGGAGCGCCTGACGGCGCGAAGGCCGCTCGCAGCGGCTGAATTTGGAGCCCGGGGCTACCCTGCCCGACGTCGACATCAAGGGTACGCCCTTTCCGGGGCCTGATTCGAGCCGTTCAGCCACGCGCGAAGGCTCGAGGGCGGGGCAAGTCCCGCGCGCAGGGTCCTGGGGCGCAGGGCCCTGCAGACGTTGCCATCTCACCACGTATGACGGGCCGTGAGCCTGAGTACCCAGCATCCGCGCACCCGCCCCCGCGCCCAATGGGACGCTCCGCACGGACAAAGTGACAGATGAGGCGCGTGTGACTTGGCGGAACCCATAAACGTCCCCACCAGTCACTTCCGTCACTTCATCCGTGCGGAGCATTCCAGCCAGCCCGACGCTGGGGTCGCCTCCGCGCGCCCGTGGGCTTCCGGCCCGACGCTCAGCTCAGTCGAGCTTTCCGTCTCGCCACATTGCGGCGCACTTCTCGAGGTCCTCTCCGGTCCTCAGCAGCTGGGAGGCGCGCAGCGTGGTGCGGTGGGCACGCGCATCCGCGTGCCCCTCGTCGGTAGAAGCCTCAAACGCCGACCCCGTGGCAACAACTCGGCAGAACGCGCCGGCCCGGTCAAGCGCGACCGCGAGGTCACCGGAGAACACGCCCCGCAGGATGGTGTCAGCGAGGCGTCGGATCTCGTCGGGACCCGGCGGGTCCTCGACACCTGCAATGGCGTGACGCACATGTGCCGCGTGGACACCCTCGTGATACGAGCGCGCCACGGAAGCCGCGTCATGCGAGACCCACTCGCGCAGCATGTACAGCCGCCATAAAGCGCCTGGGAGAGTGTGTGGATCCGCCTTGGCCCACATCATCGCGACAGTGTCGACGCCCTCTTCGTCCACGAGCCGCACGAGTCGCGCGACCAGTTCGGGGTCACCGCTTTCGCGAGCCTGACCAACGATCGCTGCCGCAGTCTCATGGGCAATGAGGGCGCGATCGGCGGGATCGATGTCGCCAACGATCTGGTCGGCGAGCTCCATGTCGAGCATCGCCGGGCGGCGAAAGCGGTGCTCCACCATCTACTTGGCCTCGTCGAACGTCAGCGAGACGGAGTTGATGCAATAGCGGTCGCCGGTGGGGGTCTGCGGCGCGTCGGGGAACACGTGGCCAAGGTGGGAGTCGCACGTCGCGCAGCGCACCTCGGTGCGCACCATGCCATGGCTGCGGTCCTCAAGCAGCACCACCGCGTCGTTGTCCTTCGCCTCGTAGAACGAGGGCCAGCCGCAATGGGAGTCGAACTTGGTGCCGGACGTGAACAGCTCTGCGCCACACGCGCGACAGCGGAATACACCCTCACGCTTCTCGTCGAGGAGCGCGCCGGTCCATGGGCGCTCGGTCGCGGCCTCGCGCAGCACCGCGAACTCGAAGTCGGTCAGCTGGGCGCGCCATTCGTCATCGGTCTTGATGATCTTGTTGGGAGACATTGCCGCTCCTTTCAGCCCCAGCCTAAGCGGGGCACGAGCCGCCCGGCTGCCCCTGGGGGGGAATGGGCGCCGGGCGGCTCGCACTTCTATCCGTATGACCGCAAGCGGCCACTCCTAGAGGACGCTGGTGGAGCCCGGTTTGTTCCCACCCCCACCGGTTGCGGTATCTGAGTGTCGCGAAATCGCGATTTCGCGACACTCAAGTACCGCAACCGGGTGTGGAACACTGGCGCGCATGACGCGACGCCCGGTTCTGCGAATTGCACCAAAGCAATGGGCCGACGCTTGGGACGGCCTCAAAGCCATCTCCCCTTTGATGGTGGGTTCCGCGATCTTCGGAGTGGCGTTCGGCGCCCTGGTCCGCGACGTGGGCATCGACCCGTGGGCCGGGTTCTTCGGCACGGCAACGGTGGTCGCCGGCGCCTCCCAGATCGCGATCGTCGAGGCCATCCGCGCCGGCGCTCCCGCCATCGTCGCGATCCTCACGGCCGTCCTCATCAACGCGCGCTTTGCGCTGTACTCCGCTGCCCTCGCGCCCGCCTGGGCGGGCTTCCCCCTGCGCTGGCGGCTCGCCCTCGCCTACCTCATGACGGATCAGGCGGCAGTGGTCGCCATGAAGGAGGC
>Ga0065721_10006249_pt1 | contig 18321 bp, 14 predicted proteins | sample Mesricmetagenome_FD_59108 | JGI IMG/M metagenome (GOLD analysis project Ga0065721, IMG submission 59108) | Mesophilic microbial community from rice straw/compost enrichment Sample: eDNA_1 v2 (version 2) | ecosystem: Engineered > Solid waste > Grass > Composting > Bioreactor | place: USA: Davis... | reverse complement strand
CCCTTGGCTCGCCTTGCCCGCTCGTGCCCTTTTTGCCATTGAAGCGCCAACCTGACGGAGCTGCCCATGAAAATCCTCGTCGCGGTCAAGCGCGTGGTCGATCACAACGTCCGCATTCGCGTGCGGTCCGATGGTTCGGGTGTCGAGACCACTGGCGTGCGCATGTCGATGAACCCGTTCTGCAAGCATGCGGTCGAAGCAGCCGTGCAATTGAGCGAGGCGGGCCAGGCGAGCGAAATCGTCGTCGTGTCCATTGGTCCCAAGGCCAGCAACGACGTCATTCTCACAGCTCTCGCCATGGGTGCTCATCGCGGCATCCTGATCGAAACCGATGCGGCGCTGGAAACTCTCGCCATCGCCAAGCTCCTGGCCCGCGTCGTCGATGAGGAAAAGCCCGACCTGGTCCTTCTGGGCAAGCAGGCGGTCGATGACGACAGCAATCATGTCGGCCAGATGCTGGCGGCCCTGACCGATCGCCCGCAGGCAACCTTTGCTTCCGAGATCAAACTCGCAGGCACAGACCTCGAAGTCACCCGCGAAGTCGATTACGGCCGCGAAACCATCGCTCTGCCGCTGCCCGCCATCGTCACCGCCGACCTCCGTCTCAACACGCCGCGCAATGCCGCGCTGCCGATGGTCATGAAGGCGCGCTCGAAGCCCTTGGCTGTGCGCCCGGTCGCCGAATTCGGCGTCGACCTCACCCCGCGCCTCACCATCGAAAAAGTGTCCCCGCCGCCCGAGCGCGCCGCCGGCCGGACCGTTGGCTCCGTTGCCGAGCTCGCCGACATCATTGCCGCAGACATCAACGCCATGGAGGCGATCTGATGAGCGTCCTGGTTCTTGCCGAAGTCGATAACGGCAATCTTTCGCCCGCCACCGCCCGCCTCGTCACCGCTGCATCCCAGCTGGGACCGGTCGATATTCTGGTCATTGGTCTGCGCTCGGTCGCCGATGCCGCCGCTGCTCTCGCCGGTGTCCGAAAAGTCATCGCTAATGATAACAGTCTGCTGGCAAATTCGGTCGCGGCAGTGATCGAAACGCTGGCCGACCAATACACCTATCTCGTCGCGGCAGCCTCGACCCTGGGCAAGGATGTCATGCCCAGACTGGCCGCAAAGCTCGATATTCAGCCGGTCACCGACATCGTGACGATCGAGGGACCGAACCGCTTTATCCGCCCCATTTACGCCGGCAATGCGCTTGAGACGGTCACCGACAATCAGGCCAGGCATGTCCTCACCTTCCGCGCCTCGGCCTTTTCGCCAGTCGCATCGGGCGGGGCCGCTCCAGTGGAAGCGCTTGAAACTGCTGTGCAATCCGCCGTCCGCCTGATCGCGTCGCACCGCAATGAAAGCGACATTCCCGATCTGTCGACCGCGCAGATCGTTGTGGGCGGTGGCATCTCGGTGGGGTCCGTCGAGGGTTTTCAGCTGATCGAAAAGCTGGGCAAGACCCTTGGCGCGGCGGTCGGCGCCACCCGTGCGGCGGTCGATTCCGGCTTCGCGCCCAATGACTGGCAGGTCGGACAGACCGGCAAGATCATTGCGCCCGACCTCTATATTGCCATCGGAATTTCCGGGGCGCTGCAACACCTTGCGGGCATCCAGGGCGCCAAGAAGATCATCGCCATCAATACCGACGCCGAGGCTCCCATCGTCAAGATCGCCGACGTTGCTCTCATCGGCGATCTCTTTGAGATCGTGCCGCAACTGACCGCCGAACTGGAAAAGCGGGGCCTTGGAGGCTGACCTTGTTGCCTCCGGCACAAGCCGTCCGGGCCGCCATCCACCCGATTGCAAAAATCCCCTGCCGTCCTATAAAGGCGGCGCCTTTTCACCGGACCTCCTGAAATGTTCGAAACTCTCACCAAGGCCCCTGGCGACAAGATCCTTGCGCTCATGGGCGAGTACGCTGCCGATGCCCGCCCCACCAAGATCGACCTCGGTGTTGGCGTCTATAAGGACGAAAAGGGCGTGACCCCGGTCATGACTGCCGTCCGCAAGGCCGAAGAGCGGATCTTTTCGAACGAGAAAACAAAGACTTATCTCGGCATTGCCGGTAACAAGGGCTATGGCCAGGCCGTGCTCGATCTCGTGCTGGGCACGACCGTCGACCGCGCCCGCGTGCGCATTGCGCAGGCCCCGGGTGGCACCGGTTCGCTCTGGGTCCTGATGCAGTTGATCAATCGTGCCCGTCCCGGCGCGACGGTCCACATGTCCGACCCCACCTGGGCCAACCACAATCCGATCGCCATCCAGTCTGGTCTCAAGACCGCGACTTACCCCTATTTCGATGTCGCAACCCGGGGCGTGAAGTTCGATGAGATGCTGGCCGCGCTCGACAAGCTTGGTGCCGGCGATGTCGTGCTGCTGCACGGCTGCTGCCATAACCCGACCGGCGCCAACCTCACCAACGAGCAGTGGGATCAGGTTGCTACCTCTCTCGCCCGCACTGGTGCGCTGCCCTTCATCGACCTTGCCTATCTCGGTTTCGGCGACGGCATCGAGCAGGACGGCTATGGCACCCGCAAGGTTGTTGCCTCGGTCCCCGAAGCGCTCATCGCCTTCTCGGGCTCGAAGAATTTCGGCCTCTATCGCGAGCGCGTCGGCGCTGCCATCTTGATCGCGCGCAATGCTGACGAGGCCGAAGTTACCAATTCGCAGCTGCTCAACATCATCCGCGGCGCCTATTCGCAGCCGCCTGACCATGGTGCCGAGATCATTCGCACCATTCTCGAGGATGCGGACCTGCGCGCCGAGTGGGAAACCGAGCTGGCCCAGATGCGCAACCGCATGATCACGCTCCGCCAAAAGCTGGCCGACGCCATCCGTGAGCGCTCCAACTCGACCGACTTCGACTTTGTCGCGGACCACCGGGGTATGTTCTCGCTCCTGGGGCTCAGCAATGATGCCGTTGAACATCTCAAGGCCGCAAACGGGGTCTATATGACCGGCGATAGCCGCATCAATGTTGCTGGTCTTCCGGAAGATCGCCTGGGTGATCTGGCGGATGCGTTTTTGGGCGCCACCCGCTGACACCGCGCCTTGCGGCAGCACGTCGCCATGGCTACATCTGGACTGAAGGTCCGGACCGAAAAGTTACTAGGAGGGAACGATGAAGTTCTTCGTCGATACTGCTGATACCGCCGCCATCAAGGAGCTCAACGACGCCGGGCTCATCAATGGTGTGACCACCAATCCGTCGCTGATTGCCAAGTCCGGCCGTGATTTCAAGGAAGTCATCAAGGAAATCTGCGGCATCACGCCCGATCCGGTCTCTGCCGAAGTCGCAAGCCTTGAATATGAGGGCATGGTCGCCGAGGGCGAGCATCTCGCCAAGATCGCGTCCAACGTGGTCATCAAGCTGCCCCTCACCCTCAATGGCCTCAAGGCTACCAAGTACTTCAAGGAGAAGGGCATCCCGACCAACGTCACCCTGTGCTTCTCCGCCAATCAGGCGCTTCTGGCTGCCAAGGCCGGCGCGACCTACATCTCGCCCTTCATCGGCCGCCTCGACGACATCAACCTTGATGGCATGGAGCTGATCGAAAACATCCGCCAGATCTACGACAACTATCAGTTCGAGACCCAGATCCTGGCCGCTTCGATCCGCTCGCCCAACCATGTGACCCAGGCTGCCCTTGCCGGTGCCGACGTGGCGACCATTCCGCCTGATGTCATCAAGAAGCTGGCCAGCCACCCGCTGACCGACAAGGGTATCGAAGGCTTCCTCAAGGATTGGGCCGGCACCGGCCAGTCGATCCTCTAGTTTCCCTTCTCCCCTCGCGGGAGAAGATGCCCCAAAGGGCGGATGAGGGGTTCCGGCCGCACGACGGATCTGCACTGACTGCGCCGCCCTCTCACCCGTCTTGGCCTACGGCCGATCCACCCTCTCCCACAAGGGGAGAGGGTTCGGGCTCCCGGACCAGAGAACCATGGCCGATACCGACCTTGCAGCCCAGATCAAAGCCGCGCTTGCCGATGTGGAAATTCCCGGCGGCGGCGATCTTGCGGGCTATGCGGGTCTGTCTGAAATCATCGTTACCCCCGGGGCCATCGCCTTCGCCATAGCCGTAGCCCCCGGCATGGAAGCCGCATTCGGGCCAGCCCGAGATGAGGCGCACAAGCGCGCACAGGCGCTGGGCGGCAGCCGCAAGGTCATGGTTTCGATCACAGCCGAAAAGTCCAGGGCCCCCAAATTTGGCCATGGTGGCGCCCAGCCGCAGGGAAAGACGCGCGTCAAGGGCGTCAGGCGCATCATTGCCGTAGGTTCGGGCAAGGGAGGGGTCGGCAAGTCCACAACCGCGGTCAACATCGCTCTCTCGCTGGCCGCCGAAGGGCTCAAGGTCGGGCTGCTCGATGCCGATCTCTACGGACCTTCGGTCCCCAAACTCCTTGGCATCGAAGGCAAGCCCGCCATCCGCGACGACGGCATCTTCACACCCCACGAGGCTTACGGGCTCAAGGCCATGTCCATCGGCTCCATGCTGGTGCCCGGCCAGGCCGTGGTCTGGCGCGGCCCCATGGCCACGTCCGGCCTCCGGCAATTGTTGCGCGAGACGGACTGGGGCGACCTCGATGTGCTGATTATCGACCTTCCCCCCGGCACCGGTGACATTCACATCGCCCTGTTCCAGCAGACCGTCGTTGATGGTGTGGTCATCGTCTCGACCCCGCAGGATCTGGCGCTGATCGACGCGCAGAAAGCCATCGACATGCTGCGCCGCATGTCGGTGCCGGTGCTTGGGCTGGTCGAGAACATGAGCTACTTCATCGCGCCCGATACCGGCCATCGCTACGACATTTTCGGAACCGGGGGCGCCGAAAAGGCTGCCGCGCGACTCGACATTCCCTTCCTCGGCCCCATCCCGCTGGTCATGTCGATCCGCGAGGGCTCGGACCTGGGTGCCCCGCCTGTTGCCACCCGGCCCGACGGGCCGGAAGCGGCAGCCTACCGGCTGATCGCACAACGGCTCATAACCACCATCAACTAGCCCGCCGGTAGCGTGCGGTGACGCACGTCAGCATTTGTATCGATTGCTGAAATCGATTGCATAAAGTCGTGGCGCAATGTTATCCGGCTTTTGACTGGGCGACATGCCTTTGGAGGGGATATGTTCTCGTTTGACCGCCGGGATTTCGGTTCCGACTTCACCTTTGGCGTTGCCACGGCCGCCTACCAGATCGAGGGAGGCCAGCGTGATGGTCGCGGCACCAGCATCTGGGACACCTTTTCGGCCACGCCCGGCAATGTGCACAACGGCGACACGGGCCTGAATGCCTGCAATCACTACGAGCTCTGGCCGCAGGATCTCGACCTGATCCGCGACGGCGGTTTTGACGCCTATCGCTTTTCCTTCTCCTGGCCGCGCCTTATCCCGGAAGGGACTGGCGCCACCAATCAGGCTGGGATCGACTTTTACGACCGCCTGATCGACGGGATGCTTGAGCGCGGTATCAGGCCTTTCGCAACGCTCTATCACTGGGATCTGCCTTCGGCACTGCAGGATCGCGGCGGCTGGATGAACCGTGACATTGCCAATTGGTTCGCGGATTACGCCACCCTTGTTGCCAACAAGTTCGGTGACCGGCTCGAAGCCACGGCCACGATCAACGAGCCATGGTGCGTTGCCTTCCTAAGCCATTTCCTTGGCGTCCATGCCCCCGGCTATCGCGATCTGCGCGCTGCAGCCCGGGCCATGCACCATGTGCTCTTCGCCCATGGTACGGCCATCGACGCCCTGCGCGCTGCCGGGACGAAAAACCTCGGTATCGTACTCAATCTTGAAAAGTCCGAACCGGCCAGCGACAGCGAGGCGGACCTGGCGGCCTGCGATTTTGGCGACGCCCTGTTCAATCGCTGGTATCTGGGCGGCGTCTTCAAGGGTGAATACCCTGAAATCCTCACCAGGTGGCTCGAGCCTTACCTGCCGGCCAATTATCACGCCGACATGGAGGTCGTGTCCCGTCCGCTCGACTGGCTTGGCATCAATTATTATACCCGCAGCCTCTACAAGGCCTCGACCCAGCCCGGCCGCCCGGTTGAACAGGTCAAGGGCGATCTCGAGCGCACCGATATTGGCTGGGAAATCTACCCCAAGGGGCTAAGCGACCTCCTGGTCCGGGTGTCCACCGACTATACCAAGAAGCCGATCTTCATCACCGAGAACGGCATGGCCGAGGTCGAAGGCGACGACGATCCGCGCCGGGTGGCTTATTACGAGGACCACCTCAAGGCCGTGCTCGCCGCCAAGGCTCAGGGCGCCGATGTGCGCGGCTACTTCGCCTGGTCGCTGCTCGACAATTACGAGTGGGCCGAGGGCTACAACAAGCGCTTCGGTCTGGTGCATGTCGACTACCAAACTCAGAAGCGCACACCCAAGGCCAGTTACCGCTCCTTCCAGGGCCTGTTGCACAACACGCGCTGACATTGTCTAAGGTCGGACTTTGGCATTTTGCGAGCCCGACCCCATGACTTCTGAATTCGCCGACCTTCCCGAGTCCCTGCTGCGGCTCGACGACGTCCTGACCGAGGCCGGCGACGAGGCCATGCTGCTTACCGAGCTCGATGGCTATCTCTGCGCTATCGCTGTTAGTCCCACGCCGGTTGCAAAGAGCGAATACTGGCCCTTCGACTGGGCTGCGGATGAGCGCGGCGTCGTCCGTGCGCCATTCAAGGAACTCGACGGGCTTATCGATGCCCGTCTGGCCGATATCGAGCGGGAGCTGGCTGCAGGCGAATACGGGCCATTGTTCGAGGTCGATGACGACACGTCCGAAGTCATCTGGCAGGCCTGGATATCCGGGTTTCAGCAGGCCATGCTGCTGCGCTTCGACGCCTGGGATGACCTGCTGCGCGATACCGGCGATGGTCCACGGGGCGAGGCCGCCATGGGCCTGGCTACGGCTCTCATGCTCTCGGACCCCACCAATCACCCCGACGACACGGCCAGCGAGCAGGACTGGGCGCAATATGACACTGCCATGCAGGCCATGCCCGAGATCATCGCGCAGGTGGCCGTGCTGCTCTACCGTCTGCATCGGCAGGACTGAGAGGCTGCGGTCTAGGCGACGTCAGGCAGGCGTGCCACCATCAGGGCCTTGGTCAGGCTGTGTTGGGGGTTGGCGAACAGCTGGTCTGGCGTGCCTTGCTCCACGATACGCCCCGCATCCATGACCAGTACGCGATCGGCCATGGCCGCGACCATGTCGAGGTCGTGGCTGATGATGAGATAGCTCAGCCCGTGCTCACCTCGCAGCCGCGCCAGCAGGTTCAGCACCTCGCCCCGCAGCGACACATCGAGCGCCGATACCGGCTCGTCCAGAACCAGCAGGCGCGGCCGCGTCACCAGCGCCCGGGCAATGGCCAGCCGCTGGCGTTGCCCGCCGGAAAATTCATGCGGATAGCGGCCGAGCATGGCCACATCGAGCCCCACCGCCTCGACTGCCTCGCGCAAGCGCTCTTCATGCTCCTCGCGCGCTGCAGCGCCAAGCAGCCGCAGTGGTTCGGCCACCGAATCTCTTATCCGCATGCGCGGATCAAAGCTGCTGAAGGGGTCCTGGAACACCAGCGACAGGCTGGCGCGCAGCAGCGGCGGCAGGTCGCGTCCGCGATAGGATGCCCCATCGAGCTCGATATGCCCGGCGCTTGCCGTATCCAACCCCACGATCATGCGAGCCAGGGTGGTCTTGCCGCAGCCCGAAGGGCCGACCAGCGCCACGCATTCACCTGCATCGATGGCAAGGCTCACGCCGGCGACGGCATGGACCGGGGCGGAGCGCCAGGGCCAGGGTCCGCCCTGCCGATAGGTCCGGGTCAGGCCCACGGTGCGCAACAGCCTGTCCCTCGTGACCCTGGCGGGCGTGGGGCGCCGGTCCATGCGGCTGGCGGCCAGCAGGCGGCGCGTATAGTCCTCGCGCGGTGCGGCCAGCACGGTTTCAAGCTTGCCCTGCTCGATGAGCTTTCCGGCCCGCATCACGCCGACGCGGGTACACAGCGCCGCGACGGCCCTTATGTCATGGCTGATGAACAGCAGCGTCATTTTCCGCCGGGCGCAGATTTCGGCCAGAAGGTCCAGCACCACCCGCTGGGTGATGACGTCGAGGGCCGAGGTCGGCTCGTCGGCGATCATCATTTCCGGTCGGCTGGCGAGCGCCATGGCGATCATGGCGCGCTGACGCTGCCCGCCAGAGAGCTGGTGGGGGAAGCGCGCTCCATGCACCATATCCAGCCCCACCTCCTGCAGCAGGCCCGGCAGGATCAGTTGCGGCGCTTCGGACATGCCGGAAAGGGCAATGGCCTCCTCGATCTGCTCGCCGATGGTCATCAGCGGGTTGAGTGCGGTCATCGGCTCCTGGAATACCATGCCGATGCTTCTTCCGCGCAACTGCGCCATGGCCGCGTCGTCCGTCGGCAGCGGTTCCCCGTCAAACCGTATCTCGCCCGATACGGTCGCACTGTCCGGCAGCAAGCCGGCGATGGCCAGCGCCGTCAGCGACTTGCCCGAACCGCTCTCCCCGATAATGCCGAAACGATCACCTGCCTCAATCCGAAGTGAGAGACCGGACACGGCGGGGGCGCCATCGAAAGCGATGCTGAGGTCCGAGATTTCAACCAGCGCCATGGTTCAACCCCTCCCGCTTGAGCCGCGGGTCCATGGCGTCGCGCAGGCCGTCGCCGGCAATGTTGAGCGCGATGACGATGAACACGATGGTCAGCCCCGGCACGAGACTGAGCCAGGGATGGATCAGGAACAGGCTCTGCGCGTCGCGCAGCATCAGCCCCAGGCTCGTGTCCGGGGGCTGGGTACCAAGGCCGATATAGGACAGGCCCGCTTCAGCCAGGATACCCAGTGAGAGCTGGATCGTGCCCTGCACCACGAGCAGGCTCATGATGTTGGGCAATAGGTGCCGCAAGGCAATGGCCGCATTGCCCATGCCCGCAAGCCGCGCGGCGGCCACGAAGTCCTGGGTGGCGACGGCCAGCGCCCCCCCGCGTGCCACCCGCGCGAAAACAGGGATGTTGAAAACCCCGATGGCAATGATGGCATTGCTTTCTCCCGGTCCCGCCAGGGCCGTGATGAGGATGGCCACGATGACGGCCGGAAAGGCGAAGGTGAGGTCGGAAAGGCGCAGCACCAGTGTTTCCACCACGCCGCCCCAGGCCACCGCCGCCAGCCCCATGGGCACGCCGATGCCCACTCCAATCAAGACCCCCAGCGCAGCGACGACAAAACTGGTCAGCGTACCGCTCATGATCAGCGAGAGCAGGTCCCGCCCCAGATGGTCCGTGCCCAGCCAATGCGCCGGCACGGGGCCCTGGAAGCGCCGCGCAATAGCGATNTGCTCGATNGGGTAGGGTGTCCACCACAGCGAGATAAGGCCCAGCAGCGCAAATGCNGCCGCCGCGACAAGGCCGATGGCAAGGCTCGGATTGTGCTTGAGGACNCGTCCGATCATGCGTCGCGCCCCCGCAGCCGCGGATCGACCAGCGCATAGCACAGGTCCACGACCAGCATGGTGGCCGTCGTGGCCAGAACCAGCACTACCGTCGCCCCCTGCACCAGCACGAGGTCGCGCTCGGTAATGGCGGTAAAGATCAGCCGACCCAGGCCCGGCAGGTAGAATACGTTCTCAACGATGATGGTGCCGGCGATGAGATAGGCGAATTGCAGCCCCAGAATGGTCAGCACCGGCAGCATTGCGTTGCGCACCCCGTGCCGCCACACCGCCTGCGATTTGGTCAGGCCCTTGGCGCGGGCGGTGCGTATGAAATCCTGCTCTGTGATGTCGACCAGCGCAGTGCGCATCACCCGGGCCAGGATCGATGCCTGCGGTAATGCCAGCGCCAGTCCCGGCAGGATCAGGCCGCGCAAGGCAGCCCCGGCATCCTCGCTCCAGGGCACGAAGCCGCCGGTCGGCAGCCAGCGCAGGGTGACCGCAAACAATAGCGTCAGCAGCATGCCGAACCAGAAGTTGGGCACGGCAACGCCACTCTGGGCCAGCACCATCAGTACTGTATCGGTCGCCTTGCCGCGCCGCATGGCGGCCAGAATGCCGATGGGCAGGCCCACGACCACTGACAGGACCATCGCCAACATGGAAAGCGGCAGGGTCACCGCCATGCGTTGGGCGATGAGGTCCGCAACCGGCAGGCGCTGGGTATGCGACGTGCCAAAGTCGCCGCCCAGCATGCCCAGCACCCAGGCGACGAACCGCTCATGCGCCGGAGCGTCCAGTCCCATCTGCTGGCGCAGCGTTGCCACGGCTTCCGGGCTGGCATTGATACCCAGGATGAAGCGGGCCGGATCGCCGGGCAGCAGGTTGAGCAGAATGAAAATCACCAGCGCCGCGACCAGCATCGTGGCCGAAAATCCAGCTATGCGACGCAGGATATAGAAGGTCATCGCTATGCTTCGCACACACGGTGCAGCCCTCGGCCTTGGTCCGAGGGCCGGTCAAGACTTGAGCGGGCTTCGAGTGGTCTTCGGGTCAGGCCCGGGTACGGCACGTCGCTTGTTGCGACGGCTGAGCCGATCAGGGTTTCACTCGATCCAGCGGATATCGCGCAGCACCACGCCTTCCACCGGAGCATTCTGCCACATGCCTTCCAGCTTGGCATTCCAGACGCCGGTCTGGGCAAGCTCGAACAGGTAGCCATTGACCGCGTCCTCGGCGATGATCGTCTGGATTTGCTGTGCCAGCGCCAGTCGTTCGGCCTCGTCCGTAGTGGCATTGAGAGCCTCGTTCAGCGCCTGCACTTCGGAATTGTTGTAACCGAAGTAGTAGTCGGGATTGGCATAAATGCCAACATCGAAGGGCTCGACATGACTGATGATGGTCAGGTCGAAGTCCTTGTTGGCAAACACATCTTCCAGCCACTGTGCCCATTCGGCATTGATCAGTTCCAGTTTGATGCCGACCTGGGCAAACTGGCTTGCGATGATCTGGCCCGAGAGTCGCGCGTAGGCTACCGGGGGCAGCTTGAGGGTGGCCGAGAACCCGTTCGGATAACCTGCCTCGGCCAGCAGCGCCTTGGCCTTTTCCACATCATGGGGATAGGTGCCGGTCAGGTCGAGGTAATAGGGGTGGTGCGGGGCAAAATGGGTGCCGATCGGCACGCCATAGCCATAGGTCGCCCCATCGATGATCTCCTGCCGGTCAAGCGCGTGCGCCATCGCCTGGCGTACCAGCAGGTTGTCGAACGGCGCCTTGGCATTATTGGTGGACAGGATGGTCTCGCCCTCGGTCGAGCCAACCAGCACCTTGAACTGCGGATTGCCCTCGAACACGGCCAGGGATTCGGGCGCAAAATTGTTGGTGCCATCGACATCGCCGGCCAGCAGGGCGTTGGTCATGGTGGCGGTGTCCGAAATAAACAGATAGGTGGCCTTGGTCAGAGCAGGCTTCTCGCCCCAATAGGGGCCATACTGTTCCAGCACCACACGGCTGCCCCGGTCCCACTGCACAAAGGCAAACGGGCCGGTGCCGATCGGCTCGGCGGCATTATTGTCGGCGCTTTCGGGCGCCACGATCACGGCATCGCCCCGGCCCAGATTGAACAGGAACATCCCGTCCGGCCGGGAAAGGGTGAACTCGACCGTCAGCGGGTCGACCACGGTCACCGCAGCGATCGACGTATAAAGCGCCTTCTGGGCATTGACGCTGTCTTCGGCCAGCAGTCGGTCAAAGGTGAACTTCACGTCCTCGGCATCGAAAGTCGTGCCATCGTGAAAGGTCACGCCATCATGCAGCCTGAAGCGATAGGTCAGGCCGTCATCGGAAATGGTCCAGCTTTCCGCAAGGCCGGGCTGCACTGCGCCGGTCTGGTCGATCCGCACCAGGCCCTCGAAAATGTTCTGATAGACAACCACGTCGATGGCTTCGGCAGCCCCAGCGGTGGGGTCCAGCGCCGGTGGCTCGAGCGCCACGCCGATGCGGATTTCGGTAGACTGTCCCAGGGCCGGCCCGGCAGCGAGCATCAGACCGGTCAGGGCCAGGGTCAGGGCCTTGCGTGTGTTCATTTTGTGTCCTCGGGCCAGGCGCCTATGCGCAAATTGTCACTACATGGAGTCGTGGCTCTTGTGCAGCCACTAGTCCGCTTCGCGTATCGCGGGCCGCTCATCCACCAGGTCGGCCGGGATGCGCAGGGTGAAGAGCATACCCTCCGGGCCGGCGGGATCGACCGCCAGGGAAACCGCGTTGACGGCCAGCAGCGAGCGGGTCAGCGCCAGCCCCACGCTCGAGCGGACCGGCGCCAGCATCTTCCCGTTGCGCCCGATGCCGTCGCGGAACACAACGAAGCGCTCGGCCATGTCCACGGCATTGACCGAACTGTCGCGCACGTGAATGGCGATGGACTGATCATCATGCCGTTGTGCCGAGATCACCACAGCGCCGCCCGCCGGGGTCTGGTCGATGGCGCTTGAAAGCAGATTCAGCACCGCCTGCGCCAGCGAGGCGCGGTCGGCGGTGATGCGGGGCAGCCGTTCGGAGATGGCATTGCGCACGATTACCCGGGCGCTGTTGGCTTGCGCGCGGATGCGTATGACGCATTGCTCAAGCAGGTCGGTCAGGTCGAGGCTGGCGCGCTGGGGCAGATATCGGCCGTCCCGCAGGCGTGCATAGTCGTCGAGCTCGTCGACCAGCGCGGCAATCTCCTGTCCGGCCTGGGCAATATCGTCGGCATAGGCGGCATAGCGCTCGCTGTCGAGTGCGCCGAACGCCTTGGAGCGGATGATGTCCGAAAACCCGATCACGGTGTTGAGGGGCCGGCGCACACCCCGGCTGATCCTGCCCAGAAGGGCGGGGTCGATGTCGACCGGGGCGCCCAGGCGCGCAGGCGTGGTGCTGCGCGCCGTGACCAGCGCAAAATAGCCCGAGACGATGCCGGCCTGACCCAGCGCGAACAGCATGAGGTCGGCCCGGCCCTCGAGCGAACGCAGCGTCAGGCAGGGACGCGAGGATTCGGCAAAGCGCGCCGGACGCTCGAGAAAAGCCCGCAGGGCCACCGCATCATCTTCGCCCACCAGGCTCGCAAGCGGCTTGCCCACCAGCGATCTGCCATCGGCGGCGAGCAGGGTAATGGCCGGCGCATTGGCCGAGTTGACCATGCCGTTCCGGCTGGCTTCCAGAAAGCCGTCGCCGCGCAGGTCGGCAAAGGTTTCGGCAAAGGCCCGCACGGCGTCTTCGTGGCCGGTGCGCACTTCGGTCGTGCTGGCCGACAGCATCAGGGCTGGGCGACCGTGCCAGGAAATGGATTGCAGCCGCGCCGTTACCGGCACCAGCGTGCCGTCGCGCTGCACCAGATGATTGACCGGTCCGGCCTCCTGGCCTTCGCTGCCCATCACCGGAAAGATGGCCGCCAGGCCCGCATTGCGCAGGCTCTCCACCGAGTCATAGCCGATCATTTCGGTAATGGCCCGGTTGGCAAACAGCACCTGCTGGTCGCGGAAGACCAGAATGCCCAGCGGCAGACGGTTGAGCACCAGCGTTTCGCCACCCAGATTGACCAGCGAACCGGTCGAGGAGGGGGCATTTGCCAGGGTCGTCCCGGTTGAGCCGCTTGTGGTCTCGGCAGTTTCGGCAGGCGTTGACCGCCGCTCGCCTACCCGGTCGGTCAGGATGCGCGAGAGCTCATCGAAATTATAGCGCGAAACCCGCTCCACCGTCTCCGGATCCGGTTCGGACTCGGCAGCAGGGCTGTCTTCGGCAGGTGGCGCTGGGTCCTCGGCCGGCTCGTCGGCGAGGGGCTCTTCGCCCTCGGCCCGAAGGCTGCGGAAGCCGCGGCCCGTCACCTTGTAGAAAGTGGCAAGGATGGCCTCGCTCTCGGGGTCCTCCGGCTCGGCAGGCGCCGGCGTGTCGCTGGCAGCCGCAGGGGGAAAGTCGTCCGCCTCGGTCAAGGGGGCATAGAGCGCCTCATCGGCAGCCAGCCGGTCGACAAGGTCGCTCAGGCTGCGCAGTCCGCCCTGGTTCTGCTCCGATGCATCTGGGTCCCCGGCGTCCTCATTCGCGTCGTCCGACGCCGCATCCGTGGCATCGATATTGTCATCGACATTCCAGGCCAGCACTGGGGCGCCTGGCCCGGTTTCGGGGGCCGGTTCGGCATCATCGCCCAGGGCTTCTGTCCAGGCCGCCGGGCCATCATGGCCCATGGTCGCCGCATCGGCGGGTTCCTCCGCCACTGCCGTGGCGTAGGCGCTCTCCGCATCGGCTTCGCGCCAGCTCTGCAACTCGCGCGCATAGGCTGCGTCTGCCGCCGCCTCGGCGACGTCATCATTCGGCGCGGCATCTTCCGGTTCCGGCTCGCGGGGCGTCTCCGTCTCGTCGGCCGGGGGTGCCTCCATGGCCGGGGTCTCAGCCTGCTCGGCCGCACCGGCATCGCCGGCCTGCGGTTCGCGGGGCGCCTCCGTCTCTTCGGCCGGGGGTGCCTCCATGGCCGGAGGCTCAGCCTGCTCGGCCGGGCTGGCATCGCCGGCCTGCGGCTCGCTCGTGGTGTCATTGGCGGCAGCCAGAATATCGGGCGCAATGGCGTCCACACCCACGATGAGCAGCACGTGCTCACCATTGTCCAATGTCAGCGGCGTCGTGGCGCAGGTCGCCGAAATGGGCTTTTCGCCGGCCAGGAACTGGATGCGCGCCAGGCTGGTGCGCCCTGCCGAGCCCAGACGGATGATCCGCGCTACCTGTCCCTTGATCGGTGCAGCCGGTGCGGCGCGCTTGAGGCCATGTTTCTTGAGCTTGGCGCCGAACAGTGCGGCAGCGGCGTTGGACCAGATCAGAACCTGCCCGTCTTGGGACCACAGCCATGCGGGGCGTGAATCATCCTCATGCTGCAGCACGCGGCGCGCATCGGGCAAAATGTTCCAGCGGTCATCCATGGACAGCCTTTGTCTGGTCACGACCTCGTTGACCTGTGCCAGATCGGCACAAGCGTCCGAAGTTCCTTAAGTGTTCTTCAATATAGTGCTGGGGCCGGGGAATCCAGCCCGCGCCAAGGGGATCAGCGTGGCGATGTGATCAATGGTTAAGTGGCTTTTCCTAAGGAATGGTCACAAGGAACTGCAAAAACCTGTCCTTCCCCGCGCCTGGCGGGCTTCTGTCCACAGGCTAAAATCGGTGCTTGTCAGACCGCGCATCTCGACCTATGTTCCGCCCGCTTTCGGAACCCCGCCACATGCGGTGCCGAAGCGGGTCCTGCCGCCTTAGCTCAGTTGGTTAGAGCGCTAGATTGTGGATCTAGAGGTCCCCCGTTCGATCCGGGGAGGCGGTACCACCCATCCTTCCCGTTATCGTGACAGGCGCAGCGACGAGATGTTGCGCGCGATCTGCGCAAAGGCGTTGGAGAGGTCCGACGCGTTAGTCGCCAGGTAGGCATTGTCTTCGCTGCTGGCGCAATAGTTCAGCACATTGGCGGCGGCGCTGCCCGCGGTGATGCCGAACCCGACCGTATAGACCACGATTCCGTGGGCCTTCATGGCGTCGCAATAGTCCTGCGATTGCTTGTACCAGCCCCCATTGGGCGAGGGGCAATTTATGCGATCCCAGCTGCCGGCGGATTCGCTCGAGACGGCCCCGCGGCAATGCACCGTGTTGAACTCGCCGTCAGTCATGATGATGGCGGCCTTGAGCAGGTTGGTCTTGCCGTAGGGAGCCGGACGGCTGATCTCGGGCCAGACATAGCCGAAATTGGGTGACAGCATGTACCAGGCATAAAGGATGCCCAGACTGCCTGCGGTATTGCCCGAGGCAGGCAGGTTGTTGATCGTGGTATGCAAGATTGCGCGTTGGTCCGTCAGCGGCACGATGGCGGGTGTCGGGCATGTCCCGTTCGGCACATAGTTGCGGCCCACATAGGTGACATTGGGCGCCCTGTCGTTGATGGGCGCCGCGCGCTCGGTCACACAGGTTGTGATCGGATAGGTATAGTCGCCGCCCCATACACCGGTATAGCGCAGATAGGTGCACGCATCGGCGGCGGTTTGCCAGGTGCAATGCAGCTTGCCGGTATTGGCCGTGTAGGTGCCATTCCCGATCATCGAATAATTCCGCAACTGCAGCGTATTGGTCGTTGCGTTGATCACCTCGAAGTCCCGGTTGTTGAGGCTGTTGCCCATCTGCCAGTCCCCGACATCGGTGACGCGCACGATATTGCCGTCGACATAGCCATGCCCGTTGGAGGTGAAGACCGTCGCGCAATTGGCCGCGACGCATTTCACCACCGACCCGCCGTTCCAGTAGTCCGCATTGTTGGTGCCGTTCACGCCCTTGAGCCGGAACTCGTTCGTGCTGACATTGGTCACCTCATAGGCCCGGTTGTTCAGGTTCGACGGGCCGTTGATGTTCCAGATGTAGACCCAGTCGCCATTATTGAACCCGTGCTTGTTCGAGGTGATGCGTACCGGATTGTGCTTGCTGACCCCGGTAATTGCCTTGGTCGCCCCCGTCGCCCAGCTGATCGAGGAAATGTTCCGGGCCTCACGCACCGGACCGCGCAGGGCCGCGGCATAGGGGCCCGCATTGACTGCCTGCGAATAGGGCACCAGCGCCACCTTGGAATAGGTAGGCTCCTGCACATCCTGCACGATCACGTCGACCAGATCCCGCACGGCCGCCTTGAGGGCTGTCAGGCGCGATCCGGCCATGGAGCCGGTAATGTCCAGCGCCACGGCCACTTCGATGTCGACCGAACCGCGCACCGCCTCGGCCTCGAATGCGGCGCTCAGCTGCGATACGCCCACCAGGCTCACGAATGTGGTGGGCATGGTCAACTCGCCGCCCAGGAACAGGCGCCCCGCGTCGAGATCGAGCTGCACCCGGTCCAGCTTGGCCTCGACCAGATTGATGTCGCCAATGCGCTCGAGCACCATGGCTTCGGCGCGCTGGCGGATATCCTCGGCGTCCGCTCCGGTCTGGAAGATGTTCGGTTGCAGCGCCAGCACCGCGGCGTCCACCGCCATCTGGGCCCTCTGGCGCGCCTGCTGCAGCGACACATAATCCACTGTCGCCCCGCCAAGCGCGATCAGCACAATGGCCATCAGTCCGAACAACACGGCAAAGACGCCCGACTCGTCTTTGCCGAACCGCCGCAACAGAGGCAGGAAGTGGAGCATGTAGAACACCTGGATTATTCTGGTCGCCGATCAGCCGGGACTGTGGTGCAAACTCCTTAGGAAAGAACAACCACTTTGGTATTCAATTGAACACGTCCGTAAAGGTCGATCACATCGGCATTGGTCATCCGGATGCACCCCGAAGATACGTTCTGGCCGATGGACCAGGGTTCGTTGGTGCCGTGAATGCGATAGAGCGTCGACCCCAGATAGAGCGCCCGGGCCCCCAGCGGATTGTTGGGCCCACCTTCCATGAAGGCGGGTAGCCCCGGTTGGCGGCGGCGCATTTCGGCTGGTGGCGTCCAGCTCGGCCACTCGGCCTTGCGGGTCACCCTATGGGTGCCGCTCCATTCAAAGCCATCGCGCGCCACCCCGATCCCGTAGCGCAGGGCCCGGCCATCGCCGAGCACGAAGTAGAGAAAATGCTGCCGCGTATCGACCACGATCGTGCCGCTGCGCTCGGTTGTGGCATAGGGAACCACCTGCCGCAGGTAGACCGGCGACACGTAAGGATTGCCTTGCAGCGCCAGCGCATGGCGCGGACGGCTTTCGGTAATGGTGATGCCCGGTGGCGGTGCAAAGCGCCAGCCGGGGCGGAAGCTCTCCGCCTGCGCCGGCATTGCTGCTGTCAGGCCCGATATCGTCACCGCGGCGACGATCAGTGTGCGCGCCATACGTGTTTTCATGCCCTGCATTCCCAAAGAGCCCTTTGGCCGCAGTATCGCGCGCAAGCGGAAAAGAGAGGTCAAGCCGCGTGGTTAACGCCCTGTGGCCTCTTAGGGCTAACAAAACCTTTTGGGGGGCGGGGGCTAGACGTAAGCAATTTCTCCGGCGGTGGCCCGCTGCGGCAGGATCCTTGCAAGTGTACGCCCCAGGTCCGCGCGGCTGAACGGCTTGGGCAATATGGCGTCAACTGCCAGCAGCCTGGCCCGCTCGAAATTGTCGGACGATGGATAGGCCGTCATCAGGATCACCGGCGTCGTCGCTCCCCTTCCGAACCGGGCGTCCCGCAAGACCTGCAGCACGCCTGCGCCGGTGATGTCGGGCATGTACCAGTCCATCAGCACCAGGTCGAACTGCCCATCAAGCAGTTTCAGGATGGCCTCGGCCCCGTTTGGCGCTTCCTCGATCCCCTCAATGCCAAACTGATTCAGGGCAACGCTGCAGAAGGCGCGGGCATAGGCATTGTCATCAACGACAAGCGCCCTCAT
>Ga0065721_10007410_pt1 | contig 18334 bp, 16 predicted proteins | sample Mesricmetagenome_FD_59108 | JGI IMG/M metagenome (GOLD analysis project Ga0065721, IMG submission 59108) | Mesophilic microbial community from rice straw/compost enrichment Sample: eDNA_1 v2 (version 2) | ecosystem: Engineered > Solid waste > Grass > Composting > Bioreactor | place: USA: Davis... | reverse complement strand
ACTTTGCTGGGAGAACAGGTTCAAGCCTCCCTGAGTCGTCGGAGGGAAGCGATAAAGAAACCGGAAGGCCCCCGGTCGGTGAACGACGCTGGTTCGATGGGCCAATTCCACAACGACCAGATGTCGCTGGCCGCGCGCATCATCGTGAGGAACGAGTGAGACGAGGCTGCCGTTGTGGAACCGGAGTGGATTGACCCACAACTCGATGGAAAAGGCCCCTTCGTTGAACCGCTCCAGGACAGTGTCCAGTTCCAGAAAACGGGGGCGGTCCGAAGCAGACAGGTTCAACTGTCCCTGTGCCTGCGCGATTCCGGAATCCGGTCCATTTCCGGGGACAAGTCGTCCGGACCATTCTTCCTGAACCACATTAGGGACTTGATCTTGCTGGTTGCCTTCAAATCGCCAGTAAATGATGGCTCCGTCGTTTCTCACGGCGTTCTGGTATTCAACCGGAACCGTCAGGGGAGATGCGGTCCTCCGATTGGACGGGGTAATGTTCGGGAGATCTCGCGTGGCGGGGGCGATAGGAGCAATGGATTCGTCTCCCAATCGGACCATCTGCGAGCCCTGAAGTCGCTGGCTATGAAGCGTGTTCCCATCGTCCCCGAGCAACGAAACTTCGACTTCTCCGTTCAGAACTCGCACTTCGCTGGTCTGGTCTTCGACAACAGAGAGTGTGAACTCCGTTCCCAGATCATAGACGGCCGTTTGCGGACCATTCAGGATAAAGCCTCTGGCAGCCTCGGGAACATTGGCCGCAGCATGCCCTGCCAGAAGTGTTGCTTCATCCGATGAGATGATGAGGAATTCCGACGGCCCTTCGAGAGTGACCATTGCCCCGCTTAGAAAATCGAGTTGAACCCGTCCCGAATGGATTTTGAACAGTCCCGGTTTCAACCGCATTCCCAGATGAAGTGCGGGGACACTCCCCTGTGCAGCGGACTCATCCAGCGCCGTCACGACCGCAGCGTCAGGAAGTCGTTGAAGGACCTTTGAAAGCTCAGCAGCGGCAATTGTTTCAGAAGTGGTACGTCTCCCCTCTTCCTCCTCCTTTAATTGGGGAGCTTTCTCTGGAGGAATGTCACTGGAGGGAACGGCTGGATGCTCCACGACGGCGGAGGGAGGCACGGCCTGATGTGAGCGTACAAAGAACTGATAAAACGCCCCGGTCATCAACAAAAGACTCGCTGTAACTCCAGCGACGATGAAGCGATGCCGGATCGCTCTTCTCGGTTTTGCTGCCACTGGTCCGGTGGCAGCAGGGAGGTAATGCTCCGGTACGTCGGCGAGGACCTCTTCGAACGTGGCCTCCAGATGCACGAAGTCGAGATACCGTTGCCTCACTTCCGGGCTGGCGAACAATCGTTCTTCAATCTCATGGAATTCTTCAGGGCTGAGATCCCCCTGAGTCAGTCGGCGAAAGAGAGCCTGTTCCTGTGCGTCCGTCGGATCTTCCGGTGAGTTATTCGTGTTCATGTTGCACCTCGCCCATACGGGATCGAATGCACTCTGCAATCGATGCCCGCAGACGATCCAGTCGTCGATAGAGTGCTTTGGCCGTTTGGCCAAGCTCGATCGCCAGATCTGCAATACTTCCAGAGTCGCAGTACCGCCGTCGTAGTAGCTGGACCCCTTCCCGATTGATCCTCTTCAGGCACTTTTCTAACGCGGTTCGGCGCTGTTCCTGAAGCGAATCGTACTCCGGGCGGCAATCGGCGAGCCGTTGCATCACCTCTTCCCGAAAGAAAAGTTTTCTGCGGGCAAATTCCTTTCGGAAATTCAGAATCTCGAAATAAGTCTGCTGGATGGCCCACGGGAGGAATTCCCGTTGAGTGTCGAACTCGTCAAATTTTGTCCAGAGTCGGACCGCTGTACGTTGCATGACCTCGTCTGCATCCCCTTTTCGCGGGATCATGGCGAGGACATAGCGACGTAATGCACGGTCATGGCGGACCAGAAGCTGGGCGAAGTGAGCCCCACGGCTCGCTTCCGTCGACTGTCCAGAATGTTCTGGCTCAGAGTGCTCTGATGGAGTGGAAGCAGGCGGCATCAATGTCGATTCCTGATCGGTGGTCCCTATCAGAATACTCCCAATGCATCCGTTTTCCCCTTCGGTTTTGGTCTGGAGAGCGTCGAATCCTTCAATTTGAAGTCGGATTCGTACACCATTTTCGATACGGAGCAGGGGGAAAAGTCTTTTCTGAGAAACGGGTTCCGTTTCGGATCCGAAACAATACCGACCTTCGGTTTTCAGCGGTTATCAGCAGCCTTTTTCGAGTTTCGCTGAGAGCAACACGACGGGCAGGTTAGCTGCTGGCGCTTTTGTAGTGAGACAGGGACCAGTTGAAGATCCATCGGGAGACAAACAGCAACAGAAGGGTCATGAGAGGAGCGACGACGATGACCGCCGGGTTGGGATCAAGCGCTTTCTCCAGCAGGACCCGGCTGGGAACCGTCACGACCAGGAGGATCGGAAGGATGAAGGAGAAGGTGAACCAGAGAAACTCGCCTCCGTTTGCCTGCCGGTAAAATCCCTGGGGGTACCTCGCAAAGACCGTCAGATAGAACCAGAACTCGTAAAGACTCTGGTTTCGGCCCATCCAGATGCTGGTACTCGCCAGAGCAATCATCAGGGCATAGAAAAAGCCAACTCCAATGGCGACCAGAAGCAGGTACATCAGGACGCTTGTCACAGTGACAGCAGCTCCCAGCTTCCAGAGCGAAAAAGCCAGGATTCCCAGCGAAATGACAACCTGATTGATCATCGCAAAGTCCACGGTCTGAAATGAGACGAGGAATTGCGTATCAATGGGCTTGAGCAGAACGAAGTCGAGATTGCCGGTCCGGATCAGTTCGCTGAAGTTCGCACAGTTCGGCATGAAGAACGCTTCAACCAGTCCGTTGATCAGCATTCCGGTGGCCAGAAAGGCGAAGTATTCGTAGTGGCTCCAGTCCTGAATGTGGCCGACTCTTCCGTAGATGATTTCGAACAGGATCAATTGGGCAGAGATCCAGAACGTTTGCGTCAGCACTTCAATGATGAAATGCCCGCGAAACATCATGGAGCGGACCAGAGAATTCCGGAAGAACGCCAGCCAGACCTGAAGATAATTCGGACGAAACGAAGGGGAATTTGACATTCCCCAAGTCTCCATTCTCCCGATCCTGCTGTCCAGCCTTCAGGCCGGGCAACTACGGCCGTTCCATCGGGGGCAGCGGAGGAGACCCATCGGAGGGAGCGTTGAGCGACGGCGGAACCGGCGAATTCGGTGCGGGAGGAACCGGGGAAGGGGGAAGCTCGCGGAGCAGTGGCATGGTGTCCCCCTTTTCCAGCTCCTTGGAATCGGGAATTCCCCGGAGTTGTGTCGGTACTGGATCGTCTGCAGAACTGTCCGGGCCAGTGTCCGGCCGGGGCGGGATCTGTGGGGCCTCCTGGACGCGATTTGCCCTGGTGCGGATGACGCTGGGATCAAAGAACGGGTTATGGATGTATGCTGGTTGCTGGCGAGTATCGCGGCAGCAGCAATCGCCGTAAATGGCTCTGTTAATTGGGTTTTGGCACCAGTCAGGATAACCAATCCGCGTGAGGTCCAGCCCCGGATGGTAAAACCGTTCCAGATGCGGTGAGCGGTCAGCAATGTGATCGATGTGGTCCTGATAGCGTTCGGTCAGCTGGCAGCACTGGCACCCTGCCAGGCCAATCGAAATCCACCCGAGTGTCGCTAACCGGGTCCATTGCATGCGAGTCCGCCCCTGCTCAAGCCAGTTTCCCCTGTATCGAATAGATCGGTTGTAGCGATCAGGAACTTGCAGGGAATCTCACTGAATTCACATTTGCGGAGAGGACTGTTGCCGGAAGACATCATGATGTGTTGATGGTTTTCACCAAAGCCGTATGACCTGATTCATCTCTAGAATTCGCGGTACTGATAGCAAGCTCCTTCTGCAACGGTGCAGATTCCGGTGTAGCGTTAATAGTGCGGCCCCGAACGACGTTGCACAGGGGAAGGACAATGGAGCGATCAAAGCGTTCAGGATTTCCGTATACGGCAGGGCCTGACCGTTCAGTGAAGGAAATCGAAAGTCGACAGGAGGAGATCGACTTTCGGATTTCACAGGCCATTCAGGAAATATGCAGGAATTATGGGAGCGCGTGCCGTCGATTCACCGGGCGGAGTCTGAGGACACTTGAGATCCTCAACCGTCGCGGGGAGGATCGCAACGAGATCATGGTCCCGTTTTATCTTTATCCGGTTTCCGGGAAAGATGGGGACGACTGGCGCGACTCTCCGCCGATGCTTGCTGTCACGCGGGATCTTTCCGTGCGGGGGATCGGGTTTCGATGCGATCTCCCGGTGAAGGATCCCCGTTTTGTCGCAGAATTTGACAATGTGCGTGACGGCATGATCCGAATGCTTCTGGAAGTGTGCTGGGTCAAGAAGCAGAGTCCGCACGAATACCTCGCTGGAGGACGCCTACTGCGCGTGCTCGATTACCAAGAACATTGAGTCCATTCGAGGAAGAGTCATTCCAGTTACGTCGGGGATCGGACTGCGTGCTTCGCTTCCGCATCTGTCGTATCGCGTTACTTGGTGAAATGGGAAGTCCACAAGGATTGCGGTGGAAAATCCCGGTTCCTGTGATGAGTCGAATGTCCCGTTCTCTCTTGGGAGATTCTGCTCGAGTCCTCCTGCCACAGGGGGACATTCTGTGAAGAGGGCTTCTGGTATGTTCGGCTGGGGTGGTGGATTGCTGACTGAGCGACTGCATGGGATACTGCTCCGCCACTGCGCCACGTTTTGAGAGGAGGAGCATTCGAAGCTCGCAGATCGTGTCCGTCAGATCTCTCCTGCATTGATTCACTCCCCCAGCCGCCAAGGGCCTTCTCATGCCAAAGCTCGCTGCATTTCCGAAGCTGTATATGGACGACCTCTGCCTGAATGGTTCGATGTCTCTTCGGGAATGGATCGAACTGGCGTCGAAGCTCGATATTGACGGGCTTGAGATGTACACCGGCATTCTCGATCTGCAGGATCCGTCGCGGTGGGGGGAAGCCCGGAAGATTGCTGAGGATCACGGACTGAGCATTCCCATGATGTGTGCGTCACCCGACTTCACGCATCCCGATCCGGGGTATCGACAGGAGCAGATTGACCGTGAAAAGTTCTGGATTGAGATGACGGCGGCGCTGGGGGGGACTTATTGCCGGGTTCTCTCCGGACAGCGTCGACCGGAGGTCTCGCGAGAGCAGGGGATTGCCTATGCAGCTGAGTGCATCGAAGCCTGTCTACCGCATGCGCGTGCGGCTGGGGTGACTCTCATCCTCGAAAACCACTACAAGGACAACTATTGGCAGTACCCCGAATTCGCCCAGTTCACTGATGTCTTTTGTGAGCTTGTCTCACGGCTGGACGATCCATTCTTCGGGGTGAACTATGATCCGAGCAACACGATTCTGGCAGGGGAAGACCCGCTGGTGTTGTTGGAGCGGGTGAAGCATCGTGTTGTCACGATGCATGCCAGCGATCGGTATCTGGCACACGGCACCATTGAGGACTTGCGCAAGGAAGAGGACAGCATCGGATATGCCAGCCGACTACGTCACGGCGAGATTGGCAAAGGTCTGAACGACTACGATGCCATTTTCTCGATGCTGAAAGGTGTCGGCTTCGACGGCTGGATCAGCATCGAAGATGGCGTCGATGGATTTGATCAGCTGGAACGAAGTGTCGCGTTCCTGCGAAGGAAAATCGCTGAACACTGGGGGTGAGCGTTTCTTTCCGGAGTGACTGATCGATTGCGTCGCCCGTCGTGTCTTCGGATCAGTAGCGCGGGACGTCCGGGTCAATTTCCTGTGACCATGCGTCGATTCCGCCGGCCATGCTTTGAGCGTGCGGAAATCCCTGGACACGGAGCCAGTTGGCGACTCGCAGGCTCCGGCCGCCATGATGGCAGTGAACAACGATGTGGGCATCCCGAGAGGATTCGAGTTCTTCCACCCGCAGCTGCAGTTCGCTCATCGGGAGCAGCACCGCTCCTTCAATTCGGGCGATCTCGTACTCATCCTGTTCCCGGCAATCCAGAAACAGGAACGATGCCCCCTGTGTGATCATCTGGTGAACCGTCTGGCAATCGACTTCCAGAGGCAGTGTTCCATCGGACATGACATCGTCTTTCCAGAAAACAGTTGGGGGCGTTCGTCTCGACTTCACGAAGGATGACTTCCCTGTTGATTCATGTCCAGTATCGGGGCAGGCCTTCCTTGTGTTTCAGCGAATCATGAACTGGGGATTTTGAAAAGAGGTTGCAGGACTGGTCAGACTGCGTCGAAGTCCACTTCTGCATGACGCGGCAGCCATTCACAGAGCCGAATTCCCAGTTCATACAGAAACACGAGCGGAAGCATCATCAGCAACATGCTCATCGGATCTGCGGGAGTGAGAATGGCGGAAAGAATGGCAATGACGAGAATCGCCATGCGCCGTTGTTCGCGATAGACACTGGCTTCAAAAATGCTAATCCGCTCCAGAAAGAGCATGACAAGCGGAAGCTGAAAGCTGACGCCGAACATGACCGGGAGGATGATGGCAAAGCTGATCCACTCGGACAGTCGAATCTGGGGCGTGATTTTCAGATTTGCATTGAATCCCAAAAGGAAATTCAGAACGAACGGGAAAACGGCGTAGTAACAGAACAGCGCTCCAATGATGAAGAGCGCCAGACTCATCGAGCCATAGATATAAACGTATTTGCGTTCATGCGGATACAGACCGGCAGCGACGAATAGCCAGAGTTGGTAGAAGATCCATGGGCTGGCCAGAATCACCGCCGCCATCAGGGAGACCTTCAGGTAGGTCATAAAGGCTTCCTGCACGTTGAGCGTGACCGCCTGTCGAGTCATTTCTACTGTTGCCTGAAACTGGGCGAACTCCGGGGCGTGCAGCGTCAGGGGGATCATTTTTTGGGCCGTTGCTGGTTTCTCCTTCTCTCCATTGGGTTGTTCGGGGCCGGGGGCCTGGGGAGGTTCCGATGCAGAGGGGGCAACGGCGGGGAAGCGTTCCGGATCGGCCGCATGAAGTGCCTGCGCCAGATCGTCCAGACCCACCTTGACCGTGATGGAGTCGGGATGAACCGGGGGAGCGTCCGGGGAGGTCGTCTGTTCTGCAACTTTTTGAGCTTCCTCCCGCTCGGCTTTCGTCCCGGTGAACAGCTCAACGAGCGTGTTAATTCCCCAATCTTCTTTCAGCTTTTCCCAGCCCTGTTCAGCCCCCTTGAGGTCGTCTTGTGTCTCAATATGGGAATAGCGTTTCAAGGCCCGGTCGATGGGGCGGCGGATAAAATTGACGATCACATCCCCCTGATACAGACAGATGATCGCAGCAATGACCAGACCAATCAGGGCACGTATCAGATGCGTCCGCAGAGCCTCCAGATGCTCTCCAAACGACATCGTCGTATCGTCAAACAAGTCTTTTGTTGGCTTCTTCATAGGGAATCAACTCGCGGATACCGCAATAACAATTCACTGCCGTTCCTTCAGCCTCGGCAGCAACAGGTATCCACCCGATTCGCCCGCAGCAGCAGGCGGTGTGAGCAGCATAACAGCTATCATACGGAGCGCGCTAACCCCTTGCAATCACGGCCGGACCGTTCGACTCGTGGATCACCCAGGGCGGTGTTACGATCAGTAAATTCGATGTCAATCGGTCTTTCCGTAACTATTGCTGTTTTCTTCTCGCGTTGGTTTTCGTGTTCGGGAGAGGAAGATGCAATTGGAACGGAGGAATCGAAGTCTGAAATGAAGTTATTCGTGTTGTCAAATGGATGACGCCTGTTTGGGGCGACAGGGGATATTGGGAGTTCAGGTCTGAACTTTGATGGGCCGAGAAGAACCCGGCTGGGATGACTCCGGGATCGGTTTGGCGGTACCCTGTCGATTTCCAATTTGTCGAACATCGGACACAGCCCGTCGCAATGCCCGAAATTTCTGTCACTCATGATCTCCTGACCTGGGGACCCGATTCCGGGGCGTTGCCCCCATCGCGTCGGGAGGCGGAGGAATACTGCAGGAAACTGGCGACATCGCACTATGAGAATTTCCCGGTCGTCAGCTGGTTCCTGCCGAGATCGCTCCACCAGCACTTTTACAATGTGTATGCCTATTGTCGTTGGGCAGACGACCTCGGGGATGAAATTGGTGATCCGGTGCAGTCACTGTCGCTGCTCCACTGGTGGCAGGAACAGTTAGATCGCTGCTATGCAGGGGAGGCAGTACATCCNGTCTTTGTCGCTTTNCGGACAACNATTGAACNGTTTTCCATTCCGCGCGAACCGTTCGCAGACCTGCTCTCTGCGTTCATGCAGGATCAGGTCGTTCAGGAATATGAGTCGATGCCTCAGCTGCTGAACTACTGCCGGCGCAGCGCCAACCCGGTGGGGCGAATTGTTCTCTATTTGTGTGAACGTGCCGATCCGGAGAATTTTGAACTCTCGGATCAGATCTGCACCGGACTTCAACTGGCGAATTTCTGGCAGGATGTGTCTCGAGATCTTGATATCGGACGGGTCTACCTTCCTGCGGAGATGAGAACGCAGTTTGGATACCGGGACGAAGATCTGCGACAGAAAAAGACGACGCCCGAGTTTCTGGCACTCATGAAGGAGCTTGTTCGGGATGCTCGTGATCGACTTCAGCGAGGGCGTCCACTTGTTCAGCGAATGCCCGGACGTCTTCGCGTGGATGTCGATCTCTTTGCTCGCGGCGGACTTCTCATTCTCGACGCCATTGAACGTTCCGGGTACCGCGTCTGGGAACAACGGCCCGTTGTGACCAAGCGTCAACTGCTGGTTGCTGCGATGAAGTCGCTAGTGCGATGGCCGTAATGGCCGAACATGATCCACAATGACAATCAGCCTCAGGAGAGCTTTTTGGCGGGGCCCAGGACTTTCAGAAAAGCGGGCAGAAAAGTCGGGTAGTCATGCCATGTCCGGGCAGAGACCAGGTTCCCATCAGTAACGCTGGGTTCGTCCACGTATTTTCCACCGAACTGAGTAATATCCAGCTCGCACTTCCTCACGGTCGTTGCTGTCCGGCCGATCAGACACCCAGCTGCAGCAGCAATCTCAATGCCGTGGCAGACAATGCCGACCGGCTTGTTGGCTTCAAAGAAGTGTCGGGTGATTCTTAACAGGTCTGGATCATAGCGCAGATACTCTGGTGCCCGCCCTCCGCTTAAGAACAGACCATCGTAGTCCTCAACGCGAACGTCCCGGAATGCGATCTCCGCTTTGACATGATAGCCCGGTTGCTCTCGAGTGATGTCCCATGGAATGGAGGCATTCGGAGGAATCTCGTGCATCACGCCGTTATAGACGCGTGCTTCCGGTCCTGAGACAACAACCCGATACCCCTCCTCTGCAATTCGAAAGAAGACGTAAAGCGTATCCATCACTTCTGTGGCATCGCCAATTGGCATCAGAATCTGCGGCATCACTTCGACCTCTTGCAAAAAGTGAGAAGGTTCCAGTCAATGAACGGGCAGTTGTTTGTCTATAGACGATTCCGAATGAGTTCGGATCATATTCAATAAAAGCCTGCCAGGACAGGATTTTTGAAAAGTGTCCCGCTCCTGTGCTGAATAATCGGAACGAAATCGGATTGTACTACGAAAGACGCCACGTGACAGCGTCGCATCTACTGATGTTCATTTGCTACGATGTGACGTCATTCCAAGCTGTTGGCCCAAACGAGGAATGGCCAACAGCGGGTACCTGCCTCTGATCATTCTTACCCCTGACTCGTATCTGGAAGTCTCACCATGTTCAGACCGTTGTCACGACGAAGTTTTCTGAAGACCACCAGCCTTGGCAGCGCCGCCTTGATGTGCGGCGTTTCACGTGCCGCTTCGGCGAATAGCAAATTGAATGTGGCTGCTGTTGGAGTTGGTGGAAAAGGGAAATCAGACCTGACGTCGGTAGCTTCGAGCCCTTATGTCAACATCGTTGCACTCTGTGACATTGATGAGAGTAAAGATCATCTGGGGTGGGCCGCCGAAGAATACCCGCAGGCGAAACGCTACTTCGACTGGCGGAAGATGTTGGAACAGTCTGACATTGATGCAGTGATTGTTGCGACACCAGATCACATGCATGCTCCGATTTCACTGGCAGCCATGGCGCTCGGGAAGCATGTCTACTGCGAAAAGCCTCTCTCTCATACGGTGGAAGAGGCCCGCGCCATGACCAACGCCGCTGCAAAGATGAAGGTCGTCACCCAGATGGGGAACCAGATTCAGTCTCACGAGTATTATCGAACCGCAGTGCGACTGATTCAGGATGGAGCGATCGGAAAGATTCGGGAAGTACAGTCCTGGCAGGCGGGGAACTCATCGTGGAATCGATGGACCGATCGCGTGCCGGGGAGCAATCCTGTTCCAGAAGGGGTTCACTGGGATCTGTGGTTGGGGGTGGCCCCGGAACGTCCCTATGTCAGCGAATGTTATCATCCATATAACTGGAGAAACTGGCAGGATTTCGGGACAGGGAAACTGGGCGATTTTGCCTGCCACATTCTGGACCCGGTGTTCACCGCATTGAAGCTCACGTCTCCCAAATCGCTGGTGGGAGTAAATCCAAAGCTGAATTCGGAAGTCTGGATCAATGACAACGTGGTGACTTACGAATTCCCCGGGACCGAATTCACCGCAGGGCCGACGATCAAGGTGACCTGGACCAATGGACTAGGAAAAATTCCATCCCGGGAAGCACTCTCGCTTCCCGCTGGTGTGAAGATTCCGACTGCCGGTTCTGTGTTCATCGGGGAAGAGGGCCAGCTGGTCCTGCCTCACGTCGGCGCACCGGTCCTTTCTCCAACGGACAAGTTTGCTGAGTACAAGATTCCCAAAGTCGAAGGCCGAAACCATTACACGGACTGGGCCGATGCCTGCCGTGGTGAAGGGGTCGCGACCTCCAACTTCAGCTACTCCGGTCCGCTGACCGAATCCGTGTTGCTTGGAATCGTCGCCAGCCGTGTTCCCGGTGAGACACTGCAATGGGATGCTGCAGAAATGAAGATCACGAACAACGAGAAGGCGAACCAGTTCCTCCGTCGCGAGTACCGCACCGGATGGACTCCTCCGCTGCTGTCCTAGTAGATGGACCGTTTCCGGATCAATCATTCATTTCCGGATAGAGCATCGGCGGGCAGGAGAAACGTCTTCTGCCCGCCGGTTTGTTTTTGTCTGGGCAGGGCGCACTGTCTTGAATTCGCATTCCAACCCGACAGCGGGGAAGGCTCGGGATGAATGTTCCTGATGGTCGACTCCTTCACCGGGAGGGCTGATTCTCGATCGACCGTTCAGTGGCTACACTGGGAGTGCCAGCGGGGGGCGTCTCGAAATTCATGACAATGAGTGACCTCGCTGAGTGACATAAATTCCAGTCAGAACAGGCCCGCGCGACGCGAAAATGCCCATTGATCCCGGTAAAACGACGTACTTCAAGCAGGCGCGATTCACCACCCGACTGCCGAATGACTATCTGTACGCCCCCTCGCATTACTGGCTGAGGGAGGTGGAACCGGGCCTGTTTCAGATCGGGATGACCCGCTTTGCGACCCGAATGCTTGGAGACTTCGTTGAGCTGAATTTTGAGTGTGACGAATCGGCTCCTGTCCGGATCGGAGAACCGATCGGCACCATCGAAGGGTTCAAGGCGGTTTCGGACATCTATTGTGCCGCCGCGGGGACCTTTGCCGGGGCGAACCCGGAATTGCAACAGAATCCGGAACTGGTGGACACCGACCCTTACGATCGAGGATGGATGTATCAGGTCAATGGGGCCCCCGGTGATGACGTGCTGACCGTCGATGGTTACATTGACGTTCTACGTGCGACCATTGACAAGATGTTGGAAGAACAGGCCCGACAGGAGAACAGACAATGCTGAAGCCCCGCTACATCATGGTCGGAGGATTTCTTGGTGCTGGAAAGACGACCGCGATTTTGAAATTGGCGGAGCGGCTAAAGTCTCAGGGGTTGAAAGTCGGCCTGATCACCAACGATCAGAGCGTCGGGCTTGTCGATACCGCCATGCTCGATTCGCAGGGATTCCCGACGGAAGAAATTACCGGGGGATGCTTCTGTTGCCGATTTAATTCTCTCGTCGAAGCAGCGGACAAACTCAATGCGCAGACCCAGCCTGATGTCTTTATCGCGGAGCCTGTCGGAAGCTGCACGGACCTTCGGGCGACCGTCAGTTACCCGCTCACTCAGATGTACGGCGACAATTACGTCATCACTCCGCTGAGTGTCCTGGTCGATCCCATCCGGGCGCGGGGAGTGTTGGGGCTGACCTCCGGGAAAGCCTTCTCGCCGAAGGTTCTTTACATTTACAAAAAGCAGCTGGAAGAGGCGGATATCATCGTCATCAACAAGACCGACCTCCTTTCAGAGCAGGAACTCGATGAACTGGAAGCGGCTCTTCTGAAGGAATTTCCGCATGTGAAGGTAATGCGGATGTCTGCCCGTCAGGGAACCGGAATCGATGAGTGGCTGGAATCGATTCATTCCGACGAACTGACCCTCACTCCATCTATGGAAGTCGATTATGACCTGTATGCGGATGGGGAAGCACTTCTTGGGTGGCTGAACCTGCAGGCGGAAGTGACCGGGAACGAATTTGACGGGAATAGCTGGCTGGTCGGTCTGGCGCGCGAGCTCCATTCCCGGCTGACCGAAGCGGATGCAGAAATTGCTCATCTGAAGATGACACTGACTCCCACGCAAGGGACCGATATCGCCATTACGAATCTGGTTCGAAATGAATCGGAACCGGAATTGGCCTATCAGCTGGTGGAACAGCTCGACAGTGGGGAACTGCTTCTGAACCTTCGGGCCGAAAAAGATCCAGAGGTCCTCAAGGAGATCGTGACCACGACTCTGAAGGCTTACGCCGATTTGACACAGACCGACATCTCGATCAAAACGGTAGAGGCGTTTCGTCCCGGACGACCGACACCAACGCACCGCGTGGCTGTCGGGAGTCCCTGACAATGGTCAGGAAGAGTGGGCAGAAACAAGTGAAGGCTCTCCGTCGGTACGAGGCAGGGAGCCTTCGTGCTCTCGACTTGCATTCCTTCCAGAGGGCCACTGTTTCATCCCGGGCTGATGACTGTTTTCGAGCCGAATCGTCATTGTCAGATTGGATTTGCAGCCTATCCTGTAGTCTTGAACCGAAACCCTGATGGTGAAGTTCTTCTGCGCGGCTGCAGGGATCTCGACGTCACAGGCAGTGTAAGACAGGAGAGTCATGGAATCACCACGAATCTTGTATTGTCACTGTGCNTACGCCCGNGTTGTGCCGGAAGAAGTGAAGCGGGAGGTCCTGCAGAAGTTAACNGAGTCGGGGCAGCCATTCGACGCAGTTGCAGACCTGTGNGAACTCTCGGCCAAGGGGGATTCCTCCCTCAAGGAGNTTGCAGCTGTTCCCGAGTTGCGGATTGCCGCCTGTTATCCCCGTGCNGTGAAATGGCTTTTTTCAGCAGCGCAGGCCCCACTCGCAGATGACACCCGGATCATTAATATGCGGACTCAACCGGCCAGCGACGTTGTTCACCAGCTCCTTGAAGTCTCTCCCTCTCACGATACAACGACCACATGATTGCCAAAGCTGTTCCGGTGCAACGGGTCATCGTTGACGAAGGCCCACAGGCGGCCCCGATTGAGTCTTCTTACCGCGGCACGTTATTCCGGCTGCTGCTGGAACGGGGATATTCCGTCAGCCTCCGCAAAGACGGGCAATTCCCCCATCATGGCGGGCAGCTGGTTGTCGTAGGTCAATTCCTGAACGGTTCCAGCGAATCAGGTTCCAGTGAATCAGGTTCCAGTGAATCAAAAGGTCCAGCGGAATTAGAATCCTCTGTCCACCGGATCGATCTGACCGGCAAAACGCCGGAAGAAGCGGTTTCTCTGATCGATCAGGTATACCGTCCCGAAGGGAGCGGATCAGGTCCGAGATGGAAGCCCTGGTTCCCGGTGATCGATTACAATCGCTGTACGAATTGCATGCAGTGCCTGAGCTTCTGCCTGTTCGATGTCTACGGGGTGACACCCGATGGCAAGATTACGGTTCAGAATGAAAGCAACTGCAAAACCGATTGCCCCGCATGTTCCCGAGTTTGCCCGGAAGTCGCCATTCTGTTCCCCAAGTACAAAGCGGGGCCGATCAATGGCGATGAAGTCAATGCGGACGACCTTCGCCGTGAGGCGATGAAGGTGGATATTTCTGCCCTTCTTGGAGGGGATATCTATTCCATGCTCCGGGACCGGAGTGCGAAGGCCAAATCCCGTTTCTCGAAAGAGCGGGATGATGAGCGGGCTCTCAAAGAGCGGCAGCGATGTCTGCAGAAGATGAAAGACGGAATCGCCAGCGAGATTCCCCCGGAAGTTCTTTCCAGTCTTCCCTCGTTGGACGAAATCCAGAGTCGAGCCGCCAAAGCACGCGAACGCGCCGCCGCAGCACTTGCAAAGCAGGCGGAATCCACCGGACAATAGGCGTCATGCTCCGCAGTTCCGTACGACCTTCCCTTCCAACCTGCCGATCCTGATCAATGATCCTCCAACTGACCCGCCGGATGTTGACCCAGACCGATCGTCGCGTTCTGTGGAAGTTCGCGTACAATTTCGGCTTCAAGGGGATGCGATCCGTTCAGAAGTTCAAAAGACGTCTGAAAAAGGGGATTCATTTTCCTCCCTTTCTGTTTCTCTCAATCATCAACAGTTGTCAGCTGCGTTGTCAGGGATGCTGGGTCGATGTGGCCTCCCCACGTCAGATGATTCCGACCGAGGATCTCAACCGGATCATCACCGAAGCGAAGCAGCACGGGAACAGTTTTTTTGGCCTTCTCGGAGGCGAGCCATTCATGCATCCGGGGCTGTTCGATGTCCTCGCAGCTCACCCGGACTGCTACTTCCAGATCTTTACGAACGGTCAGCTCATCACGCCTGAGGTAGCGGCCCGCCTGCGGGAACTGGGAAATGCCACTCCGCTGATCAGCATCGAAGGGACCGAGGTTGTCAGTAATGAACGCCGTGGCGGCAAGGATGTCTATAACAAGACTCTGGCTGGACTTCACAACTGCGTGAAAGAGGGGCTGATTGTTGGTGTCGCCACAAGTGTCTGTCAGACCAATATCGATTTGATCAGCCAGAGCTGGCTACAACAGCTGATTGACTGGGGAGTGATGTACGCCTGGTTCCACACGTACCGGGTTGTCGGTCCGGCCCCTTCGGAACAGCTCGCACTGACTCCCGAACAGGTTCTGCAGGTCCGTCGTTTTGCCGTCGAAATGCGTGCCAAGATGCCGATCGGGATCGTGGATGCCTATTGGGACGATCGCGGCGAAGCGCTCTGCCCGATGGTCACCGGAATCAGCCATCACATCGGACCATCGGGGGCGGTGGAGCCGTGCCCCATCATTCAATTCGCCACGGAAACCATCTACGATGGTCGCAATATTTACGACCTGATGACTCAGTCCCGTTACCTGGATGACTTCAGGAAAACCTCCGGGCAGGCGACGCGAGGTTGCGTCATGCTGGAGCGGCCTGATCTTGTTCAGGAACTGGTGAAAAAACATGGAGCCAGAGACACTACTCAGCGGCAAACGGCGTTTGTGGAATTGCAGCAACTGGTGCCACGCAGCAGTCAGCACAATCCCGTCGAGCAGATCCCTGAGAAGCACTGGCTGTACCGGTTTGCCAAAAAGCATTGGTTCTTCGGATTCGGGGCGTATACATGACTGAAGTTCGCTCATGGGACGACCGAATGATGTTTCAGGCGACATCCTGTCAGAACGTTGAACTCGGCGGATGACGTTGGAAACATCGTCGAACCCGATGCTGTGAGAGAGACACCTTATGTTGCAGCTTCCCATCCTGAATATGCCGCGAGCTGTCCCGCTTCAGCAGGAGCGTCGGCCGCAGGAAAATATTCCTCAGACTCGCCGCGAACGGGAGGAGATGCGCCGTGGGTTGCGGGCATTTGTCTTCGAAAAGAACCTAACGCCCCCGTTGAGCATGGAGGAGCTGCGAACGCTCACCGAAGAGTTCATCACCCGTGAAGGGATTGATCCGAAATACCTCGACTACGCGGGGGTCATTCTGAGCGGGGAAGTCTGGCGGGAACAGCTGGCGAGCGTTCCTTACGACCGTCGATTGTTGCTATTGCCCAAGTGCATGCGGGTCGAGGCTCATTGTCCTGCGCCGTTCGATGAATTTGGGCTCCTCTGCAAGCAGTGTGGGCACTGCTCGATTCAGGATCTGCAGGACGAAGCGGAACGGCTGGGGTACGCTGTGCTGGTCGCAGAAGGGTCTGCGCTGGTCATGGCGATCATTGAGACGGGCAAGATTGACGCCATTGTCGGGGTGAGTTGCCTCTCGGTGTTGGAGAAGGCATTCCCCTATATGGACTCAGCAGCGATTCCGGGAATTGCGATCCCGTTGCTGCAGGATGACTGCAAGGATGTCACCGTCGATCTGGAATGGGTCTGGGAAGTCATTCATTTGCACAAGGATGACCGCACCTATCGTATCGATCTGGACACAATGCGGCAGGATGTCCAAAAGTGGTTCGATCCCGAGTCACTCCGCCAGATCATGGGCGAGCCTGTCAGCCAGACCGAGCAGATTGCTCAGGCCTCGCTGGCGCAGGATGGCAAGCGGTGGCGTCCGTTCCTGACCGCCTGTGCGTGGAAGGCGATGAATCCTGCCCCGGATCAGCCGATTCCCGATGATGTCCGGCGACTGGGGATCGCGGTGGAATGCTTCCACAAGGCATCCCTCATTCATGACGACATTGAAGACAACGACGACCTTCGCTACGGCGAGCCGACCGTGCATATCCAGCACGGAACCGAGGTCGCTCTGAATGTCGGCGACCTGCTGATCGGGGAGGGGTATCGACTGATCAGCGAATGCNCCAGCCTCGCTTNGCGNATGGGCGAATTGCTGCGGGTNGCTTCGATTGGCCATCGGAATCTCTGTCTGGGGCAGGGGGAGGAATTGACGTGGACACGGAATCCACGCCCACTGAAGTCGCGGGACGTTCTGGAAATCTTCCGACGCAAGACCGCTCCCGCCTTCGACGTCGCCCTGCAGCTCGGGGCGGTGGCAGCCGGTGCGGATGAGGAGACGTTACGGATCATTACCCAGTACAGCGAAGCACTCGGGATTGCCTACCAGATTCGCGATGACCTTCAGGATCTCGATTCCGGAGACGAACCGGACGACATCATGGCGATGCGGCCGACCCTTCCTCTGGCGATCCTCTATGAACGGACCATTGCACGCGAGGACGAACGGGCAATCGTCGAGAAGGTCTGGACCCGATCGGCATCCGCAGAAGACCTCGCCAGTGTCCGACGTCTTCTGGACGAATACGACGTCCGGACCCGCTGCCGGGTTCTTCAGGAGTCGTACAAGGAAGAAGCGATCCGGGCCCTGTCCCAGCTTGAGGATGCCAGCCTGAAAGGGTTGCTCCGTCGCGTGATCAGCAAGATCTTTCTGATTGAAATCCAGGGTTGGTGTCGTGAGTCTGAATCGTGAAATGCTTCAGGTGGCACGACTCTCCTCCAAAATGCTGGGGGAATCGGCGTCTCTGGTCGCGCAGTATCTGCATGGATTAGCGCTTCCAGATGGAGGCTATGCCAATCGAAATGGAGAGAGTGACTTATATTATTCCTCATTTGCCGTCTCTGGGCTGATCGCACTGCAGGAGACGATTCCTGTTGAGGCCATTTCCCGTTACATCTCCCGATTTCAGGGCAACACTCAACTGGACCTCGTTCATAATGCCTGCCTGCTTCGGCTCTGGACGCTCCTCCCGCCTGCCTCCCGCCCTACAATCGATGTGGCTGGCATTCTGGAGCAGATCGAACAGCTTCGGACACCCGATGGGGGGTACAACGCCATCCCCGGTTCGACGCACGGCACCCTCTACGGTTGCTTTCTTGCGTGGGGAGCTTATCAGGATGCCGGAGCCACTGTGCCTGACCCGTCCGGCATGGTGAATGCCATTCAATCCCTGAAAACTTCGGACGGGGGATATACCAACAGCCCGGATTTCCCCGTCGGGCTGACCCCCTCTTCTTCGGCGGCCGCGACATTGTTGCGTCAGCTGGGAGTCCCGCCTGATCCGGATCTGGCGGGCTGGCTGTTATCTCGCTTCCATGCAGAAGGGGGATTTTTCGCGACGCCGGATGCTCCGATCCCGGATCTTCTGTCGACAGCCACCGCACTTCATGCCCTCTCTTCCCTCCATGTCGATCTGACGCTCA
>Ga0065721_10004913_pt1 | contig 18339 bp, 15 predicted proteins | sample Mesricmetagenome_FD_59108 | JGI IMG/M metagenome (GOLD analysis project Ga0065721, IMG submission 59108) | Mesophilic microbial community from rice straw/compost enrichment Sample: eDNA_1 v2 (version 2) | ecosystem: Engineered > Solid waste > Grass > Composting > Bioreactor | place: USA: Davis... | reverse complement strand
GCAGCGAGCGCTCATCGGCAGCAGGCTCGTTTCCTTCATGCCCGGGAGCGTGTTTATTTCCAGCAAATAAAACTCCTCTTTCGCTCCGATCATGAAATCCACGCGCGCATAATCCCGACACCCGCACGCCACGAACGCCCGCTCCGCCGCCGCCCGAATCTCCGCCGTCAATTTCTCCCCCAACGGCGCCGGCGCCAGATACTCCGTCCGCCCTTTCGTGTATTTGCTCTCGTAATCATACACGCCCGACTTCGGCCGGATCTCCACGATCCCCAACGCCCGCCCGTTCAAAACTCCGACCGCCAGCTCCCGCCCAAACACCCGCTGCTCGATCAACCAATTCCCGCTCGTGATCGCCCCGAGCCCCGCCTCCAGCTCCGCCCGCGATCCCACGATCCGCAATCCCACGCTGCTCCCCTGATCATTCGGCTTCAGCACCACATTTTCGCCAAACCGCGCGATCACCTCCTCCGCCGCCGGCTTCCCTTCAGCCTCAAACTTCATCCCCGGAATCACCGGGATCCCGGCCTTCTCCACCGCCTCCTTCGTCGCCGTCTTGTCCATCGTCAGCGCACTGCTCTCCACCCCGCACCCCGCATACGCCACGCCCTTTTGCTCGAGCAGCCGCTGCATCCCGCCGTCTTCGCCAAAGGTGCCATGTAATGTCGAAAACACTACATGCGTCTCCGCCTCGACTCCTTCCGGCACCTCGTCCGCATCCACCACAAACAACCGCGTCGGAAAACTCCGCGCCAGCGCCACCGCGCAAGCCAGCCCCGACCCCAGCGAAACCTCCCGCTCCGCCGAAGTGCCTCCGCTTAAAACTGCGATGATAGGCGCGTTCATGCCGTAAATTTTCGATTCTCGATTTCCGATTTTCGATTTCCCGATCCATGCGCCGTCCACCCGCACACCGTTCTCCAGCCCACAAATCGAAATTCGAAAATCCAAAATCGAAAATTCACAGCACGTCCCTCCACTCCCGCCCAAACAACAACGCCTCCGGCTCCAGCTCCACGCCGCGCGACTCCTTCACCTTCGCCCGCACGCGCCGCACCAGCTCCACCACCTCCGCACCCGTCGCCTTCCCGCGGTTCACGATGAAATTCGCATGCACCGGCGACACCTCCGCATCGCCCACGCGCATCCCTTTCAACCCGCACTCATCGATCAGCCGCCCCGCCGAATTCCCTTCCGGATTCTTGAAAATACACCCCGCGCTCGGCTCCCGCGGCTGCGACTCCTGCCGCTTCTTCCGATACACATCGATCTGCCGGCTCACCGCCTCCGACTCCGCCTGCGCCCCCGACCGCAGCAACGCCCCCACCGCGATCGCCGCATGCAGCTCCGCGCAATGCCGGTAACTCACCTGCATCTCGCCGCGCGCCCACCTCCGCAATTCCCCGTCCAACGTCACCGCCTGCACTTCCTCCACCACGTCGAACATCCACCCGCCCATCGCCCCCGCGTTCATCCGCAACGCCCCGCCCAGGTTGCCCGGAATCCCTTCCAAAAACTCGAAGCCCGTCAGCCCCGCCTTCGCCGCCAGCCCGCACAAATTCTTCAACCGCAACCCCGCGCCCACCCACACGTGCCCGTCCCCCCGCGGCTCGAACACCGCCCAGTTCGCCTGCCCCAACGAAATCACCAGGCCGTCCACGCCTTCGTCCGGCACGATCAAATTCGACCCCCGCCCCAGCGGAAACACCGCCACGCCCAACGCCTTCGCCGCCTTCAACAGCGTCACCAAATCCTCGATACGCGCCGGCTCCGCATACAGGCGCGCCGCCCCGCCCACGCGCATCGTCGTCTTCTTCGCCAGAGACTCCTCGCGCACCAGCTTCGTCTCCGCCGAAACCCTCGGCCGCACCTCCGCCACAAACGCATCCCACCTCGCCGCGCTCATCGCTGCCCCTTCCGCCGGGCCACCCACGCCCGCGCCTTTCGATCGATGTCTCCCGCGCCCACGAACGCCACCAGATCCCCCGCGCGCACCTCCTCCAGCACCGCGAAAAATTCCCCGTCATTCACCACATGCGACGCCCGCTCTCCGCCCATCACCGCATGCAAATCCGCCGTCGTCCCCCCTTCGATCCATCCTTCGCCCGCGCCATACACGTCCAGCAACACCACGCGATCCGCCACGCTCAGCGCCTCCGCAAATTCCGTCAAAAACTGCTTCGTCCGCGAATACCGGTGCGGCTGAAACACCACCACCAACCGCCCCGCCTGCGCCCGCAAACTCCCCAACAACGCCCGAATCTCCGCCGGATGATGCGCATAATCCTCGATCACCCGAATCCCCTCCGCCTCCCACAACACCGTCTGCCGTCGCCGCACCCCGCCAAAATCCGCCAGCAAATCCTCCGGCGAATTCACCCCCATGACCTGCGCCGCCGCCAGCGCCGCGATCGCATTCGTCGCATTGAACTCCCCCTTCGCCCGCACCACCGCGCGCCCCACCGCAAACCGCCCGCCCAGCCTCAACACCATCCGCCCCTCCTCCTCCTTCTCCACCTCCCCCGGGAAATCTCCATTCCGCCCGAACGTCGCCGAGCGCGTTCCTACTTCGCCGCCCCACGCTTCATTCATCAACACCATCCCCCGCGTCCGCCCAAACAACTCCACAAACGTCCGCTCGATCTCCTCCGCCGTCCGATACCGGTCCGGATGATCCCAGTCCAAATTCACCGCCACGGTGATCTCCGGCGAAAACCGCTCGATCGTCCCATCGCTCTCGTCGATTTCCGCCACCACCCACTCGTTCTCCCCCGCACTCGCCGGCGCGCTCCCATCCGCCAACAACCCGCCGAGCACGTATCCACTTTTCAACTTCGCCCGCCGCAGCGCCCACACGAGCATCGCCGTCGTCGTCGTCTTTCCATGCGACCCGCACACCGCCACCAGCTTCCGCCCGCGCACGACCTCCGCCAGCATCTCACCCCGCCGCGCGAGCAACAACCCGCGCTCCTTCGCCAACCGATACACCGGATGCGCCGCCGCGATCGCCGACGAATACACCACCGCCTCGCAATCATCCCCCATCGCCCCCACCCGCACGCCCGCCTTCGCCAGCAACTCCGCCATCTCCGGCGTCATCGCGTCATCCTCCCCGCTCACCTCGAAACCCGCCTCCGCCAAAAAAATCGCCAGCGGTCCCAGTCCCATTCCCGCCACGCCCACGCAATGCACCCGCCGCACCGCCCGCCCAAAAACTTCCGGCAACACCCCGCCTCTCATCGCGCACCTCCCGCCATCTTCTCCAACTCGTCCACGATCATCCGCCGCGGATCGTCCGCACCCATCACCCGCAGCCTTCGCCCGCATCTCCGCCAGCCGCGCCTCATTCGTCACCAGCCCAAGCGCCAGCTCCTTCAACTTTCCGATCTCCGCCTGCTCCAACACCACGCCGCCGCCCGCACGCGCCATCTCCGCCGCATTCGCCCGCTGATGATCGTCCGCCGCCGCCGGAAACGGCACGAGCACCGCCGGCGTTTCACACCGCACCAACTCCGCGATCGTCCCCGCCCCCGCCCGCGTCACCGCCAAATCCGCCGCCGACAGCAACTCGCCGATCCGATCGCAAAACATCAAAAAATACGCGCGCACCGGCTCGCCCGTCTTCGTCGCCAGCTCCACCACGCCGTCGCGCCCCTTGTCCAATCCCGTCACGCAACACACCTGCACGCCCTCCGCCGCAAACTCCTTCAACACCGCCCGCGCCCAGTCGTTCAACACCGTCGCGCCCTGACTCCCGCCGAGCACCACCACGAGCTTTCGTCCGACTTCAATCCCCAGCGCCTTCCGCGCTTCGGCCTGCGACACCCGCACGATCTCCTTCCGCACCGGCATCCCCGCCGGCCGAATCACCTCCGCGCGCACTCCGCCCATCGTCACCCCCGGCGGCAAAAACACCCGCCGCGCCCACCGCCCCAGCACCCGCACCGCCCGCCCCGGCACGCGATTCGACTCGTGCAGCGCCACCGGCACGCCGCTCATCCGCGCCGCCACGACCACGCCCGCTGACGTAAATCCGCCAAACCCCACCACGCAGTTCGGACGAAACTCCCGCACGATCTTCCGGCACGCCCGCACGCCACGCGCCTGCGAACCCANAAATTTCGCCACGCCCCGCCGGCCGCGCCGAAAACCCCGTGCCCGGCACCCGCGTGAATTCAAACTCCGGATACTTCTCCGCCAGCCGCGCATCCACCCGCTTCTCGCTGATCAACAGCCGCACCGCATGCCCGCGCGCCACCAATTCCTCCGCCACCGCGATCCCCGGCGCCAGATGCCCCCCCGTCCCTCCGCATGAAATCAAAAACCGGCTCATGCTTCGGCCAAACTCCAAACGCCAAACCTCCAAATCCCAAAACCGTTCCGCGCTCCGCGGGCTGTCTTTTGGAATTTTGGACCTTTGGCGTTTGTGATTTTCCTCATCACGCGAGCACCTCCTCCATCGCCCGCCGCTTCCTTCCCAGCGTCGCCCTCCCCCACGTCCGCTGCGTGTTCAAGATGATCCCGAGCAAAAACCCCATCAGCAGCAGATTCGACAACCCCGCGCTGATGAACGGCAGCGACATCCCCTTCGTCGGCAGCACGCCGGTCACCACCCCGAGATTCACGATCGCCTGCAGACAAATCAGCAGCAGGCAGCCCGTCACCAGCAGATACTGAAACAGATTGGGCGCCCGCCGCAGGTGCACGAGCCCCGCCACGAAAATGATCAGGAACAACAGCACCACGCCCAGCGTGAACGGCAGCCCCAGCTCCTCCCCCACCACCGAAAAGATGAAATCCGTGTGCGCCTCCGGCAGATAATTCAGCTGCTGCCGCCCCTGCCCCAATCCCGCGCCTTCGATCCCGCCCGCCGCGAACGCCGCGAGTCCCTGCCGCAGGTGATACGATTTCTCCTCGCTCAAGAACTCCGTCATCCGCCGCAGCCGGTTCGGATTGTTCATCACCGCGAGCGTGAACACCCCCGCCGCCGCCGCGACCGTCGGCAACACATACCGCCACTTCGCTCCCGCCAAAAACAACAACACCAGCCCCACCGCCATCGTCAGCGCCGCCGTTCCGAAATCCGGCTCGAGCATGATCAATCCCGCCACGCCGCCGATCATCGCCAGCGGATACACATACCCGCGCTTGAACTCGCCGATCCGCGTCTGGCTCAGCGCCAGATAATGCGCGAGACAGAAAACCAATCCCAGCTTCGCAAACTCCGACACCTGCACGCGCACCGGCCCCAGCCCCAGCCAGCGCCGGCTGCCTTTCACCGAAATCCCGATCTGCGGAATCAGCACCAGCATCAACGCCACCACCACGATCGCTCCGATCCACCACGCGTGCTCGCGCAGATAATCCAGATCGATCCGGCTCACCACGAAGCAGACGAACGCCGCGGCCGCCACGCCCACCAGCTGCTTGTTCAAATAGAAATACGGTCCCTGTTTGAACGACGCGCTCGCGCTGAACAAAATCGTCAGCCCGAGAAACGTCAGCCCCAGCGCGCAAACAATGATCACCGTCGCCGGGTTGATCGAAAACCAGCCCCGCGCCGGATCGGATTTGACCGCTCGCCTCCCCATCTAGCTCGTCTCCTCCGTCGCGCCCAACGCCAGCGAAGCACCGGTGTGATTCATCGGTTGTGTGATCGGTCAGCCTCGTTCGCGCTCGCTCAATCGACTTGGATCACCGGCGGCTCCTCCGCCGTCGGATTGCTTTCCGGCGGAATGATCACCGTCGGCACCTCATCCGGCGACGGCGTCGCCGGGGCGGTCGTCGTCGGCGTCGAAGCCGGCGTCTGGGTCGGCGTGCGGCCCGCCGGCGCCTGCCAGCCCGGAATCGTCAACTCCATCCCCGCCCGCAGCTTCCTCGGATCCGCAATATTGTTCGCCGTCGCGATGTCGCCGACCTTCACCTGATACTTCCGCGCAATCGCGCCCAGCGTCTCGCCCGGCATCACCACATGCTTCACCGACTGCCCGCGGCTCTTCGTTGCCGCCGGCGGATTCGCCGGCGCCGTCGTCGCCACCGGATCGGTCACGCTCATGCTCGAGCTCGGCACCGTCTTCGCCGGAATGATCAGCTTCTGCCCGATCCGCACCGTCGCGTCGCGACTGATGTTGTTCGCGGCCGCCAGCTCCGCGACCGTCAACTTGTTCCGCCGCGCGATCACCCACAGGCTGTCGCCCGGCGCCACCGTGTAAGTCGACGCCGGCGTCACGTCCGTCACCGGCTGCGTCTCGAGCGCCCGCGCCACCGGCGTTCCCGGCCGCGTCGGCGCAAACCGCACGCCCACGTTCCCTCCGCTCTCCGGCGTCGGCGCCGCACTTGTATCCGCAGCGGCAATACTCACCGCCGCGTCCGGCTCCGCGCTCGCGATCGTCGTCGGCACTTCGTTCGCCGCCGGTTCAACCGCGGCCGCGCTGTCCGGCGGCGACGTCGGCTTCTTCGCCGAACTGCAGCCGGGATTCAGTAAAATCATCAAAAAGGCCAGAGCGTGGATCCCCACGACGACGCCGAAGATGCGGAGGATTTTCATAGGTGGAGTGTTTGGAGTTTGGGACTTGCGGATGCTACTCAATTCTCGTCGTCGCGGTGAGATCGCGCACGAGCTGCTCGAACTGCTCGCCGCGTTCCGCGTAACCGCGAAACATGTCGAAGCTCGCGAAGCCCGGGCTCAACAACACGTTGTCGCCCCGATCCGCCACTTCCATCGCGCGCTGCACCGCCTCGGCCAGCGTCGCACAATTCGTGTGCGCCACGCGAAACGCCGCGCAATGAAACGCCAGCTCCGCGCTCGTCTCGCCGATCAGCAGCGCATGCTTCACGCGCGGCGCGATGCGATGCACGAACCCCGCCAGGTCCCCGCCTTTCGCCTTTCCTCCCGCGATCAACACCACCGGCGCCTCGAATCGCGCCAGCGCCGCCTCGACCGCGTGAAAGTTCGTCGCCTTCGAATCGTTCCAGAAAACCACGCCGTCGCATTCCCCCACCCGCGCCAGCCGGTGCGGACCCAGGCGAAAATTCCGCGCCGCTTCGAACAACGCGTCCTCGCCCAGCCCCGCCGCCCGCCACCACGCCGCCGCCAGCAGGAAATTCTCCCGCTGCGGATACTCCGCAAACACCGTCCGCGCCAGCCGCGCATCCGCCGGCTGCCCTTCCGTTTCCACCGCCGCGCCCGCGGGCAGCGGCCGTCCAAATTTCTCCGCAAACCGCCGCACCGAACTCCCGACAAAAACTCCGGAACTGCGCCCGCTCGCGATCGGCTTGCTCCCCGCCTGCTCCCTGCTCCCCCCACTCTGCTCCTGCACGCCTTTCGTCCTCAGCACCAGATTCCACTTCGCCGTGAAATAACTCTCCAGCCCCGGATGCCGCTCGAGATGATCCTCCGCGAAGTTCGTCCACAACGTCGCATCCGCGCGAAACCGCTTCATCGTCTCCGCCTGAAACGAACTCACCTCGCACACCGCGATCGTTTCCTTCGTGCCGCCTTCGAGTTCCGCGACCAGCTGCGCAAACGCATGCCCGACATTCCCCGTCGCGTGCGCCTCGCGCCCCGTTCCGCGCAACGCCTGCGTCAAAAACTCCGTCAGCGTCGTCTTCCCGTTCGTGCCCGTCACCGCGATGATCGATCCGCGCCAGAACGCCGAGGCGAAATCCAGCTCGCCCATGCACTCGCACCCCGCCTCGCGCGCCATCGCCAGCCACGGATGCTCCGGCGGAAAGCCCGGCGAATACACCACCAGCCGATGCGCCTTCGCCGCCCGCGGCGAGAACTCCGTCGCCTTCACATCATAGATCACGCTCTCCGCCCCCGCCGCTCCCAGCAGCGCCGTCACGCCCACGCCGCTCACGCCCGCACCAAAGATCGCCACGGGCCCCGCCGTCAGCGGCCGCAGCGTTTCGGGAATTGTCAGAGGCATCTTCATCCGCGCGTTCCTCTCGTCACCGCAGCTTCAGCGTCGCCAAACCCGCGAGCGCACACCCGAGCGACAACACCCAAAACCGCAACACCACCTTCGTCTCCGGCCAGCCTTTTTTCTGAAAATGATGATGCAGCGGCGCCATCAGGAAAACCCGCCGGCCCGCGCCATACCGCCGCTTCGTGTATTTGAACCAGCTCACCTGGATCACCACCGACAACAACTCCGCCACGAACACCCCGCCCACGATCACCAGCGTGAACGGCTGGTGTATCATGAATGCCATGACACCGATCAGTCCGCCCAGCGCCAGCGATCCCGTGTCGCCCATGAACACCTCCGCCGGATGCGAGTTATACCACAGAAACGCCATGCAACCGCCGATCAGCGCCCCGCAAATCACCGTCAACTCCCCCGTCCCCGGCACATAGCTCATCAACAAATAATCCGACAACACGATGTTCCCCGCCGCATACGCCATGATCCCAAACACGAGCGCCACCGAGATCGTGCAGCCCACCGCCAGCCCATCCAGCCCGTCCGTCAGGTTGATCGCATTGCTGAACCCCACGATCCACAGGTAAATCAGCACGAGCAGCAGCCACCACGGCATGTGCGCGATCACCGCCTCCTTGAAAAACGGCACCCACAACTCGCGAATCTTCCCCGCGCTCGCCGGATGCCACAGCAAGATCGCCAGCGCGCCCGCCGTCGCCAGCGACTGCCAGCCGATCTTCTCCCACGAGGAGATCCCGTCCCGGTTCTTGTGCACGACTTTCAGATAGTCGTCGCGCCACCCCGGCACCGTCAGCGCCGCGTAAACAAACAGGCTCACGAACACCCACACGTTCGGCAGCGCCCACAGCACCGAACTGAGAAACACCGCCAGAAAGATGATCAACCCGCCCATCGTCGGCGTGTGCTTCTTGTCGAAATACGTCGCGCCCAGCGCCCCCGTCCGGTCGTCGATGTAGCCGTGCCCGAACTTCAACTCGCGAAACTTCGCGATCAGCCGCGGCGCGATGATGAACCCGATGAACAACGCCGTCACCGCCGCCAGCAGCGTGCGCACCGTGATATACCGCAGCAGCCGCAACGGCCCGAAATACGCCTCGTAATCCGCCAGATGACTCAGCATCGCCGCCTCCCGCTCACGCGTGCGCCTCCTCGTCTTCCCAAATCCGTTCCAGCGCCCAGCGCCGGCTCCCTTTCACGAACACCGCGCCGTTCCACTCCGCCACCACCGCCGCGATCTCGCGCACGTCCTTCGCCGCGCTCACCCGTTCCGCTTTCGCCCCGCCTTCGATCGCGCCGCGCGTCACCGCCTCCGCCTGATCTCCGATCGCGCACAACACATCGCCGTCGCGCAGCCGCAGCGATCGCCCGAGCGCGCGATGAAACATCTCCGCCTCCGCCCCGAGCTCCTCCATGCCCCCGATCACAAACAGCCGCCGCTCCGCCTCCGGCGCGACATCGTAAAACGTCTCCAACGCATCCGCCATCGAGGCCGGATTCGCGTTGTAACAATCCAGATACAACAAGCGCCCGTTCTCCCGCCGCAGTTCTCCGCGCAGCTTCGCCGGCTCCCAGCGCTGCAGCCTCTCCTGTATCCGTTCTTTTGACACACCCAGCCACAGCGCCGCGCAAATCGCCAGCGCCGCGTTCTGCGCCATCCCGTCCGTCACCCGCCGAAACGTGAACACCAGCGGCGGCGGGGCTCCATAGGCCAGCGCCACCGCCGTCGAATCGCCGCGCTGCGTCAGCGTGAAAAACACCCGGTCTTTCGGCGGCTCCGCCGGACGCAGCACATCCGCCCGCTCCACCACCATCTGCCGCACGTCAAGCTCGCGAAACGCCGCAAACTCCGCGCACTGCCGCGGAAAAATCGCCACACCCGCCGCCTTCACCGCCGCCGGCAGCTTCGCCTTCTCCGTCGCCACGCCCGCGAGCCCGCCCAGCTCCGCCGTGTGCGCCGCCGCCACGAGCGTGATCAACGCCACCTCCGGCTCGATCATCTGGGCGAGGGGCTCCATCTCGCCCGGCCCGCCGATCCCCGCCTCGATCACCGCAAACCGATGCCGCTCCGGCTCCAGCCGCGTCAGCGTCAACGGCACGCCGAGGTGGTTGTTCAAATTCCCTTCCGTCGCCAGCACCTCACCGCCCGCTTCACCCAGCAACAACGCCAACAGATTCTTCGTCGATGTCTTCCCCGCGCTCCCCGACACACCGATCACCGGTCCCTTGAACGTCCGCCGATGCTCCCGCGCGATCGCCTGAAACGCCTTCAGCGGATCCGCCACCACCAGCTGCGGCAGCCCCAGCATCTCGTTCGCCTTCGCCACGATCGCCGCGCTCGCGCCCGCCTTCTCGGCCGCGCCGAGAAAATCATGTCCGTCGCGCTTCTCCGTCTTGATCGCGACAAACACCTGCCCCGCCCGCAACTGCCGCGTGTCGATCGTGAATCCCTCCAGACGTGCGCATGGCTCCGCGGTCCACCGTCCTCCGGTCCACGCTGCCAGCTGCTCTGGAGTAAACGTCGGCATCGATCGCGCGTTTCCTCATGCGTTTCGCAGCATCTTGATCTCGATCAGCTCGCGCACGACCTGCCGGTCGTCGAACGGAATCACCGTATCCGCGAACTCCTGATAGCTCTCGTGGCCTTTCCCCGCCACGAGCAGACAATCGCCCGCCTTCAACGCATCCAACGCCAGACTGATCGCGCGCCGACGGTCGTCGATCCACGCGATCTTCTCCGGCGCCGTCACCCCCGTCTTCATATCCTCGAAGATCTGCGCCAGCGACTCCGACCGCGGATTGTCCGCCGTCGCGAACGCGAAGTCCGCGAACTCCTGCACCGCCTTCGCCATCAACGGCCGTTTCGTCCGGTCGCGATTTCCCCCGCAACCAAACACCACGAACAACCGCCCCGGCGTGATCGCGCGCAACATCCCCAGCGCATTCCGCAACGCGTCGTCCGTGTGCGCATAATCGACGAGCACATTGTAAGGCTGCCCCTGATCGATCCGCTCCATGCGGCCCGGCACGCCCTTGAACGCCCGCAGCCGCGCGAGAAACACCACCGGATCGCGCCCCAGCCCCCACGCCGTCGCGATCGCCGCCAGCAGGTTGCTCACGTTGTAGCGTCCGATCAGCGGCGACTCGATTTCCATCGTGCCGCCCGGCCACACGAGCCGGAACGTGGAGTTCGTGAAATTCAGCTTCACGTTTTCCGCCCGCACGTCCGCCGCCGGGCTCTCGCCAAACGTCACCAGTTTCGGCACCACGCCATCCGCGCGAATCTGCTCCGCCAGCTTCGCGCCATACGGATCGTCGAGATTCACCACCGCCACTTTCGGCGGCGTCCCGCTCGCCCCCGAAAACAACCGCGCCTTCACCGCGAAATACGCCTCGAGCGTCTTGTGATAATCCAGGTGATCGCGTGTCAGGTTGGTGAATACCGCCGCGCCGAACTGCAGCCCGAGCACGCGCTGCTGATCGATGCCGTGCGAGCTCACTTCCATCACCGCCTGACGGCAGCCCGCATCGCGCATCTGCGCCATCATCCCGTAGATATCCAGCGCCTCCGGCGTCGTCCTATACGCCGGCACCGTCCGCGCACCGAGGTCGTAGTTGATCGTGCCGATCAAGCCCACGCGTTGGTCGCCGTTCAGCAGATGCTTCAACAAATGCGTGACCGTCGTCTTCCCGTTCGTGCCGGTCACGCCGATCACCGTCATCTCGCGATCCGGAAACTTGTAATAACGCTGCGCCACCCGCGCGAGCGTCGCCCGCGCATCCGCGACCTGGATGAACGTCACCTTCGCCGGCGGCAGCGCCGGCATCTTCTGCGTCACGATCGCCACCGCCCCGCGGTTCACCGCTTCGTCGATGAAGGTCGCGCCGTCGGCCCGCAGGCCGGGCAGCGCGAAAAACAACGTGCCGGGCACCACGCGGCGGCTGTCGAGCACCAGGCCGGAAATCGGCCGGTCGAGGCTTCCTTTGACGGCGATGATTTCTTCGTCGCCGAAGTAGTCGGAAAGTTTCGGGGCCATTTTAAAGACGCGGTTGCGAACGAGCTTCTCCTCGCGCGTGCGGCGCACCGTCGGACGCGGCGCGAAGGCGTGAATCAAAGGATAATTTTGCGAAAGATAACCGATCACCGGTGGACTCCTCCCATGACGATGTTGCTGCCGCCCGCTTCATAGACGGGCTTGATGTCGAGATATTGAATGAGCTGTTCACCGATGCGCTTGAACGACGGCGCCGCCACGGTGCGCCCATAAGCCACTCCGTTCGGCGCGTGCGCATCAGCATTGTCGACGATGACCGAAATCGCAACCTGCGGTCGGCTCGCCGGAAAGAAACCCACGAACGACGCCACGTGGTGCCGCGTCGAATACCGCCCATCGATGATCTTCTGCGTCGTGCCCGTCTTGCCCGCCACCTGGTAGTTCGGAATCGCGATCTCCTTCGCCGGACCATCCGGCGCGACCACGCCCATCAACATCTTCCCCACCGTCTTCGCGACTTCCTCGCTCACCACCCGGTGCTTTTCCACTCGCCCATAACGGTAAACCACCTCGCCCGACGCATCGCGGATTTCCCGGATCACCTGCGGCCGCAACAACACGCCGCCGCTCGCGATCACCCCCATCGCCATGTGCATCTGCATCGGCGTCGCCGCCACCGAATGCCCCATCGGCATCCGCGTGATCGTCAGCCCGTCCCACTTCGCCGGCGACGCCATCATCCCCGGCGTCTCCGGTCCGTGCTCCCCGCCCACCGGAAACTCCGTCCGCTGCCCGAAGCCAAACGCCCGCGCATACGCGTAAAACTTTTCATCCCCCAACCGCATCGCGAGCTGCGCCGCACCGCGGTTGCTCGAGAACTTGATGATGTCGTGAACCGAGATCGGCTCGCGAAACGGATGATCGTCCCGCGGCATCCGGCGCGCCCGCCCGCGGTAGTCCACCACGTCCAGCGAGCAATCGAACAACGATCCCGCCGTCACCAGCCGCTCGTTCAACGCCGCCGCCGCCGCCACGATCTTGAACGTCGAACCCGGCTCATACATGTCCGTCACCGCCAGATTGCGCATCACGTGCTGCCGGTGCCGCGGGATCGTATTGTAGGCGTTCAGATCGTAGTTCGGATAATTGCCCAACGCCAAAATCTCGCCCGTCCGCGGGTCGCTGACGATGATCGTCGCCTTCTCCGGCTTGAACGTGTCCGCGATCCGCGCGAGCTCGTTGTCCACGATGTGCTGCACCGTCGAATCGAGCGTGAGGATCACCGAGTAGCCATCCGACGCCGGCACGTCGCGCGTGCGAAACTGCGCCACTTCCCGCCCCTTGCCGTCGCGCTCGCCTTCGCGCCAGCCATCGCGGCCCCGCAGATAGAAATCCGCATAGCGCTCGATCCCCGCCGCCGGCGTGCCCGCCTTGTTCACGAAACCCACCACGTGCGCCGCGAGCGTCTTGTGCGGATACGCCCGACGATACACGCGATTCCCGTAAACACCCTTGATCCCGAGCGCCTGGATCTTCGCGTATGTCGTCTCCGTCACCTCGTCGCTCAACTTCGCCCAGCGAATCGGCTGCTCGCCATTCGCTTCCAGTCGATCCTCGACTTCCGTCTCGTCCTCGACCGCCGGAGCTTCCTTGCCCTCGGTCGACGGCGTGTGAATCGCGAACCGCGCCTGCGCGTCCTCGCTGCTTCCCGTCGCCGCCTTTGCCCGCACCGGACGCGTCTTCGTCTCGAAAATCCGCCGCAGCTCGCCCAGCGGCATGCCGATCATCTGCGCGAGCTCCGGCCACTTCGCCTGGTCTTCCGGACGCAACACCTGCGGATCCACGCCCAGCACGATCATCGACCGGCTCGTGGCGAGAATGCTGCCGTTGCGATCCAGGATGTCGCCGCGCCGCGCATGCTCCACCACGATCTGCCGACGCGCCTTCTCGATCCCCGCCATCAACTCCTCGCGATCGATCACGTGCAGGTGCACGAGACGCACGCCGACGCCGACGAAGCAGCCGGTGATCCCCACCGCGAGGAGGACGAGGCGGTAGTTGGAGGCGAAGCCGCGTGACATGGCGCTCGTCCTAGCGTCGCGCGAGCGGCAGATAAACCGACGCGCTCGCCGGCGCCGTGTCGCCGAACAGGCCCGCGTTTCGCTTCGCCGCGAGTCGCATCACCGGATCCTCCGGCAGCCGCACGATCTGCGCATGGCTGGGCGCCACCAGACCGAGGTTCCACTCGGCGTTGCGGCGCAGCAACACCTGCGTGTCGCGTTCGCTTTCCGCCGCCGTAATGGTCTCCGCCAGATGCCGCTCGATCATCGCGATCCGCGCATCGAGTTGCTTGTTGGAATTGGCTGTAACCGAAATTTGGTGACGCATCCAGACGGTCCCGAGACCGATCGAGCCGCTGAATCCGATCATCACCAGCGTATACACCAGAAGCTGGTTCACGAATCCATGGTTGGAAGAGAGTTTCATCTCGCTTGGGGGGAAAAAGGTTCGCGCGCGCGCCGCTCAGAGCTTTCGCAACGCCCGCAGCTTCGCCGAACGACTCCGCGGATTCGCCGCGATCTCGTCGTCCGCCGGGGTGATCGGCTTGCGCGTCAGCGGCTCGGCGAGTTTCACGCGCAAATCCTGCGGCGTCGCATCGCTCGCGCTCTCCGGCTGGCCGCACATGCGCCGGAAAAATTGCTTCGCCGGACGATCCTCCAGCGAGTGAAAGCTGATCACGCACAGCACGCCGCCCGCCGCGAGCTTCGCAAACGCCGCCGGCAGCGCCCGCTCGATCGCGCCGATCTCATCGTTCACCGCGATCCGAATTCCCTGAAACGCCCGCGTCGCCGGGTGAATCTTCGACGCATGCCGCTCCCGCGCCGGAATCGCCGCCGCGATCACCTCCGCCAACGACGCCGTCCGCCCCAGCGCGCCCGTGCCGCGCGCCGCCATCAGCGCCCGCACCACCCGCCGCCAGCTCTGCTCCTCGCCGAAATCACGCACCGCCCGCACCAGCATCTCCTCCGTCGCCGTCTCGAGCCACCGGCTCGCCGGCACGTCGCTGCGCGGATCCATCCGCATGTCCGCCGGCGCGTCGTGGCGAAACGAGAAACCGCGCTCCGCCTCATCCAGCTGAAACGACGACACCCCCAGGTCGAACAACACGCCGTCGAACCCTTCGTGCGCGATCTCCGCCAGCCGGCCGAAGTCGCGATCGATCAATTCGAATCGCTCGCCAAACTCCGCGCGCAATCCCTCCGCCCGCGCCTGCGCCGCCGGATCGCGATCGAGCGCCACGACGCTCACGTCGTCCGCCGCTTCCAAAATCGCCCGCGTGTGACCGCCGCCGCCAAACGTGCAATCGAGATACCGCCCGCCCGCGCGCGGCGCGAGCAGCGTCAACACCTCGCGCAGCAACACGGGTTGATGGCCAGGATTCATGGTCGGCAGCAGGTTCTCAACGCGCGCGCTCATCGTCGTCCTTGCGCGCCGTTTTCTTCTTCGCGACCAACCGCAGCACCAGGCTGTCGCGCACCCGCGGGCTCGCCGCCGTTTCTCCCGCGCGTGCCGGATTCGCGGGCGCGGGAAACACCCGCTCCACCGCGAAAGACACCGGCTTGCGCGTCGACGAGGACGTTTTCGTTTTGGCGGAACGTCCCATCTTAAATCCCCATCCGGCGCATGATGTCGCCGAAGTTTTCGCCCGCCGTCCGGGCCTCGACCTTCGCCCAACGCTCGGGCGAGTAGATGTTGAATTTCGTCAGCGAGCCCACGAGCACCGCGTCCTTCGACAGACCCGCGTGCGTCCGCAGCGCTTCCTCGAGCCCCATGCGGCCCGACTTGTCGAACCACAGCTGCTGCGTCTGCGCGAAAAACCGCGCCGCAAAATCCTGCCCCGCCCCGTCGCTCAACGCCACCTGCGCAATCTTCGCCCGCAACTTCTCCACCTCATCCGGCGGCAGCACCGCCACATACCCGTCCGGGTGCGGCGTCGCCAAAAACACATCGTCCTCTCCGTGCGCATAGCGCCACGCCGACGGAATCGTGAGCCGAAACTTGTCGTCGAGGGTGTGCCTGAAAAGGCCCGTGTAGAGAGCTTTGCCGGGTTGCGCCATGTGCTTGGGGACAATCCTCCTGCCCCAAAGTGCTGCAATATGTCCCATTTTGCCCCCCAACCGTCAAGCGAAAGGCCGGCAAATCCCCTGATTTGTTATTCACAAACCGTCAGTTGAGCGCGCCGCCGCCCCGCATGAAACGCGCAAGTATTTAGCGTTTATCCAACCCAGATCAGCGCGTCGAAACGCGCCCGCGCTCCGCCCACTCGCAACCGCCCTGCGACTTCTCTCCCCAGCCCCCGCCTTTGCCAAACCGACCGGCGCTACATTCCCGCCAAAATCTTGCGCAACGTTTCGTCGACCAGCTTCGGATTCGCCTTCCCTTTCGCCGCCTTCATCACCGGCCCTTTGAACGCATTGATCGCGCTGTCCTTGCCGGCTTTGAACTCCGCCAACGCCTTCGCGTTGCCCGCTATCGCATCGCGGCACCACTGCTCGAGTTCGCCCGCGTCGGTCGGCGTCGCCTTCAGCCCGCGTTTGTCCGCGATCACCCCCGGCATCTCGCCCGACGCAAACATCTCCACGAAGATCTCCTTCGCCGCATTCGTCAGCACCGTGCCGCTATCGATCAGCTTCACCAATTCCGCGATATGCGCCGGGCGGACCTTCGACTCCGCGAGCGTCGATTTCGCGTTCCCGACTTCGCGCAGCAAATCATTCACGATCCAGTTCCCCGCCGCCTGCGGCTTCCCGCTCAACTTCGCCGCCTCTTCAAAATAATCCGCCAGCTCGCGATCCCACACGAGCACCGAGGTCAGCGTGTAAGGCAGCTGATACGTCTCGATAAACCGCCGCTGCTTGTCGAACGGCAGCTCGGGGCACTCCGCGCGAATCCGGTTCTTCCACTCTTCGTCGACCACGACCGGCATCAGATCCGGATCCGGGAAATAACGATAGTCGTGCGCCATTTCCTTCGAACGCAGCGATTGCGACGTCCCCGTCATCCCGTCGTAATCGCGCGTCTCCTGCACGATCGTGCCGCCGCGCTCCAGCACCGCGATCTGCCGCTTGATCTCGTGCGCGATTCCGTCGCGCACGAACGAGATCGAGTTGAGATTCTTCAACTCCACCTTGGTCCCGAGCTTCGTCTCGCCGACCGGCCGGATCGAAATGTTCGCGTCGCAGCGCAACTGCCCCTTCTCCATGTCGCAGTCGGAAATCCCGCCGTAGATCATCGTCGCCCGCAGCGACTGCAGATACGCATACGCCTCCTCCGCCGTGTGTAACGCCGGCTCGGATACGATCTCCATCAGCGGCGTGCCCGCGCGGTTGTAATCCACGAGCGAGTCCGTCGCGCCGTGATTCAACTTGCCAACGTCCTCCTCGAGATGAATGCGCGTCAGCGGGATCTTCTTGTGCTCGCCCATCACATTGCGCGACGGCCCCGGCAGCTCGATCTCCACCGCCCCGCCGAGGCAGATCGGCTCGATCGTATTGGGAAATCTGACTAATTCTTCGGCGAATCCGGNTAAAAATACTGCTTCCGGTCCCACTTGCACACTGGCGCGATGTCGCACCCGAGCAGCAGCCCCGCCTTGATGATCGCGTCGAGCGCCGCCTTGTTCATGACCGGCAACACTCCCGGCAGCGCCAGCACCACCGGATCGGTCAACGTGTTCGGCTCGAACCCATACCCCGCCCCGACCGAAGTAAAAATCTTCGACCGCGTCTTCACCTGCACGTGCACCTCGAGACCAATGACTGCTTCGTAATTCATTTCAGGGGAGAGAAACCTCTAAACACACAAAATACACGAAACCCATGACGGGCCTCGGCATCTTTCGTGTGTTTCGTGTCTTTCGTGGTTTCAAAGATTTGGACGCTTCTTCGCCCATTCGTGTCCGCGTTCGTAGGTGTTCGCGATCGCCAGCAGGTTCGCTTCCCCAAACGGCTGCCCGATCAACTGCAGACCGATCGGCAACCCCGCTTTCGTGAATCCACACGGCACGCTGATGCCCGGCAGTCCCGCGAGGTTCACGCCGATCGTGTAGATGTCGCACAGATACATCGCGAGCGGATCGCTCTTCTCGCCGAGCTTGAACGCCGGCACCGGNGANGTCGGCGTGAGCANCGCGTCCACTTCTTTGTAAGCGTTCAGAAAATCCTGCCGGATCAACGTCCGCACTTTCTGCGCCCGCCCNTAATACGCNTCGTAATACCCGCTCGAGAGCACATACGTGCCGAGGATGATCCGTCGCTTCACCTCCGCGCCGAATCCTTCCGCGCGCGACTTGAAATACAGATCGACGATATCCTTCGCCTCGCTCGAGCGATGCCCGT
>Ga0065721_10050717_pt1 | contig 18346 bp, 20 predicted proteins | sample Mesricmetagenome_FD_59108 | JGI IMG/M metagenome (GOLD analysis project Ga0065721, IMG submission 59108) | Mesophilic microbial community from rice straw/compost enrichment Sample: eDNA_1 v2 (version 2) | ecosystem: Engineered > Solid waste > Grass > Composting > Bioreactor | place: USA: Davis... | reverse complement strand
GAGCCCCTCCTGGCCATCGGGAATCGCGCCGGTCACCATGATCTGCACCGGACCAGCGGCATAGTTCGGAATGACAGCCTGGGCGCTCTGCGGGTTGTTGACGTCGATCCCGACGTCTCCGCGGTTGTCCTGCACCATCGTCGTGACGGCGCCGTCGGCAATCTTGAGGGTGTTGACCTGCAGGTCGCCGATCTTTGCCGTCGTGATCGCTGCCGTGGCGATCTTCGCCGAATCCACCGCCAGGTTAGCGATCTTGGCATTGGTGATCGCAGCATCCAGAATGGAGGCTGTGTTCACCAGAGCAGTGCCAACCCGCAGTGCGGTGCCGTCGAAGATGAACGGCGTGCCCACATTGATGTTGTTGGTGACGACGAACTGGTCAGCGGTCACCACCACCCGCGTCGGATCAACGAGGTTGTTGGGAACGTCGAGGAAGAGCGAAGCTCCACGCCACCCACCTGCCCCGCCGGCACGGGCCTCCATCGCGATGCGGGCGGCGTAGCCCGCAGGCCCCGATGACGCCGACATGCGGAAGTTGGCGGTCGCCACATCCCCGTCAACGGAGCCGGCCGAGAGAGAGGTTATCGCCGTGGCGAGTGCACCGGTCTTCTCGTCGATCTCGGTCTGGAGGAGTGAGATGGCCTCGGCGATCTCAGTGTCGACCTTGACCTCGAGCGTTTCGATGCGGCTGACGATGGCTGAGCCGGGCCCGACAGCAACGGTGATCGCCTCGGTGTAGGCGGCCTTGATGCCCTCGGCCGTCAGCGCGATCGATCGGTAGAGTTGCTGGTGCTCGGAATAGTTCGCCAGCGTCTCGTCTGCCGCCGCAGTTGCGAGCTCTTGGGCCTGTCGCAGGATTTCCCGCGTGTTCTCGCCAATCCAGTTGAGATAGCCCTTGATGTCTTGGTCGAGCTTGTCGAGGTCGACGCTGGAATAGGCATCAAAGGGGCCAGTTGTTTCCTCCGTCGTTACCCACGGCGTGTAGGTCTTCAGGCGGTCAGGAACCGTCGTGATGGTCGCACGAGCGGTGTAATGGACGCCCTGCACCACGTTCTTGGTCGTGGTGTACTCGCCGTCCTCTGGCTCGCTGGTGTAATCCTGATAGACCGTCTGGCCCGTGGGATCAGTGCCGACGAAATAGAAGAACCGCACCTGCGTGATGGACGGGTCTTCAGGCGGGTCCCAGGTGAAACGCAGCGCAGGCATCTCATTGCCGGCGCTGTCCTTGATGAAACCGACCTCGACGTCGAAGTTCTGCACCGTCGAGAGCAGGCTCGGATTGACCGGCGGCGGCTTGGGGATAACGATCGGGCCGGGCTCGATACCCGCATCCGAATAGACGTCAGCGCCGGTCTCGGCGAGCTCGAGCGTGATCTCGAAGTTGCTGTCGCACAGCCACTTGTTGACCAGCCACGTCGCGCCGTCGAAGGTGACCCAGTCACCCTCCTGCACCTGAAAGCCCAGACGACGCGACACCGGCACGGTAGCCGAGCCGCCCTTGCGGTTCTGCCGATAGCGGATGTCGAGCAGGTACTGTGCGATGTCCGGATCGGTGACCTGTAGGAAGTCGTTGGAGGTCTGCCGGACCTTGCCCCCATCGGCCGCCACGTCGGCGTTGACGAAGACGGGGTTCAGGCTCTCCGCGTTCCAGTTGCTCTCTGGCTCGATGTACTGGCCCGACATGTAGTTGTAGAGGTCATAGGCCGATTTGCGCCGCTGAAGCTGCTGCCCGCGATCAATCGGGATATCCGCGGCCGTGATGTTGGCCACGGGGATCTGGGGGGCACCCGGAATGACGCCGGAAAGGCCGCGCCTGTTGAGCGCATAGCCGGCCATGGCGTCGTCGAACTCTTTCAGCACCTCCGTGTGGTCATCGTTGCCGGTGACATAGAGCGCGGCCTGGTAGGTCGGCTTGCCGGTGAACGGGCGAATGGTGTCGCAGACGTTCATCGCCGGCATGTAAGACGCAAGGTCCAACTGCCCGAGGCTCTTTCCCTCACCAATGACAGTGCGGCCGGAGACAAGCCCGCGCACCCCGAGCTGATAGTTCAGCCGGTGGACGGCCGGGTTGCGCGTGAAGACCCAGGTGGCGGGATTGTCGACGCGCTGCGGACCCGAGCCGCCGGCAACGGTGGAGTCCTGGCGCGGGTCGTACTCGCGCAGGCCGCGCAGCACGAACTCGAATTCTGGCCGGCCCTTGTCGAAGTAATCGGAATCGTACCTGCGTTCGACCACCACGTAGCAGATGCCGGAGCCGCGCGAGGTCGCCTTCCACGTCTGTCCGGAGCCCGCGGTGTCCGCCACGAGCTTCATGTCAGGGCCCTGCCCCGGACGTCCGTCATAGAAGCGGATCGAGATCAGGTCTTCGAAGCCGTTCACGCCATAGTGCGCGGCCTCGTTGCCGATGATCGGGCGCGAGTAGAGGGTGTACCGGTTGCCGTAGAAGTAGATTTCCGGCTCCAGCCCGTCGCACCAGCCGTTGGCGAGCGCGAAGACCTCGGCATTGTATTTGTTGCCGCTGCCCCACTTGGCATAGAAGACCCGGTGCCCCTTGAGCTTACCTGTTCCATAGAGGGACCCTGCCGGCACGTCGGCGCCGTACTGGACCTCGCCCTGAACGGCGGAATAGGTGCGCTGCTTCGTCCGGTTGAGATAGCTGAGGAGCAGGCTTGCCCCGAACGCGAGGCCACCGGCAATGAGGCTGACGGCTATCGTCGAGCCAGCAAACAGCGCAGTCGCAATCGCGCCGCCGATTGCGGTGAAAATAGCCATCTACGGAACCCTTGGGATATTCAGCCGACGCGGAACGCGGCCTTCACTTCGGCGAGGTCGTGGAATGACCTGCCCTTCGCCGTCTTGGTGATGAAGCGCATGCCAGTGCACACGGCCACGTGCTCTGCATTGCCGATCTGGAGCACGCCGATATCGCCGACCCGTGCTGTAGCCGGCGCAATTACTTCCAGATGGGCGGAGAAGAGTTCGACAAGGGATTTCCAGCCCCGGCGCCTTAGGGCCACCTGTGCGCCCCGCAGCGTCTTGTAGGAGCCCTTGTAAGCATTCTCCAACCCGAGTGACGGGTCGAGGGCATCCGCCACCCGGCAGCCGAAGAAGAAGCAATCGGCGTGCGGCCAATGCGAATAGGGCTTGGCCATCTCGGCTTCGATCACCGCCGAGACGATCTCGAAACGGCTAGCCACTGCGCTGCCCCCACTCTTCGGGAACGGACGCCGTCGTCGAGGCGTACTCGAAGAAAGTGTCCGTCGGATCGTTGTCGAATTGCTGCTCGGCCTGAGACCGCTTGACGTGGGTGGCGCCTCGCGCCGAACGCCCCGGAGGCTCGAGGTCGATCTCCAGCGTGATGGTGCGTTGCCCGCTCTCGTCCACCTCGCTCTTGGAGTAGCGGACCTGATCGATCTCATAGATCGAGGAGGCGAGGATCCCGACGACCTCGTTGGTCTCGGGAATGCCTGCGAGATGGGTGATGATCACCGGTGCGTTGGTGTAGGCATAGTCTTCGATCCTGGCGATCGCGTCGTCAGGGTCGTCTGTCGGAACATCCGAGAACCGGATGGTGCGCGAGGTGACTGCCACGCCGAGGGACTGGCTCATATCGCCCATGTCGAGCCAGCGGTTCGGCAGGTACTCCAGACCGTTGTAGGTGTAGGGGCGCCCGCCACGATGATAGCCGACGGTCTTGCCCGGCAAATCGAAGCGGATGAGGTCGAGGCGGACGATTTGCCCTTGCTCGAGCAGCGCCTCGACGGCAGGGTCTAGGCTCATGAGTTTGCCACCACATATTTGAACAGACCAAGGCCACAAAGGGCTGCGGCAGGGCGAGGGTCGTTCGCAGGAACGACGATCCAGTTCTTGGGAATCAGGGTCATGAGTAAAACACCTCTGTGGCTGAGAAGGACGGCGAACGCGACCCCCACGACTTCTGGCCCTGATAGGATCCGGCATCGATCTGCATGAGGCAGGACGGCTTTTCGAAATTGGCCGTCAGGGGCAGCGTGAAGGTCTGAAGGTCGAGGGCGTACCGGATGGTCAGGACAACCGTCCCGCCAGAAGTGGCCTGCACGTCCTCGATGATGCGATGGAGCGAGATCACAGTGGCCGACTTCACCACCTCGACATAATCACCGGCGCGGAACTGGAAGTTCGCCGGCAGGCCGCTGATGCTGAGTGTCGTCGCGGTGCGGGCAGTGATGACTGCGGTCCCATTGAACGGGCCTCCGCCGGCATTGGTGCCGGAAAGCGGTTGCCCATTGTCGTGAGCAATCGGACGGGGACGGAACGGATCATAGGCTCGGAATACCTCGCCCATGCCCCCTGCCCTCATCATGAAGGCGTCCATCTTCCCGTAGTCGATCTCGTTCAGCCAGCCGGCCTGCCACGTTCCTCTCCACCACGGCGTGCCGAATATCTGGGCCTCGGTGCGGCGCCCTTCCATCCGGTCGACGTCGCGGGGCTGGATAGGGTCGAACTGGACCTGCTTCCAGCCGATGATGTCGGGGAGTTGCAGGACCGTCGGCATCAGTTGCCCCCACTCTGGACGACGCTATAACAGGCGGGCAAATTCATCGGAGATCCCAATTGAAGCTGGTGTCCATTGTCGTTGAGAAGATGCTCCCGCTCCGGGAGGGGAACCGCGTCAACTTTACGTTCGATTTGATGCTTGATGATCCGGAACTCGGATCGCCGTATTTTCCCAGATGACGGTCGGCGTCCGCTGGGATGAAGGGGCGACTATCGACTCGCTGACCACACTGGCACTACGAAAACTGAGCGCCTTCATCAGCGCAGCGGCGCATGAAGACCTGTCGCCATTCTTAGTCGACGAGCATCAGATCGGGTTGCCCCCGTCCTTCCAGTAGCTCTTCCGGTTCTTTTCGTTGGCCTGCACCGCTTGGATCGCGATGCCTCGGGCTTCCTGACGGATTTCCGCCTTCAGCCCGTCGCCCAGTTCAATGCGCACGACGCTGACGCCGCCTTCCGCACCTGAAGACGCGCCAGTGCCTCCCCGTTCGGCAGCGGGGCCGAAGGCATAGGCCTCACCCGGCGTAACACGAGCCATTGCCAGAACACTATCCGTCGGGCCGGAGCCTGGGATGACGCCGGAACCGCCGGAAGCGAAGGAACCGAGATAAATGCCATTGGTGCCGCCGTAGCCGAGGGGCGTCGACGCGCTGCGTCCGAAAGCTCCCATGGTTCCTCCGCCACCAAAGCCACCCATGAGCGAGCCGAAAATCATGTCGAAGATGCCATTTGCAGCCATCGACAAAGCGCGGTCGGCGATCTTGTCGAGAGCGTTGACCGCGGCATTGCCGAAGGTCTCCCAGAAGGTTTTCCCTTCCTGAAGCCCGGACTTTATGTCGGAGAAGAAGCCGGAGAAAGTCTCCTTGCCGAGGTTATAGATTTCGGTCAGGCGCCGAGTCGCTTCCTCGGTGGCCGCCATCTCTGCGGCCAGCCCGGCGATTTCCTGACGCTGCGCGGCTGTCAGAGCGATGTTGTCGTTCGCAGCCTTGTTGAGCATGTCCTGCTCATACCGGAGACGATTTGCAGCTTCCCTGGACATGCCGAGGGTCTGCGCCGCAAGCTGCTGTCCCGCAATGAACTGTTCAGCCGACCTCGTCAGGTCTTGATAGGCTTCAGCCTGGCGCTTGGCCTCCTTGGCAGCCTTGTCACTCGCTTCACCGCTCTCGCCGATGCCGCTGGCGAGATTGCGCAGAGCATCGGCGGCGCCAGAGGCAGAGCGCTGGATCAGATCGATCCCCTGACCGAGATAATCCACGCTCATGGCGTCGTTCATCGCGTTGCTGCCGATGCTACCTGCAAGGGCCGCTACGCCGGCATTCGGATTGGGGATGGCCGGAGCGGTGAGCGGCCCGGTGTTCGCCAGGAGCCCAGCGACCCCGGTTGCAGATGGGCCGACGCCCGGGATGACCGTCGCAACGGAACCGACCCAGGTGAGGAACTGGATGATCTGCGCCCGGCTGTTGTTGATCATCTCGGTCACGCCGTTCACCGCTGCCTGCGCGGCCTGAACGACGACGTCGCCAATCACGGCCGGCAAGATCGCCCAAGTCGCGCGGATTGTCTCGAATCCGCCGACGAAAGCGCCGATGATCCAATTGACGGCGTTATGCGCGTCCTGAACGATGTCGCGCCCCAGAATGCGGGCGAGCTCGTCCCGGAAGATCACCGCCGCCGTGACGGCAGCGGCGAAGCCTAGGGCCAGAGCGCCGACTGGATTGGCAGCAACAAGAGCTGCTCCCGTGATGACAGCCTGCCGGGCCAGCCCTACCAGCGCCATGGTGACCGTGGCGATGCCGCCGATGATCGCCGGAGAGTAGAACAGGGCAAGTCCAGCGGCGGCAGCGGCTGCGTAGGGCGCGATCGGCACGAGCACGTCCGCCACCGCGTTGAGGGCAGATTCCGCAACCCACGCCCAATCCACCATCTGCAAGCCCGCAGCGACCAGCCCGACGAGGCCGATGGTCACCAGGCTCACGGGACTGATGACGGACATGAACGCCGTGCCAAGTGCCTTCAGTGCGCCCGAGGCCCCCATGGGTCCGAGAACAGCGGAGATCTGCGTACCCTGCTGTAGCGCAATTTGCAGCGGGTGCATGGCCATTGCCGAGGTCACTGCAACGTCCTGAAACTGCGCCGCAAGATTGGCCACGTTCATCGAACCGGCGCCCATGGAGAGCGAGGCCGCATTAGCCGCCGAACCGACCCGGCCGGTAGCGGCGGCCGCGAGGCCTGCCGCTCGCTCGATTGCGCCCAGTGCTGCACTCTCGCTAGCCAATGCCTGGGCCAGCTGGCCAGTGGCGGTATCGGCGGCGCGCGAACTCGCCGCCAACCGCTGCGTGGATGCCTCCGCCCGGCCCGCGCTCGCGGTGAGCTTGTCGAGGTCGACAGCGGCGGCAGCGGCTTGCTCGGAATGAACGGTCAAGCCGAGGACGGCATTCGTCATGACCTACTCCTTTCCGAAGAGCGCACCGAAGAGACCAGGGGTCATCTTCTGGGCGGAGACATTGGGTTGGGGGGATTGCTCGTCGGGCGAGCGGTTGATGTGGGGGAGCCAGATGCGATCCATTCGCAGGATCGCTCGGCGCTCCCAATCCCGCAGTTCGAGCCGCGAGATCGTTTCGAAGGCGAGGATGTCTTGGTGGCTGATCGCATTCCAGCCGAAACCGTTGGAGCTTCGCGTCCGGTCGATGTCCCAGAAGGCCGACCAGACGCGCTCGGCAACGGTCGGGGGATAACCCCGGCCGCCGTCAATGACCCGCTGGACGGCAGCCTCCGTTGCCGCAATCAGCCTTTGGTAAAACGGGTGCGGTTACCCGCCGCCCGGTCGACCTGTTCCTTGATGAAGTTGTAGCGGGTGTAGAGCTTGATCGCGTTCTCTTCGCTGAACGCCAGCTCCTGCTTGTCGAGGATGATCGCCGGCTCCCAGCCGAGGGTCACCTTGGCGAGGAAGCGCAACCCGCGTTCCGCCACTTCCCGTGCCTGCAGACGCGTCAAATTCTCGCTCGCGATCAGCTCGTCGGCCAGGTCCTCCTGCGCCTCCTTGGCGCGCGAGCTGTCGGGCCCGGCCACGCGGATGGAGAAGCCGAGCGGCGACTTTCCGTCCGGTCCCATGATCGGAACAGAAATGCCCTCTTCCTGTCGCTGGACCATCTCGTCAAAGCTGGCGAGGTCGACCGGCTCGGTCGGAACGTTCTTCTTGGTTGCCATGGAGGTCTCCTTACGCGGCGATGACGGCGGCGGTCGCGGCGCTCGTCGCCTGGGCCGTGCCGGCACCATTGGAGGCGGTGACGGTAACGGTGATAACGTTGCCGACGTCCCCGACGGCGGGCACGTAGGTGCTCTCGTCGGCGCCAGGGATCGAGACGCCATCACTGAACCACTGATAGGCGTAGGTCGGCGCCGGGGTGCCGGACCAGGTGCCGGTCGAGGCAGTGAGCGTCTGGCCAACCTGCGCCGTGCCGGTGATTGCCGGCAGGACGGTGTTTGCCGGCGCCACGGCGTTCGACGTCGGCGCAACGCTGACGACGTTGGAGTTGATCTCGAGCGTGACGTTGAGGGTCTTGACCGTATTCGCCCCACCCCCGGCCTCCTGCGAGGACATGACGAGCCCCATGAACAGGTGCTCCGAAGGCGTCGGGTTGGCACCAACGGCCGGCGCATCATCCCAGACGATGCGGAACGGGTAATTGTTGTTGGTGTTCTCGGCAGCGATGGCGGCGATCTGGCCCGGATCGTCGGCGATGACTGCGAAGACGTTCTGCATCTGCCCGGCGTTGCGGGTGCCCTTCTGCTTCACGTCGCGCTTGCGATCGATGAGCTGCGTCGTGATGAGCGCGGCGGTATCGCCGAGCGCGCCGCACTGGGTCCAGCCCTTGATTTGGGTCCAGGGGATGCCGTCGAAATCCGACGCGATCATGTCCTCGTCGGGCAGGTCCATGGCGGGGCCGATGTAAATCTTGGCGCCCGCGACTGGATATAAGGTCGCCATTGTGTGTTTCCTTTCCAAAAGAAAAGGCGCCCACAACGGACGCCCTAAGTTTTCTGATCTCGATCTGCTAGGCCGCCTACTCCAACCATCCCCAGCGCTCGCGCCGCTGGATCGCACCCACCGCAGAATGACGGATGCCGTATCGAGCGGCCGTGACGCGCTGAGGCTCGAGGCCCGCCATAGAGCGTATCTCTCTGACATCCTGCTCAGTGAGCTTTGCCAGTGGCGATTTCTCACCCCGCCCAGATCGCCCATGCGCGATCATGTCGGCCTGGTTCTCTCGCCTCGTTGCCCAACGCAGATGGCCGGGGTGCACACACCCCTCGTGACCATTGCCGCAGGAATGGGCGGCCTGATGCCCCGCCGAAGGCGGCGGGCCGTGAGCTATCTCGCACATCTGCCGGATGGGGCCATACCCGTATTTGTCGCGCCAGAACGGCCAGATCAGGCATTCATCGCCTTGGTAAGACGAGTGGCTCTCAATCCACCGCTTGAGTTCGCCGTTAGCCATCCTCCGGCGTGTGTCCGGATTGCCGTGTCGCCGCCAACGCTTGTAGTGCATCGCGCACCAGCCACGAGTGCGTGCCCGATTGCGACAGCCTTCGACTGCGCATAGTTTGGCCTCAGCCATTCGACGCTCCATCGTCGTTTCGGTTAGAGCCGTCGAGCGTGTTGGTAGCACCTCGACGGCTTGCCAATTATGGCATGCTGGCCCTTGAATTTCCAACGCTTTGGGCTAAGCCCAGCACTCCCACGCGACCATCACGGGGATCTGGATACGGGCGTCCTCGACGATGAGGTCGGCGACGTCGGCTGCCTTGGTGACGCGCACCTGCAGGCCGTCAGCGGTCAGCCGCAGGTCCGTGGGGAAATGCTCAGCCACTTTGCCGGCGAGTTCCCGCGGTTGCGCTTCCCCCAGCCCCTTGGGCCACTGCACGCTGATTTGGAGAAGGCCGAGCCGCTGGTGCGGGCCGTCACTGTCGATGAGGACACGGTTGTTGATGTTGGGCACGAACTGCACCCGGAGGAACTTCTGGTTGGCCGGCGGAACGAACGTCACGTTCGGCCAAGCGACCGGCAGAGCCGGCGAAAGGACGAGGCTCGACACGCGGGCAAAGAGAGCCTGCAAGATGCTGCCTTCCACTGTTTCGGCCATGCTGATACCTTCCGGCCCGATGGCCTACGAGAAACCACTGAACGACGAAGAGGTCTGGAACCGCCTTCACGCGGCTCTAGAGGTGCTTGGGGGCGCCCGAGGCACGACGACTGCCGGCGATACCGCCTTGACCGCTGCGCGCCGCGCCCTCGTCCTGCTGCAGATGGGCGTACTCAAGGCTGCCGAGGCCGACCAGGAGCCGTTCAAAGGCCCAGCCGAGCCTTGACCCTCGCGCCAACAGCCTCAACGATTTGCGGCCACCGTTGCGCCACCATGGTGACCCAAGGCCTTCCCGGTCGACCGTTGGCCCCGTAGTGAACGTGCGGACCATAGCGGGCCGTGTACCCGAGATAGATCGTGTCACCCAGATCCGCCCCGGCGATCACCAGAACGATCTCCCCCATGTCGGGGGCGAACGTGCCGCCCGGATTGTCACGGCTCAACACCGGCATCGCCGAGGTGGACGCCTGCAGGCTGGCTCTCAAGAACCCGGTGTCCACGGGAACGAGTGAATTGAGCTCGCTCACTAGTTCCTGCGCGGCCTCCTTGAAGATCGCCTCCTCGGCGCCCAGGACCTTGCGGGCCCAGTCCTCGATTTCCGCCGTGAACGTCATGCCGCGCGCCGGGCAAGCAACTGGCGCGAGAAGTCAATGGTCATTTCCATCGTGCATCGGCAGCCGACGTGCTCATGGGCCGGCGCCGCGGGATCGCCGGGGAACATCAGCCGCGCGCCCGACGGCGACACGAAAGCCTCGTCCATTTGCACTCGCTGCCGGTCCAGCACGCGATGCGTGAACCGGGTCCGGCCGTCATGTGTGGCGCGCCAGGTCTTGAACACGAACTCGGCGCGAACCTTGCCTTCGGCGATTGCCTGGCGCATGGCCTGGTTGCGGGCACCGTTGAGCGCGGTCAGCGTCTCGCTGCGGGCCAGCATCTCGCCCCGAAGGGCGAGAAGTCGGTCAGCATACCGTCCGACGATGCGGTTCACCGTTTCTCGGTCGAGCGGCTTGCCCTCGCGGATGGCCTTCGCCACGGCACGATCAAAGCGCTTGTCGCGCCGCTCGCGCGTGAGATAGGCGCGCAGCTGGGCCGGGTCGCCGGATAGGAGCTGCTGACGCGCAGTCGCGACGAACTGCTCCTGCTGCGCCGTCAGGCCGATGAGGCCACCTTCCCGCCTCCCGGTGATGCGGTTGATGCGCCCAACCACGTCCAGGGCCGTCGTACGCGGGTTCTGCCCCTGCATCAAGCCTTCAGAGAGCGCCAACTGAATGCCGACGCGCTGGTCCTCGACGATGCGCGTCACGAGCCTTGAGGAGTGTTCGCGCAGCCATGCCTCGGCTTCGGGATTGCGGACGCCGAAGCGGAACACGACGCGGTTGCCCTCAGGATCGTGCAGGCGCATCTCCTCGGCCATGCCGATGCCGCCGGCGTTGTAGACCTCGGCAATGGCGATCTCCAGCCCTCCGAACGCCGCCCGCTCGATGTTGAGCACGTCGAGGGCGCCCTGCACGTCACTCCGCTCCAGCCGCTCAACCAGGAGCCGCAGGATTACCTGTGAGCGGATGTCCGCGATGGCATCAAGAAAGGCAGCTCTCAAAACTGGGTGGTATCGATCAAGCAGCAACGCAAATTTCGAAGGTTTATTCGTCACTGATCGCCACCTTTAAGTAGGTCCCTCTTGCGAATGCTCAGAAATAGTTGCACAGGAGGATCAGTGGCAATGTTGCCACTTGGGGGAGAAACTCAGATGAAACTGTTTATTGCAGCGCTTATTGCGCTCTCTTCGATGACGAGCATTGTCTATGCCGGCAACTGCAACGTGCCGTCTGACCGTGCTGCTGACGGTAGCCGCTGCGGTGACCGCGCCGCATCGGAGCGTCCCGGCGGGAACTAGGCCTTATCAGGTGAGATCGCCTCGAGCGATCTCACCTACCCTCGCACCAGAAACTTCCAAGCGATCGTCGTCCCTGCCGCCGGCAGCTTCATCGTCCGAACGATGGTGACCGCCTTGCCATCGATCTCCATCGTGTCGGCCGGGTCAGGCTCAGTGCCGAGCACGGCTGCCGTCACCTCGAGGTCCGTCGCGAGGATGGTCGTGCCGTCGACGAACTCCTCGCTGACACCCTTAACCGTGGCATCGAGCGTGTAGATCACAGGCTCCGTCACCACGGGCGGGTCCCATGGGTTTGGGCCCGGCGTGGTGCCGCCCGGCCGGGTCAGCGTCACGGTACCCTGCGCGAACCTGTCGAGCAGGCGCGAGGCCGTCTTCTGCATCCGGGCGTAGTTGAATTTGGCCATCAGACGATCGCTATGGCCGGGATGAGCCTGGCAGTGACGAGCAGCGGCGAAAGGATGCCTTCGATGCTGGTCAGGATCGGCGTCAAATCGGCAACAAGATCGTTACCCGTCGCCGTGGATTGGTATTCCACCTCGACAGCACCTTCGACGCGCTCGCGTTTCACCCGCGCTGCGGAGGAGCCGGAAGCGGAGAGGCTGCCAGGCTCAACCGCCTCCTGATAAGCGGCTATGTAGCTGGCGTCGATCACCCGCTGAGGCACGGTGTTGGGGTCGAGGGCGTTGCCATAGCGGTCCACGGCGCCGGTGCGCGGCCATTCGCGCTCCTGGCTTGCCCCGTCAGTTGGCGAGCCGGGGAAGCGGGCACCATACGTGCCGTCGATGTACACCGAGCCGCGCTGACGCAAGACGGCCGGCGTCGGCGAGCCGTCGGGGAGCGTGTACCCATTGGCATCGAGCCATGCCTGAAAGGTCGTATCGTCGCCATACCCGGCCATCGAACTCTCCGACGGAACCAATTCTTATCGTGTGCATTTTCGGAACCGGCAGCAGGGGACCCAGCTGCTTGGACCGAGGCCCAGCCTGCCCCGCCGTAGTCACCGCCTCGGTCCAATATCCCCTCAGAGGAACCGAAGAATGCAACTGCGTGATGCCGTGTTGGAAGGTGCAAACCCGAGCGAGATTGCAGCGCTGTCGCGTCTCTGCGAGGAACCCGACTATTCGCTCCCACCTGAACTTGCCAGCCGCCTGGGAGCTAAAGGCTGGATAGACACGGCCGGCGACGCCATTCTGGTGACCATCGCCGGCCGCACGTTGGTTGAACGGCGGCGTTAAGCCGCCTTCGCCGGCTCGACGAGCTGCTCGCGGGTCTCATCCTTCACCTCGACGCCCTTTGACCCGAGATAGGTCTTGAGCTCGGTGTCGGTGAGCTTGTCGATCAGCGCGGCGACGATGTCGTCCTTCTTGTCCGGCGTGGCATCGCCGAGCACCTTCTTGGCGGCCGACTTGAACGACATGAAATTGTCGCCGGCCATGCCGAGGACATCGAGGGTGGACGCCGAGTCCTTGGCAACGGACTCCTCGGTCTTCGCCTTCTGAGCGCCGATGGCGAGGAACGGCAGACGCTTTGCCTGCTTCAATCCCTGGTCGGAGAAGTCCACGTCACGGCTGGCGCCAGGCTTGATGTAGACGACGCCCGAGACCGAATGAACGCCCTGCAGAGCAGGGCTGTTGTTGGTTACTTTCATAGGAGCCCCCATCAAGCCGGCGGAGCGGTGATTTCGTCGCCGTAGGCCGCAGCCCCCGGCAGACGCCACTCGGTGCCACCGGTGCGGGCGATGACGCCCTGCTCGTAGCCCATGAGCGACTTCTGACGCGGCTGGAGCACGCGGCGCGGCATCGGCAGGTGGAAGCGCAGGACCTCCACGTCACGACGGTAGACGACCATGCGGCCGCCGCCGTCCTGCGAGGCCGTCGCGAGCTCGCGCAGCGGCTGGATGTCGAGCGCCTGCCCGGTCTCCGCCGTGTAGACGTTGTTGCGGCGGATGTACTCGAGGAGGGTCAGCAGGCCGTCGCCCTGCCCCAGCCGGCGCGTGGCGATCAGCCGGAACGCTTCGGGCGGAAGACGAAGGGCGTCGATCCACTCGACCTCCGACGTGTTCTCGCGGACGCTCGAGATGAGGTCGTTGATGTCGCGCAGGATCTGGTCGTTGGACTTCGCCGACCAGTAAGTCGAGGAGCCGGTGCCGTCGGCCGCCACGTCGACGCGGGAGACGAGCGGGCTGTTGACGAAGCCCGTCCAGTTCTTCTCGCTGTGGCCCCGCATGGCGATCGTGTTCAGCAGCCGCTCGATATTCTGCGACGAGGCCATGGCCTTGGTGTCGCTGAGCGGGATGCCGTAGAGGGCGGCCTGGTTGATTTCCTCCAGGTTCCACTCCCAGCCGGCGCCGATCATGGCGAAGTCGTGCGAGTGCTGGTCGCGGGTGGCCGCCGAGAACGGGATGTCGTTGGCGGCACCCGAGATGAACTTCGCCTCGCCGGCGACGTCGACCGTGAAGAACATGGTGCCGATGGCCCATTCGTTCCCTTCGGTGACGATGGGAACGTGCGCCCCGTAGTTGAAGGTCGGATAGCGGCGCTGATAGATGCGCTGCTCGACGTTGCGCCCCTGCGCGATCACGAAGGGGAATGCGGCCTGCGCGTCAGCGAAAGGCCGCTGGATGATCTGGTTCATTGCTGGTGTCCTTTCGAGAGCCAGGGCTTACGGAGTGGCCTCGGGGTGGATCGTGGCCCGGTTGCGCAGGCTGATCTCGACGATGTCGCCATCGCCGCCCGAGGTGTCGAAGACGGCGTCCGGAATGGGGCCGACGATGTTGGTGCCCGCGGCGCCGACGTAGCGGTGCGTCGAGGTGTTGTAGAAGACCTCGCCACCGTCGGTGACCGTGCCGCCCGCCAGCACGTACATCTGGCCCTGCGTCAGGAAGGCGCCGGTGAAGTAGTGCGGGTAGGCGTCAGGGAGGGTCGGGTGCGGCGGCACCGCCGGGTTGAGGATCGCGATGCCGATGAACTCGCCGGTCGTGAGCGGAACTACGCCATGGTCGCCCGTGCCCCGCTGGGCCGGCTGGCCGAAGCGGATGCCGGCCGCGTCCTCAACGGTGCGGCTGATCCGGTTGCTCTTCTCCTCGTTCGCGATCTGGCCGTGGAGGCCCTTCGGGGGGGCCTCGGTGTAGGTCGTCTGGTAGGTCGCCATGTCTCAGGCCTCCCCTCAGTTGGCCTTGGCCGGCAGGTGAGCGGACGTCATGTCCTTCACCATGGCGGCGTAGGCATCGGTGACCGCCTTGTCGGCGTCGGTGGTGGACTGGATGCCGTCCTTCAGGGCGGCGGCGAACGGATCGGACGGCTTCACGTCCTTGGCGATGGCGCGGAACATGCCCGCGATCTCGGCCTCGGAAGCGTCCTTGACCATGTCGTCGCCGAGCTTGGCGGCAACGGCGGCCTTGCGGAGGTCGGCGTCCGACTTGCCGGCCACCTCGATCTTGGCGTCGATTGCCTTCACCGTGGTGACGAGCTGGGCGCGGTCGGCGACCATCTTGTCGATGTCGGCTGGCTTCGGAGCCGCGTCCTGGGCCTTCTTGAGGTCGGCCTTGAGGGTGCCGATCTCCTCGTCCTTCTTGGCGATCTCGGCATCCTTGGCCTTGATGGCGTCGGCGTGGGCCCTATTGGCGTCCGCCAGCTTCTTTTCGCCGTCGGCGACGGCCTTCTGAAGCTTGTCGATGGCCTGGGCGCCCTGGTCGGTGGTCTGCACCGACAGTCCGTCCACGACCACAGTACGAAGTGCGTCACTCATCGTGCGCGTCTCCTTGTCCATGGTTGGAGTGATCGGGGCGGGGCCCCATGCTTTCGCACCGTCGCCGATGCGAACCTCAGAACCGGCCCTGCCCCGCTGCACGATGGCGACGTGGTTGAGCCGGATATTGCGTTGGATGGCGTCGTACTCTTCGCCCGACGGCGTCTTGCCTCCGGTCCAATCGAGATCGCAGGTGTAGCCGGCCGAGAGCTCGCGCTTGCCGCCCTCGATGTCCTTGATCGCCGCCTCGTCGCTCACCATCAGCGGTACGCGGATGAAGATCGCTTCACCGGTGATCTCGTCGCCGGTCTGGCCCACAGCGAAGTCGCGCCAGTTGCCCGAGTTCACGAGCTCGGGCGGATGGTCGTTGGTCACCGGCCGGTGCGCGGCGCTCTTGAGGGTCGCTTCGGAGAACACCTCGGCACCGGGCCGGTAAACCCGCACCATTGCCATATCCGGCTTGCCGACCTCGCTTCCGAGATAGGTCTGGATGCCGGTCCGGGCGATCCGGGCATCGGCAACAAGGTAGCCGTCATCGCGCCGTCGCGTTCCCGCGACGGTTACAGCGTCGGTGAATTGCATTCGTGGTGTCCAGTGCTATGCTCCCTCGACTGGGGGAGGGAGAGCATGAGTGGAAGTGGGCGCTACTATATCGACAGGGGCTACATCTACGGCCCCCGCGACAACGGGAAGTTCTACATCGACCGCGGATATATCTACGGCCCGCGAAACAGCGGAAAGTTCTATATAGACCGGAACTATGTCTACGGTCCCTGGGACTCCGGTAAGTGGTACATCGATCGCGACTATTTCTATGGCCCGAACGGCGATCCTCCTTGGCTGAAAGATTAAACTGCGCTCGTTTCAGCCGCCCGCCTCACTCACTCCTGCCGCAGCGCTCACGTCCTCCTCGTCCTCCTCCTGCTCCGAAAGCCGCCCGTACTCTTCAATGGCAGCCTCAAGGCCTGGCAGGGAGCCGTCCTCAACGAACGTGTTCACGAGCGCATCTGACAAGGCCTCGATCGGCATCAACGGCGGGCTCGTCCCTGTCCCTGCGATCGCACGCGCGGCGTCTGCCTTGGTCTTGAAGATGTCCGCCTTCTCCTTTTCGGAGAGGCCCCAGAGCGGCGCCCAGGTGTAGTAGATGTCCTCGGGCCGGTCCCCTAAGGCTGAGCGAATGATGACTTCGTCGAGCCGATGCAGGGCTGGCCCAAGCTCGGTGCGCTGCCGCGCCGAGATGTTGTCGTAGTAGGCCCGGAATTCCCCGTCGGAGCTCGCGTTGAGGCCATGAGGTGCCTCGCCAAGCAGGCGGGTCACCGGAATATCCGCGGCGCCTGAGGCGATCTGCAGGAACTGGCGCATCAGCTCGGGCAACTGCGAGAAGTTGATCTGCTTCTGCTCCCAGTGCTCGCCGCCGGCATTCGTGCCGCTCTGCCCCGTGCCTTGCAGCAGCACCATGTTAAACATCGACTTGATCGTGTTCGCGTAGGTGAAGCGGTCGGTGAGTTGCTTCGTGGTCGTGGCGTGCTGCAGGAACTCGCTGAGGTTCGGGATGTAGATCACATCCGTCTTGGCCTCAGGAATGAGCGCAGCAACGTGCTGCTGCGCCGAGGCGGCGTTCATCACTGCGTCGTAGACGATCTGGAGGACACTGTCGCCCCAGCCCTGAAAGTCCGCCAGGCGCTCGTCGAGAATGCTGGCGCCGATGAAGCGGACGATCCGCGAGGGGTGCACCCGGACCGAGAGGCCGGTTGAGCCCATGACCTCGTAGTATTCGGGCTCGCCGAAGAACTCACTCGTCACGTCCCGAACGAGCGGGCCACAGGTGATCTCGTGACGGGAGAGAACATTGAGGTAGGCCAGGTCATCCTTGCTTACGCGATCGATGTCCAGCGCCTCCTCCGGCCGGCCATCCTTCATCCCCATATAGACGGCTGCCCCACCGAACAGCCGCGCTTTGCGCATCGCCAGGTTGAGCTTCGGAATGAGGTTGATCGTCGGCGCCTTCTCGACCTTCTCGATGGCCTCGATCTGGTCGTCCTCGGCCTGCCAGTCCCTGCCCTCGCGGGTCATATCGTTCGGGATGATGTCGACGATCTTCCGCGCCAGCCAATCCGAGCGGTGCATGGCGTTGAGGTCTTCGGGCGTGAGTAGGCGCAGTGCGAAGGACTGGCTGACGGTCTTGTCCTTCGACGTGCCGAGGCCGGTCACCAGGCTCTTGAGCGTATCGACGATCGGAAAGCCCATCAGCCAACGACCCCTAGAAGTCCGTAGTGGAACATTTCGTTGATGGCGTTGAACGCCCGGCTGGTGCTGTCCGCGTCGTCATCGTGGGAGGCGTCGGGAAAGCCCTCGAGCGCCGAGAACCACGCCTCGTTCCACGGGCCGCGCAACACCAGCACATTGCCGGCCTCTGCCTGCGCGGAGAACGGCGAGAACCTGGTCACCTTGTCGCCCGACTCCGGTGTGGCTCGCACGGTGTATCCAGCCAGCATCTTCGTCAGACTGATCACCTGTGACTTGCCGGCCTGTCCGGGGTCCTGCGGCAGCGAGATGTGCACTTCCTTGCCATCGGCCGCAGCGGTGTTCTTGATCAGCGTCTCCACGCCACTGGGCGAGAGGAAATCGCTGGTGTGGTGCGCGACGATGTAGCGGCCATCGTCGAGCTTGCCGATCTTCGTTCCCGCGGTGGCGTCCGGATCGTTGCTCTCTGTCTTCGGCGTGGCGCCCAGGTCCCAGCCGCGCATCCAGCGAACGACGTTGGCCGGCACGGCATCGACAACCTCGCACCAGCCCCGCTTGAACAGCAGCCCGGCGGTCGGCCTGATCTTCCAGTTGCCGCCGAGGAGGCGCTCGCGCTCGACCGTCGGCAGCGCCAGGAGGTTGGCGAGATAACCGGGGTCGGCCGCCATCAGCGCCTTGTTGTCGGTCAGCTTGGCCGGAATGAACGTCACCGACTTCGGCGGGATCGGCTGCTCTACTCCGTTCTCGTCCGGTGCCGTGTAGTGTGCCAGCTCCTCGGGCG
>Ga0065721_10050716_pt1 | contig 18346 bp, 11 predicted proteins | sample Mesricmetagenome_FD_59108 | JGI IMG/M metagenome (GOLD analysis project Ga0065721, IMG submission 59108) | Mesophilic microbial community from rice straw/compost enrichment Sample: eDNA_1 v2 (version 2) | ecosystem: Engineered > Solid waste > Grass > Composting > Bioreactor | place: USA: Davis... | reverse complement strand
GCACACGTCCAGACCAGATGCCACGTGCCGTCTGGGCCGCGAGTGATGCTGGGATCGCGCATGATGTTTTTGCCGACGTGCGCTTTGAGAAACAGACCCGGCACATTGCTCCAGTGATATCCATCGTAGCTGTACGCGAAACGCAGTCCGTCCTGATCGCCTTCCTTGAACGTGCTGAACAGATAAACCGGTGTGTCAGGGGATGAATCGGCGGCGTAAACTGGAATGCATTTGAACGTCAGCAGGACCGCGCTGAGGCAAACAATTCGAAACCATGCCGGCAACCTGGCGGTTCGGACGCGAGCATCGGATTGGTGAATCAAAGGTTTCATTGCTGGCGGATGTTGAGGAGTGTTGAGATTCGAATGCGATTTGACTATGGACGCAGCATTGGCAGCCAGACGCTCATTTCGGATTTACCGCGATTGGCCCAAACGGAGTAGGGGATGAGTTTGGTTTTAATCGGTTTAAGTTCTGCGGAACTGAGCGGACGATAAAGTTGATTGTTCCAAGGAGCGGACATTTTCGCGGTCAACATCGTGTCGAGGACAACTACGCCGCCGAGCAGGCGATGGTCGTAGCGGGCGCGAAACTCGTTGGTGGTAGAAATGAAAACATCTCGGACGCGGACATCGCGCGGAAGGTCGGGAGATTCGAGGCAATAAACAATCGGTCCGCGTTTGACCGCAACCTGGCCGAAGGTTTCTTCGACGAGCGGATTGGCTTCGATTAACTCGGTGTCCATCCGGAGATCGAGATCAACCATGTCGCCGGATTTCCAGATGCGACGAATCTCATGATACGTGGCAGCGGATTCGAGCCGGGCCGGAGGCCGGCGCTCCACTGAAGTAGTCGGACGTAGATTCACGCGCACTTGGGCATCCTTCGCCCAACCAGGTATGCGAAGATTTAGAGCGAATTCTTTTTCAGGCGCGGAAAGGATTTTGAGGCGAATGCGTCCCGCCCACGGATATTCCGTTTCCTGCACGAGTTTGATTTTGCCGACCTCAGGCAAATCGGTTTCCAGCTCGCTTGCGCCATAGAGATTGATCCAGATGGCGTTGGTGGATTTGGCGTAAGCGAATTGCGCCGAGGCGGCGATGGTGCGGACGAGATTCGGCGGGCAACAGAATGACCCGAGAAACGGCACGCGTTCACGCGGCCAACGTAATTCAATCGGCAACGGATCGGTCACGCGAAGCGGGTTGGTGTAAAAGAAATTCGTGCCGTCGAGGCTCATGCCGGAGAGAACGCTGTTGTAAAGCGCGAGTTCGGCGACATCCATGAAGCGCGCTTCGCCGGTCGCGAGAAACATGCGCCAGTTCCACAGCACGTTGCCGATGTTCGCGCAGGTTTCGTTATGTGCGGTGGTGTTGGGCAATTCGTAATCGTGGCCGTAAGCCTGATGTGTGCGCGTGATGCTTGGTTGATCTTTCGCGCCGTAAGGAGAAGCGCCGTCGAAGAGCGCGCCGCAGCCACCGGTGATATACATTTTTTGTTGGACCACATTTTCCCAGATCGGTTGCAGTGGTTTCCACACGGAGGTATCGCCGGTTTCCATGAACAGGTCGGCGGCGCCAGCGTAGAGATAGTTCGCCCGGACGGCGTGGCCCAACGCAGTGGTCTGTTGCTCGAAAGGAATGCGATCCTGATTGTCATCGCCACCATCAGTGATTTGTGAGCGCAGAGTGAAAAATTTCTTCGCCAGTTCGAGATAACGCGTATCGCCGGTTTCGCGATACAGATCAATGCTGCCCATGTAATGCGACGGACAAACCGAACTCCGGGCCGCTTCCGGTGTGGATTCGGAAAAAGTGCGCTGGAGAAACTCGGCGGCCTTGATTGCGATTGCGAGAAGGTTGGTCTGGCCGGTCGCTTGATGATGTACGCAAGCAGTGGTGAAGAGATGGCCGAAGTTGTACATCTCGAAATTATGACGATTCTGAAACGGCGCGGCGTTGGTGTCCCCGGCGCGGATCGCCACCAGCGTCGGCGTATGAATATAGCCGTCGTCGCGTTGCGTCAGAGCGATCAATGCGATGATTTCGTCCATCTGCGCTCGCAGCGTTTCATCAGAAGTAATCGCGTACGTGGCGCTGAGAGCCTGGAGTAGTTTGTAAACTTCGCCGTCGTTGAACGGCGCACCGCGATAACGTCCTTCTGTGCGACCGGCCGCAATTTCGAAATTGCGGAGAAAATGCGAGTAATTCGTGCCAGCCATCAAACGGGCCATGTTGGGCAACATGTTCGTGCGACAAAGCTCGAAGCGATCGAACCAGAAACCGGAAGTCCAACGGGCTTCGTTGAGGCCAACAGGCTGGGCGGTGGCGAAAGGACGAGATGCGGACGCGTGAATTGGCAGTACCCAGAGCGCAAGCGTGAACAAAACGCAAAACCAGAATGACTTTGCAAAAACCCCAACGGGGTTGCAGCTATCAGCCCAAGGTTGCGAAAAATGAGCTACCCTGGGAATGCGTGCAGATAAAGCATAACCCTGAAGGGATTGAATCAAATTGTGCTGAAGGAATGATACAACCTCGTTGGGGTTGAAAATACCGCTGAACGCTGGACCCAGGGTCGGTCGCTGGCGCGCCCAACCCTGGGCTGAATGACACAATCCCGTTGGGATTGGATTGCGCTCCGCATTGAAACTGCTTCGTGTCATTTCGTGTTTTGTGGTCCGCGAGATCATCTCATTCCCAACCTGGCATCGCGCTTCTTCAACTCCACCGACTGCGGCACGATGCCGAGGACGACAAAGCTGCCTCTGCCGATCAGTTCGAGTTTGTGCCGACCGGGTTCGTAGCGGAAGGCGTGGACGTTGACGTTCGGACATTCATCAATCGCGGCGGCGTTACGCAAAACCGGTTCGACTCCCCCGCGTTCATCGGCGTGCGACGCGAAATCGAGGTTCGGCACTTGCAGCCAGATGTCGCGGTCTTCGTTGAAATAACCGATCAGGACGCGCACGGGTTCAGCGACTTCAAATTCGATGGGCGTGTGACGATGATTCTTCGCTTCTTCGTGTGAGAAACGAACACCGGTAAGACCATGCAATTCCGGCGCGAGTTCGTTGAAGACATATTTGCGGTCAGTAAACGGACGTGCACCGAGTTTGACTTCGTAGGTTTCGGCGTTAGTGCTGATGAGTTTGAATTTCGCGGCAGGCCAGGCGGCAATAGGCTTGGTGTTTTGCGCCGAGGGATTTTTCAACTCAGCGACGTGGGCTTTGAAGTCGGTGAGTTCCTTTTCGTAAAGCGGCAGGACGTGAGTCCAATGATAGTTTGTGCCCATGCCGTGGGCGGCGCCACCGAAGGGAATTTTGCGATGGCCAGTCTGCATGGAGTTGGCGAAGTGGTACGTATGCCTGGTATGCGCTTCCAACAGAGCCATTCGGGCGCGGCTGGCGACCATCATTTTTTCAGCGTGCTCCAGATAACTGAGATTGGTCGAGTAGCCGTACCAAAGCACCCGTTCGGCGGCGCCGACCTTGGCCTCGAAATAATCCGCCAGGAGACTCATGCACGTGGTGTCATTGGCGAATCGGTCGAATTCCCAGCGATTGGTTTTAACTTCGGTGGCGACGGAGCGAAGCCGGGCAACCGCGTTGGAGGCATACGTTCGACATTCTTCAATCACGGACCTTGGCGTTTCGCCCACATGTGGTTCCTTGTTCCATTCTTTTCGCACATATTCATCCAATCGCTCGCCGGGTGGGGCCATGGATTCCCACAAATCTTTCACGGGGTTATAGCGTTGCGGATTGACGAGTTGGTCGAGGGTCATGCCGAGTGCGAGCGTCTGGCGATTGCCTTCCGTGATGCCGAAACGACGGATGAGCATTGGCGCGACTTCGCCAGCATCATTGTAAGCGTCGAGAATGTTGGCAGCAGTGGAAGTGTCGCAGCCGTAAAATTCAGCGAGGCGATCAATCCAATATTTACGATCTTCATCTTCGGGAATGTTGGGATTCCACGCGTAGCGCGCCCAGGCTTCGAACCAGATCCAATCGCGCTCCCATTGTTTCAGGGGTGGATCGGCGATGTCCGGTGAATAAGGCCAGTTCCAATAAGCGAGCGGGTAAAGGTGCAGGCCGCTGGCGTGATAGCGTTCGCGCGCGGCTTGCACGGATTTTTTGATGAAACGTTGGGCGCCGTAGCGGAATGGTTCAAGGTTTGAGAGGATGTGAACATTGGCGATGTGCGGACCGAGTTTGGCCATGTTCTGATGCGTTTGCATCACCTTGCCGCGCGGTTCGTAGGTGGTGAGTGATTCGCCGGTGTATTTCGTCATCGTGAACAGGTTTGTGTAAACCTTGTGACATTCGGGCATGATGGCTTCGGGTTGCATCGCGTGCGTGCGAATGATGACGGGCGGTTGTTCTTTCAATCCGGCAGCACGCATGCCGTCGAGCACGCCAGGCAAAATAGTATTCGTGGCCCAGATGATTTGATTCTCGGTGTCTTGCAGAGCTTCACCGAGACACACGAGTAAGCCGACGTTCGGATATTGTTTCACAAATTCTGCGATGGACTTGCGCGTGTAATCGGACGCGAGCGGCGTGGGCGCGGCGAGTTGGGTGGAGACACCGTGTTTTTCCGCGAGCGGTTTGGGGAGGAAAATGTTGTAGAACATCTGCACGAGCCAGATGCCGCGCTTGTCGCATTCGGTCGTGAGCCAGTGAAACATTTCGACGTTTTTCTCGAAGACCTCAGGCGGAACTTCGATGGCTTCCGGATAATCCACCAACGTTACCAGCGATGCGAACGGGTGGCCGTTCCAGAGGTAAAGCGTGTTCATGCGATTGGCGACGAGGGAATCGAGATACTCGCGCCAGAGTTCCTTGTCGTAAAACCACGGGAATAATTCCGGCGTGTAAGGATATTCGTAAACTTTGCGGTCGGGCAGGATGTAGGTCTTTTGCATGCCGACGCACGCGCCACGGAGGGTCATAACCGGGGCGTCGAAGATGTTGAGCGCGATTGGGAGGGATTTTGTGGAACGGATGATGTTGGCCAATTCGAGCGCACCGTAAAGCGAGCCGGAATCGTCACTTGCCATGATCAGGATCTTGTTCGCGCCGACTGTTTCGATGCGAAAGCCCTCGCGGGGAATCTGTTCTCCAGTTGCCCCGCTGAATGCGATTTTGAAATCGTGCGGCGCGAGTTGTTCTCCGCGGGTGACCTGATGGCCAATGCTGAGGACGGCTTCGGCGAGTTTATCGGCGGCAAACTGAACGCGCGGCGAAGTGTTTGTCGCGGTAGGGATCGCAACGGTAAGAGCAACAGAGGAAATTGAAGAAAATACGCCAAGGACGAGCACAATGACGGCGACAGCGATGGACGAACGGGGTGGCATGTTTTCGAGTATATGAATGAAACCGCTGACGTGAACTGAAAACTAAGAGTCAGATTGATTCAATAAAAACCTCAGTGTGGTCGGTTCTTCACGGGATAGCAGCCGCCGTTGCAAAAATCGGACAAGGAAAGTGGCGAGTCGTGCCGAGAGTGGGTTTCAAATGAAACTGTGTTTGTTCAATCCAGCGTGGGAGTGACAGGTCTTTCTAAGCTGAACGTATTCAGTGGTTAACGAATACTACCCACTTTGGGAGCTAGGCGATGGGGCTTGCCGTGTTAATTTCGTCCCGATCCCAGAACAAAAACCTACACAACTCGACCCATGAAAACTCGATTGTTTATATCGAAGTGTTGTCTCGCTGCTGCGCTCACGTTTGGCGGTTTGACGCAAACCAAGGCTGATGTCACCTACACCGTTGATCCGGGAGCGACGTGGCTGGGCTACATGAATGTATTTGAATTGCCCAGCAACGGCGGGGCATTCGTCTTCGGCAGGGGATGGGGCATCGGCGATCTCCGGGCATCCTTTGCCGGTGATGTCCTCACCCTGTCTCCGAACACCATCGGTGACCCGGCAGAATTCTGGTACATCGGCGGCGGTGGTCCGGGAGCGTCCGGCAACAAGATCATGGACGCCAATCTGTATCAGGAGTTCAACGGTTCGCTGGCCGGACAGACGGTGACCTTTACGGGTAATGTGCTGGCCAATTCGCTGACCGAAAGTCACACGGCAGTTGCGTTCATTAAAGACTTCGCCCCGGATTATTCGTCCTTCGAATCCACCATCATTGCGCTGACGCCCGGAGTGTTCAGCATCAGCCTGGAAACGATCAATGATCCAACGCGCCACGTGCAATTCGGTTTCACCGTAAATGGCGTCAATGTCTGGGAGACTGATGTAGAGCCGTTCGGTTCTGTGCAAATCACTGCCGTGCCGGAGCCGTCGGTAATCGCGTTGGCAGCGATCGGTCTGGCGGGACTTGCTTGTCGTCGTCGTTGCCGCGCTTAGTCGAAATTTTTACCCCACCACCTGAACCAAACCACCAACCAACATGAAGTTCTCCATCTCGAAATCCATCACCACGTTACTGGCTGCGGGCGCGGTAATGTTTGGCATCACTCACAGTCCCGCACAGGTCACGGTCAAAGTGGATTCCACTTTGCCATGGCAGGGATACGTTAACGCCTGGGAAACGAATGGGACAACCTATGCCACCGGGTTCGTTTATCCGCCTGAGGCGGTGCGCGGCGAATTTATTCCCGCGGAGTCTTCCGGCTGGCCGCTAAACACGCTGTTAATTCTGCGGCCGAATGTCGGTACGTATAATCCGGACGATCCTTTTTGGAACGCACCGGATGGGACGCCCAATAAAGTGCTGGAGGCAAACTTTTATCGGGATGTGGGAACCGGTTTTGCCGGACAGGAAGTGACCTTTGAAGGTACTGTCACGACGAACAACATTCCTGAGCCGACCGATGGACCTGCAAGTGGATGGCAAGTGGTAGCCTTCATCAAGGAATTCACCACGAGTTACGGTTTTATCGGGATAACAACCGCGCCGCTGGTGGAAGGACAGCCGTTCAGTGTTTCACGACCCATTGGCGCAAACAGTGTTTGCCAATATGGATTCTATCTCTTCGGCCCGAACACCGCACCAGATTCAGCGGCGGCGCTGACCGCCGTGGGCGTGGTGGTTGAAGATGCGGATCCGGCCATCATGACTCAGCCTGTCGGCCAAACGCTGACGACCGGAAACTCAGTCAATTTGTCCGTTACTGCCATTGGCGGAAGCGCACTCAGTTACCAATGGAGTCGTCACGGCACAAATCTGGTGGACGGCGGTAATATCTCAGGAGCGAATTCTCCGACGCTTACCATTGCCAATGCGCAAGTCAGCGATTCCGGTCCATATTTCGTGACGGTCACGGATACCGCCGGTTCAGTGGATTCAATGACGGTGCAGGTGAACGTGTTGGACATCGTGATTACCACGCCGCCGCAGAGCCAACGGGTGGAACAGGGTTCAACCGTGCAATTATCGGTCGAGGCCACCAGTTCCGGAACACTCAACTATCAGTGGAAACGGGTTGTTGGTGAGACCACGAACAATCTGGCCGATGGTCCGGGTATTTCGGGAGCAACCACTGCGACGTTGACGCTCTCCGATGTGCAACCGAATCAAACCGGTACCTATGTGGTGACGCTTTCGACCGGTTCGGGTTCGGCCAATGCCAGCGCTTTCCTGAATGTGAAGTCCTACGCGGATTTCGCCAACTTTCTCGAGAATCCCGGGTTTGATAGTGACCCGACCGGTGCGGACGAAAGTCCGTGGCAACGGTTCGAGTCCACGGATTCAAGTTTTGGTGTGTTTCAGGACGTCAATGACACCTACTTCGGGGGTGGCAATGTCAATGTTCACGCGGGCACGCATGTGAGTTATACCACCTTCAATGCGGAATGGTCTGGCATTTATCAGGACGTTGCGGCGAGTCCCGGGCAGATCTTTGCGGCGGACATGTGGTTCTACAATGCGAGCGGCGATCCGATTCCCGGAGCGGAAGTGAGCGCGAATAGCGAGAGTTTTCTCGAAGTGCAGTTCCGCAACGGCGGAACGGTGTTGCAGCAATACATCACGCCGTTCATCACGCCAGCGGCGGAGCGTGACGTGTGGTTTAATCTGCAAGCCACGAACGCGGGCGGTTTCGGCACGATGCCGCCCACGTCCAATGCAAAATATCTCGTCGCTCCGCCCGGAACGACAACGGTTCGTTTCCAGGTCACAATGCACGATCTCGGCGGCAGCGTCGGATTGGGTTCGCTCTACTATGACAGTGCCCGGTTGATGTTGAAGATTCCGGTGGAACTCACGTTTGAGGTTGTCGGTGGCAATGTGAGTCTGTCGTGGAAGACGCAGGGCGCGACGAGCTATCAGGTGCAATACACCGAAGACCTGGGCTCGGGCACATGGGAAGATGTCGAAGTGGTCGCTGGCACCGGGCAGGTCGTGACCAAAACCTATCCGACGGCAGGAACACAACGACTTTATCGCGTGTTGACGTTGTGATGGGCTGAAAGATTGAACCTCCCTCGGAATGGGTGTCAGGGCAGTTCCGAGGGAGGCGAATAAACACACGAAAGCGAGAATGAAAATGGGGAGGATGATGTTGAACCGGAAATATAACGGTCGAGTTTCTCGAATGGATCGTTCGTCTCGTCGCGGTTTCACGTTGATTGAACTGCTCGTGGTAATTGCCATCATCGCCATTCTGGCCGCGATGCTGTTGCCGGCGTTAAGCAAAGCGAAGACGAAAGCGCACGGGATCAGTTGCATCAACAACTTGAGACAATTGCAGTTGGGTTGGACATTATTCTCTCAGGACAATGAAGATCGCATTGTTCCGACGGGCGGAATGGCGATGTTGATTGTGAATCCGTTGGATCCGCGCGCGGAGCCGGGTGGCAGCCACGCCAATTGGGTGTTGGGCGAAGTGCAATACACCGACCCGGAATTAATCAAACGCGGTTTGCTTTATCAGTACATCAACAATCTCGCGGTCTATAAATGTCCGGCGGATCGGAAGATTGCACCGGACGAAAAACCAACCACACGGAGTATGTCCATGAACGCGTGGATGAATCCGCTTTCGGATGAAGGCCTTCTTGATGTCAATGCGTATGTGGTGTTTCGAAAGCAGAGTCAGATTCTTCGTCCGGTCGATACCTGGGTCACGATTGATGAGAATCCCGAGAGCATTAACGACGGTTGGTTTGTGGTTCGTCCAGTCGGTTCGGTCTGGTACGACTACGCTGCCACATATCACAATCGCGCCGGTGGGTTATCTTTTGCTGATGGCCATTCGGAAATTCGGAAATGGACCGACAAAAATATCCTGACGCCGCCTACGCCAATTGATCGAGTCCGGATTGATCCCAATTCAAAAGATTACACCTGGCTCGCTGAGCGTACGACTATCAAGAAAAATTGAAGCGCGATTAATTCGCAATTTCGCGTTGGAGGTATTTTGAAATATAAAACCACATCCGCCGTCGCTGGTCCGGTGCGACGAAATTCGATTGCGGTGGCAAGAGGATTCACGCTCATCGAACTTCTTGTGGTCATTGCCATCATTGCGATTCTGGCAGCGATGTTGTTGCCGGCGTTGAGTCGCGCGAAGGTGAAAGCCAAAACCACGTTGTGCCTGAGCAACAACAAACAGATCGGTCTCGGGTTCATGATGTATGCGAATGACCACCGCGATTCTCTTCCGCCGTTAAACACCGGCACGTGGCCGGGCGTCACTTCGATGTGGTGGTTCAAAATTCTTGATGAGGGTAAATATCTGACCAGCAGCAGCACTTCCAACAACGTCTGGCGTTGTTCGGAAGTGAAAGACGCGGACATCGACCCGGGTATGGTGGCGTATTTTCAATCGCCATGCGAAGGCTACGGTCCATCGGAAGGGAACTCGATTACCGAAGGGGTCATTCGTTACGCGAAAAATGCTGATGGTTCGGAACTGGGCAGCCGCAAGCTCACGCAGATTAATCGTGCGAGTCAGATCTGGCTCGTTGGTGACGTTGGCGCGCCCAAAGTCATCACGCGATTCGACGATATTCCGACGAGTGGTTATTGGACGGAGATTACGACGAAACAACCTGATCCGGTTCGCGGTTGGAATGTTGCGCCGTATAAACAACCCGCCGCCCGCCATTCCCGACGCGTCGTGGTTTCATTTTGCGACGGTCACGTCGAGGTGTGGAAATGGGCCGATTTACGCGCCAATCGCGGTGATATCTTCGCAATCGATTCTCTTTAATTCTGCTGTCTGATTTATGAAAAGTGTTCCGCTTCACTCGTCTCGCTCACTCGCCGAAATGCATTCTCATTCGCTCCGACGAAAATTCATTCAACTCGTCAGCATCGTTTCAGGCGTGGTTTGGGGCATGCAACTCACGGCGGGTCCCAACGACGAAAAAGTTGAAGCGCTGCTCAAGCAGATGACGCTGGCGGAAAAAATCGGTCAGATGACGCAGGTGGACACTGCGGCATTGAAAGACAAATCGCACATTCAGAAATTCGCATTAGGCTCAGTGTTAAGTGGCGGTGGTTCAGATCCGAAAGAAAACACACCGCAAGGGTGGTTGGAGTTGGCGCAGGAATGTCAATCGTGGGCGGCTAAAACGCGGCTTAAGATTCCGCTGCTTTACGGCGTGGACGCGGTGCACGGTCACAACAACGTACTCGGCGCGGTAATTTTTCCGCACAACATCGGTCTCGGTGCGACGCGTAACGCGAGATTGGTGGAACAGGCGGCGCGAATCACCGCGAAGGAGATGGCCGGCACGGGAATCAATTGGGCCTTTGCACCATGCGTGGCGGTAGCTCGGGACGCGCGTTGGGGGCGCACGTATGAGAGTTTTTCGGATTCACCGCGTGTCGCAGGAATTCTCGGCGGTGCGGCGGTGCGGGGTCTTCAAGGACACAATTATTCGCAACAACCGGCCGTGCTCGCGTGTGTGAAACATTTCGTCGGCGACGGCGGTACGCGCGATGGTGTGGATCAGGGCGATGCGATTATGGATGAAGTGGAATTGCGACGGGTGCATCTGACGCCGTACTTTCCAGGCCTCAAAGAAGGCGCGGGTTCGGTCATGGCTTCATTCAACAGTTGGAACGGCCAGAAGCTGCATGGACACAAATATCTGCTGACTGACGTGCTCAAAGGGGAAATGGGTTTCAAAGGTTTCGTGGTTTCCGATTGGGCGGGCATTGACCAATTGCCGCATGACTACAAAGGCAACATCGCCGCAAGTATCAATGCCGGTCTCGACATGGCGATGGTGCCGAACGGGCCGGGGCAGGCGAACAATTACCTCGAGTTTATCACTAAGCTGACGGATCTGGTGAACGAAGGCGTTGTGCCCATGACGCGCATTGACGATGCCGTGCGCCGGATTCTGCGCGTGAAATTTGAAATGGGCTTGTTTGACGCGAAGCCGGTTGATCCGGCGTTGACCGCCGCGATTGGCTCAGCGGAACACCGCGCCGTCGCGCGCGAATGCGTACGGGAATCGTTGGTCTTGCTGAAGAATGAACGTGCTGCGTTGCCCATCGCCAAAAACCTGAAGCGCATTCATGTGGTCGGCAAAGCTGCGAACGATCTCGGAATTCAATGCGGTGGATGGACCATCAGTTGGCAGGGTGAAACCGGGAAAGTTACTTCGGGCGGAACGACGATTCTTGAAGCGATTAAGCAATCGGTGGATTCGGAAACGAAAGTTTCGTATGCCGAGAAAGGCGCGGGTGGCGAAGGCGCGGATGTGGTGATTGCGGTGATTGGCGAACTGCCGTATGCGGAGATGAAAGGAGATCGCAAAGACCTCAAGTTGGCGGCGGAGGACGCCATACTGATAAAGAAAGCGAAATCAATCGGCGCGCCGGTGATTACCGTGGTGTTGTCGGGACGACCGCTGATTTTGGGCGAAGCATTTGACGCGAGTGATGCCGTTGTCGCCGCGTGGTTGCCGGGCACGGAAGGGTTGGGCGTGACGGATGTTTTATTCGGCGATTTCAAACCGACGGGTAAATTGCCACGCGCCTGGCCGAAAGATGAAGCGATCTCGACTGGTCCTGCAGGAGCAACTCCATCCACGTTTCCATTCGGCTTCGGGCTCAGTTACGAAAGCAGCGCTAAAGAGGCGGCTGTGAAAACGGCTTCGGCTCGGCGCTGATTGATAGCGCTTAAAACGGGGTGATTGGATTCAAGCGCACCGCACAAAGATGCGGCTCGATATGGGCGGGATTCCACTTGCGCGATTGGCGCAACTTCAAGGCATGATGGCGTGATTCCATCATGCGAACCAAACCACGTCTTTCCTTCTGGCAAATCTGGAACCTGAGTTTCGGATTCTTCGGCATTCAATTCGGCTGGGGACTACAGATGGCGAACATGAGCGCCATCTATCAATACCTTGGCGCGGAGGAACAGGACATTGCGTTTCTCTGGCTCGCTGCACCGTTGACCGGCCTGATCGTGCAACCGCTGATCGGCTATTTCAGCGATCGCACGTGGGGACGACTCGGACGACGGCGACCGTATTTTCTGGTTGGCGCAATTCTCAGTTCCATCGCGTTGATTGCGATGCCGAATTCGGGCGCGGTGTGGATGGCGGCGGGATTGTTGTGGATTCTGGATGCAAGCGTGAACGTCACGATGGAGCCGTTTCGCGCGTTCGTCGGCGATATGTTGCCGAAGGAACAACACAAAAGCGGGTTTGCGATGCAAAGTCTGTTAATCGGACTTGGCGCAGTGTTGTCGTCCGCGCTGCCATACATTCTGACAAACTGGTTTGGTGTCACGGATGAGGCTGGCACAGGACGGATTCCGCACGCGGTACAACTGGCGTTTTACATCGGCGCGTTCATCTTCTTTATCGCCGTGCTCTACACGGTTCTCACGACGAAGGAATATCCGCCCGATGATCCGGTGGCGTTTGCGAAGATGAAAGCGGAATCGGCGGGCGTCGGTCGGGCGTTCACCGAAATCTTTCGTGGCATTGGCGCGATGCCCAGGACGATGAAGCAACTTGCAATCGTGCAATTCTTCACCTGGTTCGCGTTGTTTTGCATGTGGATTTATTTCGTGCCGGCCGTGGCGACAAAAATCTTCGGAGGCGAACCAGGGTCATCAGAATTTCAGCGCGGCACAGAATGGGGCGGCGTCTGTTTCTCCGTTTACAACGGCACGGCTTTTGTCTTCGCATTTGCGCTGCTCGCATTGGTGAATCGCTTTTCTGCGCGGGCCATTCATAGCGTCTGCCTGATGGCGGGCGGGGTGGGACTCGTGTTAGCGACGTTTGTGTTGGAGCCGAAAGTGTTGCTTGTATCGATGGTGCTGGTGGGCGTCGCGTGGGCGAGCATTCTTTCGATGCCTTATGCCATGCTGGCCAATTCGATTCCCGCGGAACGAATGGGCTTCTACATGGGCGTGTTCAATTTCTTCATCGTCATTCCGCAAATTCTCGCGTCGCTCGGCTTAGGATTGGTGATGAAACATCTGCTCGGTGCGAATCCAATGAACGCGGTCCTGCTCGGCGGTGGAACGATGCTGCTGGCGGGATTCTGTGTGAGCTTGGTGTCAAAAGAAGTGGACGAGTTCGGTACCGCAAGGGCAGGGGAGAATCAGTGAGGTTTTCGGGCTTCTGTTGGTAGGGCGCGCGCGGAGTGGCGCACTCTATCTGTTGCGAAAACCTTTCATCGCAGGCTGTAGCCGCCGAGGTAACGTGGCGGACTTGCTGGAAGATTCGACGATATCCGCCTTCTCACGTCGGCGGCTACGAATCTGAAAATGCCTCGAGAAACGAAGAAACGTTCCGCTGGAAGAGTCCGGGTTTACTTCGATGTCTCGGTAAGGATCGGCTGAAGGGTTTTCCAGACGGTTTCTGCGATGATTTTATGGCCTTGCTGATTCGGATGAATCCGATCCGGCAAATTCAAATCCGCTTTGCCGCCGACGCCTTCCAGCAGAAATGGAATCAACTCCGTCCGTTTTTCTTTCGCGACGCGTCGGAAAACTTCGCGGAATTCCGCGGTGTATTCCTCGCCCATATTTTGCGGCATCTGCATTCCGGCGATGATGATTTTTACCTGCGGATTCTTTTCGCGCGCGAGGTCGATCATCTTTTCGAGGTTGGCGCGGGTTTCTTTCGGCGTGATACCGCGCAAGCCGTCGTTGCCGCCGAGTTCCAAAACCAATACGTCAATGTGCCGGCGTAACAACCACGGCATTCGTCGCACGCCGCCTGCGGTCGTGTCACCGCTGACGCCCGCGTTGACCACGTCATAAGGAAGTTTTTGTTCGTTGATGCGCTCTTGCAGTAAAGCAGGAAACGCTTCCTGAGGATCGAGGCCATGACCGGCAGCCAGACTGTCGCCGAGAATCAAAATCGTTTTGCGCGGTGAATCAGCCATCGCGCCAATGGCACCACTGAGGACGAGCAGGAGAATGAGAATGAAAATGTTTCCGCGGCTTGAATCAGCGGCAACGTGCTCGCATCGGAGACGAAGCGAAACTTTATTTCGGAGCGATTGAACACAATTTTCCATGATCTGTCCGTATTCGGTCGTGACGGTTGTGGTGTGGTATAGCACCATTTGCTCGCAAATAAAGCACGGACCGCGGAGGTTCGCCAATGCGACGGCTCGGAAACGCAATGAGCAATTACATTCTGGAAGTTAAAAACCTGACGCGCAGTTACGCCAGTGGCGGGCGCACTTTGACGGTGTTGGACGATGTGAGTTTTCATCTCTCGTCTCGTGAAACCTGCGCCATTGTTGGTCCGTCGGGTAGCGGCAAAACGACATTGCTCGGTCTGTGCGCCGGATTGGATCTGCCCTCGCGCGGTTCGGTGATCATCAACGGCATCAACTTGAGCGAATTGAACGAAGACCAGCGCGCGCAACTGCGCAATGAACACGTCGGCTTCGTGTTTCAGAATTTTCAACTGCTGCCGAATCTCACCGCATTGGAAAACGTGATGATTCCGATGGAATTGCGCGGCGAACATCAGGTGACGGATCGCGCGAAGCAATTGCTCGCGCGCGTGGGGCTGGCAGATCGGATGACGCATTATCCGGCGCAATTGAGCGGTGGCGAACAACAACGTGTGGCCTTGGCACGGGCGTTCATCAATCGTCCGCATATTCTGTTTGCAGACGAGCCGACCGGAAATCTCGATGATGAAACGGCGGCGACTGTCGTTGAATTAATCTTCGAGCTGAATCAGGAGTTGGACACCGCGTTGGTCTTGGTGACACATAACCTCGAATTGGCCGCGCGCACGCAACGTGTGTTGCGACTGAAAGGCGGTCGCGTAGTGAACGAGCCGATGTCATGACCGCGTCGCCGCAATTCTCTCGCGGACCGGGCGTCGCCTGGTTCTTCCGCATGGCCTGGCGTGACAGCCGACGCAGTCGCGCGAAGCTGCTGTTGTTTTCGCTGTCCATCGTGCTGGGCATTGCCGCGATGGTGGCGATTGGTTCATATGGCGAAAATCTCCAGCAAGCAGCGGCGGAACAGACGAAAGCGTTGTTGGGCGCGGACGTGATGGTGCAGTCGCGCGATAATTTAACTGCGGAGCAGAAAGAATTTCTCGACACGCTCGGCGGCGAATCTTCGGAGCAGATTCTGTTTTCTTCGATGATTTATTTCCCGAAGAACGAAGGCACACGGCTCGTGCAAGTGGGCGCGTTATCGGGAGAATTTCCTTACTACGGCGCGGCGGAGACGCGTCCGGCCGACGGCTGGCAACGATTTCTGCGCGGGGAAGGGGCGTTGGTGGAGGAGAGTCTGATGGCGCAATTCGACGTCGTGGTCGGCGATGAAATCAAAGTCGGCAAAATCACGCTGCCGATTGTCGGGGCGTTGATGAAAGTGCCGGGCGACAATGAACTCTTCGCCACGTTCGCGCCGCGTGTGTATTTGCGAATGGAAAAACTCGAAGCCACCGGTCTGATTGGCGAGTCGAGCCTCGCGCGTTATCGCCGTTACTACAAATTCGACACGGACACTGAAACCGCAGCGGCGTTGAGTTTGTTGGAGGCCAAACGGCGCGATTTGCGTCTGCGCGTGGACACGGTGGACGAACGTCGCGAAGACCTCGGCGATGCGATGGAGAAACTGTATCGCTTTCTCAATCTCGGCGGCTTCGTGGCGTTGTTGCTGGGGGCGATTGGCATTGCCAGCGCGATTCAGGTTCACGTGCGCCAACGACTCGATGCGGTGGCGATGCTGCGTTGTCTCGGCGCTACGGCGCGACAGGCGTTCACGATTTATCTGATTCAGGGTGCGGCGCTCGGATTGGCGGGAGTCATCGCCGGAACAGTGCTTGGTATTGCGTTGCAACAGGTATTGCCGTTGTTGTTCGGCGATTTAATTCCGGTGGAAGTTAAATTCTCGCTCGATCTCATCTCCGTTTTGCGAGCGGCGGCAGTCGGCTTTTGCATCTGTCTGTTGTTTGCGTTGCTGCCGTTGTTGCGCGTGCGAACCATCTCGCCGCTCGCGGTGTTTCGGCGGGAACTGGATCATCCGCGCGTGCGCGATCCGTGGCTCTATCTCGCGTATCTGGGCGTCGCGGCGGGGGTGGTGGGTTTCGCCGTTTCGCAAACCGAACGCCTCCGGCATGGTATCGGATTCGCCGCAGGACTGGCGGGAGCGTTGTTGGTTTTATATTTGGTCGCGCGCGTGGTCGTCTGGCTCGTGCGAAAACTCAGTTGGATGCAGTTTCCGTTTGTCTGGCGACAAGGCGTTGCGAGTTTGCATCGGCCTAACAACCGCACCTTGCTGCTCATGGTGTCGCTGGGGCTCGGCACATTTCTGATGCTGACGCTGTATCTCGTGCAGTTTGCGCTCGTGCGCGAATTGTCGCCCGCGAATCAGGAAGGTAAACCCAACGCGCTGTTGTTCGATATTCAAGTGGATCAACGCGACGGCGTGCTGAAACTGTTGCGTGCGCAAAATCTGCCGGTGATTGATGTCTCGCCCGTGGTGACGATGCGGATTCAATCCGTGAAAGGCCGGTCCACACAGGAATTGTTGCGTGATTGGCGCGGGCCCAACTGGGTGTTGCGTCGGGAATATCGCTCCACCTATCGCTCGCAGTTGACGTCCGCCGAACAACTCATCGCCGGTGAATGGATCGGGCAGGTGAGTTCCAGCGATGAGCCTGTGCCGGTTTCGATTGAAGAAAGCATCGTGCGCGAACTCGATCTTGCGCTGGGCGATGAAGTGGTTTTCGACGTGCAGGGCATTCCGATTCGCACGCGCCTGGCCAGCGTACGCAAAGTGGAATGGCGTCGCGTGCAGGCGAATTTCTTCGTCGTGTTTCCGGCGGGCGTGTTGGAAGAAGCACCGGGATTCTTCATCGTCACTACGCATGTGCGGGATGCGGAACAATCCGCCGCCATGCAACGCGCCGTGGTGAAGGACTATCCCAACGTTTCCAGCATCGACTTCACGCTCATCCTGCGCGTGATCAATGACATCGTTTCCAAAATTTCCATCGGCATCCGGTTCATCGCGCTGCTGACGGTCGGCACGGGTGTGATTCTGCTGGTGACGGCAGTGTTGAACAGCCGTTTTCAACGATTGCGCGAATCGATTTTGTTACGAACGCTTGGAGCGTCAGCGGGACAGGTGTTGAAGATTCAGGTCGTGGAGTTTTTCCTGCTCGGCCTGTTGGCCAGCGCGACCGGTATCGCACTGGCGATTGGCGCGCAATGGTTGCTGACGAAATTCATTTTCAAAATCGCGTTCGCCGTACCGTGGCCGCATCTGTTGATTGCGATTGCGGTGAACGTCGTGCTGGCAATCGGCGTGGGCTTCTTCGCCAGCCGCAACGTGCTGAATCGTCCGCCACTGGAAGTCCTGCGACAGGAAGTCTGACATTGTGGCAGCCGATGTAAGCGGCTCGAACTTGGCCACCAATAAGTGCAAGGGGGCGCAGAAAGTTTCGTAGGGCGATTTGCAGAGCGGTATTAGCAGTCTCCAATCGCAGCCGCTCCGTTTTTAAAATCCCGTAAATCCTGTTCATCCTGTCCGACTCCGGTTTTTGACAGGATTAACAAGATGGACAGGATACCAGCAGCGCCCTTCTCCGCGCCGGGGAGAAGGTGGCCGTAGGCCGGATGAGGTGCAGTCTCTTCGACAGTTCGCCTCGGTTTTGAAATCCTGTTTATCCTGTTCATCCTGTCTGCTCTTCCGGTTTTTGACAGGATTAACAAGATGGACAGGATACCAGCAGAGACCTTCTCCGCGCCGGGGAGAAGGTGGCCACAGGCCAGATGAGGTGCAGCCTCTCCTATCCCAGCCCGCATCATTTTTGAAATCCTGTGAATCCTGTTCATCCTGTCCGCTCTTCCGGTTTTTGACAGGATTAACAAGATGGACAGGATACAGCAGAGACCTTCTCCGCGCCGGGGAGAAGGTGG
>Ga0065721_10004967_pt1 | contig 18347 bp, 12 predicted proteins | sample Mesricmetagenome_FD_59108 | JGI IMG/M metagenome (GOLD analysis project Ga0065721, IMG submission 59108) | Mesophilic microbial community from rice straw/compost enrichment Sample: eDNA_1 v2 (version 2) | ecosystem: Engineered > Solid waste > Grass > Composting > Bioreactor | place: USA: Davis... | reverse complement strand
AGGCCTTGCGTTGGTCTGGGAGCGGCGCGGCTGAAGGCGCAGGAGACGGCGCCGGCGTTGCCCGGCATGCGAAAGGCCGACATGGCCGCAGCCCGCGCCCCGCCGTCGGCGCTGCTGGCCAGGGTGACGATGATGGGACCTGCGCGTTCGCCCTCTGAGAGGCCCTCGAGCATGGCCTCCACCATGCCCTGGTCGGCCGCGGCCACGAAGTCACGCCAGGGGCGGTCGGAAAGCTCCCCTTCGGGCGAGCCGGACAGGGCCTCGCTGGCGCCGATCGCCAGGCCGATCCGTCCGTCCGGCGCGATCTCCAAAAGCAGGTCCGCGCTCGCAAAAGCGAAACCGAGCAGGCGCTGTGGTGCGAGCGGCACGGGGCGGTTCTCCATCCCAGGAGCGGTCAGCTTGGCCATACGCGATTAATTTGCCGTTGAAGCTGGTTCGTTTCGTGGCCAGAGCAGGTTAGGAGTCGGGCGCCTTGGCCGGAGGACCCGTCTTTGCGCGAGCGATTGACCGCCCGAGTGCTGCTGTTCGACCAGGATGGCCGCATCCTCCTGATGAAGGGGCGCTTGCCCGACCGGCCCGCCCATACCGCTGCGTGGTTCACGGTCGGCGGCGGCTTCGAACCTGGCGAGACCCTGGCGCAGGCCGCCTTGCGGGAAATCGCGGAGGAGACGGGTTTCACCGAGGTGGAGCTTGGACCGGTGGTCTGGCTCCGCGAGGGACTCGGCGTCCTAGCGAGCGGCGAGGAAGTCCGCTTCAGGGAGAGCTATATCGTGGCGCGCTGTACGGGCGGGGAGCCCTCGCGCCTCGGTTGGGAGGCCCATGAGAACGACCTCGTCGACGATATCCGCTGGTGGAGCCTGGAGGAGATCGCCCGCACCACCGAGCGGATATATCCGGAGCGCTTCTGTGAGCTGATCGGGGCGGTCGCTCGGGGCGACTATCCCCAACTTCCGATGGAGATCACGGTGGTGAGGCTCAAAGCCTGAGCCGTTGTCATCCGGACGACGCGCATGCCCCCTAGGAGAAGGCGCATGATCGGCATTGTCCTTGCTGCGGCTGCAGCCCTTTCCCCGCTTTGCGACCTCGAGAAGCCGTCCGGCGAGCCTGGCTGCCGCCGCGAGGCGATCGACGCCCTGCGGATGAACGACATCCAGACGGTCGGCACGCACAATTCCTACAAGCTGGCGATCTCGCCCGCCCAGATGGCCTTGATCCGCGCATCGGACCCACGGCAGGCGGACGGGCTCGACTACGCCCACCCACCGTTGCGGGACCAGCTGAACGCTGGAGCCCGCCAGCTCGAACTGGACGTGCTGAACGATCCCGACGCCGGCCGCTATGCATCGCCGCTCGCGATGAAGATGGCGAACGACCAGCCCTACGACCTGGAGCCTCTGAAGAAGCCGGGGCTGAAGGTCATGCACGCTCAGGACATCGATTACCGCTCCAACTGCCCCCTATTCGCCGACTGCCTGAAGGAGGTGAGGGCCTGGTCGAAGGCGCACCCCGACCATCTGCCGCTGCTGATCCTGATCAATCTGAAGGAAGGCGGTCTGATGAACGTGCCAGGCGCGGTCGTGGCGGCGCCGTTCGATGCGAAAGCGATGGACCTGGTGGACGCGGAGATCCGGTCGGTCTTCTCCGAAGGCGAGCTCATCACGCCCGACAAGGTGCAAGGCGAGCATGCGACCTTGCGCGGAGCCGTTCTGGCGGGCGCTTGGCCGAAACTGGCGAAGGCGCGCGGCAAGGTGATGTTCGCGCTCGACGCTCCGCCGGAACAGGTCGCCCTCTATCGCGGCGCCCGCTCCTCGCTCGAAGGACGGGTCATGTTCGTGAACACGGACGAAGCCTCCGCCGCCGCCGGCTACATCACCTTGAACGAGCCCAAGCTGGAGGGCGCCCGCATTCAGGCTGCGGTGCGCGCCGGCCTGATCGTACGGACGCGCGCCGATGCGGACACCATGGAAGCGCGGGCGAATGACCGGACGCGTCAGGAGGCGGCCTTCGCGTCCGGGGCGCAGTACGTCTCGACCGACTACATGAGGCCCGACGGCCGGCTTGGCGCCTATCAGGCGCGGCTGCCGGGGGACGCGGTCGCCCGACCCAACCCGCTGCGCTAGGCGGGACGCGCGTGGGGATGCTGTGGCAGGTCGTCGGTGATGTCCCACCAGTCGGCCTTGGATGCGACGTGGAAATGGAAGCCCGGAGCTGCGCCTGTCGGCGCGTCCAAGGCGCCGGCGCGTAGCCTGACCACGCCGGGCGCCGAGACGTGCCGGCTGAAGATCGGCGAGCCGCAGCGCCGGCAGAAGACGCGCTCCTTGCCGGGCGAGGACTCATAGGCCTGCAACTCGGCCTCGTCGCTCAGGAGACGGAAGTCCTTCGTCGCGACGGGAATGTTCGAGGCGAAGGCGGTCCCCTGGGCCTTTCGGCAGTCGCCGCAATGGCAGAACTGGATCGGCGCCAAGTCTCCATCGATCTCGAAGCGCACGGCGCGGCACAGACACGATCCAGAACGCATGGGGTTCTTCTCCGGGCTAACCAAAGGCGTTTACAAGCTTTTCACGGAACGACGTTACGCGTGTGGCATGACGCGTTTCTCGATCCATTATGAGGAACCCGCGCCGCGCAAGCCGCCGCCCAGCGGTTGGCTCGTCTTTCGCGTCTTCCTCTGGACCTTGCTGATCGCCTGCGCAGGCTTCTGGTGCTGGTCGGTGCTGGCCGCCTGACCTCTGGCGCGCGCCTTGCCGACAGCGCCTTCCGTCGGGAGAGGATGTCCCGTCGGAGGACAGCATGCGCTTCACATTTGCCGATTCGGAAGTCGAAGCCCCGCGCCGCTCCAGCTTGCTGATCTGGCTGCGGCGCGGGTTCGACATGGTGGTGATCGGGGCCATGGCCATGGCGGCCATCGAGACGATCGCCTTTCTTCGCGGGCTCGTCGGCTAGGTCGTCGCTTTGGCGGTGACGGATTCCTCGTCCTCCGGGACGTCGTCCAGTTCGCCTTCCCACTTGGCCACGACCGCGGCGGCGACGGAGTTGCCCACCACGTTGGTCGCCGAGCGGCCCATGTCCAGAAGGTGGTCCACGCCCAGCACCAGCGCGATCCAGGCCTCCGGCAGGCCGAAATAGGTCAGGGTGGCCATGATCACGACCAGCGAGGCCCGCGGAACGCCGGCGATGCCCTTCGACGTGACCATGAGCAGCAGGAGCATGAAGATCTGCTGCTGGACCGTGAGGTGCACGCCGTGCGCCTGGGTGATGAAGATGGTCGCGAACGTGCAGTACAGCATCGAGCCGTCGAGATTGAACGAGTAGCCGAGCGGCAGCACGAACGAGACGATGCGACGACGCACCCCGATCTTGGGCAGGGCGTCGAGGATGCGGGGATAGGCGGCTTCGGAGCTGGCGGTCGAGAATGCGAGCAGGGCCGGCGTACGGATGACGCCGAACAGCGGCACGACGCGCTTACCGATCACTAGGAAGCCGGCGATGAACAGCAGCACCCAGAGCGTGCCCATGGTGGCGTAGAAGCCCAGGACGAACTTGCCGTAGACCGCCAGCATCGAAAGGCCTTGGGTCGCGATGGTCGAGGCGAGAGCGGCGAAGATGGCGAGCGGCGCCAGCTTCATCACGAACTCGGTCACCTTCAGCATGATGTTCGCGCCCTGCTCGACCACGTGCATCACGGCCGGGGCCTTGTCGTCGATGGCGGCGACCGCCGTCCCGACGAACAGCGAGAAGACGACGATCTGCAGGATCTCGTTCTTGGCCATGGCGTCGACGATGGAGGTCGGCACCAGGTGGGTGATGAAACCCTTGAGGGTGAAGGCGTCGGTGGTGGCGGTCGGCGCGGCGCCTGCGGCGGCCGCGGTCTGCATGTGCAGGCCAGCGCCCGGCTGCAGCAGGTGCACCATGAAGAGGCCGAGCAGCAGCGAGACGATGGAGGCGCAGATGAACCAGCCCATGGTCTTCGCGCCGATGCGGCCGACCGCAGCGGCGTCCTCCATGTGCGCGATACCCGCGACCAGCGTCGTGAACACCAGCGGCGCGATGATCATCTTGATCAGCCGCAGGAAGACGTCGGTGATCAGCGACAGCCCCTCGGCCGCCTGCTGCGACTGTTGGGGGCTGAGGAGTTGGTTGCAGGCCCAGCCGACGCCTATGCCCAGCACCATGGACAAGACGATCAGAAGGGCGAAACGACGGTTCATAGGCGACTCACACAAGGACGGGGGACGGCCGAACAGCCGCGCCGGAGGCGGCTTTTAATCAAGACGCAGGGCCTGCGCCCAGCCTCACTTTGAATTTGATCAGTCGGGAACGAGGTCGAAGGCGATCGTCACGCGCGGTTCCTCGCCTCCGAAGGGCACGGTGCCGTGCCACATATACGAGGGGAAGAGGGCCAGAAGACCGGGTTCGGGTCGAACGAAATGCTCGGGATCGAGGGCTGGACGCGTGGGGATCGAGGGAGCCCCAAATCGCAGCCAGCCGGCCCTGTCGTCGCCGGCGCCTACCGAGGACGGGACCTCGATGTAACAGGCCGACGAGATCCAGCCTTGCGGGTGAATGTGGTCGACATGGAACCCTCCCGGCCTCAGCCGCACCGACCAGGCGCCAAGAATCCTGTGGCCGCCGCCGTTGCGCGCACGGAAGATGTCAGGGCCCTGACCAAGACCGGCGCGGTAGGCCTGGATCGGCCCTTCGATCGCCTCGAAGAAGGCGGCGATGGCCGGGTTCTTCGACAGCAACAGGTTCTGCGAGGTCTGGGTGCCGCCGCGCAGCGACTGATCGAGGGGATGGGCGCGCAAGGCGTGCAACTCGGCGAGCGCCGCGGCGAGCTCTTCCAGATAGCCGGCTAGGCCCGACCACCCCTTCGGGGTTTCGATGGTCTGCGCGCGCACCAGCGTCGAATAGTCCCACAGCTGTCGGTAGCGCTCATCGCCTGCCGCACGCCAGGCGGTGGCGAGCGCCGCTGCAGCCTCCTGGTCGAAGCGATCGCGGTCCAGCAGCTCTTCGGCGATGACCGCGGCCTGGACGTTGTCTCCAAGTGCCAGACAGGCGTGCGTCATGGCCCGGCGCGCGGAGGCGTCTTGCGGGTGACGCGCGAGGACCGCGGCGCAGAGCTCGAGGCTGCGCTCAGGACGACTGGTGAGCGACAGGACCGCGGTTTCCAAGGCGAGGCGCGGATCGCCCGGCGCGCGGCGCAGGGCCTCTTCGGCGAAGGCGAGGGCGGCTTCTTCGCCAAGCAGATGATTGAGGACCCGGACCTTGAGCGCGCTGAGCGCGGCGGCGATCGCAGGCTGGCCGGTGGCCGCGCCGAGTGCGGCCTCCAGGGGCTGCAGGGCCGTCGCGGCCTCCCCGGTGCGCATCCATACGAGCTGGCAGAGGTCGCGTAGGGCGTCGAGATAGAACGGCCGTCGCGCCAGGGCCGCACGGAAGGCCCGCTCCGCTTCTTCGAACCGTCGCAGGCCTTGCAGCGCGCGGCCGTAGACGAGCCATGTCTCCGGGGCGTCGACCCCGAGGCGAAAGGCGCGTTCGGCTTCAGCCGCCGCCTCTTCGTCCTCGCCGGCGTCGCCCAGGCCGGAGGCGACGTTGTGGGCGGCGACGCCGCTGGTCGGATTGAAGCGCGCAGCCAAGCGGTAGTCGGCGAGCGACTCGGCCTTTCGGCCCATGGCTTTCAGCGCCGCGGCGCGGGCGGAGAGCGCCTCGGGCCATATCGCCTGCTGCTCGGCGAAGGGGCGGATGATCGCCTCGCCTTCGGCTGCGCGGCCCGAAGCGGTGAGCAATCGCGCAAGGCCCGCCGCCGCCTGCGCGCAGCGGGGCTCGCGCGCCAGCAGCGCCCGATAGGCCTGCTCGGCCTCGGCGCCCCGGCCCGAACGCGACAGTAGCCGCGCGCGCTCGAGATCCTGTGCCGCAGCGGCCGAAATCGTCGGCGCGGGGGCGGGCTGTCGTTGGGGCTGCACGCTCGAAAGGAATCCGTTCAAGGGCCCGGCGGTCCTGGGCGCGGCCATTCTGCGAAGCCAGGCCATGGCCTGTCCAGTGGGCGTCGCCCAACTGCTCCTGTGCTCGCACAAGGCGCCTGGAGGCGGGGCAGGGCTAAGCAAAAGAAAATTACAGAACCGACATGTGGGTCCGTCCAAGCCCTGCGTCTTGGGGTCCGGACGCGCGAGGGGTGCGTCGGCAAAAGAACAAGGGCGGTTGGATGAATTCGAGTTCGTTGAAGTGGCTCATGGTGGGGGGCGTGGCCTATGGCGCCCTGCTGGCTGGCGTGGCCCAGGCGCAGACGGCTGAAGGGGCGGCCGCCGTCGAAGAGGTGGTCGTCACCGGCTCGCGCATCGCCCGCCAGGACTATGTCGCCAACAGCCCGATCGTGTCGGTCGGACAGGACGCCATCCAGAACACCGGCCAGGTGACCGTCGAAAAGTCGCTGTCGCAGATGCCGCAGTTCTCCGGCTCCTTCGGCCAGGGCAACACCGGCTCGACCTCGACCGGCCTGAACGGCGGGCAGTCGTACGCCTCGCTGCGCGGCCTGGGCGCCAAGCGCACGCTGATCCTGATGGACGGCCGCCGCCTGCAGCCTTCGAACCCGGACGGTTCGGTCGACCTGAACACCATCCCCGAAGCGCTGATCGAGAACGTCGAGATCATCACCGGCGGCGCCTCGACCGCCTATGGCTCCGACGCCACAGCCGGCGTCGTCAACTTCCGCCTGAAGCGCAACTTCGAAGGCATCGTCGTCGACAGCCAGTACGGCATTTCCGAAAAGGGTGACGGCGAGTCCTTCAAGATCTCCGTCACCGCGGGCGGCCAGTTCAACGAAGGCCGCGGCCGCGCCGTGCTGTCGGTGGACTACACCAACCGCGACCGGGCCCTGCAGGCCTCCCGCGACTACTACATCTTCCGCACCTCGACGCCGGGCCTCTCGACGATCCCCCAAGGCACGGTGCTGTTCGGCGCGAACCTGCCGACCCTCGCCGCCGTCAACGGCGTGTTCGTCGGCGAGTACGGCACCCCGGCCCTGCCGGGCAACGCGGCGGGCCGCTACACTGGGCAGATCGGCTTCAACACCGACCAGACCCTGTTCTCGACGGCCGGCGTGCGCGTCCAGAACTTCCGCGATCCGGAAACCAACGCCGCCTACATCGTCAATTCGAACGCTTCGGGCACCTCGCAACAGGTGAACTTCGGCTTCGACGGCTCCTCGCTGCAGTCGGACCTCGACCGCTATGCGGTGTTCGGCAAGCTCGACTACGACCTGACCGACAACATCCGGTTCTTCACCCAGTTCACCTTCACGGACTACGACTCGGTCGGCATCACCAATCCGACGCTGGCCTCGAACGTCTACGGCCTGACCGTTCCGGTCTCGAACCCGTTCATCCCGGACGATTTCCGGGCCATCCTGGCCTCGCGCCCCAACCCGAACGGCGACTTCACCTTCTACAAGGCCCTGAACATCCTCGGCCCGCGGATCCAGAAGTACAGCTACACCGTGTACCAGCTCACCAGCGGCCTCTCCGGCGAGGTGGGCTTCAAGGACTGGACCTGGGACGCCTATGCTTCGTACTCGAAGGCGAAGTTCGACAACGAGCAATGGGGCGGCGCGAGCGCCAGCGCGGTTTCGCGCCTGCTCAACAGCCCGACGGGGGGCACGGAATACTGCGCCGGCGGATGGAACCCCTTCGGCAACCTGACGCCGTCGGGCGACTGTATCGCCTATATGAGCCGCCGCACCCTGAACCAGAACAGCCTGGAACAGCGGGTGATCGAAGGCAGCGTCCAGGGCGGCGCCTTCGAGCTGCCGGCCGGCGAGGTGCGCTTCGCCATCGGCGCCGACTATCGCGCCAACGAGTACACCTTCACCCCCGACAGCCAGCTCAACATGCCGGGCGGCGTTTCGGACGTGCTCGGCTACAGCGTGCTGCGTGACGCCGCTGGTTCGGTCGATACCTATGAGCTGTTCGGCGAAGTGCTGGTGCCGATCCTGAAGGATCTGCCGTTCGTCCAACAGTTCAACGTCAACCTCGGCTACCGCTTCTCGGACTATTCGTCGGTGGGCGCGATCAGCACCTACAAGGCCGACTTCGAGTGGCAAATGGTCGACGCGGTCCGCCTGCGCGGCGGCTACAACCGCGCCATCCGCGCGCCGAGCGTGGGCGAGCTCTACGCGCCGGTTTCGACCGGCTCGGTCACCATCGGCACGGCGAGCCCGACCAACACCGACGGCGATCCCTGCGATGTCCGCTCCTCGTTCCGCCAAGGGGCGAACGGGGCTCAGGTGCGCGCGCTCTGCCTGACCCAGGGCGTGCCGGCCGCGATCATCGACAGCTACCAGCTCGGCACGGCGCAGGTCTTCGCCCTCACCGGGGGCAACCCGGACCTGCAGGAAGAGACGGCCGACACCTTCTCCATCGGCGCGGTCATCCGCTCGCCCTTCGACCACCCGCTGCTGAGCCGGATGTCGGCCTCGATCGACTGGTACAGCATCAAGGTGAAGGACGCGGTCGGCAGCCTGCCGGTCAAGAACGCCTTCCAGTTCTGCTTCAATGCGGGGGGTGCGAACCCGAGCTACGATCCGACCAACTACTACTGCCAGCTGATCGCTCGGAACACCGCCAGCGGCGTGCCGCTGAACCCGGTGCAGCCGCTGTTGAACCTCGGCCAATTCGAGACCACCGGCGTCGACTTCCAGTTCGACTGGACCGTGGATCTGCTGGACGTCGGCTTGGGCGACAACGCCGGTTCGCTCGCCCTGAACGTGGCGGTGGGCTATCTCGACACCTTCAAGATCCAGAACCTGCCGGGCGCCGAGACCTACGACTACGCCGGCACCTGGGGCACGGCGGTCGAGACCAGCGCCGGCCAGGCGCACCCGGAATGGAAGTCGGTCACCACCGCGACCTACACCTGGGGTCCGGCCAGCGTCGGCCTGCGTTGGCGGCATATCAGCGCCATGGACAACTCCGCCGTCGTGGTCACCCCGACCAGCACGGCGCATGGCGTGAAGTCGTACGACATCTTCGATCTGAACGCCCGGGCGACCCTTCCCTGGGACAGCGAGCTGCGCTTCGGCGTCAACAACCTGTTCGACAAGGCGCCGCCGCAGGCCGGCAACGAAGAAGGCAACTACGATCCGCAGAACTACGACGTGATGGGCCGCGCCTACTACGTCGGCCTCCGCAAGCGCTTCTAGGGCTTGTAGGCGCCGCGCAGGGTCGTCCCTCCGACCTGGCGCGGCGCGAAATCCGCTGCGTCCTTGGCGGTGAATGGGGCGTCGGTCGCAAGACCGGCGCCCCTTTTCTTCGCCTTCGCTTCGAAGGGGCAAAGAAAAAGCGCCAGGACCGAAGTCCTGGCGCTCGTGCCGCGGCCTGACGCCGTCTTTACTGTTTGGCGGCGGCCGGGCCGTAGAGCAGGCCGTTGAAGAGGAACTTGAAGGTTCCGTAGGACTGCGCCCGCTGGGTGACCTCGGGGCCCATGACCAGCAGCTTGCCCTTGCCCACGTCAACGTCGAGGACGGCCGTGGAGCCCTTCAGCTTCTCCTGGCCGACGGCCCAGCCGCTGCGGAGCGGGGTGGCGCTGTCGAACCAAGAGACGCGAGCCACACCGCTGGCCGAGGCCTTCAGGTTGAAGGTGGGGCTGCGATCGAAGAACACGTCCACATCCTGCGGCAGGCCGTAGGCGAGCGGCTGGGTGTTGTCGACCTTGGCGCGGAGGACCGAGCCTGGAATGTAGAATTCCTTCGTCGAGAGGCCGACCTGCTTGCCGCCCTCGGTCTTGGCCACGGCCACCTCGACCGGCGCGCCGAGCAGGGTCGCCAGGCGCGAGGACGAACCGATGGTGATCACCGTGCCGCCGTTCCTGGCGAACTCGGCGATCTGCGGGACCGTCTTGTCGTCGGTGATCTTGCCGAGCCACGGGCGGTATTCAGCCGGGATATCCTCCGGCTTGGGCTGCGGGGCGCTGCGGCTGGCCCGGAAGGGTCCGCCCTGCGGCGCCGGCACCACCCCGTCGGCGAAGACGAGGACGTCGAAGTCCTTGCCGATATCGCCGGCGTCGAGCCGTTGCGGATAGACGACTTCGAAGGGCGCTTCGAATTGCTCGAAGAGCCAACGGTTCCAGCCGGACGGCATCGAGCCGCCATAGACGTCCACCAGACCGATGCGGACCGGCTTCAGCGGCATGGCTTCGCTGGAGGGCTTGGCCGCCACGGCGTAGGCGTCGATGCCGAGATCCTTCACCCCCTTGGCGATGATCTCCTGGGCCTGGGCGGAGGCGGGCACCCAGATGGCGCCGGGGCCGAAGCTCTCCTTGCCCGCCTTGGCGCCGCTCTTCAGCCAGAAGACCGGCTGGCCGGCCTTCAGCAGGCGGTTGGTCAGGGTGAAGCTGCGGTTCGTCTCATGGCTGATCAGCCAGCCGGCCTTGCCCGAACCCTTCACCGATCCGGGCTCGACCGCGATGAGGTCGGGAACCCGCTGGAACGGACCCTCGAAGCCATCGAGGATGCGGTCGTACTTGACGCCCATCTGATAGGCGAGGGTGTAACCGGTGATGTCGTAGGGCGCCTTGGGCGGACCGCCTGGATATTCCAGGTCGTGCGGGTGGTCCTGCGGCTCGAACATGTCCAGGATGTGCGGACGATAGGCCTGGGCGGTCTTCACCACGTAGGACCCGGCCGGATAGGTCTTGTCGCCGACCTTGAAGGGCTTGGTGGCCTTCTCCACGTCGACGCCGGTCTTGATGAGGGCGTTGAGGAAGGCCACCGCCGTGGGCATGTCCGCCTGGTCGGCCGGAATGATGTAGCCGCGCGGATCGCGGTTTTCCGGCTTTTGCAGGACAGCCTTGTAGAGGCTGGGGTCCACAGCGCCGGCGCGGCCGAAGAAGGCCGCCATCATCGGGTCCTCATCGCCCGGCTTGGCGTTCTTGCCCGCTTCCTTCAGCGCATCCACTTTGGTCGGGGTGATGGTCCAGCTGTCCTTGGAGCCGCGCTCGATGCTGTTCGCGCCCATCTTGTAGATGTTGAACAGCAACCGCTCACGGTTTCGGGAGGCGTAGTCGATGACTGCGCGGTCGAGGCTGTACTGGTATTCGACCGTCTGGCTGAGATGCCAGGTCTGCGGGGCGATGGGCATGGGCCGGTCGCCGTTGGGGAGCTGCACGTCAGGGACCAGCGCCACCGAAGCCGGCGTCGGACCACCGATGATCTCGGTCAGCAGGCCGATCGAATTGTGGAAGTAGGCGATCGAGCGCTCCATCCCGTTGTGCCAGGTGGAGTAGGAGGCCGCGCTGCGCGCGCCGGAGCCGGGCTTGTCCTCGGCGACCAGCCGGCTGTGCATCGCCATGCCCACCTCCTGCAGAGTGGTCATGACCAGCGGGTCGTAGTTGTAGTTGAAGGGGTCGCGGAACGGCGGAACGAAAACCACCATTCCGGTCGGACCGGTCTGGTGCTGGTTGAAGATGATCTGCGGGAACCACTCCCGGAACAGCTGCTTGTTGACGTTCGTCGTCTCGGCCATCTGCGACATGTAGCTGTCGCGGTTGTTGTCGTGGCCGATGTACTTTTGATAGAGGCGCGGGATCGAGTTGAACTCGCGCTTCTTGGGGTCTTCGTGGCGCATGTACCAGTCGGAGACCAGCTCCATGCCGTCCGGATTGTCGTGCGCGAAGAGGATGATCACGTCATCCAGCATGCGCAGGGTCTCCGGGTCGTTGAGGGTCAGCATCCGGTAGAGAACCTGGATCTGACCCTGGGAGGTGACGGTCTCGGTGGCGTGCAGGCCGGCGTCGATCCAGACCACCGCCTTGCCCTCGGCCGCCAGTTTGGCGGCCTCTTCCTTGGTGAGGCCCTCAGCCTTGGCGAGCCTGCGCGCGATGCTTTTGTAGTGGTCGAGCTTGGCCAGGTTGGCGGGCGAGGAGACGATCGCCATCCACTGGGTGCGGCCTTCCTCGGTCTTGCCGAAGTCGACCAGCTTCATGCGGTCGGACTGGGAGGCCAGCGTCTTCAGATAGGCCTCATAGGCCGTGTAGTCGGCGAGGAAGTAGTCACTGCCCGGGTTCTGGGCGAAGGCCTCGCTCGGCGGGGTGATGGTCGCGGCATTCGCAGCGCCGCCCATGATCATGACCAGCGCCAAGGCGGCGCCCGTCATTGCGTGTTTTCGCGTCATTTCATCCCCCGCTTCTTACTGCGTGACTCGGCTAGCCCAACAACGGACACGCCTCACTAGGCCAGACGCAGACCTGGGGCGATTCCGCACTTGAGCTTGCGGGGGATTTTTTATGGAGGTGGAGATACCGGACCGTTGAAAGCCCGAGGGTGGGACCCGGCGCGGCCGGGTCCCGGGCGGCTTACTCGGCGCCGCCGGCCTTGCGGTAGTCCAGCGGCGGCTTTCGATCGCCGAGCAGGGACTTGTAGACGAAGCCTTCGCCCTGACGCTGCTTCAGCTCGGCCTTGGCCTGGGCGATCAGCTCCGGATTGGAGAAGAGCTCCGCTCCGGTCAGCGAGAGGGTCTTGGCCGCGACGGCCGCGCCCTTGAGGCCGATGCTCATGCCGCCGGCGGCCACGTTTTGCCAGCTGTGGCCGGCCGAGCCCGGCACGAAGGTCGCCGTGGAGAGGCCGACCGTCGGGGTCACCCAGCTCACGTCGGCCACGTCCGTCGAGCCGCCGCCGGCGTCGCCAGAGGTGTCCGCGTCGCGGTAGGTCTGGATCTTGCCGACCGAGGACAGATCGCCGCCGCTGTTCGGCAGGGACTTGGCGAGCTCCTGGGCGAACTTGGTCTCTTCCGCCGTCCAGGTAATGCCGCCCACATTGCTGAGCGACTGATACATGACCTTGCCCAGCACGTCGTTGGGCAGGAGGTTGTAGACGCCGCCGGTCTGCTCGAACTCGACCTTGGTGCCGGTGATCATGGCCGCGCCCTGGGCGGCGGTCTTCACCCGCTCCATCACGTCGACGACGATCTTCGGGTCGGAGTTGCGGACGTAGTAATAGACCTCCGAGAAGTCGGGAACGACGTTCGGAGCCTTGCCGCCATTGGTGATCACGTAGTGGATCCGCGTGCGGTCCGGAATGTGCTCACGCAGGTAGTTGTTGGCGACGTTCATGATCTCGACGGCGTCGAGGGCCGAGCGGCCGGCCCACGGCGCGCCGGAGGCGTGGCTGGACTGGCCATAGAAGCGGAACTTGCCGCTGATATTGGCCATGGAGGTGCCCTGGTTGGCGGAGTTGGCGTTGCCAGGGTGCCAGTGCAGCGTCACGTCGACGTCCTTGAAGAGGCCGTCGCGGACCATATAGACCTTGCCCGAACCACCTTCCTCGGCGGGGGTGCCGTAGACGCGGACCTCGCCCTGCACCTTGTTCTGGACCATCCAGTTCTTCAGGGCGATCGCAGCGGCCGTCGAAGCCGCGCCGAACAGATTGTGGCCGCAGCCGTGGCCGTTGTCCTGGCCGGGAACCGGCTGCTTGGTCGGGACCGCCGCCTGGGACAGACCCGGCAGGGCGTCGAACTCGGCGAGAATGGCGATCACCGGGCCGGAGCCGTTCTTGAAGCTCGCCACGAAGCCCGTCGGCTCGCCCGCCACGCCGGCCTGAACCTTGAAGCCGGCCGCCTTCAGCTGATCCTGCAGCAAGGCGCTGCTCTTGGTCTCCTGATAGCCGAGCTCGGCATAGCTCCAGATCTTCAGAGCCGCGTCGTTCATCTTCGGCGCATAGGCGTCCACCGACGCGATGAGCTGATTGCGTTGTTCGGCCGAGAGCGGGGCGGCGGTCGCCGCGCCTGCGGCGAGCCATGCAGTGGCGCAAAGGGCGCTGGTGGCCAGCGCCTTGGTGATCGTTTTCATGAGTCCTCCAGACCGCCAGCGCATAAGGGCGCTGGTCCTCGGCCTCAAGACGCAGCTCGAGCGAAAATCCTCACTCGCTCGTGAGCGGATGCAACTCGATGGTCGTGGGTGAGGTCTCTACGCCGCGAGCCATGCCGTAGGCTTCGAGGGTCGCGACGAAGCCCGTCACGTCGCCGGACTTGAAACGACCGCTGAGCGGCGTGGCGGCCAGAGCGGGGTCGGCGATGCTCACCTTCCGCTGCGAATAGCGGTTCATCTCCTGGACGATGGAGCCGAGCGGACGATTTTCGAACACAAGTCGGCCGTCTCGCCAGCTCGCCAGTTCGGCGATGTTCCGCGTCTCGATGGTCCAGGGTCTGTCGCCGACCTGGGTCAGCTGCCGTCCGGGCGTGAGGTCGACGGAAGCGGCGGCGTGCGCCACACGGATCCTTCCTTCGACCAGGCTGACCGACCATTGATCGGGGTCGACGCGCACGTCGAAGGCGGTGCCGAGCGCGGTGACCGTCCGCCCGGCCGCAGAAACGACGAAGGGGCGATCCGGATTCTTGGCGACTTCGAAGAAGGCCTCTCCCTTCGCCACGGTCAGCTGACGGCGCGCGCCCCACTCGGTGAGCCGGACCTCGCTGTCGGTGGTCAGCGTCACCTTCGAGCCGTCCTGCAGGGTCACGACCTGCTGGCCGCCGACCGGTGTCTTCCACACCGCAAGCGCTGGGGGCGCGGCGACGCTGGTGGGCGCGGACGGCTGTTGGGCCTCTCGCCAGGAACCGATCCCGAGCGCCGCGCCGCCGACCACGACTATCGCCGCGATTCCGGCCGCCCATCGCATCTGCGGGCGGCGCTTGGCGGCGGCGAGATCGGCCTGCAGGGCTTCGCGAGCCGCCAAGATCTGCGGATCGTCCTTCAGCTCGCCAAGGCGATCCCAGCTGGCGCTGACTTGCGCCCATTCGGCGGGACGCCGTGGATCGGCGGCGAGCCAGGTTTCGAAGGCGCTTCGCAGCTCTCGATCATGAGGGCGGCGTTGCAGCCGCACGAACCACGACGCGGCGTCCGGCCTACCGGAAGAACCGTCTTGTCGTTGGTTGTCGTTCATCGATGTCCTGCAAGCGGATCGAGATGACCCGAAGCGCCTTTGTAACGTGCTTTTCGACGGCGCTCACGGAAATGCCGAGTTGCGCCGCCGCAGCCTTGTAGCTCAAGCCCTCGAAGCGAACGAGCATGAAAGCCGCTCTCGTGCGGGGCGAGAGCTCATCGAGCGCCGCCATGGCGACCGACGCCTCCTGCTTGGCCTGGAGGATTCGGTCGGGCGAGAGCTCGTCGAGCGGGTGGTGGGATTCTTCCAATTCGCAGTGCGCGCTGCGGCGACGGACCGTGTCACGCCGCCGACGATCCAGGAGGACGTTGGTGGCGGTCTGGAAGATGAAGCTGGAGAGATTGGAGACCTCGCCGCCCTGACGACGGTTGTGCAGACGCAGCAGCACTTCCTGGATCAAGTCGTCTATCTCGTGCCCGTCCGCGCGGCGTCGGAAGAATGCGCGCAGGGCTTGCTGATAGGGAATCGAGGCGTGCGCGAGTCCTTCCGGCTCGCCCCTGGCCCCGGACGTTTCAGCCCAAGCCATCTGATTTCCTGAACACCCCGCTTTTGTCTTATTGCTGTCATGGTTGTTGAAGGCGCACTGAAGGTCAACGACCTAAGGGAAGGGGGCGCTCGAAAACCGGGCGATGCTGGATTTTCAAGCACAGCTTGGTTCGAGGTCCGCGTGGCGGAGCTGTGGCAAACAAACAACCAAAGCCGCGGCGGAGCGGGCTAGCTTGCGCGCGCCCGGCCGTGAGAAGTGCGGGCCGCGGGGAGCCTTGCGCCTGTTGAATATCGTCCGTCTCTGGATCTTCGTCGCGCTCGCCATGGCGTGCGCCGCGCCTGCGGTCGCGGCCAAGCCACAGGCCGTCTTCTCGATCCCCGCCGGCCTGCCGCTCGACCGCGCCCTGACCACATTCTCGACACAGAGCGACCGCGACATTCTGTTCACGCCGGAGATGGTCGCCGGCCATCGCGCCCGCGGCGTGTCGGGTCGCATGGAGGCCGGCGCCGCACTAGGCGAGCTGCTGCGAGGGTCCGGCCTGACCTGGCGGGAGTTCCAGGGCCGCTACCTCATCGAAAAGGGGCCCTCTCAGGATCTGGTCGAACCGCCGCCGGAGGTGGAAAGCGTCATCGTCACCGCGCTGCGTCGCCCGGCCCTGGACCAGCTTACGCCGATGTCCGTCAGGGCTCTGTCGGGCGAGGATCTGGCGCGGGCGGGAGCGGCGACCTTTTCGGAGGCGGGAAACCTGCTGCCGGGCTTGACCCAGACCAGCACCGGAACCGGCCGCAACCGGTTCAGCCTACGCGGCGTCTATGGGTCCGGCGAGGCGACCACTGCGCTCTATTACGATGATGTCCCAGTGACCGGCCCGAGCGGCACCACGGCCGACCCCGGCGGCTCCTCGCCCGAGTTGCTGCTGGTCGACGTCGAGCGGCTGGAGCTGCTCCGCGGACCCCAGGGCACGCTCTATGGCGCCAGCGCCATGGGGGGGGCGGTGAAGATTGTCTTCAAGCGTCCGGACCTGGCGCTGGCGAGCGGGAGCCTTTCAGCTGAACTCAACACGACGGCGGGGCATTGGGGCGACTCCCAAACCCTCGTGCTCAACCAGCCTCTGGTTCGCGATCGGGTCGGCGTGCGCCTCACCGCCTATCGCCGCCGCGAGCCTGCCTATGTCGACAACAGCCGGCTTGGCCTCGATGGCGTGAACGGCGGCCTCACCTCCGGCGTGCGGCTGGGCCTCGGTTTTCGGCCGACCGACGATCTGCAGGTCAATTTCTCGGCCGCCTATCAGGACGCGCACGAGAACGACACCAGCGGCGGGTCCTTGGGCGCGCCGCCCAATGTCTCGCGCAACTATGTGCGCACTCCGTTCGACAGCCGGCTGGCGTTCTATGACGGGGCGCTGAGCTGGCGTCTGGGCGGGGTTCGGCTTTCGGCGACGGCGGCGACCTACAACTGGAGCAGCACGCGGAGCATCGAATACACCGGCACCCTGCTGGCGGAGCGCGGCAGCGTCGAAGGATGCCAGCGCTACCTCGCCGTTCCCGCCTGCGACGCCAGCCAGCTGGAGGTCTATTCGGCCTATGTAGACAGCCGAGCTCCGGGGCTTCTCCACCAGCCGATCGATCTGGGCGCGCAGATCCAGGAGGTGAGATTGCAGTCCGACACGCCAGGCTTCGTGGCCTGGACGCTCGGCTTCTTCCACGAGATCCGCAAGGACACGATCGACAGCCAGGTCGTTGTGGGCGAGGCCGCCACCGGCGGTCCGGACTTCGCCAAGGGATTCACCGGGCGGCGCATCGTCGACAGCCGGCTGAGCCAGCACGCGCTGTATGGCGAGGTGATCCTCGGAGCCGACCGTGACAGTCAGGTGATCCTCGGCGCACGCCGGTTCGACTACGACAAGAGCACCGTCGGACGGGCCCTTGTCGTCAACGTCATCTCGAACACGTCCGAGGCCAATTTCACCACCGCCACCGGCGAGGAGGGGTGGAGCGTCAAGCTGTTGGCCAGCCACCGGCTGACGCCGGCGGCAATGGTCTACGCCCAGGCCTCTCAAGGCTTTCGGCCGGGGGGCATCAACACCGTGCCGGGATTGCCCCCGAACCTTGCGGCCTACGGCGCCGACAGCCTCTGGAACTATGAGCTCGGCTTGAAGAGTTCGTGGCTCGGCAATCGGCTGGTGTTCAACGCGGCGCTCTACCAGATCGACTGGGATGACATGCAGTACAGCGCCAACAGCAACAACGGCGCGTTCGCCTTCATCACCAATCTGGGCGAGGCGCGGATTCGCGGGCTGGAGGCCGACGCCAGCTTCGTGCTCGGCACCGCCGTGCGCGGCGGGGTGAGCCTTACCTTCACCGATGCGGTGCTNACGCGTGACCAGGCGAGCGACGACGGCATCGGCCTCGGCTCGGCGGGNGATCGCATTCCGGCGGTGCCGCGCCTCGCCGCCGACGGATGGATCGAGTATCGCCGCGACGTCTCGAGCGGCCTGCAACTGCTGTTGCGCGGAGACGTCACCTATGTCGGGCGCTCCCACAGCGCGTTCGACACGGGCAGCGCCATCGATGTGGAGCTCGGGAACTATTGGCTGCTGAACGCGCGGGCGACCTTGCGGACCCGGAACTGGGGCGTGAGCGCGTTCGTCGACAACCTCACCGACACCGATGACCCGTCGTTCGCCACGGGCGGACGCCAGCCGCAGGTCTTCGCGCCGAGACCGCGCCAGTTCGGCGTGTCGGCCACCTACGATTTCTGACCGACCGCCTACGTCAAAATCGGACGCGTCGCACTTGGCGGTGAAAAGAACATCTTGTGAACCGCGAACAAAGCGCGTACGCCTTTGTTGTCGGCGGCCAGCGGCGCTTGCAGCGTTCGGACTGTCGGGTTGGAATCATGAAACAAGGGGCGCCTTGCAATGAGTCAGTCGGCGTTGAA
>Ga0065721_10004910_pt1 | contig 18350 bp, 15 predicted proteins | sample Mesricmetagenome_FD_59108 | JGI IMG/M metagenome (GOLD analysis project Ga0065721, IMG submission 59108) | Mesophilic microbial community from rice straw/compost enrichment Sample: eDNA_1 v2 (version 2) | ecosystem: Engineered > Solid waste > Grass > Composting > Bioreactor | place: USA: Davis... | reverse complement strand
GCTGCCCAGCTGGTTCCACCACTACAACACCGTCCATCCGCATCGCGCACTTGGCTACCTCGCCCCGCGCGAATACATCGTCCAATCAACCAGTGAGGAACTGTCCGGAAATTAAGGGGCAACGACATTTGCCGTCTCTCCCATCATTAGATTTATGGCGCCCCATTAAATGGTAAGTCCATTTGCCGCAATACGCTTGTTTACACGAGTATGTAATTTTAGCGGGGATCCAGAGGATCGCGGCCAACGATGCGGGAGCGACTTTGGCGCCGATCCAAAGTGGTTTCTGACGAAGGAAGGCGCTGTCTGCGCAAGGAATCCGGCGTCCATTTAGCAGAACATGTCAATTTTTCGGGTGGGCTATCATCATTGTCAGGCGCGCCGAACAAACTAGCCTCGCCGCATAAAGAACCACACAGCGGAGAGGTCACACGACAATGTTGAACCTGGAATACGAGTCTGCGCAGCGTCGGCTCGATGGCGAGCTCAAGAGCTTTGCCATCGAAAATTTCGCGCCCTTGGCGCGCGAGGCGGAAGATGCCGGAACCCTCCCCCAGAATGCAAAGGCAGCGCTTGGCAAGTTCGGCCTGCCGGGAGCCGACGGCTTTGCATCGGGTACGGACGACCCCATTTCGTTCTGCATGGCCGCCGAGGGCCTTGCCTATGGCGACGCCGGCATAGCCTACGCATGGCTGGCCTCGCGCCAGGTTGCCTGGCTCATCGCGTCGTGCGGCACCGACGAGCAGAAATCGAAGTGGCTTCCGAAGTTTGCCGAGGATCCGGCGCTGCCCGCCAGCCTTTTTCTTCTCGAAGGACGCGGACTGGCCCCGGGCGAGCTCGAAACATCAATCCGTGCCGTCGGCAACCATATCGTTGTCAATGGATACAAGTCACCCGTGATGTATCCCGAAACCGCAGTCGTGTCGGTGATCGTGGGCAAAGACGAAAATGGCGAATTGGCCGCAGTTGTTGCTGAAGATCTCGGCGGCTCGGTCGAGTTTCGCGGCACGGAGGCGCGGCGCCTGGCACTTACCGCCTGCCCCTCCGCTCTCGACGCGCGGATCAACGATCTCGAACTGCCGGCCGCGTCCATGATGCAGAGCGAGGGATTGCATCGCGCTGTAACGGAATGCCGCCTTGCGCACGCTTCGGTTTGCATAGGCGCAGCTGCCTCGGCGACCCATTACGCCGGAGCCTATGCACGCGAGCGAACTGCGTTCGGGAAGCCGATCATCGCCTTCCAGGGCGTGTCTTTCCCTCTGGTCGACTTGCTGCTTGAAGCCGAGGCGGCTCATCTCAGCGTCCTCAATCTTCTTACCGACAAAGAAACGACGGATGAGGAACGCGACCGCCGTGCCGGTGCAATTCTCGCTCATACTAACCAGCTCCTCATCGATGCCGGGCGCGAGGGTGTCCAAACGATGGGCGTCGCGGGCGTCACGACCGAGCATCCCGAAGAACGCGTCTATCGGAACGCCGGCGTTCTGGCGTCGCTCGATTTCGATCCTTTGAATGCGGAACTCATCCTGCGCTGATTGCCGGAAGGAAAGGTCAAGACGATGATCAATTTCGAACTGTCCACGAAAACCAAAGACCTGCTTGCGGAGCTGAAGGACTGGTCGGTCAATACCGTTCGTCCCCATGCGCGCGAGGCGGACGATACTTACAAATATGTTTTCGCCGTCTCCGAGACCCTGCCCAAATGCCCGATTTCGAACAATCCGCTCGATTTCTGGTATACTGGACCTGGTGTCCCGGGGCATGAAAATGACTGGGACTATAATGCCGAGCTCAACGGCGGAAAATCGGTCCTTGGCATGCTCGCGACGGAAGCTATCTATGCCGGCGATGGACTGGCGTGGCAGGTCCTGCCTGGCAGCAACCTCGCGGAGACCGCGGTTCGTCGGCTAGGTAACCAGCAGCAAATTGAAAAATGGGCCGACGGCATTCAGCGCGGCGACTATGCCCTGACCTCGATTTGCATGACGGAAAAGCATTGCGGGCTCGACCTGTCGCAGATCAAGACGACAGCGACCAAACGCGGCGACAAATGGATCCTCAGCGGAAACAAGCATTATATCTCGCACGGCGCGATCTCCGATTATCTCGTGGTCATTGCGCAGACGCAGCCGGGCAGCGGCTTTGCCGGCACCCGCGCCTTCGTCGTCGACCGCCAGGATCCGGGCCTCGTCGTCACAAATGACTGCATTGAAAAGCTCGGAACGCGCTATTTTCGCCAAGCCGTCCTTGAATTCCACGATATCGAACTTGAGGAAGACCGGTTACTCGACAACGGTACGTTGATCGACTTCATGACCGTTTTGAACGGCACACGTCCCTATTGCGCGGCGAGCGGTATCGGCATTGCCCGTGGCATGCTGGAATATGCGCTGGAGTGGGTCGATACCCACGACAAGCCCTGGTCGCCGCGGCGGAAGGAGCGCATCCAGCAAATCAAGGATGAATCGCTCGCCGCGCTGGACCGCGCGACCAGCATGTGCCTGCGCGCCGCATGGGTTCATGACCAAGGCGAAGCGGACAATATCCTTGCTCAGAAGGCGAAGGGATATGCAGCGCCCATTACGCAAGGCGTGGCAGCCCGAGCACTGCAGCTCATGGGCGCCGAAGGTGCTTCCAAGGACCATCTGATGGAAAAATGGTATCGCGACGTGAAGTTCTTCGACATCGTCGAGGGCACGCGAAACCTGCACCGCATTGCCGTCGCCCGCGACGAGTTCGGCAAAGCCGTCGCGGCGTGAGCCACACCCGCATCATCAGAGGAAAACAATGTCATGAGTGCTTATCCTGATGGCTGTGGCGTCGTATTCGGCGCCACGGGCGGAATTGGGCGCGCAATCGCCCTCGGCATGGCTGAACTTGGCTCAAATCTCGTCATCGTTTATCGAAACAATGCGAGCGTGGCGGAGGAAATCAGCGCCAAGGCCCGGAGCTTCGGCGTGCAAAGCGCTATCGTCCAGTGCGATATTCGCGACGCTGCAGCGGTCGCCAATGTGTTCCTCGAGGCGCAGGCCGAATATGGCCGCGTCCACAGCGCCGTCGACGCAACCGGGGTCGTTCACCGCTTTTCGCGCGTGCCGGAAATGGATCCCGAGCATTTTCGCGAGGTGATCGATTCCGATATCTTCGGCCTGTTCAATATCGCAAAGGCCGTGGTGCCACTGATGCGGGAGAGCGGGGGAGGCTCCCTTCTCGCTATCGGCACATATGGGCTCCACACAACGCTCTACGGCAACAGCGAATCCTCGGTTTCCAAATCAGCGAACCAGATGATGATCCGCCAGATCGCCAAGGAAGAGGGGCGCAAGAATATCCGGGCGAACATGATCGGCGCCGGCATTATCGACGCCGGGATGGCGCTGGTGATGCGCGATGGCGGTGAAGGGCAGAATTCCTTCGAATCCTTCATCAAGGCAGTCCCGCTTCGACGTCCTGGTCAGGCTGAAGAACTGGGCGACCTTGCGGCGTTCATCATGTCGAACAAGGGTACGTACATCAATGGTCAAGTCATCCACGTCGATGGGGGCCTGACCGCCTGATCCCGGAGGACGATTTTGTGCCGCAGGCCTGGATCCTGACAAAATACCCGGAAACGGACCTTGAAGACGCATTGATCCTTCAAGAGCGCGAACTCCCGAAGCTCGCCGATGGCGAAGTGAAGGTCCGCGTCCACTATGTTTCGGTGGACCCGGGAATGCGGACATGGATTCGGAAGGGAGGTAGCTATATGCCTGCCCTCCCTCTCGGGTCGCCGATGCCCGGAAGTATATTGGGCGACATCGTCGAATCCCGGTCAGAGCGATTCTCGATTGGCGACCGGGTTGTGGGGATGGGCGAATGGTCTGATATGTGTACGATCCCAGGCAGCCGATTGCGTTCGGTGTCGCTTGGCGAGAACATCGATCCACTTGCTAGTATGAGTGTTCTCGGCGCTACTGGCTGGACGGCATATGTCGGAATGATCGATATCGGCCGCCCAACCAGCGGCGAGACCGTTGTTGTCTCCGCCGCTGCGGGCGCGGTCGGATCGATCGCTAGCCAGCTTGCGCGCATAAGGGGATGCCGCGTTATCGGCATTACCGGCGCGAATGAAAAATGCGCATGGCTGACGAGTGAACTCGGGCTTGACGCTGCGATCAACTATCGCTCCGAGGACGTCTGCAGTCGGCTCGATGCACTTTGCCCCAACGGAATCGATGTTTATTTCGAAAATGTCGGAGGAGAGATCGGAAGGGCGGTCTATCCGCGGATGGCGCGACATGGCCGGATCGCGTTGTGCGGTCTCGTTGCCAGCTATGACGAGAGTGTGGCCACGGCCGAGATCGATCTCGATTCCTTTCTCATGAAGCGCGTTCGTCTCGAAGGCTTCAACGTCACGGACCATTTCCATCGCATCGGCGAAATCAATTCCGCGCTCTTGGCATGGCTTGCCGAGGGACAATTGCGGCATCATGTCGAACTCGTCGATGGTCTGGAAAACTGCGCAAACGCGCTCGGGTCCATTCTGCTGTCGGGCGATCGGCATCGCGGAAAGCTGCTTGTTCGCATCGCGCCGGACTAATCAAACATGGGAGAATGGCGATGAGGATTGCTCATATTGGAGCCAGCGGCGAAGTCGGTAAGCGCGTTGTTCCCGAACTCGCCCATCGAGGTCACGAGGTCACCGCAATCTCAACGCACCCCGATGCAGTTTCGCAGCACGAAAACGTCACGGCGGTTTACGGCAACATCGACGATCCCGACGCGATGATTGAATTGTTGCGCGGACATGACGTCGTCATCAGCTCCGTTCAATTTCGAAAATACGATCACGAAAGCCTCATCCGAGCCGTCAAGGAATCAGGCGTTCCCCGCTACTTCGTATGCGGCGGCTCGGGCACCCTGTTCATGCCGGGAACCAAGGTGCGCCTGATGGATCACCCGATGTTCCCCGAAGCCGCAATCCCGTTTGCGGAGGCGGCCGCGCGATTCCTCGACCGGCTTAAAGCCGAATCCGAACTGGATTGGACCTATGTTTCGCCCCCTCCCCCACCCGGCTTCTCACCTGGTGAGAAGCGAGGCTTCTATCGGCTGGGAACCGATGAAGTCCTCATCGGAGAGGACGGAAAACCGGCCATCTCCTACGAAGATTACGCGGTCGCCGTCGCTGACGAAATTGAAAGCCACACACAGCACGGTCGATTTACGGTTGGCTATTAGAATCCGTCTAGATACCGTCACAGCGGCAAATTTTTCTGCGCTTGAAGATTACGCCAAAGCGTAAGACCATTGGATATCAGCGGAATTTTGCCCATCGCGAATACCGCAGCAACCGGCCGACAAATGGCCTGGGATTCCGTCGCTTCGGAAATTCGGCACCACCCATGCTTATCAGACGCACCCGATGCGATCGCCAATAGGTATGACCATTATTTACAGTCGCCGCTCTTCCCGCTAGCTTCGGAAAAAACAAGCCTACATTGGGGAGAGATGAAAAATGAGGACTATCGTTCAATTCGCCCAGCGCGCTTCCGCGCTGACGCTTGCGTTCGCTATGCTTAGCGCCACAGCGCATGCGCAGGAGGCCTCACAGCCGGTTCCCGCGGATGATACGAATACGGCACCGCCGGTTCCGGCCGATGATGCAAATACGGCTCAGCATTCGCCCTCCACCGGTCTCGAGGAAATCATCGTCACTGCACGCAAATCGCGTGAGAGCCTCATGACCGTTCCGATCGCAGTGAGCGCGGTGACCGGTGACACGCTCGATCGAAACGGGCTAACTGCCCTGACGCAGATCGACCGAAGCGTTCCCAATCTGTTTATCCTTCGCAACAGCATCCAACCCAATCTCGCGATCCGCGGCGCCTATACCTATCTGACCAATTATTCGGTCGATTCCGCCGTGGGCATTTCGCTCGATGAAGTATTCATTGGAAGCACGCGCTGGATCGACGCAGGCCAGTTCGATCTCGCCCAGATCGAGGTTCTGAAAGGCCCCCAGGGCACCTATTTCGGCAAGAACACGACCGCTGGCCTCATCAATCTTACGACGCGCGGCCCGACGGACGAAGTCGAAGGCTATGTTCGCGGCAGCTATGAGTTTACGACCGATGAGGCATTGGTCGAAGGCGCCGTGGGCGGCCCTATTACTGACAGACTCGGCGTTCGGATCGCTGCTCGCTACCTCGACTCGAAGGGCTTTGCGCGCAATTTGCGTCGAGATGACCGCGAAGTGTCGGGAGAATCCTTCGTTGGTCGGATGACCGCACAATGGGAGCCGGTCGATGACGTCACCGCGACCTACAAAGTTCAGCGCGAGGACACACGAAACTACGGCGTTACGACCGATACGGTGAACTGTACGCAGCAGTTTCTCGATGCTCTCACAACCCTCGGCCTGACCGATACATGTGCCTTCGACAAGCTCACCGCCACTCGCGGCTCGCCGATCGACTATTATAATCCGTTCGATCAAGGGCGCCAGATTCAGAAGTCGTGGCTCCACTCGCTCAAGGTCCAAGCAGACATGGGTGACGTTTCGGTCGTGTCGGTCACCGGCTATTACGATCTTAAATCGCAGAGCTACATCGACACAACATTCTCCGGGCTTCAATACTACGCGATTACCCGCGACGACATCAACCGGCAGTTCTCGCAGGAACTTCGCCTCCAAACCGCTGAAAACCGCCCGCTTCGCTTAATCGTCGGCGGCTATTTCGCGCATGCGACGTTCGAAACAGTCGAAGGCCAAGGTTGGGACACGCTCGCTGCGCGCGGTATCCCGCTCCGTTTTGCCCGCGAGAAATTTTTCAAGCAATCCAACGACACACTGGCTGTTTTTGGCGAAGTGACCTGGCGGATCACCGATGCGCTCCGGCTGACCGCCGGCGGCCGCGTCACGAGTGACGAAAAGAAGGCGATGATCGATGCGTCGATCGGTAGCCTTGAAGATCCCTTCGACAACAATGCGACGGCACAGGCTGGCGCCCAGGGAGTCCTGAATTGGTTGCCCATTCCCCCAGGCAGCAAGAAGCGTGCGGTGACGAAATTCACACCGGCCGTTACGCTTCAATATATGTTGCCCGATGGGCAGGTCTATGCATCTTATAAAGAGGGGTTCAAATCCGGAGGGTTCGACTCGAGCATCTCGCGTCCCACTCAGATCGCGAACGGGTTCGAATTCGATGATGAGACGGCAAAGAGTTACGAGGTCGGCGCGAAGTTCACGCTTCTGGATGGCCGTCTCCGCCTGACCGCCGCCGCATTCCGCACCGACTTCTCGGACCTGCAGCTTACGGCGCTCGTGCCGCCCGCAACGTCCCTCTTCCTCAACGCGGGTGGTGTGCGGACACAAGGCGTCGAATTCGACGGGCTCCTGGCTGTCGGGGGGGGCGTGCAACTCAACCTCGCCGCCGGCTATCTGGATACGAAATTCACGCGATATGATGGTGCTCCCTGCTATACCGGTCAGACGGCTGCCGAGGGCTGCGTCGCCGGCACACAGGATATGGTTGGCCGCCAAGTTGCCTATGCACCGAAGGTCAGCGTGTCCGGAGGCATCAGTTGGGAAGGCGAAGTCGGTAACGGCTTCAAGCTCGGCCTGTTCGCAGACGGCAGTTATCGCTCAGCGCATTACGTCGACATCGATCTTGATCCGCTGACCCGGCAGAAGGCGGTTGCACTCTTCAACGGGCGCATTTCGCTGGGCGAAGCTGACGACAAATGGCGCGTGTCGCTGATCGGCCGGAACCTCTTCAACGAGGATTATGCGGTCGGCGCATCGGACATCCCGCTGTTCACTCGCGCGATGGCGCTGAATCACGGCCTGCCGCGCACGGTCATGATCCAAGTTGAAACCAACTTCTAAGGGGGCCGAAGGGGCCGCTCGGCGAGTAGTCGTCGGGCGGCCTCCCGAGCTCTAGAGGCTAACGGAGCCTTGAAACATATCTATTTAACACTATTCACGCTCAGCAGCGGCATCCAGCCGGTCTCGGGATGAATGTCGCGATCCCCTCTCTCTGCCGCATCTGTACTCACGGTTGCGGCATCGTTGCCGAAGTCTCGGATGGGCGCGTCGTAAGCGTAAAGGGAGATCGGGACAACCCGCTATACGGCGGATATTCCTGCGTAAAGGGCCGTGCCCAACCAGCATTTCTCTATCATCCGGAGCGTCTGCTCAAATCGAAGTTTCGGCAACCGGACGGAAGGTTCCAAGACATTGCCCTGACAGACGCTGTAACATTCACCGCTGACCGCCTCAGTCGAATCCTCGATCGCTATGGCCCGACCGCGATAGCGACCTACATGGGCACCAACCAGGTCGTGAACTGGCGCTCGCGGCTTATGTTCCTTGCTTTCATGGACGCGATAGGCTCGCCAAGTCGCTTCGCTCCCGAAACGATCGACAAGCCGGGCAAGTCGATCGCGCTCGCGCATTTCGGTACGTGGCAAGCTCCTGCCAAGGGGTTTTACAAGCCCGAGGCGATCCTTTTCATTGGCGTAAACCCGCTCATCACATATACCGGTTTCCCCGCTGGTCAGCACGGCAAGTGGCTTTCCGAGCGGCTGGGCGCAGGTGCCAGCTTGATCGTTATCGATCCGCGCCGTTCGGACCTCGCAAAACGCGCCACGCTCTTCATCCAGCCTCGACCCGGAAATGACGTCGCAATCCTCGCAGCAATGATCAGAGTGATTATTGCGGAAGACCTCTATGATAAAGCGTTCGTAGATGAAGAAGTGGATGGGTTCGATGCACTGAGGCGCGCGGTCGACCGCTTCCTGCCCGAGCGGGTCGCTTCTCTTGCCGGCATCGAGGCCGCGGATATCTTCACCGCTGCTCGCGATTTCGCTGCCGCGTCCGATGGCTATGCCTTTTCAGGGACTGGACCCAGCATGGCTGGCCACAGCACCCTGGTCGAGTATCTGATACTTTGCCTCGAAACCCTGTGCGGGAACTGGCAGCGCGAGGGCGATATCGTGCAGCAGCCGGGGGCTTTGGTCGCACAGCGGCAATGGCGGGCGCAAGCGGTGCCGCCGTCGGCAAATCGGGGATTTGGCGAAGCCATGCGTGTGCGAGGGCTGCGTGTTTCAGCTTCGGGCCGACCCACGGCTTCGCTGGCGGACGAAATTCTCCTCCAAGGCCGAGGGCAAATAAGGGCACTGCTGAGCTTCGCCGGAAATCCCGCGGTCGCCTTTCCTAACTCTCCGAAAGTGCTGCAAGCACTCAATGAACTGGATTTGCTGGTCCAATTCGATCCCTGGATGTCGGAAACTGCGAAACGGGCGCATCTTGTCGTCGCACCCAAAATGCCGCTTGAAATCTCCCAGGCGAGTTTCTTCCACGACAGCCTCTCGCTATTCGGAAAAGGTTATGGCCCCGGCCGCCCTTTCGCAATGCATAGCCCGGCTGTCGTTGACCCACCTGAAAGCAGCGAAGTCGTCGAGGAGTGGGAGTTCATCTACCTGCTGGCGCAGCGCATGGGCCTTCAGCTAACGCTGGCTCCAACGCCTTCGATGCTTATGCCTTGCGATCTCGATATGCAGACAATGCCGACAGGGGATGATCTCGACGCGCTCCTGGCCCGGGATGCTCGAGTTTCGCTCGATGAAATCCGGCAACATCGCCATGGTCGCATCTTTGACGATGCACTTCCCACTGTGCAGGCCAAGGATCCAGGGTGGACAGGACGTCTTGCCATCGGCGACAACGCGATGCTTGCGGATCTCGCTGCATTCGCGCTCGATGGACCGACGCCATCAACCAAGTTTTCTCAGTTCCGCCTCGTCTGTCGGAGGGTGATGCACCGCTATAATTCAACCGGCGGCAATGTTCCCAAAGCCATCCGGGCCAAGCCCTACAACCCGGCCTTTATGAATCCAGAGGACATGAAAAATCTCGGTATTATCGACGGGGACGTCGTCGAGATTACTTCATCGCAGGGCTCGATCCTGGCTCTCGCAGAAGCTGAGGCCGAATTGCGACGAGGCGTCGTTTCGATGGCGTTCGGATATGGCTCCGCCTCGCCCAGCGCGAATGATTTCTCGGATAGGGGAAGCAACGTCAATTGGCTCATTCCCGACGACACCGATTTCGAACGTCATTCGGGCCAGCCTCGGATGAGCAACCTCGCGGTCGTCATCCGAAAACACTGAAAGGGCCACAGGGCCGAGTTCAGCTCGCCGACTGCTCCAGTTGCTCGACCTCGCCAACTTTCCCGAACGTCGCCTCGGGCGTTCCGCCCCAGGTATCGAAGGATGCGGGTTCCAACGGAAAGAGGCGCGGATCGCGCGGATCGACTTCCGGAAACTCTTCCATTCCGAAGCTGTATTCGACAGTAATGCCGTCGGGGTCGAGGAAATAGAAGAAGATCGAATTCGACGTCGGGTGGCGCCCCGGCCCATAGGCGATCGGAACATCATTCTTCTTCATCCGGACATTGGCACGCCCGATATCGTCGATGTCCGTCACCATGAAATTGATATGGCCGAGCTTCGACGCGTCGCCGGGCCCCACGCCGAAGCTATGATGCAGCGGATTCGGAAAGCAGCGCATGAAGGTTGCCGCGGGTCCGATCCGATCCGATACGCGAAAGTTCAGATGCTCTTGAAGGAAGGTCTCGGTCTCTTCCTTACGCGGACTGCTCAGTACGACATGTCCCAGGCGCGCGATGTTGGTATGGCGCGGCTCAAAGGGCTGCTTGGCCTTGTCCATTTTCGAATAAAATTCGAAAGTCGCCCCTGTCGTCGGCTCGCTGATGCGGATCGCTTCGGTAAGCCCGAGCATCTCCGCCTCCGCATTGCTTACAGGTGCGACGACAATGCCCAGCGATTCCATATGTTCTCGCACGGCAGCCAAGGCGGCGGGCGATTCCATTTCCCACCCAATCCGCTTGAGCGCAGGACCGGGGCCGCGGCTCAGAACCAGGTCGTGATGTCGGTCGCTGCAGCGAAGGAATACTGTCTCGCCATCGGAAGCCAGCTCCGCATCGACGCCGACCATGTCCCGGTAAAATTCCATTGATCGCTGCGGATCGGTCACGGTCAGGGCAACATAGCCTAGGCGTTCGTAGCGAATATCGTCAACAGCCATTTTCGGTTCCTCATCCGTCAATATCGTTCAACTAGCTTATAGGTCTTACCTTTAAGGTCTCGCCGCCCATTTGGCAAGGCCTGCTCGCCAGTTGCTGGCGAATTCCGAGTGAAAAGGGCTCCGACTCGCCATCTGATTTGTCCTAAGGAATGAGCTAAGGAATGAGCAGGATTTTTCCCGCGTGTTCATTGCGCTCGAGGCAGCGATGGGCTTCAACGACGTTCTCGATCATAAAGGTTTCGGCGACCGGCATGGCAAAACGGCCATCCAAGACACGCTCTGCAATGGCGGTTCCCGCAGCCTCGCGCCGACGGGAATCGGCTACCAGGCCGAAGAAGTTGTACCCGCGCACCGTGAGATTGCGCCGGATTGCCGCGTGGCGCGGGAACACGAACGGTTCGTTGGACATGCCGCCATAAATGATGAGGACTCCTTCATCCGCAAGGCATTCCGTTAGCGTTTCGGCAAAGGATCCGGCCACGGGATCGAATATGAGCGGAACTCCCCTTCCCTCGGTCAAGCTCTTCACCTCAGAGACAATATCCTGTTCGCCCGTGATGATAACATGGGAGGCTCCAGCCCGTTCGATCTCCTGAACTTTGGCGCCGGTTCGCGTTGTTGCGATCGGAATTGCCCCAAGATCGCGAGCAATCTGAATCGCCGCCAACCCCACGCTGCTCGAAGCTGCCGGAATGACTACCGGATCGCCGGCACGCAGGCGCCCTGCTTCGCTCAGACCGCCCCAAGCGGTGAAGAAAGCCACCCAGGTTGCCGCGGCCTGACGCGCGTCAAATCCCGGCGGTCGGCGCAACAAACTCGCCGCAGGCCAAAGCGTTTCGCTGGCGTAGCACCCATAGTTTCCGGGCCGACCGGCCGGGAGTGTAGACACATGATCGCCGACTTTCCATTCGGTCACGTCGGGGCCGATGGCGAGGATCGTTCCGGCGCATTCCTGACCAAGCCGCGCGGGCAGAGGTGGCTGCATAATATAGTGCCCGCCGCGCTGCGCAGCTTCCGCGCGATTGAGGCCGATGGCTTCGACCCCGATCAGAACCTCTAAGGGGCCGGGCTTTCCAGCCTCACCCTCCTCGACGCGCAAGACCTCAGGGCCGCCATTTTCATGGTAACGAACGATCCGAGCCATTGTTTCAGCCTTTCATCATTATCGGCTCGGCCCCGCTCTAGCTGGCGCAGGTGTCGCGTCGCCGGGCGCAACCGCTGCCGATCCTTTCCCAAGGACAGGCAAGTAAAACAGTCTCGCCTCCCCATGCAAGCTATTTGTCTTACCATTTTGGTAGCCTTCGGCGCCCGCCAGCGTTAACTCGCAATTTCGGCAACGGGTGATCTGACCATTGCCGCCAACGCGATAGCGGCCCGTCGAATGATCCTATCGTCCGTCCACATCGGATGCGCACGAGAATGATCAGCGATCGCACTTTCCCGCGCCGCGAGAATTCCCCCCAGTGATGCGCCAAGAAACAGGAGTTTCTGATTGAGTGCGTCGGGCGGATCGCCCGGCATCAATCGGCGGATATGATCGAGGCAACGTAGGTAGCCGGAATTCCAGCGATCCTCCAACGCCTCCATGAACAGAGAGCGATTTGATAGCTGTATAAGAACGACGAAGCGATTGTAGCATTCGTCCCACGGACTAACGGCCGGCAGGGATGAACGCAGGAGGCACTCGATAACCTCCTCGGCCGATGAAGGGCCTCCTCCCGCTTCCAGCCGGTCGAGCATGTCATTCCGAAGCTCATCGATCAGCCGCGCGCCATGCACGATCACTGCGCGCACGAGTTCATCCTTCGATCCGAAATGGTAACCGATGCTCGCATGGTTCCGCTGTCCTGCCGCAAGGGTGATATCGCGAACTGTCACACCGTCGATGCCGCGCTCCGCGAACAAGCGAACAGCGGCCGACTTGAGTTGTTCCATGCCGTCGGAGGCCGGCGATCGATGTGGTTTAGCCATGGGTGAGGGTTTTAGTCTTTGACAGGACAGCGTCAATTCCCTTATCCTATTGGATAAACCATATGGATAAGAATCGAGCAGGCAATGGATTGGGCGGCGCTAGCGGCATGGATGGACGAGCGCGGCCTCGGACAAGGGGCGATATCCGATGTTCTCCCTCTTGCTGGTGGAACCCAGAATATTCTTTTTCGCTTTTGTCGCGACGGTCGCCCGTATGTTCTACGAAGGCCGCCGGCAACGCCGCGTCCCAATTCGAATGAAACGATGCGGCGCGAAGCGCGTGTTCTCGCCAGCCTCGCCGGAAGCCGGGTTCCCCATCCGAACCTGATCGCTGCTTGCGACGACGAAACTATCCTTGGCGCGGCATTCTATCTCATGGAGCCAGTCGAAGGGTTCAACGCTACGGCCGGCCTGCCCGCGCCTCACTCCGCCAGTGCTTCAATGCGGGAGCGCATGGGCTTTTCCATGGTCGAAGCGATCGCCGCGGTGGGAGCGCTCGACATCGTCGCGGTCGGGCTCGAGGGGTTCGGCAAGCCGGACAATTTTCTCGAGCGACAGGTCGAGCGCTGGACGGCGCAACTGGAAAGCTACAGCAGCTTCGCTGGTTGGACGGGCCCCTCGGCCATTCCCGGTGTGGAAAAAGTGGCGCGATGGTTGGAGGCGCACAGGCCGAAGAGCTTCTCCCCCGGCTTGATTCACGGTGATTACCACCTGGCAAATGTAATGTTTCGTCACGACAGCGGAGAAGTCGCCGCAATCGTGGACTGGGAACTGAGCACCATCGGCGATCCGTTGCTCGATCTCGGCTGGCTGCTCGCGACTTGGCCCGATGACGGCTGCTGGATCGGCGGCGACAAACCGATCGTGCCGTGGGATGGGTTCGCAACGCCCGAACAATTAGCCAGCCACTATGCAGTCATGAGTGATCGCGATTTGTCGTCGCTCGAATGGTATGTTGTTCTCGCCTGCTTCAAGCTGGGAATCATTCTCGAGGGCACACATGCCCGGGCCTGCGCCGGCAACGCTTCTCGCGCGACCGGTGATCATCTCCATGCGCAAACGATACAGCTTTTTGAACAGGCGCTTCGGCGCATTGCGTGAAGGGACGAAAGTGCACGACGATATGGATTTCTCCGGAAAAGCCGTCCTGGTAGTCGGCGGCTCAAGCGGGATCGGTAACGGCATCGCGCATGCGTTCCGCGAGCGAGGCGCCTCCGTACATGTCTGGGGCAGCCGTGCAGACCCCGCTGAATATGACCCCAGGGAAGGATCGAATCTATCCGGGCTGGGATACAGCTGTGTGAACGTCAGCGATCCCGAAGCAATCGCGCACGCACCTTCGCCTTTCGATCGAATCGACGTCGCGGTCCTGTGTCAGGGACATGTCGTCTACAAGCGTGGTGAATTCGAGCGCGCCGGTTGGGACAGCGTCATGGCAGTCAACCTCGATAGCCTGATGGACTGCGCCCGAAAGTTCTACAGGAGCCTTGTCGAAGCCCGCGGCTCGCTCATCATCGTGAGTTCAATCTCGGGATTGAGGGGCAATATCGGGAATCCGGCCTATGCAGCGTCTAAGGCGGCGGCGATCAGCCTGACGAAAAGCCTCGGTCAAGCCTGGGCACGCGATGGCATCCGCGTCAATGGTCTCGCTCCCGGTCTCGTCGACACCAAATTGACGAAGGTTACAACCCGGCATCCTGAGCGCCTCGAAGCGACCTTGTCCTCTATTCCTCAGGGAAGGATGGGCACACCGCAGGACATGGCCGGCGCCGCATTGTTTCTCGCTTCGCCGCTCGCCTCCTACGTCACCGGCCACACGCTCGTGGTCGATGGCGGATTATCACTCTGAGAGGATCTAAAAATGGATTTCGAACATAGCGCCAAAGTGAAAGAACTGCAGGCAAAGCTTCAGGCTTTCATGGACGAGCATATCTATCCCAATGAGACGGCCTATTATGAATTTGTCCATGACCCGGTCAACCGCTGGCTGGAATGGCCGGAAATGGAGCGCCTGAAGGCAGAAGCGCGAAGGCAGGGATTGTGGAACCTGTTCCTGCCGCACGAATATGGAGAATTCTCGCCGGGGCTCACCAACCTCGAATATGCGCCGCTTGCTGAAATCATGGGCCGTGTGGCCTTTGCAAGCGAGGTGTTCAACTGCTCCGCGCCCGATACTGGCAACATGGAGGTGCTGGCCAAATTCGGGTCGCCGATGCAGCAGGAGAAATGGTTGAAGCCGCTCCTCGATGGCGACATCCGATCGGCCTATGTCATGACCGAGCCACAGGTCGCCTCCTCAGACGCCACCAATCTGGAACTGGTGATCGAGCCCGATGGCGAGGAATATGTCATAAGCGGTCGCAAATGGTGGATATCGAATGCCATGCACCCTCGCTGCGACGTCTACATCGTCATGGGAAAGACGCACATCGACGGTCCCCGCCACGGCCGGCATTCACAAATCATCGTTCCGGCCAAGGCGCCGGGCGTGGTGATCGTCCGTCAGCAGACCGTGTTCAGTTCGCTCAATTCACCGAGTGGTGAATGCGAGCTGCGCTTCGAGAATGTGCGCGTGCCGAAGGAAAATCTCATCCTCGGTGAAGGCCGGGGGTTCGAGATCGCGCAAGGCAGGCTGGGGCCGGGCCGCATTCACCACTGCATGCGTTCGATCGGCCAGGCACAGCGCGCGTTGGAGATCATGGCCCGGCGAGCGGACAGCCGCATCGCGTTCGGGAAGAAGCTGGCAGATCAGAGCAGCATCCGGCAGGACATTGCGCGCAGCTTCTGCGAAATCGAAATGGCGCGCCTCCTGACCTTGAAGGCCGCCGATGCGATGGATCGCTATGGCAATAAAGTGGCCCGCGACCTCATCGCAGCAATCAAGGTCGTCGCACCGCAGATGGCCCAGACCGTCATGGATCGAGCGATCCAGGTCCATGGCGGCATGGGCGTAAGTGACGACACGCCGATCGCGCATTTCTTCACGCTCAACCGCTTTCTGCGAATTGCCGATGGACCGGACGAAGTCCACATGTCACAGCTCGGCAAATTGAAGATCGCGGAATATGTAGCGATGGAGCAACATTAAAACGCATCGAGAGACGGGCGACCCGTTTGTTTGGCACGTTACCGCCCGTCCCGCCCGGCCCTCAAGGGCGTAACCAGCGAAAAATCACCCGGCTTTGGCTTGCGCCAGCATGTCGAGCGCAACGTCGACGATCATATCTTCCTGTCCCCCGACCATCTTGCGGCGGCCGAGTTCGACGAGGATCGAGCGCGTGTCGATGCCATATTCTTCGCTCGCCTTTTCCGCATGGCGGAGGAAGCTTGAATAGACACCGGCATAACCCAGCGTGAGCGTTTCGCGATCGACCCGGACGGGCCTGTCCTGAAGCGGACGCACCAGTTCCTCGGCGGCGTCCATCAAGGCAAAGAGATCGCAGCCGTGCTTCCATCCGTAGCTGTCAGCCGCGGCTATAAAAACCTCGAGCGGTGCATTGCCGGCACCGGCCCCCATGCCTGCCAGTGATGCATCGACCCTGATCGCGCCATTTTCGACCGCCACCAGGCTGTTGGCGACGCCAAGCGAGAGATTATGGTGAGCATGAACACCGCGCTGCGTCTCGGGCTTGAGGACGCGATCATATGCCTGCAGCCGCGCTGCATATTGCGCCATGTTCATGGCGCCGCCGCTATCGGTCACATAGATGCACTGCGCCCCGTAATCTTCCATCAGCTTCGCTTGCTGGGCAAGCGGCTCGGGCTCCGACATGTGACTCATCATGAGGAAACCCGCCACGTCCATGCCCAGATTCCGTGCCGCCTCGATATGTTGCTTCGCGACATCGGCTTCGGTGCAATGCGTCGCAACACGCACAGAGCGGACCCCGATCTCATAAGCTCGCTTCAGATCGTGCACGGTGCCGATCCCGGGCAGCAAAAGCGTGGTCAGGACGGCATGTTCGAGCACATCGGCGACGGCCGCGAGCCAATCCCAATCCGTATGCGCTCCAAAGCCATAGTTGAACGAAGAGCCGCTCAGACCGTCACCATGGGCAACCTCGATCGCATCGACATGGGCAGCGTCGAGCGCGCGGGCGATCTTCTGGACATGCTCGATCCCATATTGGTGACGGATGGCGTGCATGCCGTCCCGCAGGGTGACGTCCTGGATATAGAGTTTCGTCTTGGTCGGATCGAAGGTCATGCTGCGGCTCCGGCGTGCATTCGTGCAGCCATCCGCTCCGCAGTGCGAAGGGCGGCCGACGTCATAATGTCGAGATTGCCGGCATAGCCCGGCAGATAGTGCGCGGCGCCCTCCACCTCCAGAAAGATGCTGACCTTGAGTCCGGTGAATTCCGAACGTCCGGTCTCCGCAAGATCCGGAATAAGGACGGGCCGGTTAGACCCGATATGTTCGAACTGCACGTCCTGCTTGAGCCGATATCCCGGCACATAAGTGCGGACCTCTTCGACCATGTCGCGAATGCTCTGGGCGATCGCCTCCTGATCAGCTTCGTCGCAGAGGCAATAAACCGTATCGCGCATTATCAAGGGCGGTTCGGCAGGGTTCAGAATGATGATCGCCTTCCCATGAGCAGCCCCGCCGACTTCGACAATCGCGCGACTGGTCGTTTCGGTGAACTCATCGATGTTCGCGCGCGTTCCAGGTCCCGCACTCTTGGATGCGATCGATGCGACAATTTCACCATAATGGACCTTGGCCACCCGGCTGACCGCATGGACCATGGGGATGGTAGCCTGTCCGCCGCACGTCACCATGTTGACGTTAGCTGCGTCAAGATGGGCGCTGCCGTTGACCGGAGGGATGGTGTAGGGGCCAATCGCCGCGGGCGTAAGATCGACCACGCGCTTGCCATGTTGCCGTAATATCGCGTCGTTGTGCTTGTGCGCTCCAGCAGACGTCGCATCGAAAACAATTTCGATATCGGCGAACTCGGGCATCGCGACCAGTCCTTCAATCCCCTCGGCCGTGACGGGTACGCCAAGCCGACGTGCACGCGCGAGACCGTCCGAATTGTCGTCGATGCCGACCATTGCTCCCATTTCAAGCGAATCCGACAAGCGCATGATCTTGATCATCAGGTCGGTGCCGATGTTGCCCGACCCGATGATGGCTACCTTGGTCTTTGTCATTCTGTTATTCCCCGTAAACGAAGCCGCATTCGCCGATCCCATCGACGAATGCCTGCACGCGATCGCCCGCATTCAAGGCGACCATCGGGCCGAGCGCGCCCGCCAGAACGATGTCTCCTGCCCTGAGCGGCTC
>Ga0065721_10050715_pt1 | contig 18351 bp, 16 predicted proteins | sample Mesricmetagenome_FD_59108 | JGI IMG/M metagenome (GOLD analysis project Ga0065721, IMG submission 59108) | Mesophilic microbial community from rice straw/compost enrichment Sample: eDNA_1 v2 (version 2) | ecosystem: Engineered > Solid waste > Grass > Composting > Bioreactor | place: USA: Davis... | reverse complement strand
GCGCCAGCCGGTCAAGGACTTGATCGGGGAGCGGCTCGGCCCGACCCTGCTCTTGACCTTGTCGGCATTCCTTCTGTCCCTGATCGGCGGTGTTACGTTCGGGGCCCTTGCCGGTATCCGGCATGGGAGGTGGTCCGACCTGGCTATATCCGTTGTGGCGCTTGCACTTTATGCTACGCCGGTATTCTGGCTTGGCCTCATGCTTGTCCTCCTGTTCTCGATCCGGCTCGAATGGCTGCCGGCCTTCGGCTATGCCGACATGAGGGCCAGCCAGCTGAGCGCCCTTGAATATGCGTGGGACGTATCGACCCATCTCATCCTCCCGGCACTGACGCTTGCCGGAATATACATGGCGATCTATGCCCGCCTGATGCGCTCGTCGATCATAGAGGTGGCGGCAGAGGACTATATCAAGACGGCCAGGGCGAAAGGGTTGAGGGACGGTGCGGTCGTTCGAGGGCATATGCTGCGCAATGCCTCGCTTCCCGTCATAACCTTTGCCGGACTACAGGTCGGCGCGATGATGGGCGGCGCCGTGGTTGTGGAAACGGTCTTTTCATGGCCGGGCCTGGGGCGGCTGACATTCGACGCGGTCACCAGTCGCGATTACCCGGTTCTGCTTGGACTTTTTCTCGTCATGTCGATCCTGGTGATCTGCGTCAATCTCCTCACCGACCTGATCCATCGTCTGGTCGATCCTCGCCTCGCGGTCAGGTGATCTTCATGAGCGACAGCTTCCGCATCTTCATTCGCCATCCTGCCGGGGTCGTGGGGCTGACCATTTTGCTGCTGGTCTGCCTCGCCGTTCTCTCTGCGCCGGTTCTTTATCCTGGTTCGCCATGGGACATGGTCAACGCGCCCCTGCTCCCGCCTGGAAGTCTCGGCGCGGTGCTCGGCACCGATACCATGGGGCGCGACATCGCCTCCGGCATCTTGCACGGCGCGGTCGTTTCCCTGACGATAGGGCTCGCCTCCACAGCGGCTGCTCTGTTTTTTGGCGTAACGCTCGGGGCCGTAGCAGGCTTCGCCGGCGACACCGCGGATATGCTGATCGTGCGCTTCATCGAGATCTTTCAAACGATCCCGAACTTCGTCCTCGCCATATTGTTGGTCGCCATACTCTCCCCTTCGATCTGGACCATCATTCTCGCCATTGGGCTGGTGAGCTGGCCACCACTTGCACGCCTGACCCGTATCCAGGTGAAGAGTATTGCCGCCCGAGATTTTGTCCAGGCCGCCCGCTGTCAGGGGCAGGGCTCCATGCAGATCCTTCTGCGCCACGTCATGCCGAACGCCCTGTCGCCCATTATAGTCGCCGGATCGATGACGGTTGCGTCCTCCATCCTCATAGAAGCGGCCTTAAGCTTCATGGGCCTTGGAGATCCCAACTACATGTCGTGGGGCTACATGATCGGTGCGGGACGCACCGTCATCCGCCAGGCGTGGTGGGCCAGCCTCTTTCCCGGCCTGGCGATCTTCCTGACGGCCATTGCCATCAATCTGATTGGTGAGGCGTTGAACGACGCGCTAAACCCCCGGATCTCGCGCTCATGACGCTGCTTTCCGTCAAGGATCTGTCCATAGCGCTTCCCGGCGGAGCGGACCGCTCGCATGCGGTTTCGCATGTCAGCTTCGACGTCGAGGAAAACCAGATCGTGTGCCTTGTCGGCGAATCCGGGTCCGGCAAGTCGATGATCGCCCATGCGCTGCTGGGTCTACTGCCCCCCGGCATCGCAGTCGACGGAGGTTCTCTTCAGTTTCAGGGGACAGACCTTGCAGCGATATCGGCGGAAGCCAGGCGGACCATCCGCGGCAACCGCATTTCGATGATCTTCCAAGAGCCCCTGACGGCGCTCAATCCGCTGAAGCGGGTAGGAGAGCAGGTCGCCGAGGCGATACGTGTTCATCAGGGGCAAATGCAGCCGGCGACGATGAAGGCGAAGGTGGAGGAACTGTTTGCGCAGGTTGGTCTTCCGCAACCGGCCCAGTTGCAGATGGCCTATCCTTTCCAACTTTCCGGCGGACAGAGACAGCGCGTCATGATTGCCATGGCCCTTAGCAACAATCCAAGGCTCCTGATCGCCGACGAGCCGACCACGGCCCTAGACGTGACGACCCAACGGCAGATCCTCGACCTCATCAAGAGCCTGCAGAAATCACATGCCATGGGTGTTTTGTTCATCACCCACGACATCGGAGTCGTCGCCGATATTGCGGACACAGTGGTGGTCCTCAACAAGGGGACGGTAGTCGAAACTGGGGCTGCCGACAGGGTCCTGCTTGCGCCCACGCAATCCTATACGAAAGCCTTGCTCGATGCGGTGCCGGGGCGTGGAGCATTTCGCGCCAGTGGAAGTTCATCCGTCCCGATCCTAGAGATTTGCGGGCTGCACAAGCGGTTCACCACTCGCCAGGGGCTGTTTGCCAAGCCGCGCGAAGTCGTGGCGGCTCGAAACGTGAACTGTCATGTTTCGGCCGGAGACACATTGGCGGTCGTCGGCGAAAGTGGCTCTGGAAAATCCACTCTCGCGCGCATCATGCTTCGCCTCGTCGACCCCGACAGCGGCGACATCCTGTATCGCGGAACCTCCGTCAGAAACATGGACCGAAGAAAGCTGCGCGATTTTCGGCGCAAGGCACAGATCGTGTTTCAGGACCCGTACTCCTCACTGGATCCTCGCCTCAAGATCGGGGAAAGCATCTGCCGCGGACCGCGGGCTTTTGGGGCAAGCAGGGGGGAGGCGCGGGATATTGCAGAGCACTGGCTGGATCGGGTGGGACTAGCTGCGCAAGCCTTCGATCGGTTTCCCCATGAGTTTTCCGGCGGCCAGCGACAGCGGATCTGCATCGCCCGGGCACTGGCGCTGCAACCGGAGATCTTGATTGCGGACGAGGCAGTTTCCGCACTTGATGTCTCCATCCAGGCGCAGGTTCTCGATCTTCTCAACGATCTCAAGTCGGAGATGGGGCTCGCCATGATCTTCATCACCCACGATCTACGTGTCGCGCGAGAGATTGCCGACCGCATTCTGGTGATGCGGCAGGGTGAGGTCGAGGAGGAGCGCCTGACGGCCGAACTCTTCGCCGAGCCGCGAAGCGACTACACGAAGCGACTGCTCGAGGCGATACCGGGGCGATCCTTCTTTTCGGCGCGTCTGAGCGTTCACGAGTCGGCATGATATCGCGGTCCATTGAGCAAAAGCCGCAACAGCAGGAGACGATCATGAGCACCACCGAACTCTGGCAATGGACCGCGTCAGACCTTGCCTCAGCCATTTCCGCGGGAAGGATCAGTTCGCTGGAGGCGACTGAAAGTGCCATAGCCCGTATGGAAGCGGTCAATCCCGCGATCAATGCAGTTGTCGATCCCATGCCGGAAGTGGCGCTTACGCAGGCCAGAGCTGCCGACAAGATGCTCCGCAGGCAGGGACCGCTCGGGCCGCTGCATGGCGTGCCGACGACGGTCAAGGTCAATGTCGATTATCAGGGCAGGGCAACGACCAACGGCGTGGTCGCCAACAAGGATCACAAGGCACGGCAGGATTCCTCGACCGTTGCAGCTTTGAAGGCTGGCGGACTGCCGATTATCGGGCGAACCAATACCCCGGCCTATTCCATGCGGGCGTTCACGAGCAACGATCTTCATGGGGCGACGCTGAACCCGCATGACCCTGTGATCACTTGCGGCGGCTCCTCGGGCGGGGCGGGTTCTGCGGTTTCGGCCGGCATTGGCGCCATCGCACACGGCAATGACATTGGCGGTTCGGTTCGGCATCCGGCATATTGCTGTGGCGTATATGGCCTCCGGCCGACATCTGGACTGCTGCCGCAGACAAGCCTGTCGATGCCGGAACGAAAGATCGTCTCGCAGTTGATGGCGGTTCAGGGTGTTCTGGCGCGCTCGGTGGAGGATATCCGCCTTGCCATGGAGGTCATGAGCAGGCCTGATCCCATCGATATCTGGCAGGTTCCCGCACACGACATCTTCAGCGCGCTCACCCATCGTCCCTGCAAGGTTGCGGTGCTTGCGGAGAGCGACGAAAGCCCTACGGATCCGGAGGTCTGCGCTGCCATACGGCAGGCAGCTGCCATACTTCGCGACGCCGGATACGAGGCTTGCGAAATGTCTGTCCCGTCGTTCAAGGAGCTTGTCGACTTCTGGCGTGTCGTTCTCGGCAACGAGATGCGGGGAGGGCTGGGTCCGCTCATGGAGGCCCATGGGGACTGGAAGATGAAGAGGATGCTTCAGGTGCAGTTGCACGAAGTTCCGATCGTCGACAGCCGGGACGGCATGCTGGAACTCCTGACGCAGAGGTCCGGCCTTCTTCGCAAATGGCAGCTATTCCTGGAAGACTGGCCTCTGGTGCTCACGGCAGTCAGTTGGGTAAAGCCCATGCTGGATGATCTTGACGTTGCGCAGGATCTGGACATTGACTGGTTTTACAAGGTTGTGGCGCCCTATATGGGAACGCCGGCCATTGGTCTGCCCGGATTGACCGTTCCAGTGGGCACCGTGCCGGGCAAGCCCATGGGCGTACAACTGATCACCACGCGATTTGCCGATCGACGGCTTCTCGAAGCTGGTGCCGTGCTCGAACGAGCCATCGGCCCGATCGTCCCGGTCGATCCGCGGTCATGAAAAAGTCACTGTGCCGGTACGGGTCAGCCGGGCGGGAGGGCAGGCCCGGCTGACCCAAGAGACGGTCAGAAGCCTGGCGGTCGTCTATGGCGGCAGGCCTCGTGCCGGGTTGGCGCCAAGACCTCGCTGACGAATTTCGTCGAGCATGATCGAAGCGATCTCCGCGCGGCGCGCCAGGCAGCGAGAGGTCGGACCCGCGACCACGAGCGACAGCCGACGATGATCGATCAATAACGGGATGGCTACACCGGCAAGGTCGGCGATGAATTCCGAATTACTCTGGTGAAAACCTCGGATCCTGGCTTCCTCGAGCTCGGCTTCGACGGCGTCGATGTTCATCGGAGTCGTCTGTGAATAGTGGGTGAAGACGATGCGGCGGTAGATCGCGTTTCTTTCCTGGCGACTGAAGTGGGAGAGAATGGCCCGGCCTGCCGAACTGGCATGAACAGGGACGCGCGTGCCGATTTGCGCGAAGTACCGGATCGGCTGGTCGGATTCACATACATGCAGGAAGATGACATCGGTCCCGATCGCATGGCCGATAGCCGTCGTTTCCCCGGTCCTGTCGCGGATGGAGGCGGACGCTTCCATCAACTGCGGGGGCAAGGGATCCGCTTCAGCTATGATGTGGATCGTACTCATCCAGCGGGGGCTTGGATAGTAGCCGCCCCGGCCGCGGGGTTCGTACAGATAGCCTTTTTCCACAAGCGTCCCGACGAGATTGAACGTACTGGAGCGAGGCCAATTGAGCATATCCGATATCTCGGCCATGGTCGCGGGTCGCTGGTGTCGCGCAAAGAACTCGATCAGCTCGATCACATTTGCAGCCTGCTTTACGAGCATACCAATTCCAACCTCACAAACCGTTACACAGCCATGCACGATCTTCGATGGCGGGCATTTCTCTTCAGCAAGTTAGTCACCTTGGATTTGGAACCTGCATGTTCCCGTCTTTCATGACTTGGGATCTGCCTACATGAAAAAACATGCTTGTACCATCGGCCACAGTTCCAATTCCAAGGAGCATCAAAATTCATGTAGACGGATTTGAAATTCATGTATAGGAATTATAGGGGCTGCTAGCTGGGAGGCTACGGCGCAGGAGGAGTGGGAGGATTAGAAATGTTGCGAAGGGGATTTTCGGTCTTTGGTACGTCAGCCGTAATGTTTGCCAATTTGTGCGTTGGCGCTCAGGCGGACGAGATCAACGTGAAGCTTGGCGTTCTGGCTGACATGTCGGGGATATTCTCTGATATCGGCGGGGCAGGCGCTGCGGAAGCAACGCGCATGGCCGCTGAAGACTTCATGAAGATGGAAGGATCGCAGAATATTCGCGTCGAAGTCATTTCGGCCGATGCGCAGAACAAGCCTGACGTCTCCAACGCCATTGCTCGTGAATGGCTGAACGCCGATGGCGTACATGCGATCCTCGACATGCCGACGAGCGCAATTTCGCTGTCTCTCGCACCGGTGGCAAGGGATGCCAACAAGGTCGCGCTTTTGACGGCATCCGGAACGTCGGATCTTACCGGCACCGCCTGCACGCCAAACTCGGTTCACTGGACTTACGATACCTGGGCCCTTTCGCATGGAACCGCAGACGCGCTCACACGTGAGGGAGCGAAGAAATGGTTTTTCCTGACCGTTGATTTTGCCCTCGGACATTCCCTGGAGCGAGACGCAACCGCTGTCATCAAGGAGAACGGCGGTGAGGTGGTCGGGGCTGTCCGTCACCCGACGGATACGAAGGATTTCTCCTCCTACCTGCTTCAGGCGCAAGGGAGTCAGGCGGATGTCGTCGCACTCGCCAATGCCGGGGGCGATACCATCAATGCCATCAAACAAGCTTCGGAATTCGGCTTGGTCCAGGCCGGCCAGAAGTTAGCTGGCATGCTGCTGTTCATATCCGACATACATTCCATCGGGCTGGAGACCGCGCAGGGGCTTTTGCTGACCACGGCCTTCTACTGGGATCTCAATGACGAGACCCGTGCCTTCGCTGCACGTTATGCGGAGCGCAATGGTGGCCGGATGCCGACGATGAACCAGGCCGGAGCCTATTCGGCGACGCTCGCCTATCTGGATGCCGTCAAGCGCGTGGGGTCGCCGGAGGACGGGGCTGCCGTTGTCGCCGCCATGCGCGAGCGCGGACCGTTCGACGACCCCTTGTTTGGGCGCACCTGGCTGCGCCAGGATGGCCGCGTGATCCATGACATGCATCTGGTGGAGGTGAAGTCTCCGGATCAATCGGCAAAGCTCTGGGACTACTACACTGTCCGGGCGACCATCCCTGCCGACAGAGCCTTCCGACCAATGGAGCAAGGTGGCTGCCCGCTGGTCAAGTAATCGGCATCCGCCCTTCGCTATCTGCATCACTTGGGAGTTATCATGTCTTCGGTTGCTGACCGGGCGGACCTCGTGCGCCGCGAACAACTCTATATTGGCGGCGTCTGGATGACACCGGAAGACGGAGGTTTAATTGAGAGCATTGATCCGTCGACTGGCCGGGTCTGGGCGATCGCAGCTTATGCCGGCCGTCGCGATGTCGACAAGGCGGTTGCCGCGGCACGCTGCGCTATGGAGGGTGCCTGGGGGCGAATGCCCGGTCACGAGCGGGCGGCCTTGCTGCGCCGCTTTGCCGACCTTTACCGCGACAGGGCCGGCGAACTTGCGCGGCTGGAAGCTCAGGATTCCGGTCGTGCGCTTCGGGAGGCGCGCCTCGACGTCGGCGGCCATCACAACAGCTATCATTGGTGGGCCTCCCTGGCGGACAAGACATCAGGACGCACGATCCCCTTCGATGAGACTGTTCATGCCTTCACCACGCGAGTGCCGGTCGGGGTGGTGGCGGCGATTACCCCCTGGAACGTTCCGCTTATGGCAGCCGCGTGGAAGCTCGGACCCGCCTTGGCGGCGGGATGTGCGGTCATCCTTAAGCCGGCGGAACAGACTCCGGTTGCCTCGCTGGTCCTGGGGGAACTGTTCGAAGAAGCAGGCTTCCCGCCAGGCGCAGTCAGTATCCTCCCCGGTTTCGGCGCGGAGGGAGCTGGCGAATGGCTTGTCACCCATCCCGACGTCGACAAGATCGCCTTTACTGGCGAGGGTGCGACCGCCAGGACGATCCTGCGCCAAGGCTCAGACACCCTGAAGCGCTTCACCTTTGAACTCGGCGGCAAATCGCCTCACATCATATTCGCTGATGCTGATGTCGAGCAGGCGCTGAATGCCGCGACCAATTCCGCCTGGACACTATGCGGCCAGAGCTGCGCGCTCGGCTCACGAGTGATGGTCCAGCGCACGATCTACGAGCGTGTCGCAAGCGAGTTTCAGCGCCGCGCCGCGCGGGTGCGGGTTGGCCCGGCGCTGGACGAGGCGACCCACATGGGACCTCAGGCGCATAGCGAACAGCTTGGAAAGACATTGTCCTACATCGATATCGGACAGGCGGAGGGCGCGACGCTGCTTGCGGGTGGGCGCCGCCTGTCCGGCGGTGTCCACGGTGACGGATATTTCGTCGAGCCGACGGTCTTCGCAGGTGTCTCAAACCAGATGCGCATTGCGCGCGAAGAGATATTCGGTCCGGTGGCCGCGCTCATTCCATTCGATGACGAGGAGGAGGCGATCAGCATTGCGAACGATACGGCGTATGGCCTGACCGCCGGGCTCTGGACGAGCGACATCGGGCGCTCGATCCGCGTGTCACAGAGGATCAAGGCAGGAATGGTGTGGGTCAACACCTACCGGTTCATCCGCTGGTCCACCCCGTATGGCGGATTCAAGGCGAGCGGATGGGGACGGGAAAACGGGATCGAAGCGCTTGATTCCTACCTCGACACCCGCACCACGGTCATGAGTGCCCATGGACGTTTCACGGATGCCTACGCGAACTGAAACCGAAAAGGAGGGATGAAAAGTGCGGGTTGAGAACAAGCTTGTGGTCATAACCGCTGCGGCATCGGGCATGGGACGCGCAGGTGTGCAGCTTTTCCTTCGGGAGGGAGCAAAAGTGGCCGCCATCGACGTCGACGCCGACCGGTTGCGTGAACTGGCGGCCTCGGTAAAGGCTCAAGGCCACGTGCTCGTCACGGTAACGGCCGATCTCGCCAAGCCGGAGGAGGCGCGCAGTTCCATCAACAGGGCGGCTGAGCTGCTCGGTGGGATAGACATTCTCTGGGCGCATGCAGGCATTCCCGGTCCGGGTGGCGTCGAGAACCTCGATCTTGCAGAGTATGATCAGGCGGTCATGCTCAACCTCACCTCGGCGACGCTGGCCGCAGGCGAGGTGATCGGCCATATGCGCAAAAGAGGCGGCGGAGCGATTGTCTTCACCTCTTCCGTTTCCGGCCTGGTCGGGTCGATGTTCAGTCCGGTCTACTCGGCCGTCAAGTTCGCGGTGGTCGGCTTGACGAAATCACTGGCTCAGCGGTTTGCGCAGGACAAAGTTCGCGTCAACGTCGTCTGCCCCGGGCTTGCGGACACGCCGATGAAGATGGGATTTACCGGCCGCTCCGGCGATCCGCAGGAAGCCGAGGCCAATCAGGCACGCATGTTGGCCGCGGTTCCAATGGGCCGGTTGTGCCGACCCGAAGAGGTCGCAAGTGCGGTGCTGTGGCTTGCGTCGGACGACGCCTCCTTCGTCACCGGAATAGCTTTGCCCGTAGATGGCGGCTTCACCGCGCGCTGACGGTCTGGTCGCGGCTCCACGCTTGCGCCGGTCCTGGCTCCCATTCCGACCGTCGAACTCTCGCTGAAGGACATCCGTTAGGATGTGGCATGCGCCGCGGCCGTATCTGCCTCCATTGAAACCTTGGTGTTTCGAAAGATCAGGAGACTTGCTTATGCGCCCACTCGACGGCGTCCGCATCCTCGACATGACTTCGGTATTGATGGGCCCCTATGCGACGTCGGTCCTGAGCGACATGGGCGCGGAGGTGATCAAGGTCGAGCCGGTCAGCGGCGACATATTGAGGCACGCCGGTGCCAGCCGGGGCGGCAGCATGGGCGGTATTTTTCTTCACAGCAATATCGGCAAGCGCAGTGTAGCTATCGATCTCAAGCGCAAAGCGGGTCTTCAAGCTCTGCTACGCATCGCCCGGACTTGCGACGTACTGTTCTACAATGTCCGTCCCAAGGCAATGGAGCGTCTTGGACTGGGTTATGAGGACGTCGCAGCAATCAATCCGGGTATCCTCTATGTCGGTGCTTTCGGCTTCGGGCAGGATGGTCCTTACGCCGATCGCGCAGCCTACGACGATCTCATCCAAGCAGCGAGCGGCATTCCCATGCTGCTCGCCGAGGCCTCTGGCGAGGCTCCGGCCTATGTTCCCTTGAACATTGCTGACAGGATCGTCGGACTTCACGCTGCGATCGCAATCTTGGGCGGTCTGCGCCATCGTGATCGGACCGGGCAGGGGCAACGCATAGACGTGCCGATGTTCGAGACCATGGCAAGCTTTGTCCTGGGGGATCATATGGGCGGGCTGTCCTTCAACCCGCCTCTGGACCGGGGCGGATATCGCCGCCTCCTGTCGCGTGGGCGCCGGCCGTTTTCCACAGCGGACGGCTACCTGTGTGTCGTGATCTACACCAATCAGCACTGGAACCGTTTCAAACAGATCGTCGGACATGCCGAGGCATTGGCCAATCCCAACTATGAGACCTTTGCCGGTCGCCAGGCAAATGTTGACGAGGTCAACGAGTGTCTCGCCTCAATATTCGCCACACGAACCACAGCGGAGTGGGTGCAACTTCTGGAGGCGGCGGATATCCCCTGCACGCCGCTGAATTCCATCGTCAGTCTGATGGATGATGTGCACCTGAAGGCAGTCGGCTTCTTCAAGAGAGATCAGCATTCGGTGGAAGGCGAGATTACAACAATGCGGGTGCCCTCGCTTTGGAGTGCTTCGCAGCCTGAACATTCCGGGCCGGCGCCCATACTTGGCGAGGATACGGGGCAGGTGCTGCGGGAGATAGGATATGACGAAGCGGAGATTGCAGCGCTTTTAGAAGATGGCGTGATTGGCCTGAGCTAGGTGAGGCTTTGACGGAGGCCTAGCGAGATGCGCTTTGAAGCGCTACGGCCATGTCTTCGACAGCTGGGGTCAAGGCAGGCATCAACGGAATTGTCGAAAACCTCGCGGCGGAACTGGTCGAGACGGGTTTGGCCGGGCTGTTACGACTGATGTTGCTGTCACCATGGTCCCTCCAATGGGGCAACCGCAGGGCAACGATAAGGTGCGGGCTCCTGTACGCGATGACAGGTGAGGCGGTAAGACCGTCACATGAGACAGGTATCGATACTCCCTGCATGGGGGACGGTTCTGCTTCTGCCAAGGTTGGGAGGATGTAATGGATTTCGAGACACTGGATGTGCGGCTTGACGATCGAGATGTCGCCTATGTTACGCTCAACCGCCCCGAAAAGCGCAATATACTGTCGGCGCAGATGATCGAGACCTGACGCGGATAGCTGGCACCTTGGGCGTTGATCAAGCGGTCCGTGCTGTCGTTCTTTCCGGCGCGGGTGATGTCTTCTGCGCTGGGGGTGACCTAACTTGGATGAAGGCGCAGATTGAGGCCGACCGTGCAACCCGCATGCGCGAGGCGCGCAAACTTGCACTCATGCTGAACGCGCTGAACACCATGCCCAAGCCGCTGATCGGCCGCATCCACGGAGCCGCGTTTGGCTGCTCCAGAACCTTCGTTCGGCCATCGAAGAACAGATGAACCTTTCCGGGCGTGCCACCGGCAGGGTCATTCTTTCGGAGGATGCAATTGTTGACGCTGCGACACATCGCCGGCGCGCCCGTCTTGCGCATAGGCAATCTCGCCAGGAGATATCAGACATGCTCCGTGCCATGCGCCAGCAAGGGCAGCGAGATCGCCAGACGGACCGGCTATGAGCGTCGCAGCATAACGAAGTGGCTCAAGTTCGAAGCTCCGCCAGACAGGCGACGAGCAGCACTGAACCCCACATCACCATGGTATTTTGAAGCCTTTCTTGCCCAATGCTGGAGGGATGGGAACCGGCGTGGACGGCATCTGTTTCATGACGTCAAGCAGCGCGGCTACACCGGCAGCTTCTCCAATCTGGAGCGGTTGCTCGGAGCTTGGCGGCGGGCCGAAAGGGGACAGGCCGATGATGTACCGCCCACCGCGTTGAAGTCGGAACCGGTTCGAGATCCCCAAATCGGTCATGCAATCTCTCCGGTGGTTGCCGCGGCGCTATGTATCAAGCCGCGAGGCCTGCTGACGGACAGGCAAGCAAGGAAGGTCGATGCCCTGAAGCAGGGATCTGAGGCCTTTGCCGAGATGTGACGCCTGGCGATGCGCTTCAACGGCATCCTTCGCGGCAAGAGATCGGCACCAGTGGATGCATGGATCGACGATGCGATCGACTCCGACCTCATTCCTATCATGCGGCTCGCTCGCGTCCTCCGCAGGGACATCGATGCCGTCAACAACGCGATCGAGCTGCCCTGGAGCAACGGGCAGGCCGAAGGCCAGATCAACCGCCTCAAGACCCTCAAGCGAGCAATGTACGGTCGGGCAGGCCTGGAATTGCTGAAGGCACGAATGCTGCCGCATCTCCACACAAAGTGAGGAAGAACCCCATTACGTGACGATCTTGATGATGACCGGGACAGACAGCTCCCGAAGGCGCTCAATCGTCCTCGTCTTCCGGAGCGGTATCTCCTTCGCTGCCGCCTCTGCGCCAATAGGCGATGGGAAACACGTCCTTCTTGTTGAGTTGGAGTTCGTCAAGCCAGTAGCGGCGGATCGTCTTGAACGCAGTGTATTCGACGCCGGCCATGGCGTACATCGGGGTTCCGGTCGCCGGCATCTCGACGGCGCGCACGGCATCGATGAGCAGCGAGGTCGTGCCGGCTTGCGCGCCGTTGCGGTGAAGCCAGCGGAGCTCGATATCGGCGTCATAGCGCATCGGCTGCTGCTCGCTTTCGTCAGAGACCTCGATGATCGCCACGCCTTTCGCCGTCGCCGGCAGTGATTCCAGCGTTCGCGCGATCACCGGCAGCGCGGTTTCGTCGCCTACGAGCAGATACCAGTCGACGTCTGGCCGGCGACGGCCGGTCGGGCCGCGGACCCCGATGACGTCCCCCGGACGCGCATTCGACGCCCAGCGCGCAGCGACGCCATGATCGCCGTGCAGCACGAAGTCCACGTCGATCGTTCCGGCATCGAGGTCGAGGCTGCGCACGGTGTAGGTGCGCACCTGCGGCCTTCTGTCGTCGGCGGGCCATATAGGTAGGCCATCCTCGCCTGGGGTCGGCCATTCCGGCTCGGCGAGCCCCTCAGGGGGCACGAACAGCATCAGGTGAGGGCCATGGGTCGCATAGCGTTCGAGGTCGGTACCCGATGGCGTGATCCGGCGTACATGAGGCGTCACGTCGACGATCCGCTCGACGGCCATCTCACGGAAGTTGGGAAACTAGCTCAGTCCGACGCCGTCGGGCGAAGTCGTCGAAACGGCTGCTGCAGGACGTGCAGGCCGGTGGTCGTGTCCACAATAGCGGCCGTTGCCTGGTGGATCATCCGAAATCGCATGCGCGTGATAAGTAGAGCAATCTACTCCATATTTGCGCCAGCGCAAAGATCGCCGTTGCCGCGATTGATAGGCGTTCGCAACTGCTGGCCGCTGCGGGCTGCAGCGCCCGTAGGTCTCCGAGACCATTCGAAAAGGATTTTCGCCATGAATTCGCGCCGGTCGGTACTTGCCGTCGTCCTCTCGTCGGTCCTCCTTACGCCTTGTGCCGTCCTGGCGGCGGACGATGCGGAAAGCCGCGGCCTTGCGAACGTCAAGCAGTTCACCCTGGATCACAATCGGCTCCTTGTGGCCCAGGCCGAGCTTCTTGAGGAGGCTCTTGCGGATTATGCCGACGTGATCGCCAGCCATGGCGGCGATTATGCCGCGGCCTGGGCTGCGGATGGTGCCGTGCTCGCCAAGCAGGTCGCGTCCATTCGCACATTGTGGCTGGAGGCCTCGAACCAGTACGAAACGATCGAGGGCATCGTCGCCGGAATTCCGTCGACCGCGAAATACGATCTGATCCTCGATGCCGGCAATCCGGGAACGGAAGCCGAGGATGTCGCCGAATACGACCTGACGCTTCCCGACGGCACCGTGCTTCAGCGTCCCGGAAATCTGTTCCATGGCATCACGGAGCCGCTGTTCTGGGGGATGAACGAAGCCGGCATGAAGCTGCCGGCGGATTTGGACGGCGACGGCAAGGTCGTCCGCGGCGAGATGCTCTTCGACGCAAATCTCGGGCTTGGCGCGGCTCAGGCGCTGGCATACTGGGCGAAAGCCCTGGAAGCAGACATGGATGCCTGGACACCAAACCGCGAGGATGCATTTACTTCCGTCGTGGTGATGACGCCGACGGTGGGGGACTATTTCGGCGAATGGAAGGAATCGCAGTTCATCACCGGCGAGATCGGCGCCTTCATCGCACGGAGCCGGCTGGCGGACGTGCAGGGCATCATGGGCGGTTGCCGGAAGATGTACTCTGAAGCGATCTCTCCTGTCGTGGCTGTCGATGATGGCGACCTCGACACCCGTATCAGGGCCGGTTTCGAGGAGTTGCTGACGCTGGTGGACGATACCCACGCACGGGAAGCCGCCGGCACCAAGTTCGGCGTGGAAGAGGCGGACGCTTTGGGCAACGAGGCCCAGGAGATCGCCGACCGGATCGTCGCCATGATTCTTCAGGCGGCTGCGAAAGCAGGTGTGCAGATCCGCGGGTGACCGCGGCCAGCAGATGCGCGGTCGACATGGTTGGCCGACCGCGGGGACCGGATCGCAATGACAAGCCTCGATGCCCTGCCTCAGTTGGACTGCCGTCGGGTCGACGGGGCTAGCCGCTGGAAGGGGCTTGTCGCCGCACGTGTTCCGCTGTTGACCGTGATGTTTGCAGTCCTTCTGAGCACCGGCTTGTATCTTGAGTTTCTTGCCCGCCGCAACTGGAATGCCGGCGAGGTGATCCTGCTGCTGCACATTGTCTTCGGGCTGGTCTTCACCGTCGTGCTCCTGTCCTGGATTGGACCGCATGTCGTGCGCGGGCTGTCGAAGAGCAGCCGTCGCATCTTCACGGGCCTGAGCTGGCTGCTGCTGGCGACTTATGCGGCCGTCGTAATGACCGGCCTGATGATGATCCTGCCGGCGGCTGCCTTCCTCGTAGACCGGATCTGGTTCTGGCGTTTCGGGACCACGCATGTGCTGACCCTGCTCCATCTCTGGGGCGGGCTCGCCGCTGCCGGGGGCCTGCTGGCGCATCTTTCTATGCGGCATTGGCGCCAGCCGGTTGCCGGAAAAGATCGGGCCGCCTCATGAAATACCAGTTCAAGGCCCATATGCCCCTGCTGGCGCTCGGCGTGCTTAGCGGATTGCTCTTCATCGCCGGCGTAGAACTGCTGCGACCGGAGAAGCCCGAGCCGGGCGTGGACCTTGCGGACATACCCTTCTATCAGCTGCCGTTCGGTCCGGACGAGGCAGGTCGGGCCCGGCCCTTCTGGCCGTCCCGCCTGCAGACCGAGAATGGCAGGATGGTGGATCCGGCCATCATTCCTTCCGCGGCGGATTGTGCCACCTGTCACCAGCGGGAGTTCGACGAGTGGGCGCCGTCGCTCCACGCGATCGCCGGGCGCGACACCGTATACGAGAAGGCTGTCGAGGCGAACGAGGACCTTCACAAGGACGGAATTGAAAAAGCGCGGTTCTGCGAAGGCTGCCATGCGCCAGGCGAGGTGCTGGCGGGGCGGACCAACCGGTTCAGATCCGTGATGCCTTCAGCCGCTGAAACCGAGGGCATCACCTGCGTCATGTGCCACACGGCCACCCATGCCGACCCGGAGGAGGGCAACGGTGCGCTGACGCTTGCGGTCAATACCGGCGTCGACCAACTGTCCGACCCGATGATCTTGGCCGCGCCGCGCGATCACGTCCGCGCTTATGGCGGTGCAAAGACGAATGCACTGATCGCCAGCGGCGATTTCTGCGGTGCCTGCCATACCGAGGCCTATGACGGTTCCATGTCGAAGGCGCAGAGCCGGCAGCATGTGCAGACGACGTTCAGCGAATGGAAGGACAGCTGGTACGGGCGCAACGGCGTCACCTGTCAGGATTGCCACATGGCGCCGGATCCGGCCGCCTATGTTCGCCAGATCAGAGGCGGCGACCTGCGCAAGCCGGAACGCTACGCCCACAACTTTGTCGGCTCCAACTACCTGATGTTCGATACGCGTCTCGGCACCAATCTCACCTTCCTGCGCGGCGGTATCCTGCCGGGGCTTTCGGATGCGAAGAATACCCAGCTGATCGCGAAGCAGGGCGAGGCAACGCGGGCGCTTTTGCGTTCTGCAGCGGGTCTTTCTCTTCGTGAGAGCCGGGTCGAGAAAGATCGCCTTCGCTTTGCCGTAGCCGTTCAAAATCTCGGCGCCGGCCACAATCTGCCGACCGGAGTGATCGACCAGAAACATATGTGGCTGGAGGTCATCCTGCGCGACGCGGCCGGTACCGAGATCTATCATTCCGGTGCCTTCGACGCGGTGCTGGGCGAAACCGATCCGGATGCCGTCATCTGGCGCGAAGACTTCAACGACGCGGAAGGCAAGCGCATTCCCGATCATTTGACCTTCATCACCGCAACCATTTCGCATGTCCGCCCCGGCGTGCCGCCGAAGGGAGAGGATGTCGTGGCGTACGACACGGCACTTCCGCCGGGCGCCCGGGGACCTTTCCGTCTGGAGGTTCGGATCTGGTATCGCGTCGCCACCCAGGAGTTTGCCTATAACACACTGAAGACAGCCCTCGTTATTCCCCCGTTCGAACTTGCGGCGGCGCAGTTTGACCTTTCCGGTCCCGAGGAGGTGCTTCCATGAACATCCGCGTCGGCCGTGCGCTTTCCATCGCGTGCTTCTTCCTGCTGGCCATGATGGGGGCTTCGGTCGGCGGCCAGGCTCCTTGGCAGGATGCGGAGGCGCTTCGCAGCGAAACGGCGCAGATCCAGCGCCTGCTGTTCCGGGCGCAGGACGCCACCTTGCGACAGGAGGCGGCGGCGCGGCTGGAGCGGGTACGCCACCTGTGGAACGATCGGCTAGAAGAGGCGTATCGGATAGCCGCGCCGGATCAGGGCGAACCCATTGCCCGCGCGGTTCGCGCCTTCGACGAGGCGCTCGTTCAATGGAATGCGGGCGCTGCAGCGGCGGCACGGGCTCGGATATGGACCGGCCTGATCGACGGCGCCTTCCACGCGACGCTGCGCAGTCTGGCGGAAGGGCGTATCGACGATGCGGCCGCATGGCTGAACATCCGCGAGTATGCGCGCACCTCGCGCGACACGGCGGCCAGTATCGCCATGAGCGAGGTCCTGGGCGGGCGTCTTGACCCGGTTCGGGCGCGAGAGGTGATCGAGGCCGAGCTTCTCGGCGTCTATGCCGGCGAGTTGCGCCAGGCGGTTGCCGAGGCCCGCACCCATCTGGCGTCGGGCTACCAGGTCCAGCTCGTCTTTGCCCTTTCAAGGGCGGCAGGCCTGCACGACCTTCTGGCGGAGAATATCGCAGCCCGCACCGGACAAGAGCCTGCCGCGGCCATTGCGCGCTCCTTCACGCGTTTGCAGGAGGCGGCATCCCCTGCGCCGCAGGAGGTCGATGGTCTGCTGGCCGGCCTCCAGACCGCCCTTTCCACCTATGCCCCGACCAGCCTCTCGCCCGAGGACGTCGAACGGCGGGTGCGCCTGCTGTCGCGCTTCATCGGGCTCGTTCCGGTGGAATACGAGAAGGGCGTTCGCGACGGCGTGGTCACCATACCGTTCGAGTATTTCGAGGCCGGTCTCTTCCGCGACCGGGCGGAAATGCTCTTCGGCGACCTCGGATACGATCTTGCCGCGCGGTCTCCCCAGTCGTTCGAGCGAATGGCAGCCGTCCTGGGCGAGATGGAAGGAGTGATCAGGGAAAGGGGTGATGAAGCGAGGATGTGGTCGCTTTCAGAAGAGGCTGTCCAAACGATCGCGGAAGTCTATGGCAGCGATTCGACGCAGAAGGGATACAAGGCTGCACTGTCGCTGCTGCCGGATATCTTAGACGAGATCCTGCTGGTATCCCGAGCCGGCGATTGGGAGGAGGCGGAGCTCAAGCGGCTCGAAGCCTATGCGCTGTTTGATCCGGATATCGAGCAGCGGCTGATGCCGCGAGCACCGGCACTTGCCTTGAAGATGGAGGCGGGCTTCTGGGAGGGGAGCGCCTCGGAGCCCGGCCTCGGACGTGTGATCGCCGGTCGGGGGCCGGAGGAAGGTTTGGAGCAGGTCGTGGCGCAGATGAAGTCGGCGACCGAGGAGGCCGCAAGGATCCTCGACACGCAGCTCTCCGGGACCGGCGCCTTCCTGCAGTCCCTGGCCATCCTCCTGCGCGAGGGACTGGAAGCTGTGCTCGTTCTTGCCTGCATGATCGGCGCGTTGAAAGCCAGTGGAACTCCCGCCGGGGGGCTGCGCGGCTGGCGTCTGCCGGTTGCAGGCGGAATCGCCGCCGCTTTGGCCGGTTCCTTCGCGCTCTGGCTCGCTGTTGGAAAAGTCTTCGCCATGAGCACCTTGCAGCGCGAGCTTCTCGAGGGAGCGACCGCCCTCGTTGCGGCAGGCGTCCTGCTCTACGTCACCCACTGGATGTTCCGCAAAGCCTATGTCGGGGATTGGATCGCGGACA
>Ga0065721_10050714_pt1 | contig 18352 bp, 9 predicted proteins | sample Mesricmetagenome_FD_59108 | JGI IMG/M metagenome (GOLD analysis project Ga0065721, IMG submission 59108) | Mesophilic microbial community from rice straw/compost enrichment Sample: eDNA_1 v2 (version 2) | ecosystem: Engineered > Solid waste > Grass > Composting > Bioreactor | place: USA: Davis... | reverse complement strand
TCCCCTCTGCCATCTTGCCCGTCATACGGCCGATCATGTACCTGAACCCGATGAATGAGGTATTCGGCGCCCAGATCAACTTGCAGCCAAGGTCGGATGCCTTCGAAAGTTTCTGTCGACCAGCCGTTTGACCATTCGCCGCCGATGCCGTCTACCGCCTTCTCCGGTGAATAACTGGGGGACGGAGAGAGATCCGATGAGGTCACCGGCTTGTTCAGGGCGACGTTCACTTCTATTCCGGCCCCCGCTTCCGTGCTGTCGGCAAAGGCCGAAGAGGCCATGAATTGCCATGCCATGACGATGGCCATACTCATTGTCAATACTGCTTTCATCCACTTGCTAACACTCATGTCGGTGCTCCTCCTCTGCAATAGGGTCCGCGCTACTCTTCCTCCGTCATCGCGAACACACTTAATTCGGACAAGAACGTATAGCCCGTGTCGGTCCTGGCGTAACGAATGTAGCGGTAAGCGTTCGGATTCGTCACCGTATGATTCCATACATAACCCGAATACGGCGTACTGCCCACAGAACCCAATACGGCATACGTTCCGAAGCTCGGATCGTTGGAAGCGCGAATCTCGAAGTTGCGGCGCGGACCGTTCCAGTCGGGCCTGCCCTCCTGCCCGTCATAGGGTCTGTCGTCTACCTGCAAGCGATGGATGACGTATTCATCTCCCAGGTCAACTTGCAGCCACGGGCTGATGCCCTCGAATACGGTAGGAGACCATCCGTTGTCCCACTGCCCGCCTATGCCGTCCACCGCCTCAGCCGGTCCGTATTCCGGCGGAGCCGTGCCGGTATCCGAGGAGCTTACCGGTTGGCCCATCGCCACATTGGTTTCGGTCAGTTCAGGTTCCGGCAACGCGAATATGCCAATTTCGGACAAGAAGGTATATCCCGTCGACTTTCTGACATATCGGATGTACCGATAGGCGTCAGATGCCGTAACCTTGCGGCTCCACGTATAACCCGCATACGGTTCGTTGCCTACGGCGCCTAAGACGGTGTAAGCGCTGAAATTCGGATCATTGGATGCCCGGATTTCGAAGTTGCGGCGCGGACCGTCCCAGTCGCTGCCCGGTCCATTCGTTCCGTCGTAAGGCCGATCGTCGATCTGGATGCGATGGATCACATATTCGTCTCCCAAGTCCAGCTGCAGCCATGGACTGAGACCCTCGGATACCAAAGGATGCCACCCGTTGGTCCAACTGCCGCTGATGCCGTCCACCGCGCGGGCAGGAGAATACGAGGCGTCGACGATATCCCATGAAGGAATCGAAGCCGGCTTATGAAGCGCCACATTCACTTCCTCCGGTGATGCCGGTTCATTGCTTGCCGGTATCAGATACACTCTCCAATCCCGGTATTTGCGTTCGCCGGCGAATCCGGGATAAGGCAGTTGTTCGTCCATGTACACCCTGTAATCCCGATAGACGCCGCCTTCCGCAAGCAGGGTCAATTCCGTGCCGTAAGGCGTGACAACGTCCAGTTCCAACGCCGCCGCATCGTCAGTCGGCCCAAGCTTGAGGTACACTTCGCCGTATTGCGCGCTGATGCTCGCAGGAACGATTTGACTCGCGAATGTAACATTGTCAATCGCCAGTCTTGGCGGGTACGATTCGGGCTTGATCTTCGACGACCAGCTCGCGCTGCCCTGTGCCGAGAACGAGATCTCGTCTCCCGGGGCCACATCAATATGAACCAGATAGTCGTCCTGCCCTTCCGCGGTTGCGCCGCTCCATACCGGGCTGCCGTTCTTGTGGATCGCATAGGACGCGACGGACATAGAGGAATGCACCGTGCCTGCGACTTTGACGCTGCCGTAATCCGTCGCCGTCCATGGAGTGCCGGTTCCATGCATCAGCACGCCGGGCACGTTATCCCAATACGCCGGCTGCACTCCCGCATGGTTCTGGATCTCCGCATCCTGCATGCCATTATTGGAAATGACGTTGTAGTGCGAATGTGCGGGATTAAACTTGATTTGATTGGCTTCGTCGCCGATGCGCGCCATCGCATTGTCGCGAATGACATATCCCTTCGTCTCTTGATCGAGATAGATCGCTCCCGCGAAATAAGAGGAGGCAAATTCGTTTTTGTCGAGGTCATGAATAAAGTTCTCCGCCATTTCGGCATTAGGCGTATGACTGAGTGTATAGATTGCTCCGCCGTCAGCCAATCGGTTCATCACGTTATAGACGTTATTGTATCGAATGCTCGTATTCTTTAACGTAGTTGAATTGGCCGTCCAGCCCCAGCCCGCAGAGATTGCCGAATAACCCGCATTGGATATTTCATTGTGCTCTATGACGCTTCCTTGCGCATAGCCGCTTAATATAGCTACGCTGCTGTAGTGGTTGATTCCGATGCCGTTCATATAGTTGTTGGCAAAAACATTGTCCTTGGCATGGAGCAGCTCGTCGGAATGGTTGTATTCGGTCAGATCGTCGAAGACGCCTTCCACGATGCCGCTGCCTCCGATATCGAAGAAGGCATTGCCTTCCACGACATTGTTCTGCGTCATCCTGTCGAGATCGATGGCCGCTGCGCCTAAGTGCCTGAACACATTGCGCTCGATTCGAATATGATGGGCCGCTTTCATGGAGATGGCAGCCGGTTGACGGCCCCCGTTAGTCAGCCCGCCTTGATCGGAGATCATTCCGTTCTGCGCAATGGCGAGCTGGTACTTCGTATGCTCGAACGTCAGCCCCTGCAGCCGAATGTTGCGTACCGGATTATTCTTGTTGCTGCCTTCTATGATTACGAACCGCTCGATGGTGCCGATCCGGGCGTCTAACGTTCCCGCTGACTCGCCGCTGCGCGGCTTGTAGAACAGATCGCCGTTGTCCCGGTCCAAGAACCACTCTCCGGGCTGATCCAGGAACTCATAAGCATTCTCGAAATGCACGCTCTGGTTCACCGCCCTGTCCGGGAATGCGCGGGTGAACAGCACATCGCCCAGAGAAGCAAGCGATATTGCCGTCCCCCCGCCTGCGGTCGAGATTGCATTGACCCTCACCATCGATTCGGTCCAATGCTGGTTCAGCACGAGCTCCACGTTTTGCAGCTTGCTCACGTCAAGGACATCGGCAACGGCGTTGTCCATGCGAATCTGCTTGCCCGGAGTGTTCCAGCCGGCAATCTTGAAAGATTCCGTGCGAGACCGAAGCGCTCGCCGGTCGTTCACCCATAGATCGCGGAAATTCAGGTTTCCTACATTCGTTTTGAACAGTTCCCCTTGCTGCGTCCACCCGCCTATCGCCTGTGCGCCGCTGATGACTGGCGTCTCGCCGGGATAATTCCGGTAAGTGATAGAGTAGCCGTTCGTTCCGGAGTCCGCGACGCCTAGCTCAAGCGAAGAAGTCATTACATATTGCCCGCCGCGCAAATACACGACGATGTCCCGATCCATATTCGCGTTGAGAGTCCGAACCGCATCGCGCGCTCGCGACAGCGTGCGGAATGGCTGCGTCAGCGAACCATCGCCATTGTCGTTGCCGTCCGGCGACACGTACAACGCGATCGGATCGCCGCCGGGCTGGCCCGGTTCCAGCATCGCCATCACCTTTAATTCGGACAAAAAGGTGTAGCCTGTATTCGTGCGGGCGTATCTGACATAGCGATAAGCATCCGGATCCGTTACGTCATGGCTCCATGAATAGCCTGCATACGGAGTGCTGCCAACGCTGCCTATCACCGTATACGCAGCGAAGTCGGGGTCGTTGGAAGCGCGAATCTCGAAGTTGCGGCGCGGACCGTCCCAATCGGGCCTGCCGTCCTGCCCATCATAAGGGCGGTCGTCGACCTGAATTCGGCTGATGGCATACGCCTCCCCCAAGTCGACTTGCAGCCATGGCATGATGCCGTCGAATTGGACAGGCGACCAGCCGTTCGTCCACTCGCCGCCGATGCCGTCTACCGCCTCCTCCGGAGAATACCCGGAGGAGGACGGTGTGCTATCCGATGTGACAACGGTCTTGTTTAACGCTACGTTCACTTCTTCCAGCGTGCCATTGGCAGAAGTCGTGCCTGGAACGACAATGGCCATGAGAGCCAGAGCCAACGATAGTACGACGGCAACCCCAATCTTCAATCCGGCGTTCATCTCTCCGCCCCTCAATCGGATGGATCTGCTTCCGAATAGACGCTCAATTCGGACAGGAAGGAGTACCCTGTATCGGTTCTCGCATATCGGATGTACCGGTAGGCGTTCGAATCCGATACCGCCTGGTTCCACACATAACCCGAGTACGGCGTGGTGCCCACCGAGCCCAATACCGCATAAGTACCGAAGCTCGGATCGTTGGAGGCGCGAATCTCGAAGTTGCGGCGCGGACCGTTCCAATCAGGCCTGCCGTCCTGTCCGTCGTATGGCCGGTCGTCTACTTGAACGCGCTTGATCACATATGCATTGCCCAGATCGACTTGCAGCCACGGGCTGATTCCTTCGAAAGTAACAGGCGACCAGCCGTTATCCCATTGTCCCCCGATGCCGTCGACAACTTCCATTGGATCGTAATCGGGCGAAGGAGCCGTCGTATCCGAAGTGCTGACGGTTTTGTTCAGCGCCACGTTGATTTCATTCCCTCCCGCTGCAGGAGTAACCTCGACGTTGCGAGTAGCTCCGTTGCCGATCGAGGTCTCGACATAGACGACGGTGTAGTCGTCGAACCGCTTCGAGAAGGAAGGAATCGTCGCTCCCGTTGCCACGTCTTTTGCTTCATAAATCTCATGATCGTTAGACATTCTGAATTTCAGCCGGACGAACGGCATATTGTAGCCGCTGTTCTGAATCATCGCGGTATTGGTCGTCAACGTTCCGTTATTGGCGCTATTGTAATTGATCGTCAGATTGATATTGTCCGCGAGCATATGCTGATGCGTAATTTGCGAGCCGTTGACGTGTACGAGCGCGAACGCCGGATTGCTGTGCGACGCCGTGCCGATAACCAAATAGGGGATCCCGGTCACCGAATCCACATTGCTTTGATAATTGTGCTGATGTCCGCTGATCATGTAGCTTACATCATGGTTGGAGTAAAGAGTTCTTGCCGTCCCGACCGTATTGCCGTCGGATACGAACATATTGAAGTTATGGTGCGATACCGCGATCCGGTTCGTCTTGCCTGCTGCAGCCGCGAATGTCGCATCCATCCAGTTGTACAGCGCATCGCCGACATCGTCATTCGCCAGCGTAGTCGTCAGATAACCAACGGTTCCCATCTTCAAATAGCCATTATTGAGATTGCCGCCCCATCGCTTCGTCCAGTTCGGCATGTCGTAATGGAAGTTCGTCATCATGAAATGGGTATTGCCGACGTCGAAGCTGTAAGTGGTCGGCCCCAGATACTTGTTCCACATCGCTTCGCCCATTCCGTATCTGGTGTCGCTTCTATCGACCCATCCCCCTCTGACGAGGTCGTGGTTGCCCGGCACCTCGAAGATCGGCGTTGTATAGTTTTCGAGCAGAGACAAGTACTTCGTATAATCGATGTCCTTCACGTAATCATTCGGGTAGCCGTATTCGTTCGCATTGCCCGCTCCGCCGATCGTGCCCGGCGTGCCTGTCGTCACATCGCCTGCGTTCACCGAGAAGACGGGATTGATGAGCTCGGCTTTGACCAGCAATTTGTTCTTGAATGGCGAGGTGCCGTCCTGATTGTCGCTCCATGCGATGAAGTAAAAATTATCGGGATCGGGTTCATACCAAGGCGCGACCTGGACCGTAATCGAATCATCCGCAGGCACATTGAGCTCGAATACAAAGGAATTGGTTCCTTTAGACAGCATCGTGCCTTCGCTGACTGTAATATAATCCGGATCTGCATTGCGGATCGTTACCGTAAAGGTTTTTGCAGCTTCATTCTCATTGTGGATCGTGAAGGAGCCTTCAAGCGCTCTCATCCTGAATGCCAACTGGTTGTTCGGAATATCCGTTCCGATCACTTGCGCCATGCCGGATTGGCTGACCGTTACGCCGCTGGAGGGCAACGGAGTAAGCGTGAGGCTCATGTCAAAGTAGAGGTCCGAACTGCCTGCTGTCGCCTGATGCACCTCGGCCGCGATCACGTTAACGCCGTTCTGGAGCACGCTTTGCAGCGCAGTTGTCAAATCTGCCGTTACCGAATCGGGAGCGCCAAGCGCGCTGCTCGCCCATGTCGTATTCGTCACAGTGCCGCTCGGCATATTGCGCCGATACGCTTCCTGCCCATTGACGTACAAGACCAGGCCGTCGTCGATGCCGATGTTCGCCGCTATGCTGGCGATATTATCTTTGTCGTCAATGGTGAACGTGTTGCGGAAGTAGGTCGTTACATATTTGCTGGTGCTGCTTGGGCCGTAGGAAATGACTTCGTTAATAGGTCCGAAAGCCGTTGTGGTCGTTTGCGCATAATTGCCGGAATAGCCGAACGGACCTGCTGCCGTGTTCCAGCCCGAATCGTTGAACGAAGCGGCGCGCCAAGCTGTGCCTTGATTGCTGCCGTCGTCCAGATACTTCCATTCGGAATTGCCTGCAATCAACGTGACTGACGCAGGCGTCGCCTCTGCGGTTTTTGCCGGTCCCGTTATGGCTAACAGAGATGTAAGCAACAACATGGCGATGAAGAGCGAAATCACCTTTCGTCCAATTGACTTTGCATTCATACCGATCACCTCTCCTTTTCGTAAATAGGCTGATCTTGCCTTGGAACATCAAACGCATTACGGAAACAATACGGCATCCGTCAATGGCTGCATGCTGTCCAACCCCTCCCAAATGAATACTTTGGCATAATAGCCGTCAATCTGACCAGGCAATGTAAGACCGACTCGGAATACAACCTTATCGAATGCTCGGACTTGTTCTTCTATATAAGCCATATCCGCCAGTCTGCCGCTTGGCGAGAATAAGGCTATAATAAGGCCGACGTCTTGCGGATTCGATTGATGGTTCTCTACCGTCACACTGGCTTGCAGGAAGTCAGAGGCAATAAGCCGATCGACTGCGTTGCCCTCTGCATCGGTGAACGTTACCGGTCCAATAGCCAGTTGTTCCAGCGATAAGTTCATGTCGGCATAGACATGATTGAATGGAATGTAGATGACTTTGGCAGACTCGCCTCCATCTGCTCCCGTCGCTTTAAGCCAATACTTGCCGGCACCGTGCTCGGAGGAGATGGAATAACTGCCATCTTCCTTCGTAATGGTCTTCCCTACGGGAACTTGTTGATTGGCGAATGCATACAGTTCGACAGTCGCCCCCGCGATCGTCTGACCTGCGGCGCCGCGAATGGTGCCGCTGACGGAATAAGGCTCGGGCAGTCTGGCGCTGTACACCTTCAATTCGGATACAAAGGCATAATCGATCGCTGTCTTGGCATAGCGGATATAGCGATATGCCGTGTTGTCCGTGACCTCAAGTCGCCAGCTCTCTCCTTCGAACGGAACCGTTCCCACGCCGCCGAACACCGCATAGCTGCCTTCACCGAATGCCGGATCGTTGGATGCCTGTATTTGGAAGGTCTTCTTCTCTCCGTCGTATGTTCCGGCGGGCCTTGCGAATACTTCGACTGCTTCGATGATGCGCGGCGAGCCGAGATCGACGACAAGCCACGGCTCGACCCGGTCCTCCTCCGGCCAATTGCCGCCTGCCGATTCGGCGCTCCAACCGTTGGAGAAGTCTACAATCCCGTCCACCGCTTTATCCGGTCCATGGCCGACAAGGATGTTGCCTTGCTCCGAGCTGGTTGTTGGTTTGTTAAGCGCCGCGTTCTCGGGCACATTCCGGGATTTGCCGAATACAGCGATTGCGGATTTAAGCGACACGATACCTTCCCGCAGCTCGGCTTCCGTTGCAGCTTCATTCTCATGCAGGACTGTCATAACGGCGGTGACAAGCTCCAGGTATTCCTTAGCCCACTCCGGGTATTGTCCTGGACCGTCACCGATCTCCGCGCTGTCCAACAGCTGCTTCACATTGTCCAGCTCTGTCTTAAGGTGCGGCCGGAAGTCGATTCCATCGCTTGCTCCGGTCGTGAAATGTTTGGACAGCTTGATGACATTGCCCGCTTGGTAGGTGCCGAAATAACCGTCCTCCTCAATCCGGTCTTCGAGCGTATCCACGCAATCGAATACCAGCTTGCCATTGATATACATCAGGAGCCTGACGCCGCCTTCGACATTGACGGCTCCCAGCTTAACCCGATTATGCGGGTTCTCGTAATCGAATGCCGTATTCGGAATGATATCTCCGAATACGCTCGGCGTCCCTCCGATGTTGCCGTAGAAGACCGTTCGATTGCCGCCGTTGAACCGCTGCAGTTCAATGCCCTCCGGCTTGATGACCACGATGTAAGTGTCGTTACCCGGACCGATCGGGTCGCTGCCTCCATCGCGGGTTCTGAACAACAGACTTGGCCAGCCGCCGGCGTTGGTATGCATATTGAACTCCAGCAGCTCATCTCCGAACTTCTTGGCGCCATAGTAAGCGAAGCCGCCATTCAGTTCCAACCCGATTGCCGTTCTCATCTTCGCGCCGCCGGAGATATGCCAATTGTCTGCGTCGCCGATCACATCGTTCAACGAGAGGGCAACCGGCGCCGGGGACAGCTTGATGACATTGCCCGCCTGATAGGTGCCGAAGTAACCGTCCTCCTCAATCCGATTTTCGAGCGTATCCACGCAATCGAACACCAGCTTGCCATTGATATACATCAGGAGCCTGACGCCGCCATCGACATTCATGGCTCCCAGTTTAATCTGATTGTACGGACTCTCGTAATCGAATGCCGTATTCGGGATGATATCGCCGAATACGCTTGGCGTCCCTCCGATGTTGCCGTAGAAGACCGTTCGAGTGCCGCCGTTGAACCGCTGCAGCTCAATGCCCTCCGGCTTGATGACCACGATGTAGGTATCGTTATCCGGACCGATCGGATCGCTGCCTCCATCGCGGGTTCTGAACAGCAGACTTGGCCAGCCGCCGGCGTTGGTATGCATATTGAACGTCAGCAGTCCGTCTCCGAACGTCTCGGCGCCGTAGTAAGCGAAGCCTCCGTTCAGTTCAATTCCGCTCGCCGTGCTCATCTTCGCGCCGCCGGTTACATGCCAATTGTCGGAATCGCCGATTTGTTCGTTCAGCGATACGGCAATCGGCGCTTGGGACAGCTTGATCACGGTACCTGCCTGATAAGTGCCGAAATATCCGTTTCCTTCGATTTTCCCTTCGAACGTGTCGATGCAATCGAACACCAGCTTGCCGTTGATATACATCAGGAGCCTGACGCCGCCGTCCACGTCCATGGCGCCTAGTTGCACAAGATTGTATTCGGTGCCGTAGTCGAACGCCACATTCGGTATGATGTCCCCGAACAGACTGGGAGCTCCTCCAATATTGCCGTAGAAAACCGTACGATTGCCGCCGTTGAACCGCTGCAATTCAATGCCTTCCGGTTTAATGACGACCAGATAACTCGCATTGTTCGTACCGATCGGATCCGAGCCGCTGTTCTGAGCGCGAAGCACCAGACTCGGCCAAGCGCCTGCATTCGTTTTCATATTGAATTCCAGCAGCTCGTTCGTGAACGCCTGCCCTCTATAGAAGCTGTAACCGCCGTCCAGGGTCATGCTGCCACGGCCGGCCGTCGAGGTGCCGCCGTTCGTCACCCAATTGTCGGCATCGGTTAATTGATGCTGTACATTAAAGCCGGTAACATCGAGCAGATCGCTGTCCCTCAGCAATTTGACCTTCCAGTATTTCACTTTGACGCCGTCTTTGAAGTCCGGGTCACGAGTCTGGCTGTCAAGCGATATTCTGTACTGCAGCTCCATGGAATCGCTGCCCGGCGTGACGCTTACTTGTTCCAGAATCGTGCCATAAGGGGTGTGGACGATCGGCTCAATCCTGCTCATATCTACGTCAGGCTGAGTAATGACGGTGACCACTTTATTGAGATGATCGAACTTGGTTCTTCCCTCTTGTAGGCCCTCGAATTGAACGCTTTCAATAGTAAGTCTTGGCGTGTATGATTCCGGCTTCACCAGCGAATGCCAAGCCACATCTCCGTCCGCGTGGAAAGTTATTTCATCCCCAGGCCGAACATCGACGGCAAGGGTATACGCCAAGCCTCCGCCCCCTGTTGCAGAGCTCCATATCACTTCGTCGTTTTTCTTAATCGAAGCTGAGACGGCGTCAGTCCCTTCGACGCTTCCGCTAATCCAATAGCTGCCGAAGGCAGTCGCAGTGAGCGTCTCGCCTTCATGATGCATGTTTGCGCCAGGAACGATATCCCAATACTCCGGCTGCAAGCCAGCCGACGCGATAATAGCGGCATTCTGCGACTCATTATCGTATAGTTGATTGCCGCCCTCTTCCAACATGTTGAAGTTGAAGGTATGCCCGACTCTCCGGAACACATTGTTGAATATCTTGTAGCCCCAAGTGGCCTGATCCAGGTAGATCGAAGCAACCGGATAGTTGGATGCGAATTCGCTGCTATCGATATCATGGATATAATTGCCGCTTATTTCGCTGTCAGGCGTTCTGCTAAGCGTATAGATCGCTGCGCCGTCGGCCAACCGCTTCATGACGCCATGAATATTATTGTTCCGGATCACGTTGTTTTGCAGCGACGTAGCGTTAGCCGTCCAGCCCCAACCGACCGAGATGCCGCTGTAATCGGCATTGGCGACTTCATTATGCTCGATCAGCACGCCTCGGATGTATCCCGATACAATGCCGACCCCGCAAGAAGTAAGCGAGATGCCGTTCAAGTAGTTGTTCCGAATGACGTTGCCTTCCGTCATGCGAGTAGGATCCGTTGTCGCAGCCCCGGGCTCGGAGAACCAGCCTTCGGATATGCCGCTGCCGCCGATATCCAGAATGGCATTGCCGACGACCTCATTGTTGCGAGAGCTCCCGCGAATATCGATGGCCGTTGCGCCTGCATGCCTGATGATATTGCGCTCAAGCACAATATGGTCCGCCGCTTCCAGTTGAATGGCCGCCGGCTGCCGCTTCGATCCGCCATACACGCCGTCTGCAAGGCCAGCTTGACCCGGCACGACATGATTGACATCCAGCGGATACTGGTACTTCGTATATTGGAACGTAATACCGCTCAGCTTCATATTCGTAACGCGATTATCCTTATTCATCCCCTTGAAGTCGATGAACGTCTCCGTCGTGCCGAACTGAGCATTCAGAGTGTTCACGTCTTCGCCCTCAAGCGGGATATAATACACAACCCCATTCGCCTCATCCAGCAGCCATTCGCCCGGCTCATCCAAATAAGCAAGCGAATTTTCGAAGTGGAAGCTTTGATTCGCCGCTTTGTCCGGATATTGGGCATTGAACACTTTATCCCTGGCATCGGGTATCAGCGCAAGCGACACTCGTTCCGACTGTCTGTCGAAGCTGTCCAGCCGGGAATAGAAGCGCACCCAGTGCTGAACGACCACAATTTCCAGTTGAGGATCAAGCGTGTCCCCCCATGCGGATACCGCGGCTAGGGGAACATGGATCAATCTGGCGCTTTCATCCCAGCTTGCAATCTTGAATGCTTCGGATCTTGCGCGTACCGCCCGCTGGCCATTTACCCACAAATCCCGAAATTTCAAACCCGTCGCATCCGCTTTCAACATGCCGTTCTCTTCTACCCAGCCCTCGATCCTCTGCCCGCCGGTAATGACAGGCGTCTCTCCAGGGTAGTTGCGATAGACGACATTGTAACCGTTGGAACCGGAATCCTCTTCATTGAAGATCAGCTTCTCCGGCATCGCATACTCTCCGCCGCGCAGATATACGACAATGTCTCCGCCCATATTGTCATTCAAGCCGCGAACCGTGTCGCGAGCCTTGAGGAGCGTACGAAACGGAGCCGATATGGACCCGTTGTTGTCGTCGTCGCCGTCAGGCGACACGTACAGCTCCAACTCCGCGCTATCCTCCATTGCGAATACGGTATTGTTCGCCGCCAACGGCTCCAGCAAGGATAGACTAATAGCCGCCAAACAAAGAGCCGTCGTCAATCTGAACCAAAATGACTTCTTACGAGCATTCAAAATGAATAACCTCCCCGCCAAAATGACAATTGATGAAAGCGTCCGCTCATCATTTCATATAAATCCGGTATAGGAATACGGCAGCTTCCGCTCTTGATGTTGAGCCTTTCGGATTCAGGAGCCCCGTGCCAGATCCTTCAATCAAGCCGCCGTTCACTAAAGATGTAACGTAAGGGACGGCGTACTCGGCAATGAGATCCCGATCCTGGAACAGGTCCAACCCAGCAGTTGAATCGGCAGCTTGCAGTCGTCCATATTGCTCCAGCGCGCGTGCCGTGAGCACCATCATATCCTGCCTCGATATCGTCTCGTTCGGACGGAAGCTGTTATCGTCGAATCCTCGCGCAATGCCCAGCGCCTTCGCAACGGCCATCCCTTCCTCGTAATAAGAGCCCGGCGCGACATCGGAGAATCCTTTCACCGAGCTTGTATCGGCATTCAGCTCCAGTGTCCGGACCAGAAGCAGCATGTAATCCGCTCTTGTAATAGAACGACTTGGCGAGAATGCTGTCGACGAAGTTCCGGTAATGATGCCCTTTGAAGCCAGCACTTCAATGGACTTCTTCGCCCACGGCAGATGCGTGATATCGGCGAATGTCTTAGTGACGTATGCGACAGCATAATAGCTGAAATGCGCAGTCCGGAAAACAACGTTGCCGGAAGCTTCGTCATAACCGCCGTTAGGGACAGGCCGCACATTGCCATCCTCATTGATATGCCATACGACGAGATGTTCCTCGTTGCCGTTCTCTTCCGAATTCGGCCGGTACGGAAGCGAGATTGTGACCGGCGCTTGCGTATTGCTCCAAGGCAGCCTTGCTCCATTCAATCTGAAATAGATTTGGATAATCGGCTTGTCGCCTATTGCGTCTTGAAGAGAACGGTCTATCCCGTCCAAATCGGCCGCTGCGATTACGAGCTCTATTGTCTCGGCGCCGTTCACAACGCCTTGCAACATGTGGCCCGGAAGGTCGAAGACGCCGATTGCCGTTGACAGTCTATAGACGATGCCTTTACCAGCCTCCGACAACGCCGAGACAGGCCATTCCAGGACATAGCTGCTGTCGCCTTCAACCCCTTGCACAGCAATCGGGATCACCTTGACACCGCTTACATTTGATTTCGCCAGTTTCACAGCCGATTGCAGCAACGCAGAATCCAGACCGAGCATGGCCTGCCCTGTGGCTGGATCGTAGTAAGGCTTGCCCTCAATCGTGCCATCGTCTCGCAATTCCGTCGTACCTTTGCCGCTCGGAGGCGTAACGATGACACCGCCACCGCCACTGCCACTGTTCCCGGAACTCTGTCCGATTCTGTACGTGAACTGCGTGGTTGCGGGTGTCTCGACACCCGTTCCGCCTGCCCGCACATGATATACGCCCTCCGAATTCCGATTCAGGCTATACGAGAAGCGATAATGTCCGCCTTCCCCGCTAACGCTCTGATTCATGAAGTCGATGCCCCCGGATGGGTTGATGACCTGCACCGTCACCGCCGTTCCAGCTCCTGACGATATCGTCCCGGTTACAACAACCTCTCCGGATGAGGGGGTTACCTCCGCCTTTACCGTTATGGCCGCCGATGCCGCCGCAATCGGCGTCGCTGCCAGACTTCCGACCAGCAATGCCAGAGACAGCAGCAGTATCGTCAACTTGAACTTGCTCATTTCTTCTCTCTCCTTTCGCGTTGAACCAGTCCCTTCCCAACACAACCTCATCGTATCCGCATCGATTGGACAAGTGAAGGGAATATTGTTCGGCCGTAAGGAAATTTATACACTCTTTGATGCAGCGTTGCGGGACTCGTCTGTCGCAGTCACAATCGCAACAAAGCCGTCCATCAGAACATCTTCTGCTCTAACGAACGGCTTTGTTTTACATGAACGGGGGCTTCCAATCGATGAGCAGCGGGTAATCCACGAATCCGCGGCGACGCTTGATCAGTCAGCAAGCGCAATTGCGTCGATTTCGATCATCGCGTCAGACGAATAGAGCGAGGACACCTCGACGAGCGTGTCTGCCGGATAAGGCTGAGACCACCATTTGCGACGAAGCTCAACGAGCTTTTCGAAGTTCGACATTGCCGTTAAATAGATGGTCACTTTGACGACGCGGTCGAGTCCCGATCCGGCAGCCTTAAGCGCGCGATCCAAATTCCGGAAAGCCTGGTCGGCCTGCTTGTCGAAATCGCCGATTCCTACGAGATTGCCGTCATCGCCGATTGCGGCTTGGCCTGATACGAAAACGAGTCCGTTGGCTTTGATCGCCTGCGAAATAAGAAAAGGAGCGTATGGATCCGGTTGAGTGTGTACTTGAGTAAATGTTGTCATGGTTATCATCCCTTTGTGGTTAGTTTTTTTCAGTTACAGCCATCGCTACCGCAGGACAGTCCTTCCGGAAAACGATTCGACTTCTGTTTCTCGATTTCGTCATTGATGAATTGCTCAAGGGTTTCCTTGGAACGAACGCCTGCTACTGTAGTGCCGCCGATAACGAAAGTCGGAACCGAGGTAATATTTTCACGATAGGCATGCTCCAGCGCTTTTCGATGCGCTTCTTTGTATTTTCCTGTTTCAAGGGCTTCCCTGTAAGCCGCTTGATCCAATCCAATATCGCCTGCTAATTCGGTTAACACCTCAATGTCTCCAATATTGCGTTCTTCTTGGAAGAAGGCTCGAAACATGCGGACATTGTATTCATTCGCTTAGCCGTTTTCCTTGGCATGCTGGTAGCCCTCGAACGCTAAATGAGTATAAGGCTGTGGGGATACACGCGGCAGCGTCATTGGAACCCCCATTCGTTCAGCCATCGGGCACACCGATTGTTTCCACGTACTCTGCAAGTAATCCCCTTCTGGCCTCAATGTTTGTTGAGGAGAAGGACGCAGCTCATACGGCATCCATTCAACTTCTACCTCTTTTCCATGGATCGCTTGTTCAAGAGGAGTTCCCGCTAGCATGCAGAAGGGGCACACATAATCTGAATAAATCTTTATCTTTACCGACATGTTGGTATCACCTCCATCCTGATCTTGTTCAATGCCGCCGGATCGTATTCTGTATCCCGCCGCACCGTTTTTATTTCTTGTTCTGATTGTAATTCGAATATCCCATACAGTAAAATGATCAATAAAGATGGGGGTATCAATATTATTGATCTCATCATGTGTGGTGGAGGTTGAAACCTATGGAGTTAACCGATCTGAAAATATTCATGGCCATTATGCGAGAAGGCAGTATTACCCGCGCGGCGGAAAAGCTGGATTACGTGCAATCGAACCTTACGATGCGAGTTCGCAAGATGGAAACCGAACTGGGCGTCCAGCTTTTCCACAGAACTCCGAAAGGCGTCTTGCCGACGGAAAAAGGGCTCATCCTTAGCCAATATGCGGCCGACATCTTGTTCAAGTACGAGGAAGCGGTTACGGCCGTGCAGGAATCCGAGCATCCGAGGGGTCCGCTCGCGATCGGCGTCGTGGAGACCGTTGCGTCCACCCCTCCTTTTATTCGCGCGTTATCCGATTTTCAAACGAGATACCCCGAAGTCGCACTATCGCTTGTTACCGGGACATCGCCGCTTAACTACGAGAAGGTGCTGAACCGCGAGTTGGACGGGGCTTTTTTCTCCGGAGAATTCGATCTCACTCCATTAAAGGTCTCTTACGAAATTAAAGACGAAGTTATTCTGCTGACCAACGCCGATGGAAATCCTTCGCCTCCCGACGTTGCGAATGCGACATGGATTGTTTTTCCGAAAGGTTGTCCGTTTCGCGCCGCCAGCATGGATTGGCTTCAAGGCATGGGGATATCTTCTATCAATATGATCGAGGTGAGTGCGCTGGATACGATGCTGAATTGTGTGCGAGCAGGCATCGGTTACGCGCTCTTAAACGAATCGGTCATTACGGAGGCTGACGAACGACTAACCGTGCATCCGGTCCCCGAACAATACCGGTTCATGACGACGAGGCTGGTTACGCGCAAAGAGCAGTTCGGCAGCAAATCGTTCGCAGCATTCGCAAACTGCATGAAAGCGGCGGGCATTTGAGCGAACGATCGTACAACTTATCGGCGAATTTCTCACGAATGTCTTTTTGAAACCTTATCCTCCATTGGATCGTATTCCTTATAACGACATTCATTGGAGGATATTTCCATGAATTATGGACTTTATGGTGCTATTTTATTTTATGTTCTTGTCTTTGCAGCGCTGGGGATTATAGCGGTTAAGATCCTTAGAAGAAGGCAGCTTCCGACCTCTCACTACACTCCGTTTGATTACATAACCGGTCACACAACAGTTGAGTTCCACGAAGAGCGAGAAGAAAAAGAAGATGAGGATGACCAGGGCGACGATAAGGATAAGTTCCGATATAAGTTAAAATAAGGGCTCACTCGGACAAACATCAAAACGACCCAATCGCCTGAACTGGCAGTCGGGTCGTTTTGACGTCTATTCTATATAGCTGCCCCTATTAGAAGCCGATGTCGTCTCGAGCCGCCGCTTTTTCGGCTACGAAATCCGCCATTTCCTGTGCGCCTGCCGCCCTGAACTTGTCTTGGATGTCGCGCAGCATTTTCAGCGCTTCTTCGTCAGATTTGGCGAAGAGGGCTTTCCGGAACTCGGTGTCAAAATTCAAAGAGTTGGTGGCATCCCGGTATTTGTCGTATTGCGGCCATTCCCTGGCGACATAGTTGGCGCTGATCTTGTCGATCACTTTGATCGGCATTTTTTTCCAAAAGCTTTCCTCCAGCTTCCTCCACTCCGTCTTCTGGTCCTCCGGCTGAGGCCAGGTCACATCGGAGGAGAAGGCGCCAATGAATCTGCCGGGCAGGAAGTTAAGGCCTTCGTCGCGCTTCTCGTCCGGGTTATTGTCATACTTCTGCTTCACTTCGGGAAGCCAACGAGGCTGCCCGTTGTCCAGCGTATACGTCTGGCCTTCGACGCCCCAATAGGCGAGCAGACGGCCTTCTTCGCTATTTACATAATCGAGGTACCGCAGCGCCGCTTCGGGATCTTTGATTTTGGCGCTCAAGAAGACGACCGGGAATCCGCCGCGTCCGGGCGTAGCCACCTGCGTCGCGATTTCCCCGTTTTTATTTTTCATTGGTCCGAGCAATTCGTACTGCATCTCCGGATTCGTCTTATAGAGCGTTTTCGACAGTTGATCCATCATCGGTTGGGCTCCGTACACGGCCATCTTGCCGGTAGCGAGCTTTTCGTTGGCCGTCGTATCGGTGTTGCTGAAGGCTTCGGGATCGAACAAGCCGTTTGAGATCAGCTTTCTCATGAACAGCAGCCGGGGCTCCTGGTCTTCGCCAAGGGTCCAATGCGTCACCTTTCCGCCTTCCGAGCGGAAGTCCGAAATGTTGTAATCCGACCACCCCATCAGGTATCGGCCATAATCCCAACCGTTGTGCATGGTGCCGGCAGGGATGACCGACTTTCCGCCGATATCCTTGAAGTTGCCGTTCTTGATTTGGGTCAGCAGGTCGTACAGTTTATCTTGCGTATCGATATCCTCGGCCTTCACGTTCAAAGCCTTCAGAATATCTCCCCGCGCATAGAGCCCGTAATTCCAGTTATGAATGCTCTCCAGCGTACCGTCCGGCGTCTCCACCGGAATAAAATATTGCTTGCCTTCGAACTCCGGGCTGTTCATCTCGAATTCGTAGAAGTCCTTGGACACGCCGGTCGTCAGCAGTCTCTTCACATTGGGATATTTATCGAGATAAGGGGTTAAATCCAGAAGCTGTCCTTCCATAGCGGCCTTCTTGATGACTTGCCCTTCTCCGCCTGTCGTCGACCAGAAGGGAGCGTTGACGATATCCGGAACCGTGTCGGAAGCAAAAATCGTGTTCAGCTTTTCAACTTCGCTCGTTGTAATCGATTCCAGCTTTAAAGTTACGCCTGTCTTCTCCCTCACCTGCCGGGCCACGAGATTGTTCTCCTGATCTTGCGGGAATGCGCCGCCGCCTCCGTTCCAGGCGCTCAGGTAAGTCAACGTAACCGCCTTGGGCGCCTCCGATCCTGTTTGCACCGCACTTCCCGAGGGAGTACTCGAGCTTTTGCTTTCTCCGTTTCCGCTGCATGCGGTCACAGTCAGTACGAGCATTGGGACGGCAATCATCATGCTAAGCGAACTTTTCAACTTTGTCTTGCGCATTTGACAAGCCCCTTTCATTTGCTCATTTTTTTATATAAAAGGCCATGCCTCTTATACCGTCGGCTACTCCTTCAGCGAACCTACCAGCACGCCTTTAACGAAATATTTCTGCAGGAACGGATACACGCAGATGATCGGCGTC